>Ga0080064_1002932_pt1 | contig 26795 bp, 20 predicted proteins | sample Subgrocontami54m_FD_69260 | JGI IMG/M metagenome (GOLD analysis project Ga0080064, IMG submission 69260) | Subsurface groundwater microbial communities from S. Glens Falls, New York, USA - GMW46 contaminated, 5.4 m (SPADES assembly) (version 2) ...
CGAGATTGCCAGCAAGGGCGGCAAGGCCGCCCATCAGAGGGGCACGGCCCACGAGTGGACCAGCGAGGAAGCGCGGGAAGCCGGACGCAAGGGCGGCATGGCGAGTCATCGCCGCCGCAGTGAGACCGTGGAAGGCCAGGGCGCCGAGAACGCGCAGAACCTGGAATCGTCTGACTTGTCCGCGCGCGACGACGGTTCGAACGAGCAGATTCGGTAATCGCTCGTCATCCTCGCGGCTCTGTATTTTCCAGGCGGCCAGGCGCGTGTTTGCGCCGGGCCGCTTCTTCTTTGTACAATCGCGTTTTCCCGCCTGGGCACGCCGCGCGTTCTAGCGCGGATCTCGCGATAGCCAAGCACTGGGAGGTCGTTCAACGGTAGGACACGGCGCTCTGGACGCCGTTATCGGGGTTCGAATCCCTGCCTCCCAGCCAAGTTCGAAACCCGGGTCGCGATCTGCTACAACCCCAATATTTGCAAACGCTTCCGCCTTGCAGACTTTCCCATTTGAACTGGAACGTGTGTTCTCAGCCCATTCATGAGATCTCGCGGTCTCTCCTGAGCAAATTTTGAGTTCGTGAGGCCCCTCGAAGCCCGAGTGACATTTCCGAGCGACATTCTGAGCCGCCGAGTCCCAGAAGGCGCAGCGCTTCCAGCTCGATGGCTGAAGTGAGTCACTTCGGATCTGTGGCCGGATCAGTAAATACTTGGCAACTCTCGGGGAGCAATCCCGCCGATCCTCCCGCGTGTGCAAATCCATCGAACCCAGTGAGGACTACGAGAATTCTCGGCGCCGCGGGGGTGCTGGGACCGCTCGTGACGGAGTGCTGACGGGACCGGGCGATGCATGCGATAGGGCTTGGTCGCCAGCAGGCCCGTGATGGAAAGAGGAAGTCGACTCGCAACTGCCTGCGACGGTGCCCCCAAAGTAACGTCGCGACGATTGCCACGACATTTAGGAGTCGGTTGAGCTCGGCGGCTGGCCGATCTTCTGGCGCAATTGTGAATAGCGCCGGCGAAACTGCCGTTCGCTAAGTCCCAGCAATGTGTGAGGCTCCTGCGCTTCGGCCTTGGCGTGCTGAAACAAATGCCATTCGACGGCCTCGAGAAGATTCTGCCTGTCGACCGCCCTGTCCTCGCGCACCGCATCTCTCACGAGCTGGCGGAGGTCCTTGAAGAAGAACCCTGCCGTCCGTAGCTCGGCGTCGACGATCGACGCGAGGTCCCGAATAAACCCGTGTTCCACCTGGCCAATGTAGGTGTCCGCTTCGGCACGCGCGACGTGCGCCCGATACATGCCGCCGAGCCGACACAGCGAGCGGGCCCGGTGCAGATGTGCGGCCGCGAGAATCTTGGGATTGGGCGTCGCGTGCTTGATCGCCCACTCGAACCGCACCTCTGCGAGCCTAGGCTCGCCCTGCGCGAGGCGAACCTCACCTATCGCGATTTCCGCCTCGGCGATCACCGCCGAAGACCCCGCGAACCGCGCAGCCCGGAGCGCCGCATCAGCGGCTGCCAGAGAGCGCTTCAGGTCAGGGTCGGCCTGAAGTCGGCGCAGGCGGCTTTCGACGATCGACACAAGGCTGGACCACCGGGCCTCGCGCTTCGATCGCCACGTATCTCCACTGCCGAGAGCGCCTTTGAGCGTTCTGAGATGAGACTGCGCTTTCTCCTTGTATGCCGGGTGCTTGCAGTACGCGAGCAGCAGCTCATAGCTCGCGTGCAGCGTGAACTGCGGATGTTCGCTCAGCACCCGGGCACCGTCTTCCATGATTGCTATGGCAGCCTTCAGACCGTTCAAGTCGTTGCCGACCCGCGCACGCCTGACAGCGCCGATCAGCAGCAGCGCATAGGCGCGATGCACGACGTCGCCGGTGGAGCGGAGCAACACGTAGCCGGCATTCATCAACAGGTCGGCGGAAGATAGCCGGCCGTTGCTGAACTCCAGCCAGCCGGTCCCTAGCGCAAGGCATTTTCCGACGGTCGCGTGCGCGAGGAGACGGTGGTCGTCGAACGCTGGCGTCGCGACGAAGTCGAACGATTGCGCCGAGATGGTCGTCTGTTCCGCGTCCGGCGTCTTGACCGCGAACCGTTCTCGCGCGAGCGTCGTCGCCAGTTCGAACTGGCTGAGCGCGTCCGAATATCGCTGCAGCTGCCGATAGACCTGGCCCCGCGAGTGGGCCAGTCGCGCACGGGTGCCGAGCAGCGCCGGTGCATCTCCAGCCGCGGCCGAGCCGTCGCAGACGTCCACAATCTCGAGGGCGCGGTCGTAGTCGCCGCGCCGATAGAACACCGTGGCATACGCCAAGGCCACCCACAGGCGGCGCTTGATGACCGTTCGCGCCGCTTCGTCGCCGGGCCAGCCGTTCTGAATTACCTCACGGAGCGGTTGAACCTGCGCTTCGCCCGACGCGGTCACTTTCGCCGCAGCTTCGGCGTACTCGCCAAAATAGTCGAGCACTTCCGCCTCGACATGGCGAGCCTTAAGTTGCTGCTCAAGGGCCGGCAGGGCCGCCCAGCGCTCACCGTTCTCCCGCACCGTGCGCAGGAGGTCGACGTTGAAATCGCTGCGTCGCAGCCGCCGGTGCGCTGCTTCCATCTCGACGGCGGCGGCCAGCATCTCGGGCACCGCCGCGTCACGCGCGATCGCGAGTTCGCGCGCAACCTCGAAGGCGACAACTTCCTCGACGACATCTGCGGCGCGCCGCAGCGTTAGCCCGCGCTGCCGCAGTGATAACACCACGTCCTGCCGTGTGGCGTTGGCGTGTCGGGCGATGAACGCGATAGGGATTGGCATCGTCAAGGTTCTCCTCGGAGCCCGTCTGTCGCTGACCTGGTGAGCCGCCAAAGTTACCTCACGTCGGCCGCGGCCGCGCAAGAAGTCTTGATATACGGAGCACACACGCCGGCACGTTCGCGTGCCGCCTCTATCGAAAGGATTTGCCATGAGCACCGTCCGAACCACACTGACCGTCATCAAAGCCGATATCGGGTCGATTGGCGGTCACCTCCGGCCGTCAGATGAAGTAGTCGACTGCGTTAGAAACTTTGTTCGACATTGCGGAGCCGATCTCGTCGTTGACAGCTATGTCGCCTTCACGGGGGACGACATCGCGATCCTGATGACGCACCGGCGAGGCGCGGCCGATGCAACCATCCATCGCCTGGCATGGGATGCATTCCACGCGGGCACGAGCGTGGCCCGCGAGCAGGGACTGTATGGCGCCGGACAGGATCTCCTGATTGACGCCTTCAGCGGAAACGTGCGCGGTCTCGGCCCCGCGGTCGCCGAATTGGAATTCGTCGAGCGGCCCAACGAACCGTTTCTGCTCGTGGCGGCGGACAAGACCGATCCAGGGGCGTACAACCTGCCGCTCTATCTCGCCTTCGCCGATGTGATGCATTGCCCCGGCCTGATGTTGAGTCCGGCCATGAGTCGTGGCTTTCGATTCGTCGTCATGGACGTCGCGCACACGGCGGGCGATCGCGTCGTCGAGCTGGAAGCGCCCAACGAACTCTACGACATTGCCGCGTTGCTCCGGGACAATCAGCGCTTCGTTGTCGAGGGCGTCTTTTCTCGAACATCAGGCGAGCAGGCGGTGGCGGTCAGCACCACCCGCCTGCACAACATCGCCGGCACCTATACCGGCAAGGACGATCCTGTCATGCTGGTGCGCACCCAGGGACAGTTTCCCGCCACGGGCGAAGTGCTCTCACCGTATGCCATTGGGCACCTGGTGGCGGGCGCCATGCGCGGCAGCCATACCGCGCCGTTGATGCCGGTACCGATCAACTGCCCGACGTCATTCTTTGACGGCCCTCCACTCGTCAGCTGCCTTGCCTTCTGCGTCCACGACGGCCGGCTCACGCAGCCCGTGGACGTCTTCAGCCATCCGTTCTGGAACGCGGTGCGCGACAAGGTCTCCCGGAAGATGCTGGACCTGCGCGCGCAGGGCTTCTCGGGCGCATCGATGTTGCCGATGTCGGAGCTGGAATACACGGGCGTCGTGGAGAAGCTGTCCGCGCTCGATGAACGGTTTGTGTTGCGCGACAGTCGCTTCGCGCCAGTTGACGCGTAGAAGGAGCCAAACCCATGTCATGCACATGTGAGGAACTCACAACAGTGGAATGGACTGAATTCCCGAACGAGCAGCCGTACTTCGTGCGGGGCTGCCGTCATGAATCCTTTTGTCCCGATGCCACAGAAGGATGGACTTTTGAAGGCCGCGGCGCGTTCGACGTGTGCTACCAGCGCGAGGCGCGTGGGTCGACCGATGCCAGACGCCAACGCGCGACGCTGCACGCGTGCCTCGTCGCGAAACCCTGGGGGCCGCTTTTCAAGGAAGTGCTGCACGCGATGCACTGGGTGCGTGGGTGGATCCAGGACAACGCGACCAAGGACCCCGCGCGCGCGTTCGAGCCGATCCGGATCGTCGGGCGGCAAAAGGAGGTGCGCACGATCGATCTCGTCGCCGAGTGCCTGCTGATCTCGCGCCTGAGCGAGCGCCTCGCGTCGTACGGCGCCGTGATCATTGGCGAGGAGAGTCTTCGCGACCCAGAGACCGATCTCTCGTCGGTGGACTCGCCGGTGATTCTGGTCGACGCTGTCGACGGTACGAAGCAACTCGAACGCGATGTCCATGGTCATTGGTGCTCGGCGGCCGTCGTCTTTCATCCCCCGACACACGCGATTCTGGCGTCGTTCGTCGTACTTCCCGACGGGTGGGTCGTGTTTAAGGTCGGCGCGCAGGCGGCGAAATGCCGCTTCATGTATGGGCGGCTGGACATCGTCGCCCTCGCTGGGCCGTCCACGGTCACCACGCTCGATCAGGCGGCAATTTCGTTCTACGGACAGAAAAAGGAGTACCTGCATGCCAACGGCGCCCTCGCCGTACGACTCGACCCATTTCTGATCTGGCCTGGTGGTGGCAATCCGGCGATCGTGCGGCTCGTCGATCGGCGAACGGTCGATGCGGTGTACGAGTTGCGCGGCCAGTGGCCGCACGACGTGGTGCCGGCGCTGGCGATCGCGGTGATGAGCTGGGTGGGGGGCTTCGACATCCTGTACGCGCTCCCGGATGCGGAGTTCGACCGGTCGCAGGGGCTGTACTCGGTGCCGGCGACCATGGGTACGCGCACGGCGCTGCGGGTCGCACGTGGGCTGCACCTGCTGACGATCGCGGCGCTGGTCGTGGCGGGCGTGGCGTCGGGTTCGAGCGTGCTCTACTTTGCCGGCGTGGTGGTCGCGGCTGGCATCCTCGGTTGGGAGCACTCGCTCGTTTCGTCCGACGATCTCTCGAAGCTCGACGCCGCCTTTTTCAGCGTGAACGGCATTCTCAGTGTCACGTTCTTTCTCTTCGTGCTCGCCGAGCGGGTCTTTCTATGAGTGACATGCGCCCGATCATCATGGCGATCACCGGCGCCTCCGGCGCGCCGTACGGCGTGCGACTGCTGCAGGCGCTGGTGCAGGCCGAGCGAAAGGTGTCGCTGATCGTGAGCAGCCACGGGTTGCGCCTGATCCAGACGGAGACGACGCTGGCCTCGGTGGAGGGACTGCGCGCGCACGTGGGCGGATCGGCGTGGGACCGCTGGGTGATGACGTACGATGACACCGACCGCGGCGCCGGTCCGGCGAGCGGCTCGCACCGGGCGAGCGCGATGGTGGTGTGCCCGTGCTCGATGGGGACGCTGGCGGCGATCGCGGCGGGGACGAGCCGGTCGCTGGTGGAGCGCGCCGCCGATGTGACGCTCAAGGAGCGGCGGCCGCTCGTGCTGGTGACGCGGGAGACGCCGCTGTCGAGCATTCACCTGGAGAACATGCTGCGCGTCACGCACGCGGGAGCGGTAGTGATGCCGGCGTCGCCGGGATTCTACAATAAGCCGACGAAGATCGAGGACCTGGTGGATTTCATTGTTGCGAGGGTGATGGACCATCTGGGGGTGGAGAACGGGCTGGCGCCGCGGTGGGGGGAAACTCCTTAGGTGCAGGGGAAGGGTGCAGGGTGGGGAAAGGGGAAGGGTGCAGGGTGTGGAAAGGGGAAGGGTGCAGGGTGTGGAAAGGGGAAGAGTGCAGGGTGTGGAAAGGGGAAGCGTGCGGGGTGCAGGGTGGGGTGCAGGGGCACAGGCACGGTGGGGTGCACGGTGCAGGGGATAGTGATTGGGCCAGCTTACGCTGGCCCTTTGTGTTGGCGGGGGGCATCTTCGTGCGATTCCGCGGCGGCTGTCATCGTGCATCGCAATCCGGAATCGTGATCCTCCATCGCAATCCTGAGTCCATATCCTCAATCGTCCTTCCGTGACGCATCCCAGCCTCTTCGGCATCCTGTACTTCCCCTACGGCCTGATGATCGGCGTGCCGGCGGTGATGCTGGGCTGGCTCGCGACGCGGGCTGGCCTGCCGGTGAGCGCGGCGGCGACGATCGTGGGCATCGCGTTTGCGCCGGCGGCGTTCAAGTTCCTGTGGGCGCCGGTGGGCGACTTGACCTTGACGCGCAAGCGCTGGTACGTCATCGCCAACGCGTGCTGCTCGGCGGCCTTCTTCGGCATGTGCGCGATCCCGATGAGCGCGAAGACGCTCCCCGTGCTCACGGGGCTCGTGCTCACTGGCGCACTGTCGGCGACGTTCATTGCGTTTTCGCTGCAGGGGCTGCTGCTGCACAACTGCGATCCGGCGATGCTCGGGCGCGCCGCCGGGTTCTACCAGACGGGCAACATGCTGGGGCAGACGCTGGGCGGCGGTGCCGCGCTGTATCTCGTGCGGCACCTGCCGTCACCGTGGATGGCAGGTGCGGTGCTGGCGGCGGTGGTGCTCGCCTGCAACGTGCCGCTGCTGGTGCTCCGCGAGCCGCCGCCGGTCGGGCAGGGACGCCTGGGCGACCGTGCGCGCGAGGTGTGGGGTGAACTGCGCGCGATGCTGTCCAAGATCGACGGCCGGCTGGCGCTGCTCCTTGCCTTCCTCCCAATCGGCACCGGGAACGCGCAGTTCCTGTTCTCCGCGGTGGCGCGCGAGTGGAAGGCCGGGCCGGACTTCGTGTCGCTCGTTCTCGGACTGGTGGCGGGCATCGCGATCACCATTGGTACGCTCGCGGGGGGCTGGTTCGAGGATCGCCTGCCGCCGCGCCGCGCCTACTTCTGGGCCTGCGCGGCCCAAGGCGTGCTCGCGCTGATGCTCCTGTACTCGCCGCGCGAGCCGTGGGCCTTCGCCATCCTGACGGCGACCTACACGGCCACGCTGGGCGCATGCACCGCGGCGCTCACCGGCATGGCGCTCGCGCTCGCCAAGGGGGGCGCGGCGTCCACGAAGGTCAGCCTGTTCATCGCCTTCAACACGCTCGGCTCGCTCGGCCTCGTGAAGGGGGCCGGATGGGCGCATGACGCGTGGGGTATGACGGGGATGCTCGGCGCGGAGATCATCACGGTGGCCTTGGCGCTGTACATCTTCAGCGGCGTGTCGCGCCGCGTGCTGGCATGATCGAGATCGGGCTCATCTCCGACACGCACGGTTTGCTTCGCCCGGAGGTGCACGGCGCGCTGGCCGGCGTCTCGCTGATCCTGCATGCGGGTGACGTATGCGGCGAGACGATCCTCGACGAACTTGCGCTCATCGCGCCCGTGCAGGCGGTGTGCGGCAACTGTGATGCCCCGTGGGACCCGGCGCTGGCTCAGGAACGGGTCGTGGAGATGGCGGGCGTCCGCATTCACGTCTCGCACGGGCATGAACTCGGTCGTCCCAATGCGGAACGGCTGCTCGCGGCGTACCCGGGCTTCGACGTCATCGTGTACGGTCACACGCACGTGCAGAAGGTGGAACGTGTGGGGCGCGTGCTGGTCGTGAACCCTGGGGCGGCTGGGCACCGGCGCTTCGATCTGCATGCGAGTGTGGCGCGGCTCCAGCTGTCAGACGGACGTGCCGACGTGGCCCTGGTGGAGTTGCCCTCGTGAGCGGCGCTCCTCGATCAATGCTTGACGGTCGCACGGTGCGTCGTCCAAGTTCTCCCCACCTACCTTGGGGATTCGAGCCTGACCACGAGTTGCAGGAACTGCGGCAGAGACCTCGCCGACGGATCGAACTTCTGCAATAACTGCGGCTTCCACCTGACGCAGGACGTATCGGTGCGCGCCACGCAGGCACAGCCCCTGCCTGAAGACGCTCCCGCAATGCCGGACGTGAGGTCGGGTGACGCGCTGCAGCGGCTCGCGGCATCGATCGGCGACCGCTATCACGTCGAGCGTGAACTGGGCCGGGGCGGCATGGCGACGGTCTACCTCGCCCGAGACCTCAAGCACGATCGCGAGGTCGCGATCAAGGTGCTGCTGCCTGAGCTGTCGGTGTCGATCGGCGCGGAGCGGTTTGAGCGCGAGATCCGCCTGGCGGCGAAACTTCAGCATCCGCACATCCTCGGCCTGTACGACTCGGGCGATGCGGACGGCCTGCTCTTCTACGTGATGCCGTTCGTGAACGGCGAATCGCTGCGCGACCGCATCGAACGCGAAGGCATGCTGGCCGTGGACGAGGCCATCGGCATCACGCTCGAGGTGGCTGACGCTCTTGGGCACGCTCACGCAGTGGGCATCGTGCATCGCGACATCAAACCGGAGAACATCCTGCTGCAGGGCGGACATGCCCTGGTGGCCGACTTTGGCATCGCACGCGCCGTCAGCGACGCCGGGGCGCACAAGCTCACCCAAACGGGGATGGCGGTGGGCACGCCCGTGTATATGGCACCCGAGCAATCACTCGGACATGCCGTCGGCCCGACAGCCGACCTCTACAGTCTCGGGTGCGTGCTGTACGAGATGCTGGCGGGCGAGCCGCCATTTGCGGGCAAGAATGCGGCGCAGGTGATGGCGCGGCATGCCATGGAAACTGTTCCGAGTGTTCGCATTGTGCGGAACGCCGTGCCGGAAGAGATCGAGGAAGCGATATTTCGCGTGCTCGGGAAGGTGCCGGCCGACCGTCCGCAGACCGCCGCGGATTTCGCAGAGTCGCTCGGGGTGATACTCGGGGCGACGGCCTCGATGCGCGCGATGATGGGAGCGACGGCGACTCGGCGCACGGCGGCGGGAACGCCTGCCGCGGGCGTCCGCCGGACCTCGGCGTCGCTGTTCGCGGCAGAATCGGTCCCGCTCCCCCTCTGGCGGCAGCCGCGCGTGCTGGTGGTCGCCGTACTGGTCGTTGCGGCGGCACTCGCGACCTGGCAGTTCGGCCCATTCCGCCGCCGATCTGCGTCGCTGGACAATCCCGACGCGCGTCGAATTGCAGTGCTGTATTTCAATGACGTCAGCAAGGACTCGAGCCTGGGCCCACTGGCAAACGGCCTCACGGAATGGCTCATCCAGAGCCTGAGTAGCTCGCCGAGCCTGACGGTCATTTCACAGAACGGCGTCGAGCGGTTCCGACGCTCAACAGCGCCAGACGACAGCATCGCCCGTGCGCTGCGGGCCGGCTACCTGGTGCGCGGTGAGGTCGAGCCGAAGGGTGAGGGCGTTGTCGTCAGCGTCAACCTCCTTGATGGCAGCGGTGCGCCGCTCAACCGCGCGGCCTTCACGACGTCGGCCAGCAACCCGCTGGCGATGCGTGACACGCTGACGGTCGTCGTTTCGGACCTCATCCGCGTCCAGATCGGGTCGGACTTGCGGCTCAAGGAGCAACGCGGGAGCACCAGTTCAACTGCCTGGCTTCTGCTGCAGCGCGGCGCGCAGCAGCAGAAGATGGGTGATGCGCTCCACGGCAGGGGAGACATGGAGGGGCGCGAGCGGGCCTTCGTCGCCGCCGATTCGTTGTACGCCGCAGCGGGCCGCACCGACCCGAAGTGGTCGGAGCCGGCGACTCGGCAAGCCGTGCTCGCCTACCGCCGATCACGCCTGGCGGGGAGCGACGCTGATGCTATCCGGAGATGGGTGGGTGTTGGCATGGAGCACGCCAATCGAGCCATCAGCATCAATCCCAACGACGCCGATGCCTGGGAGGTGCGCGGCAACCTCCGATACTTCCCATTGGTGATGTCGCTCGAGCCCGACGAGATCCGTCGAAGGCAGGCGCTCGACACGGCGAGGGCCGACCTTGAGCGCGCGACCACCATCAATACCCGACAGGCGGGTGCCTACGCCACGCTCTCGCATCTGTACTACCAGATACCATCGCTTACCGAAACGGATGTGTATCTGGCGGCGCAGAACGCACTGAACGCCGACGAGTTCCTCGCGAATGCGAATCTGATCCTGTCACGCCTGTTCTATGCGTCATACGACCTCGGGCAATTCGACCGGGCGCAGCAGTGGTGTGACCAGGCGCGCCGTCGTTTCCCAGGCTTCCCGCGAGCCGAGAGTTGCCGATTGTACATGCTCACTGCGAAGAACGCGACGCCGAATATTGCCGAGGCTTGGCGCCTGGCGGACACGTCCGTGGCCCTCTATCCGCCGGCGTCGCGGCCTGCCGAGCGCCTGGTGCACGACATGCTCGTGGCGGCGGTCATCGCGATGGCCAGTAAGCAGCAGCCGGCCCTGGCTGACAGTGCCCGGCACGTCGCCCGGCGGTCGGAGGGTACCGTCGAGTTGCACAAGACGCGTGATCCGGCCTTCTATGGCGCCCGCGTCTATACCATTCTCGGCGACAAGGCCGACGCCGTTCGCCTGCTCAAGGAATACCTCGCGGCGAACCCAGGAAAGGACCAGGGACTGCGGGCCGATGCCGGCTGGTGGTTCAAGGATCTGGAGAACGATCCCGGCTTCCGCCGCGCGATAGGCGCAACGCGCTAGGTCGCCGTGTCCTCCGAGACGTCCGACGTAAGGATTGCGAGACGCCCGTCGTACGGCATTGCCTCACAAAATATGCTGTAAAACCCTGCTTGTCCGACTATTGCAAGCGGTCTTTGAAAACACGGAATTCGAGTATCCATTCTCGAGGTAGGGTCCCGTGTTTCGGACGCGCATCGCCCTGCTTTCGCTAGTGCTGATCGCAAGTCTGGTTGTGTCTTGCACCGACCGGACATCGCCCACGGAAACCGCTCGCGCGGTGTCACGGCGCGCCAGCGCCGTCACGCTTTCGGAGCTGCAGGCGCAGATCATGGCGGTGTTCGGCACATCAGAAGCGAAGATGCCGAACACCAACTCGGCGCTCCAGAAGCTCGACCTGATCGACAAGAAGCTCCAGCGCCAGACGGCGATTGACACATTGGACGCGCAGGCTCACGCGCGCAGCCTCATCGAGTTCATCCGCCTGAAGGCCTACGAACTGACCGATCGGTCGCAGGTGCAGGCGCTGATTGACGGCATTGAGAGCTACGTCGGCATCACCGACGACACATTCCTTCTCTTTCCCAGCTCGGCGACGCAGACTGTCGTCGTCGACGACGGACAGGCCGGCCTACAGTTGCCAGGCAACAGCGTATCGGAGCCGGTCCTGATCACGATCGCGGACATCGACCCCACGACGTCGCCGCTGGTTACCAAGCTCGACCAGTATCCGGGGTATATCGAGGTTACGCAGTCGTCTGGCGACCCCGATGGCAACGCGCTGAACGGTCCGGTCACCGTCGCCGTCTGCCCTGCGGCCGGCATTCCCGATTCCATCGCCAGTCGCCTGCGGCTTGGGCATCAGGCGGCGCCCGGCGTGGGTGGCTTTGTGGTGACGCCGCCCGCCGACGCCTCATTCCTGTCGTGCGTCGGGTACGCCAGCGCTCCCAGTAGAATTCCGAACTGGGTGCAGAAGCTCGCGAGCCTCGTCATGCCCAAGCCGCTGTATGCTCGCATGACGCTCAGCGGCGGTGTGGGAGGCACGGCGGAGGCGTTCAGCCCGTTCGGACCGGTCGATCCAGTGCTGAATTACTCTGGCGGGGTCGGGGGTACTGCCGAAGCGTTCATTCGCGCGCTGGTGCCGTCGGACGCCGAGTCTAAGAAGTCCAGCGGCTCCGATGCGGTCACGCTGCGCACGCGGAGGATGAACAACGGGGAATTGGCGGTGCCGCTTGCTACATGCGACGTGGTGATCGGCTCGCCGCTCCCCGCGACATGCCGTCCGCGCGTCGAACTCAAGACGGTCCAGGGTACTGTCCTGGCGAACGTGCCCGTGTCGTGGGCAATTGGCAGTGGTGGCGGCGTGACCGCCGCCGACGATCCCGCGACCCGCGTGTGCGGCGTGTTCGGGCCGACAGCATCAACGACGACGAACGAGCGTGGCAAGGCCGGCGCCTGTTGGACGCTCGGTATGACGGCTGTCTCGAACACGCTGGTTGCCACGCCGAGTGTCGGCGGTGACGTGCCGGTGGGTGCGACGTTCTCGCCGACGAGCACGACGTTTACGGTGGCGGCGCTTCGAGCCCCTTCCACCGTGACGGTTTCTTGCACGGCCGCTTCGTTCGTATACTCCGGCACGGCGCAGGAACCGTGCTCGGCCACGGTGACGGGCGTCGGCGGACTGAATGAGAGCGTGACCGTCACGTACGCCAACAACACGAACGTGGGCACAGCAACCGCTACCGCCACGTTCCCTGGCGGCGACAATCATACCGAATCCACCGGCACGGCGACCTTCACGATCACGAAGGCCCCGTCCACGGTGACCGTGACGTGCGGCGGACCGTTCACGTACACCGGCGCGGCGCTCACGCCGTGCACGGCCACGGCGACCGGCGCTGGCGGACTGAACCAGAGCGTCGACGTCACGTATACGAACAACACGAACTCGGGCACGGCGACCGCTACCGCGTATTTTGCCGGCGACGCGAATCACACCGAATCCACCGGCACGGGAAGCTTCGCGATCACGGAGGCGACGTCCACGGTGACCGTGACGTGCGGTGGACCGTACACCTACACCGGCGTTGCGCTGACGCCGTGCACGGCCACGGCGACCGGCGCCGGCGGACTGAATCAGGGTGTCACCGTCACGTATGCCAACAGCACGAACGTGGGCACGGCTAGCGTCAGTGCCACCTTCGCGGGCGACGCCAACCACACGGGAGCCACCGGCACGGGAAGCTTCGCGATCACGCAGGCCACGCCGGTACTGACATGGGCAACCCCGTCCGCGATCACGCTCGGCACGCCGCTCAGCACCTCCCAGCTGAACGCCTCGGCCAGCTACCTGTCATTCAATCCGCTGGCCGGCAGCTTCGTTTATACGCCGCCGGCGGGTACCGTGCTGCCGGCCGGTACCAGCATGCTGTCCGTGATCTTCACGCCGATGAGCGGGAACTTCACGACCGCGGGTGCAACGGTGGACTTGAGCGTGCACTACGTGCAGGTCGGCTGCTTCTCGTCACCGGTATATAGCGAGATGCCGTCCACCAAGTCCTACCAGCGGAAAGGCTCGATCGTGCCGATCAAGTGCACGCTCACCGATGCGCAGGGTGTTGGAGTGATGGATGCCAAGGGTGACCTGCTGGTTGAGGATATGGGTACCGACTTCCTCAACCCGGCCTCCCCGAGAACGGCCTTCTCCGGCACCAATGTCTTCAAGGTCTCGAGGAGCGGCAACTACGCCTACGGGCTCGATACGTCTCCGGCGGGTTTCGTGAGCGGCCACTACTATCACGTGACCGCCCACTGGAACGACGGATCGACGACGCGAGGCTATTTCTACATCAAGTAGACCGCGCGGGGTAAACGACGGAAACGCGGCGGGCCCCGGGGATCCCGGGGCCCGCTGGCACTTTCTCCTGCAGACACACCGCGTCGGCCGGACAGTCCGCGCCAGCCGTCACTCGGGCGCGAGGAACCCGCAAGGGCACAGGTCGATGCACTTGCCGCACGCGAGGCAGATGTCCCGTCGAAACTCGAAATACCGCCCCGGCGCCGGCGGGTTGAGGCGCTCCATACCGTCGTTGTTGCAGTACATGAAGCACTGTTCACACCCGAAGCACAGGCCGCAGGACAGACAGCGCGACACCTCCTCCAGGAATTCCGCCTCGGTGATGGTCTGCCGGATTTCGGTGTCGGGCCGTGAGAGCCACTCGTCGGTGGGCCGCTGTGGCAGCGTGACCGCGGCCTTGCCGACGTAGAAGTCCGTCTTGACCCGACCGTCGACCGGAGAGAACTGGTCCGCCTGGGGGGTTGGCAGACCGCGGAACCTGGCGTCCGCGGCCTCAGCGGCCAGCCGCCCCTGGCGGATCGCGCGTCCGGCCAATCCGAGCCCGAGCGAGTCGCCCCCTGTCCACACGCGATCATTGACCACCAGGCCATCCGCGGTGGCCTCGCTCCATGCCGCCGCCGTGAGCGCGCCCATGGGCTCCCACTCGGGCTGCTGCGAGACGGCTGCGATGACCGAGTCCACCGGAATCTCAAACGTGGAGTTGGGCACAGCGACAGGGGAGCGACGACCTGACGCGTCGGGTTCGCCAAGCGACATCCGCTGGGCGACCAGGGCGCGGAGCTTGCCATCTTCGCGCCGGATCGCCACGGGCGCCGCGAGAAACTCGAACGCCACGCCTTCGATCGTCGCATCGTCGACTTCGGCATCGATCGCCGGCATCTCCCGGCGGCTCCGTCGGTAGAGTACCGTCACCTCGGCGCCCGAGCGGCGCGCCGCGCGCGCCGCATCAATGGCGGTATTGCCACCGCCCACGACGGTCACGAAGCGGCCGAGTGCGACGTGCTCGCCGCGGTTGACGCGCGCGAGGTAGTCCGTGCCCGTCCACGCGCCCTCACCTTCCTCGCCCGGGATGCCGAGGGTCAGGCCGTGGGCCGCGCCGATGCCGATGAAAATGCCCTGGTGTCGCTGTCGAAGTACCTGAATCGGCACGTCGCGGCCGACGGCGGTGCCAAGGCGCAGTGCGATGCCGAAATCCAGGATCCGGCGCACCTCAGCCTCGAGCACGACTTCCGGCAGGCGGTACTGGGGAATCCCGAACTGGAGCATCCCCCCCGGCGTCTCTGCGCGTTCGTAGATGGTGACGGCATAGCCCCGTCTCGCCATCTGGTACGCGAACGAAAGCCCCGCCGGGCCAGACCCGATCACCCCGAGCGATTCAGGATGGCTGCCGGCCGCTGCGAGTCGCGGCAACGGAACCCGGTTTGCGAGCGCCCAATCGCCGAGAAACCGCTCCAGCGCATTGATGTGAACGGCACCGTCCTTAGTCCCGCGGGTGCAACGTCCCTCGCAGGGATGCGGACAGACGCGTCCCAGCGTCGCCGGAAACGGATTGACTGTCGCGAGCATTTGCCAGGCACGCTCGAAGGCCTGGTGATCGGACAATCCCAGCGCGCGGCGTTGGGCGACGACGCCGATCCACCCGCGCACGTCGCCACCGCCCACACAGTCGCTGCAGCATGGCGCGAGCTTCACCTGCCTCGCCGGAAAGATCCGCGAGGCGGCGAGGGCGGACGAGACGCCCGTGACGCCGTCGGAAAGTCCGCTCACCGTCGTCTTCGCTCGGGGCCATCGGTTCGCGGTCCCTGCGGTCGTACGCGCCGCTCGCCAACGCCCTGGGTGAGGTGCCGAATCCGCTGCGACATCATCTTCACCAGATTGAACGCGAGTGTCGGATCTTCCTGGATGCGTCGCAGGAAGTTCTTCTTGTCAATCGTGAGCACTCGGGCCTCGCCAAGGGCGCGTACCGTCGCCGAGCGGACTTCGCGCTCGAAGATGGCCATCTCACCGAAGATCGCCCCCTTCTCCATGAGGGCGACCCGTACCTCGTCGCGTCCCTCGTGCTTGACGAGGACTTCGAGCCGGCCTTCCTGCAGGGTAAACATGGAGTCGCCAGGCTCGCCCTGCCGGACGATGATGTCGCCGTCGGCGTACAGGCGACCCAGTGCGTCACTGCCCATGCTCGACCTCCCGCGCCCCGCTGTTGCCGAACGGCAAACTGCCCGCGAGCACGTTCCAAGCCAGCACCAACGGGAATTGCGGCTTCATGGTCCGCACCAGAATGTCGCGATATGGTGCGCTCCCTGTGAAGGTGTCCCACAGGACGGAACTCATCTGGCCGGACATTCCGGGCTGCGCCTGCTCACGGGCCGTCATGCGCACCACCCCCCGTCGCAGGATGCTGGAGTGCTGGATCAGATGGGTTACGCCGAAGACGACCCTGGCGATCAGGTTGTCGAGATTCAGGGCGCGACAGGCCGGCCAGAAGTGCTTCCTGAAGTCCTCCGACGAGATGCCGTGAAAGACGGCGGTTCTCGCGGCTGCTTTCGACGTCCGGTAGGCCGAACCGATCCCGTCCTTGTACAGCCGGGCGACGCCACTATCTCCGATCCAGACGATGCGGTCGCCGAAGGGACGGACCGCCGCCCCCACATTGATCTGCGGATAGCAGTGGCATGCGAGTGCTGGAACCACTCCACCCGGGAAACAACGCCTAACCTCGACCGTGGCGAGAAACTCCTCTACGAGGCGGTCGTCGAGGTCGTCGCCGAGGAGACAGAGCGTCGCGAACTCTCCCTTGGGGACGATGGCGGCAAAGCCGAGCCGCGGGATGTCGAGCAGGAAGACGTGCATGGAGGTGCCGAAGGTCTGCCGCACCACGTCGGTTCCGAGGCGGAACTCGCAGATGAACGTGCGCTGCACTTTGGGGGCGCCGTAGCGCTGCGCGTCGTCGGCAAACAGGCGCATTGCCTGGCTGTTGACGCCAGTTGCCACGACGAGGAGGTCGTACACGCTCGAGGTGCCATCGGGACTCGTGACACGCGGCCGGCCGGTCTCCCAGTCGACCAAACTCGCCATCCTGCGCACCACGCGCGCGCCTGCGCCTGACGAGAGGTCGAGCAGGTGACGGTCGAATCCGGCGACTTCGACGGGTTCCGATTCCCGCGGTCCATTCCCGCGGTACACCGCGGCGATGCGCTTTTCGTCGCGCGGGGACTGGATGCGGACGTCCCCGACGTCCGTATGGAGCACGTACGAGTCGATGCCTTGTTGCACGACCGACGGCGGCAGGTTGATTCCCTCGGCGGCCAGCATCTGCACCAGGGATTCGGACACGATGCCGCCACAATGGTTGCAGCCAGCCGGGCCGCGGTGCGTGAAGAATCGTGGCTCGTAGATATCGACGGCCACGTCGAGGCCGATCGCTTCGGCCATGTTCTGCAGGAAGATGCTGAAGAACGCCCCGGCCGGTCCGCCGCCGATGACGCCCACGCGTGAGCCGTCCGTCAGCTGCAGATCGCCGGTGCCTCCGGCCATGCGAGCTCGTCGTCGCCTCAGCTGCCGGAGTAAGGCGGTGGCCGCGTTCATGCGTCATCCGGGAGCTGCAGGGCGAACACGTGGTCCGGGCGGTCGAAACCCTTCGCCTGCATCGGGCCCAGATCGACGAACGTCAACGACTCGCCGGGGAGCCCCTGCGTGGCCTGCATCACCATCCGACGAGTCGCCGGGCAGGTGAGCACTCGACCGGTCTGGTCGCTGGCGAACTTCTCGAGCCGAGCTGCCAGGACGATTGGTTCGCCGACCATGGACAACCCCACCGGCGCGTCACTGCCAAACGAGTCAATCACGACGCCCCCTGAGGCCAGCGCCCAGTCCATCCGCAGGGGCCAGTCAGGCAGGGCCCAGAGCGAGGAGTCGGCGGCGATGCGTCGAACGAGACGATCGAGCCGGATGGCCGCGCCGCATGCCGCGACGGCCTGCCCGCCTCCGAGGTCGCCCTCCCAAAACGCCAGGATTGCGTCGCCCGGAAACTCCTTGACGGTGCCGCCCAACTCCTCCACCGCAACCGTCAGGTGCTGGAAGACTTGCCTGACCGACTGTTGCAGCGTCGCGGCCGGCGCCTCGCGTACCATCACCGTGTAGTCGCGGATGTCGCCGATGAGCACGGTGGCGAGCGTCAACTGACGCGCAACGCTGGTGCGCTTGCGAGGTGTCTCCGGCTCAGTGGCGACGGGCGCCTCGCCCTCGAGCGCGAATTGGATGCCTCCCCCAATGTCGAGGGTCTGGCCGACCTGTATCTCCGATTCCACGTTCGGCATCAGGCGCCGCCCATTCACGCGGCTGCCGTTCCGGCTCACGTCCCTAACGAAACAGCGGCCCTGGGCGTTCTGGGTGATGATGCAATGCCGAGCCGACACATGCGAGGCGCGGACGAGGAGCAGGCCAGGTGCGGACTCCCGGTCGTCATCATCGCGCCCGATTTCGATCTGGTCGAAGAACTCGAAAGAAGCCGAGGACGCATTGGATCCGGCGAGTGCGACCAGGCGCTTCGCCGCCGGACTGCCCGCCTGGGCGCGTGGGCGCGCATATCGCACGACTTCGGAAGACGTAACCGCACTCGGGGTGGCGTCGATAGACGGGGCGGATGCGTCGTTCAGCTCGGAGCGGTCCATCACTGCGACCTCCAGCAACGGAGTCCTCGACGGCCGTGTCACACCAGACACGGCTGTCGGGCTGCACCTAACGGAACTTACAGGACCCCGGTGCGCCCGCTAGGCTCGCCAACGCGACGGAGCGTGGGACGAGGCGTTCTGGGTGGCGCCGCGACAGGGCGGGGCCAAGACCCCGCACCACGCCTCGCCGAGGCGGCTTTCCCGACCTATCTTCTGGCGTTCGTGGCGCGGGACGCGCGGGCGCAGTGCGGCGCCAGCATGCGCGGCACGGGGCGACGAGCGAACTCGTTTCTCAGTACAGCCAACCAGTGAAAATCCTCGTTACCGGCGCCACAGGATATGTCGGAGGGCGACTCGTCCCACGCCTCCTCGAAAAAGGGCACCAGGTTGTCTGCTTCGCGCGCGACCCATCGCACCTCGCCGGACGCGGATGGAAGGGAGTGGAGATCCATCGCGGAGACGCGCTCGATGCCGGAAGCTTCCTGCCCGCCATGGAAGGGGTTGAGGTCGCGTACTACCTCATCCACTCCATGGCACAGCCCGAGGGACGGTTCGAGGATCACGACCGCTTCGCAGCTGAGAACTTCGGCTTGGCTGCCTGTGCGGCCGGAGTGAAGCGTATCATCTACCTGGGCGGACTCGGCAAGGCAGACGAAGTACTCTCCCCTCACCTGGCATCGCGTCATGAAGTCGGTCGCATTCTGCGTTCGTCCGGGGTCCCGGTCACAGAGTTCCGCGCGGCGGTCATCGTCGGCTCCGGCAGCATCTCGTTCGAGATCATTCGGTACCTGACCGAAGGAATGCCGGCGATGCTGACACCGCGCTGGATGTCGACGCGATGCCAGCCGGTCTCGATCGCCGACGTGCTGGACCTCCTGACCCTCGCCCTGCAGCAGCCCTCGTCGGTGGGGAGGATTCTGGAGATCGGTGGCCCCGACGTCTTGACGTACCGCGAGATGATTCTCGGCTACGCCGCCGTGCGCGGCCTTTGGCGCGTTGTGATTCCGCTTCCGGTTCTCACGCCGCGGATCAGTGCGCTGTTCCTGCACTGGCTGACACCGATTCCCGCGTCGATCTCTCGTGCGCTGATCGACGGCATGCGCAACGAGGTTGTGGTGCATGATCATTCTGCCGACGTCCTCTTCGCGGTGCAACGCGTACCGTATCGTGAGGCTGTGTGGCGTGCACTGCACCGCATGCAGGCAGGCGCGGTCGAGACGTATTGGTCAGGCGCGCGATCCGGCATGGGGGCCGGCGTCACCCTGACCGTGACGGAGGGGTTGATCATCGATGAACGGCGCGTGGAGTCATCGGCATCTCCCGCCGACGTCTTCGCGACCTTCGCTGGCATCGGCGGCGAACGTGGCTGGTTTTATGGCGACTGGGGATGGAAGCTGCGGGGCGCCATCGACCGGGCCGTCGGGGGCGTGGGGCTGCGGCGCGGTCGACGCAACGCGGACGACCTGCGTACCGGCGATGCGCTGGACTTCTGGCGCGTCGAAGAAGTGCGCGCCGGGTGCCTCATTCGCTTGCGGGCCGAAATGAGGCTGCCGGGCCGGGCATGGCTGCAGTTCGAGGTCACAGAAGTGGCCACCGGCGGTTCGCTACTGGTGCAGAAGGCCTTTTTTGAGCCGCATGGGCTCTTCGGCTTGCTCTACTGGTATCTGCTGTACGGAATCCACGAGTTCTTCTTCGAGGGAATGTCCCAGGCGATTGCGCGTCGGGCGGAGCAACGGCACGCGGGGCAGGCGCCAGCGTAGGTACGGTGCGCGAGGGCTACGGCGTCCTCGGGTACGACGCCTCGGAACCATCGCCTTGCGGCGTAAGCCGCCGGCGCAGTTCGCTCGCCCGCGCCGGCGCCGGGCCGGGAGAACGCGGGCCGACGGCCCCAGGCACCCGGGCGACGTCGAGCAGGACGAAAGTCGGCCCCGGGCCGTCGAGGACATGCGCAATGTGTCGTTCCCACTCACCGGCGTTCGACCAGTGATGGAGCGATCGGAATCCAGCGGCGCGCGCCATGCCAATGAAGTCCACGCTCGCGCCGTCAGCGCGTGCGGCGGGCGAGCCCGGCGTGGGCTGGGCGCCGGTGACCTCGTACACGCCATTGTCCGCGAGGATCAGCACGAGGTTCGCGGGCGCGGCCGCCGTGATCGTCACGAGCGAACCGAGGTTCATCAGCATCGCGCCGTCGCCGTTGACGACGATCACGCGGCGGTGCGGCTGCGCGAGCGCGATGCCGAGCCCAATGGCCGGCGCCGTGCCCATGCTGGACGGCACCAGCGGGAGGTCGAGCGGTCCTGCGCCGAGCACCATCCAGTCGCGCGCGGCGCCCATGCTGGTGATGATCACGTCGCCGGCGTGCCGGACGGCGTGCAGGGCGCGCAGGGCGTCCATCTGGGACATCCGCTCGGTGGCGTCGCTCATGCCTTGCCCTCCGCAATCAGCGCGGCGCCTGGCCTGGACGCGTCGCGACAGGCGATGTAATGCGCGAGGATCTCGTCGCGCTGTGCCGGCGCGGTGATGAGACGATAGTCAATGCGCCACGCGTCGAGCACCGGTTCGGTGAAGACGAGGCAGGTGTCACCCGGCAGCGTGGTCTGGTTGAGATAGCTGCGATACCCGATCACCGAGAAGATCGGGAGCTGCCAGTCGTGCAGAATGTTGCGCAACGCGTCCCCCGACTCGAACAACCCGGTGCACTGGATCATGACGAGGGGCGTCGCGCCGCCGAGGTAGAGCCCGCCGGCAACCGCCCACGCCTCGCCCTCTCGGCAGACGCGGACGAGCCGCAAGCCATCGGTGCGTTCGATGGCCGGGTGCCAGGGGCCGATGGTGCTGTCGGCGATGGAGACGACGTGCGTGATGCCCATCTCCGTGAACAGCGCCGCCATCTCGTCGCCAGAAAACATGTCGGTCCCGCGGGGTGAACGGTTACACCAGTTGAACTTGGTGATAAACTGGCCGGGATCAGGCCGAACCGAAAGGCGGTGCTCCTGCTCGGCACGCGCGCACAGCCGTCCGCGTGCGCTCAGCTCTGGAGAAACGCTAACAGGTCGGCGTTGAGTTGCTCCTTGTGCGTGCTGGCGAGGCCGTGAGGTGCGTCCGCGTAGACCTTCAGCTGCGTGTTCCGGATGAGCGCCGCCGTGCGGAGCCCGGAGGCGGCGATCGGTACCATCTGATCGTCGTCGCCGTGTATGACCAGCGTCGGCACGTCGATCTGCTTGAGGTCCTCGGTGAAGTCCGTTTCCGAGAATGCCTTGATGCAGTCGTAGGTATTCGCCTGGCCTGCGTGCATTCCCTGATGCCAGAACGAATCCATCATGCCCTGCGACACCCTGGCGCCGGGCCGGTTGGCGCCGAAGAACGGGCCGCTCGCGAGGTCCTTGTATTGCTGCGAGCGGTCGGCGCTGGCGGCGGCGCGAATGCCGTCGAACACCTCCATCGGCAGGCCGTCGGGATTGGCCTCCGTCTTGAGCATCAGCGGCGTCACGGCGCCAATCAATACGACCCGGGCGACGCGCCTCGTTCCGTGCCGCCCGACATAGCGCGCCACCTCACCGCCCCCCGCGGAGAAACCGACGAGCGTGGCTCGCGTCAGGTCGAGCGCTTCGATGAGCGTCGAGAGGTCATCGGCGTACGTGTCCATGTCATTGCCCGTCCAGGGCTGGCTTGACCGCCCATGGCCGCGTCGGTCGTGCGCGACGCACCGGTAGCCGCGTGACCCGAGAAACCGCATCTGATCTTCCCACATATCCGAGTTGAGCGGCCAGCCGTGGCTGAGCACGACCGGCGCTCCGGCGCCCCAATCCTTGTAGAAGATCTGCGTGCCATCCTTCGTCGTGATCGTGCCCATGGCTGTCGCCCAAGTTATCGGTGGAAACGAAAGATCTCGGCGTCGGCATTTGGCGTGCCGGACACGAGATCGCGAATGATCCTGGCGGCGATCACCCCGAAGGTGATCCCGTTGCCGCCGTATCCCAACGCAAACAGGCCATGTCGGAACGCAGGATTCGCGCCGATGTACGGCAGGCCGTCCGCCGTCTGTCCAAAGGTGCCGGCCCACGAGAAGGCGACCTGCGCCGGCACGCTCGGGAGCAGCTGGTGCAGCCGCTTCTCCAGTTTGCGCGTCTGCATCGGCAGCACCACGTCGCGCAGCGCCGCACTGCGAAACGGCAGGTCCACTCCGCCGATCATGATGCGTCCATCGGGGGTCGATCGCATGTAGCAGTAGGGCCGTGCGGACTCCCAAACGAGGCAACGATCCGTCCATGGACCGAATGACTCGACGGGCTCCGTGACGAGCGCGAAGCTGCTGGTCAGCGCGACGAGGTCGTCGGCCACACCCGGTGGCGACTCGTAGCCTGGCGCGAAGACCACCCGGCGGGCGTCAACGCGATGCCCACGCAACGTGCGCAGCGTCACGCCGTCGCTATGCGACTCATAGTCGATCACCGTTGTGCGTGAGTAGAGGCGCGCCCCGCGCGCGAGCGCGTGGGCAAGCAGCCGCGTGGTGAACTGCAGCGCATCTATCTCCGCACCCTGTCGTGATCGAATGGCGCCGTGGGCCGGAAACCCGCACGCGTCGCGCGTCCGATCACGGTCCCAGTACTCGACGTCGAAGCCGTGGTGCTGACGCAGCGCTGCCTCCGCCTTGAGACGCTTGCCATCGCTCCGCGTGCTGGCCAGGTAGGTGCTCTCGCGCCGTGCGAACCCACAGCGATCGCCCAGCGCTTCCACGAGCCGCTCCACCTCGTCAATCGCCTCGATTCCCAGTTGATACGCACGCACGGCCGCCGGCTCGCCGACCAGCGCAATCAGCGGAGCGAGTTCGACGTCGATTTCGTACTGCAGCAGCGCCGTGCTCGCGCAGGTGCTGCCGAGTCCAGCGTCACGTCGGTCGATGAGCACGACGTCGTGGCCACGTGCAGTGAGGGCGTCGGCCACCAACGCGCCCGTGACGCCGGCGCCGATGATGGCAACGTCGCACCGCTCGCCACGCGTGAGCGATGGATGCGAAACGCCGAGTCCGTTGCGGACGAGCCAGAACGGGGCGCCGGAGTGCAAGTCCATGAGTGAATGAACTATCGAACGGCCCGACGCGCCTCCCTCGGAAGGACTACGCACTTCGGCCGAGTTCTTTTTTCGTTGATCGCGGCTATCGTGGAAAGAGTTCGGGCGTCGCCCGATGCGTACCTTCTCGCGGGAGCGTTGTCATGTCGCCACGCACTGATCTCAGTTCCCACGCATCCCGACTGACGGTGCTCCTCGGACTCGCCGTCACGAGCCTGTCCTGCGCGATCTCCCAGCAGCAGGAGGTGGAGCTCGGCGCGCAATACGCCACGCAGATCGACACGCAGCTGCCGCTCATCCGCGACACGCGCGTCGTCTCGTACATCACCGCGCTGGGCAACCAGCTCGCCGCCGTCACCGACACGCGCGGACTCACCTGGCACTTCGCCGTCGTGGACAGCAAGGAAGTGAACGCGTTCGCGGTTCCCGGCGGGTGGGTCTACGTGAACCGAGGGCTCATTGCACGCGCGCAGACCATGAACGAACTGGCCGGCGTGCTCGGGCACGAGATCGGGCACATCACCCGCCGCCACACGGTGGAGCAAATGCAGCAGTCGCAGAAGGTGAACGGCGGACTGCTGGCGCTGTGCACGCTCACCAAGGTCTGCGACAGCGGCGCCGGTCAGGCCGCCATCAACCTTGGCGGGACCGCGCTGTTCGCGAAGTACAGCCGCGACGACGAGGCGCAGGCGGATGAAGAAGGAGTGGCGACGCTGGTGAAGGCGCGCATCGACCCCAACGGCATTCCGTGGATGTTCCGGATCCTGCTGGCGGAACGGCAGTCCAACCCGTCGGCGGTGGATGCCTTCTTCGCCACGCATCCGCTCGAGGAGTCCCGCATCGCGACCACGCTCAAGCAGATCGCCGCCTACACGCCAGCGCAGTTGCGGGGCCTGCAGGTGGACTCGGACGCGTACCAGTCCATGCGGCGGCGCCTCGCCTCCCTGCCGCCGTCACCAACGCCCAAGGCGGCCGCGAAGTAGGCGCGGCATGGTGGCACGCGGGTCGTGGGCCCCCGCCGGCACGGCGGGGGGCCCTCGCTGCGCGGTGCGTGGGCGAACTGGATCCGCGCAAACCGCGATGCCCGGACTGGCGAAACCAGGCACCGGCCGATCCGTAGAGTGAGCGACGCACGATCGATCGGCGTCATGGGGAATTCGCGACCCTGCTGAACGGACTCGACATGGCTGGGCGGTTCTCGTCAATTCGCGGTGCACTCGAGAATGAATGGGTTCAACTCCCGATTGCTGTCGCGCTTCTGGTGCCGGTAGTCGCGACGATCGGCCAGTACGCGGCCTCCGGATACTGGGCGCAATCGAGCCGTGTTGAGGTGCTGTTCTGGCCAGGCGCGGCGGCTCGCTGGGGAGTGCAGCTGCCGGTCTGGCTCAGCATGGGGGCGATGCTTGCGTCGTACGTGGTGGGCGTCGGCTGGTTGGCCCGTCGGCGTACGCTCTCGACCGTCGTTGTCGCCGGTGCGCTCGCTGTGATCGTCGCGAACGTGATGGCCGCGGGCGTGAACGAGATGAGCGGCTGGCAGGAACTCCAGTCTCCCTCGTCCATGGACCTCGCGGGGAAGGCGAATCGCGCGATCTTCGCGCTCTGGCACAATCCAGTCTGGGAAGAGCTGGTCTTCCGGGGCATCCCGCTGGGAGTCCTGCTGATCGTCCGCCGGAACGCCCCGAACGCGGGCCCGCTCGCTTCCTGGTGCTACTACCTCCTGCCGGCGATCGCCTTCGCCGCCTACCACGTGCCGGGGCACGGGCCGTCGCGTCTCGTCGACACCTTTATCCTCAGCCTCGCGTTCTCGTGGTTGGCGCTGCGCTTCACGTTCTTCGCGCCGCTCGTCCTTCATTACGTCTTCGACGCGATGATGACGCTCTCGCTCGGCAAGATGCCCAACATCCCGCGCGCGGAGGTGTCGTGGCTGGCCTCGTACGCGACGACGCTCAACTCCGCCTGGTCCGTCGCCCTGTTGTGCTGGCTGCTCTCCATCGCGGTCGCCCTGGCGATCCACCGCCTCGCGAGGACGTCGCCCGCGCGAGCGGCCTGAACAGGCGAGCGACTACGCGCTGCGCGTCGACGGGGCCGGAGCCAGCGCCGTGGTGCGCTCCAACTCCTTCGGAAAGCGCGTGAACCAGCTGGACACGAGGAGCAACTCGTCGATCTCGTGCGACGGCACCGTGCCGTCCGTCCGTTCGACCGGCGAGAAGATGCTGGCGACCTTGCCGTCGAACGCGCGCCGCCCGTCGGCGGAGCGCGGCGTGGGGAGGATGGCGCGCACGCGCCCGCGCCGGATGACGTAGCTCATCTCGTCGCCCTGCGTCGCGGACGGCGTGTACACGAACGACAGCGACTCCACCGCAAACCGCAGCCGCGCAAACTGCGCGCGCAGGGACTCGAGCCGCGTGATCTTGTCGCGCAGGTTCGCCGCTCGCTCGAAGGCGAGCTCGTCGCTCGCCCGCTCCATGGCGTGGCGCAGTGCGGCCACCGGCACGTCGTTGGCCCCCTCGAGAAACGCGCGCGCCAACGCGAACCGCGCGGCATACTCGTCTCGGCGCACCGCGGCCACACAGGGGCCGAGGCACTTGCCGATTTCGTACCTGATGCAGCCCGGGGTGTGCGGGGCGGGAAAGAGATCGGCCTGGTCGGCGAAGTGCATGGGCTGGTCGAGCGCGCAGTCCACGAGGCCGAGCGCATCGTTGAGCTCACGGAGGGCTTCCTGCAGCTGCACCGCGCCGTGGAACGGCCCAAAGAAGATGCCGCCCGCATCGTTGCCCGCGCCACGCACCACGCGGAACGACTCGGCAGGGCCCCGCGCCACGCGAATGAACGCGAAGTGCCGGGCATCGCGCTTGCCGGCCACGTTGTGCCGCGGCCGGTAGCGCTTGATGCGCTGCAGCTCCTCGAGCAGCGACGCGAATTCCGACGGCACGTACTCCCACTGGATCTCCGCCGCCTCGCGCAGGATGCGCGCCCCCTTGTCGGCGGGATAAACCGCGCGGAAGTAGCTGAGCAGCCGCGTGCGGAGCTTCTTGGACTTGCCCACGTAGATGATCTCGCCGTCGGCCGAGCGCATTTCGTAGACGCCGGGCAGGTCGCGCGCCTCGCCCTTGACCCGCGCCAGCATCGCGGCGGCGTGCGCGCCCGCCTCGGCGGCGGTCGGGATGAACGACGGGCGCTGCCGCCGCCTCACCGCTGGCACCCCGCGCACCAGACCGTCGCGCGGCCGTCTATCGCGTGGCTTGACTTGAGGGGCGCGCCGCAGCGCGCGCACGGCTGGCCGCCGCGCCCGTAGGCCTGCAGTTGCGCCGCGAAACCGCCGCGCGCACCGAAGGCGTCGCGATAGTCGCGGAAGGACGTGCCGCGCGCCGCCACGGCGGCGCGGAGGACGGCCGTCAGCTCGCCGTGGAGCGTCTCCCCCCGGCCCTGCGGCCGCGACGCCCCCCCGCCCCCCCGGCGGGGGGCCG
>Ga0080064_1002933_pt1 | contig 26793 bp, 27 predicted proteins | sample Subgrocontami54m_FD_69260 | JGI IMG/M metagenome (GOLD analysis project Ga0080064, IMG submission 69260) | Subsurface groundwater microbial communities from S. Glens Falls, New York, USA - GMW46 contaminated, 5.4 m (SPADES assembly) (version 2) ...
ACGGCGGGAAATTTTTCGAGCAATACCGGAAATTATGGGAAGAAGGCGACAGCGCTTTGTTCGAAGAGGCGATCGATAAGTACCATATCACGGGCGCCTTGCTCAATTCGGTGCGCCAGCATATCCCTTCAAAAGTCTTAAAATATTTTTATGCGAACAAGGATTGGGCGGTCGTGTATTTCGATTATGATGCCGTGATTTTTCTGCGCCGCGTGCCGGAAAATCAGGAATACATCGACCAGCTCGCCATCGACCTGAGGAAATGGCAACCGATCAAGCTGGACTTGTATAAAATAGGGTCAAGTCCGGTCAGTCCGTTCCCCAATTATTTCCGGGCCTTTACGCTGGAATCGATCGATCTCGATGAGCCGGCTTTGGCGGAGGCCCAGGAGGCCTTGAAGATCACGCCCGGCTATGGAGAGATCCATGAGCTGATGGGAAAGATCTACAGCAAACGCAAGCAATACGAAGAGGCCTTTGTCCATTTTCGGGTGGCGGCGCTGGGCGCGCCTAGCGACAGGCGCGTGCGGTATAATTTCGCCTTGAGCTATTTTGATATGGGCCGCTATGAAGGGGCTATCAAGCAGTATTTGAGGATCATCGAGCTCTGGCCAACGGATCCCAAGGGATATTTTTTGCTTGCCAAGACGTACGCGAAAGACCGGCAATATGACCGGGCCGTGGACACCTTGCGCAAGGCGCATTCGATGCGCCCGGATGACGCGCAGGACATGGTGGGGATCGGTGATATCATTTATGAGCAAGGAGATCTTGCCAAGGCCAAGGAAGTGTATACCATGGCCCTGGCAACAAAGAAAGATCTCGGGCTGGTCCACAAGAAACTTGGTTTTGTTTATAAATCCCTGGGAGACCAGCCTAAGGCGCTCGAAGAATTCCGGCAATCGTTCGCCATTAATGCGGGCGATGAGGAAGTCAAAAAAGAACTCGGGCCATAAGATATTGTTGAAAAAAGATCGAAGTAAATTTATAATACTGCCCATATCAGTTTTAATGGATTGGGAAGGAAGTTGTTGCAATGAGTGAAGTTTTTGAAGTTTTGACGTTTATCATGGCCGGCGGCCGGGGAGAACGCCTTGACCCTTTGACGCGCGACCGCACCAAGCCCGCCGTGCCATTCGGGGGTATTTACCGGATCATTGATTTTACGTTGAGCAACTGCATCAACTCCGGCTTGCGCCGCGTTTACGTCTTGACCCAGTATAAATCGTTTTCCCTGCAGAAACATCTTCTCGCCGGATGGGATATTTTTTCGAGCCAGTTGGGTGAATTCATCGACATTATTCCCGCCCAGCAGCGCATCAGTGCCGATTGGTATAAGGGAACGGCCGATGCCATCTATCAAAATCTTTATGCGGTACAGGATTGCAATCCGAACCTCGTCCTGATCCTGGCCGGCGACCATATTTACAAGATGAATTATCAGCATATGATCAAATATCACCGGGAGAAAAAGGCGGACGTGACGGTCGCCTGTATCCCGATGCCTAAGTCGAGCTCGACCCAGTTTGGCGTTATTGAAGTCGATCGCAACGACCATGTTTGCGGATTTCAGGAAAAGCCGGAAAAACCGAAAACGATCCCCGGCAGCTCGGATACGATCCTTGCCTCGATGGGGATCTATCTTTTCAACCGCGATGTTTTGATCAATGAACTTCAGCTCGATGCCAAGCAGGACTCCGACCACGATTTCGGGAAGAACGTCATCCCGCAAATGCTGCGTAACGGCAAAAAGGTTTATGTATATAAATTCGTCGATGAACACAATAAGCCGAAATATTGGCGCGATATCGGGACGCGGGACGCCTATTATGAGGCGAACATGGACCTTTTGAGCGCGCAGAGCCAGTTTAACCTGCATGACCGTTCCTGGCCCGTGCGCACGTATCACGAGCAGTATCCGCCCATCCGGATGATCAGCACAAGATCGGGGCATGGCGCCGTTGTTGATTCCATGATCTCCGGCGGATGCGTTATCGAGGGCGGGTATATCGAGAGGTCGGTCTTATCCTCCAACGTTAAGATCGGCGATAATGCCCGCGTGAAGAATTCCGTTATTATGGAGAGTGTTGTCGTCGGGGAAGGCGCCCAGATCCAAAACGCGATCATTGACAAGGAGGTCGTGATCCCGCCCCACTCGAAAATAGGTTACGATCCCAAGTCGGATGCCCAGCGCTTCGTTTTGACAACTTCCGGTATCGTGATCGTCCCGAAAAAAACGTCGGTGCCCAACTAATATATTAGCTATGATCATTCAGCCAAAAATCAGAGGATTCATTTGCACGACCGCGCACCCCAATGGCTGTGCCCAAAACGTGCAGGAACAAATTGATTACGTAAAAAAACAGAAAAAGATCGGCCGTGGTCCGCGCAAGGCCTTGATCGTTGGCGCTTCAACCGGCTACGGCTTGGCGTCGCGCATTGTTGCGGCTTTCGGGTGCGGGGCCGCGACGATCGGTGTTTTTTTCGAAAAAGAACCGGAGGACAAGCGTACGGCGTCCGCCGGGTGGTACAATTCCGTCGCCTTCGAACAAAAAGCCCGGCAGGCCGGGCTGTATGCCAAGAGCTTTAACGGGGACGCCTTTTCGGATGATATGAAAAATAAAGTGGTCGACGCGATCAAAAAAGATCTTGGCCAAATTGATCTGGTCATTTACAGCTTAGCTTCTCCCCGTCGGCAACATCCCCGGACCGGAGTGCTCGCCAAATCAGCTTTAAAACCGATCAAACAGGTTTACACAGGTAAAACCCTGGATCTCAACACGATCACGCTAGAGCCGGTGACCTTGCCTTTGGCAACCCAGGAAGAGATCGAGCAAACTGTATCCGTCATGGGTGGCGAAGATTGGGAATTCTGGATGGATGCGCTGGAAAAGAATGGTCTGTTAAGCCCGGGGGCGATGACGGTGGCGTATTCGTATATGGGCCCGGAATTGACCCGCACCATTTATCGTGAAGGAACGATCGGCCGCGCCAAAGATCATCTCGAGGCGACGGCGCGCAAATTGGATGAGCGTCTTAAAAAAATAAAAGGGCGGGCGTTTGTGTCCGTCAACAAGGCCCTGGTCACACAGTCCAGTTCCGCTATCCCCGTGATCCCTTTATATTTTGTATTATTAAACAAGGTGATGAAGGCCAAGGGCATTTACGAAGATTGCATCGCCCAGATCTATCGCCTCTTTGCCACCCGGCTTTACACCGGCGGCCCCATCCCGGTTGATGGGCACGGGCTTGTTCGAGTCGATGACTTTGAGTTGCGCGCCGATGTCCAGTCCGAGGTCAACCAGAGATGGGAGAAGCTGACCAATGAAAATCTTGCCCAGCTCGCCGATCTCGACGGATATCACGAAGAATTCCTGCGGCTTTTTGGTTTCGGATTAACCGGCGTCGACTACAACGCCGACGTCGATCATCAGCAAAAACTTCCTTCCGCGTAATTCTCCCGCGAGAAAATGAAACTTTATCACTACCCCGTCTGGTGGATGTCATATAATGTCAATATATGTCAATTAATGTAATTTTAAGCACTTAAGTAGATTCTTATGTTATTAAATGAGTTTTTATAGATCTTAATGATAAAATCTTGATAAAAGTGTTGACATATAGATGTCTCTGTAATAAATTGTTTAGGCATGTCGATGATTGCAATTGAGGTGGTCCAGTGCGTCTTAATTTATCTATGGTAGATTCCTATAATAATATGCGCTTTCATGAACTGCTGACAATCGAGGAAGTGGCGAAATATCTCCGGGTGAAGAGAAGGACCATTTATGAGTGGGTCAAGAAGGGGAAGATTCCCGCCATCAAGACCGTGGGACAGTGGCGATTCAAGAAGGATCGGATCGACGCCTGGCTTGATGGGAAATAAATGACGGCGTAACTTATGGAACGATAGTGAACATAAGTTACTGCCGGAATTTACCCCGCACTTTCTGTGCAATTATTTAGAAAGTGCGGGGTCCAATTCGTACAATGCAATTTACGTTCACTTCGTTCCGTAAATTGCGTACTCATTGGAGGAGGAAGCATGGCTGAGACAAAAGTAACCAGAAACGTGGAACAGGATATCCGGGAGTTGGTGGCCGAGATCCTGGAAACCGAGCCGCAAGAGATCGGCATCGATGCCCATTTCGTCAAGGACCTGGGGATGGATTCAATGATGGCCCTGGAGATCCTGGCCGGCATCGAAAAGAAATATCGTATCGTCATCCCCGAAGAAACATTGCCGAAATTCACGTCCTTGCGGGCGACCATCACGATCGTCGAAGGCATTTTAAAAAAGAAATAACGTCAACGAACCCAAAAACGAGGAGAGAACATGTATTTCAAGAAGCTGGAACTTTTCGGGTTTAAATCGTTTGCGGATCGGACAGTCCTGAACTTCGAACCGGGCATAACCGCGGTGGTGGGGCCCAACGGATGCGGCAAAAGCAACATCTTTGATGCTATCCGCTGGACCCTCGGAGAGCAGAGCACCAAGGAGCTGCGCGGCGCCTCGATGGAAGACGTTATTTTTAACGGGACGGCCCAGAAACCGTCTTTGGGTTTTGCCGAGGTCAGCATTACCTTCGCGAACCCCAACCGCGCGCTGGCTATCGATTATGACGAAGTGACGATCACGCGGCGGTTGTTCCGTTCCGGCGAGAGCGAATACATGCTCAACAAGACGGTCGTGCGGCTGAAAGATATCCAGGAATTACTGATGGGAACAGGGATCGGCGCGGAGGCGTATTCCCTGGTCCAGCAGGGAAAGGTCGATCTTGTTGTCAGCGCCCGGCCCGAAGACCGGCGGATGATCTTTGATGAGGCTTCCGGCATCACCAAATATAAATCGAAAAAAAGAGAAGCTTTAAATAAATTAAAGGACACCGAGAATAATCTGCTGCGCCTTAATGACATTGTCATCGAAGTTCGCCGGCAGATCGGTTCCATCGAGCGCCAGGCCAATAAGGCCCGCAAATATCAGGAAGAGTTCAAGAATCTCGAGCGCCTCGAGATCCGTTTGGCTAAAGATCAGGTCGGGTCTTTTGAACACAAACGCGCCGAGATCAACGAAGAGATCCAGGCCTTGAAGACAAAAGAAGCGGCGATGAACAAGGAGCTGGAAGGGCGTATCGCTCTTTTGACCGGCGAGATGAATTGTCTTGCGGAATTGGAACAAAAGATCAACGACGTGCACGCGCAAGAGATCAAGCTCGACGGGCAGATCGATCTGGACAATCGCCAGATCGGGTTCAATGAAGAGCGCATTGAAGGTGTCCGGCAGAGCAGCGAAAAGATCAAGGAACAAAAAAAGCAGCTGATCGAGCGTTGCCGCACCCAGCAGGAGAAAGTCGAGAAGCTAAAGCAGGAATTGGGCGTTATCCAGGACAGTTTGCAATTTAACGAGCAGAGCCTCAAGGAAAAGCGGGTTGAACTCAAACGATGCGAATCCGTCATTCAGGAGGCCAAGGCCAAAATTCTGGAGAACGAAGAGAAGATCATGACCCTGACTTCCCAGCAGGTGAGCGTACGCAATGAGCTTACCGATGTAATGAAGGAAATCCAGGGGGCACTGGCACGCAAACGCCGTTTGGAGATCGAGCGGGAAAAAGTTTCCATCGAACATAAGGACATGGAAGAGCGGCTCGATCAGGTGGAGGGCGAAACCAATGCTATTAACGGGAAAATCTCCCAGCTGGAAAAAGCAAAAGACGATCAGGGCGTTTTGCTCAACCGGCTCAAGGACGCTTTGGCGACGCTCAAGGCAGCGATCTATGAGCTGGAAAAGAAAGAATTGTTCTATACGTCGCAGAAGGATTTTATCGAACGCCTGCACGCGCAGTATCAGGATATCCCGGACCCGATCATTGAAGGGCGGTTGATCACTCCCAACGCGCCCCTGGAGCACCATACGGGGATCATCGGGAAGGTCAAGGAAGTCCAGTCCGTGCACAACGGCAAGCTTGGATTTTTCAAAAATCTTTTTGCCCGCAGCGACGTCCAGCAGCTCTATGAGATCGTCTGCGAAGCGAAATTCATCGAGCTGGATCCGCAGCAAATATCGAGAAAGATCGCAGAGATCCGCGCGGAGATCCAGGGCCTGAAAGCGCAGGAAGAAACTGATGCGGCGCGCCTTGAGGAGGCGAGCCAGGCGGTGCGCAGCATTGAGCAGAATATCCATGATCATGAAAGGGCTCTTTCCGTCGTGAGATCACAGAAGGAGGATATTCTGGAAAAGACGAACAAGCTGCGGGAAGAATTGGAACTGGCTGTTTCCGAACTGCAAGAAGTCGAGGTGATCCTTGCCGCCGTCAAGAAACGCGAAGAGCAGCTGAACTATCAGCTGGACACGGTCAACCAGGATATTGAATGGTGCCAGGCCGATATCAAGGACAAGCAGAACTGGATCACGGCGAAATCGCAGGAAAAAGAGGAGGTCACGGTCGCGATCGCCCAGATCGAGGCTGAACTTGAATCCCAAAAAGATAAATTGAACAGTTCCCAGGAGCATGCGGAGATGTTCTCCAAAGACCTGGACAGCTGGCTGGAGGAGATTAAACGCATCGACGATGAGATCACAACGGGAGAATCCCGCGCGGCGCAGCTCCGGCAAGAAACCGAAGTTTTGGTCAGTGAGATCGATAGTCTCAAAGAGAAAAAAGAATCCTTCAAGGAGGTCATGGCGGCCCACGCGCAGCAAAAACAAGGAATCGCGCAAAGGATCCAGGACGCCCGCACGAACATGTCCGCGATGGAGCAGGAGATCGACGGGATCAAACAGCAGATCCATGACCAGCAGATGAAGGAACAGGAGTTGACTTTCGAGGAGAAAGGTTTAAAAGACCGTCTGCACCAGGCGTACAAGGTCAATATCGATGAGGTATCGCAGGCGCCTTCGGAAGAAGGATCGGCAGCGCAAGCGCCGCAGACACCGGAGATCACCTTAAGCGGCGAAGAGCTGGTCCAGGAGATTGAGCGTCTGCGCAAACGTTGCGATGCCTTTGGAAGCGTCAATCTCGTCGCTATCGAAGAATATGAAGAGCTCAAGAAGCGTTTTGAATTCTTAACGAAGCAGCAAAGTGATCTCTTGGAGGCCAAGTCGCAACTGATGGAAACGATCACCAAGATCAACCGTTCCACGCGCCAGATGTTCATGGACACCTTCACGAAAGTGGGCGATGAGTTCCGGACCCACTTCAAGATGCTCTTTGGCGGTGGCGAGGCAGAGTTGGTCCTCCTGGATCCGGAAAATGTTCTGGAATCCGGCATCGACATCATCGCGCGGCCCCCGGGAAAGAAGCTGCAGAACATCAGCTTGCTTTCCGGTGGTGAGAAGACCCTGACGGCGATCGCCCTGATCTTCGGCGTCTTTAAGGTCAACCCGAGCCCGTTCTGTATCCTTGATGAGATCGACGCGGCGCTGGATGATTCCAACGTCGGACGGTTCAGCTATATACTCAAGGAATTCGCGAAGATCGCGCAGTTCATCGTGATCACGCACAATAAAAAGACCATCTCCAGCGCCAATGTGATGTATGGCATCACGATGCCGGAAACGGGTATCTCGAGGATCGTTTCGGTGAAGTTTGCCGATGAGAAGAAGGAAGAGCCGGCCTTGGCGGCGGCTTAAACATATTTAGTCGGCGCAGATACGATTCTTGCCGCTGAATTTTGCGATGTACATGGCCTTGTCGGCCTTGGCGATGAATTCTTCTTTTGTGTGCGCATCTTCGGGGAAGGTGCTCAAGCCAATGCTGACGGTCACATGAAGTTTTTCCACGTTTGTATCCGCAGATAACTGGAAGGTCTGTCCCGCTATCTTTTCCCGAATACGCTCCGCAATGACCATACCTTGTTCTTTGGTCGTTTGCGTCAGGATAATGGCGAATTCCTCGCCGCCGTAGCGGCAGGCGTAATCATTTTCCCTCGAGGAATCCTTCAAAATATTGGCGATCTCCCGCAAGACAATATCTCCGTTATGGTGTCCGTAGGTGTCGTTCAGTTTTTTAAAATCATCGATGTCCAGGACCAAAAGCGAGAGCGCGTGATGGTTCGCGCGCGCGGACGTGATCTCCTTGGAAAGCTGGTCCTGGAAAAAACCGTGGTTCCATAAATTCGTGATCGAGTCAGTGTGGCTTTGGTGCCGGACCATTTCATAGAGACTGGCGTTCTCGATGGCAAGCCCGGCCTGGTTGGCGAGCATCATGAACAGGCGCAGATCATCCTCGCTGATCGGCTTTTGCGTGAACAAATTATCCGCCACAATAAGACCATTGACCTTGTCCTTGGCTTTTAGCGGCATGACCACGAGTTCGCTGGTCCGGAATTTTTGCAGAAAAATGTCATCATGGTATTGTTCGATCTTGTTTGGCGTGATGTGCACCGGCATTCCTTCGTGGTAGGCGCGCGCCAGCGGGCTGGGATTGTTGGGATCGAGCGATATCTTCAACGTTTTGACCGCCTGCAACAGCGAGGATCGCTGGATATTGGCAGTAACGTTCTCTTCCTTGATCAGGTCCTCGAGATGGGGTTTCACGTCAGAAATGTATTGCCATATTTTCTGGGCGTGTTCTCCCGAATCAGGGCCGATGGCCATCTGGGGTTCCAAACAGCGTTCTTTCTGATTGATGAGAAAAAGAATGCCGCGGTTAAACCCCAGCCCGGTGTGGGCCGTGACGCACGTCAAGATAATATAGAGGATATGATCGAGATCGAGCGTGGTGCGCATGGCGTTGCTGATCTCATAGAGCACGGCCAGGTCGCGGTTCGCTCGGGCGAGTTTTCCCTGCAGGGTCGCAACGTCAGTTATGATGTGGCTTTCTTCCATTTTGATGTTCATATTCTAACTCCGAAATAGGGTAATGGCAAGGATAGCACCTGAAATATCAATTGTCAAGCTGGTGTCCGAAAAATGGCTTTTTACGTCGGTCATAAGCTGTTGATATAATATAAGTTGTAATAAAATTGACCTTGAGGTTGTCGGGGTAGCGCTTTCTTGACACCCCTATGTCTGTATGCTATACTTCTACCCATTCTGTTTATATTATTGAAGTTGGGCAAGCCCGGATATTTTTTATGTATGCCTTAAGTCTGAATGTTAACCTGCTAGATGCTTTGATGTTATGCGTCATTGTCCGGGGTTATTACGTAGGTTCCAAGACGGGATTGCTTGCCGAGACGTTCCGGCTTGTTAGCGTTATTTGTTCGACGTTCATCGTCGTGCATTACTATCCGCCCCTGGCGCAATTTTTACGGGAACAGCTTTTTATTTCCGAGAAAGTTCATGAGTTTGTCGCGTTCGTCCTTTGGATAGGCATTGCTTTTTTGCTTTTTTTCCTGATCCGGGAAGGCTGGCTGCTTCTTTTTAAAGTCGAGCGCAAATCAGTTTTTAACAAATGGACGGGCGGGATTTTGTCACTGGTAACGAGCTATTTTGTTTGCGGGTTGATCTTTTTGGCGCTTGTTCTTTTAAATAACGATTTTGTCCGTCAGCAAGTGGATAGTTCTTTAAGCCGCGCTGTTTGGAGCAGAACATCGGGTGATCTGTATAAGGCGTGTTACAAGACCGCGATTCATCCGTTTTTTCCGGGGGAACAACCAAATCCCCAGGTGATGAAGCTTATCGGAAAACCACCAGGAGAGTAACGCGGTATGGGGCTTATTCCCGAAGAAACAATTGCGCAGGTCATCGATCGCTGCGATATCGTGGAGACGATCTCGTCGTATATTCCGCTTAAACGCGCGGGGCGGAGTTTCAAGGCGGTGTGTCCGTTCCATCATGAAAAGACACCGTCGTTTGTTGTCAACCCGGACAAACAGATCTTTCATTGTTTCGGCTGCGGGGTCGGCGGCAATGTCGTGAATTTCGTGATGAAGCAGGAACGGATGGAATTTCCGGAAGCGATCCGGTTTTTGGCCCAGAAGGTCAACATTCCGATCCCCAGCGATGAAACGCCGCAAGCGCATCAGGCGAACAATATCCGTCAGGCGATCCTGCGGGTCAACGCGCTGGCAGCCACGTTTTTTCATAAGACATTGCTGGCAGATAAGTCGCCGGCAGCCAAGAACGCCCGGGATTATTTAAAGGATCGCGGGATAGATCTCGACGCGGTACGCGTGTTCCAGTTGGGGTTCGCGCCCCATCAATGGGACGCGCTTTTGACACATTTGAAGCAGGAGGGGATCAGCCTCGGGTTAATGGAAAAAGCCGGGCTGATCATCCCGCGGGAAAGCGGCCAGGGATATTACGACCGCTTTCGTAACCGGATCGTTTTTCCGATCTTTGATACGCGCGCGCATTGTCGTGCCTTCGGGGCGCGGGCCTTAGAAGAGGCAGAAGGCGCAAAATATCTGAATTCGCCCGAGACGATCATTTACACAAAGGGTCATCACCTCTACGGTTTTCATTTGGCCAAGCAGGCCATCGCGCAAGAGGATTGCGTTATCATCGTCGAAGGTTATGTGGATTGCTTGATCCCCTACCAGGCGGGCGTGCACAATATCGTCGCGTCTTTGGGAACGGCATTAACGGTCGACCAGATCCGTTTGTTGCGCCGGTACACGCCGCGCGTGGTGATGCTTTTTGACACGGATCCCGCCGGTGAAGCGGCGATGATGCGCAGTCTTGATACGTTGATCGAGGAAGGCATGGAAGTGCGGGTCGCCACACTCACCGACGGTGAAGATCCCGATTCGTTCGTACGGCGCCAGGGCGTGGATGATTTTCGCAAGCGGATCACGGCAGCTCAAACGATCTTTGATTACAAATTGGATGTTCTGACGCGCCGCCATGGGATAGTGACCCCTGACGCCAAAGCGCGTATCGCGGCGGCGATGCTGCCGACGATCTACAGATTTACGAACGAATTGATCAAGGCGGAATATCTCAAGCGCTTGGCGCGCGCGCTGGATGTTTCCGAAGATGCCCTGGCAAAGGAATATCAAAAGGTCGGCCAGGCGATCGCGACAACGATCCATGCGCATCTTCATGAGCCGCCGGCGCCCAATCGGGCCCGCGCCCGCGCGGTCGAACGCGGTTTGCTGAAGTTGATGATTGAAAAAGAGGAATGGATCCCCAAGGTCAGGCAGGACCTGGCCCTCGAGGATTTTCAGGATACCAAGATACGGGTGGCGATCACCCGGATCTTTGATTTTTTTGAGAACGGTAAAAAGGTCGACGCGGTCAATCTGATCAACAGTTTTGAGGACGCGGCCGTTTCGCAGATGCTTACGGGGATCGTGACGGAAGAAGAGGTCGCCGGTGACCGCGAAAAGATGTATCAGGATTATGTCAGCCGTATCCGGCACGATCAGATGAAGGTGCACCGGCAGAAAATTTTACAGCAGATCCAGGAAGCGGAGTCGGCGGGGAATTTTGCCAGGGCTAGTGAATTGTCCCAGCAGTTTAACCAATTCATCAAATATGAAGGGTTTAAAAAAGTATGAAACCAGCCACACAACAGAACGGTTTTAAGCAGGACATCGACAAGCTCGTTGAGCTAGGCAAGAAAAAAGGTTTTCTTACCTACACCGAGGTCAACGAGACCCTCTCCGATGAGGTGCATTCCTCCGAGGAGATCGACAAGGTCTTCGATATCCTTGATGGCAAGGACATCAAGGTCATCGAAGAGGCCGAAGAAGAAGATGCCGAGCTGACCGATAAATTGGACGAGGAATCCCGCGAGCAGGAGATCCGCCGCGTGCGCGAGGAAGCCCGGGAGGAAGAGGTCTATTCGGACAAATTCATCCCGCTCGACGATCCGGTGAAGATGTATCTCAAGCAGATGGGTTCTATTCCTTTGCTTTCCCGCGAGAACGAGATCAGTCTCGCCCGCCGGATCGAAGAAGCGGAGATCCGTTTCGCCGAAGCTTTGTACAAAACCGCTTACGCGCGTAAAGCCGCTTTGGAGGTCATCAATCAGGTCTTAAACAGCGAAGTCAATGTCGAAGACGTGATCAAGGATGAGCTGGAGCGTCGCCCCAAACTGATCCGCGATCTTAAAAAGATCAAGCAAGAGGTGAGCCGAACGCGCATTGGGTCGGAGAAATCCGCCGTCATTTTGGCGCAGTTCAAGCTCACGGCCTCTTTTAACGAAGGCGTTGTCAACGAGATCAAGGAGCGGATCGACCGGATCGAAAAGATCGACCGGACGGTAAAAGCAAGAAGGAAGTCGACCGACATCCGTTCTTTGCGCGGCGAACGCGTGAAGATCATGCGGGAACTGGAGCAGGGCATCCCGGTCGTTAAAGAGGATTTGCGGATCATCAAGATGCGCCAGGCCAAGTTCAACAAAGCCAAGAAGCTTCTTGTCGAGGCGAACTTGCGTCTGGTGGTCTCTATCGCCAAGAAATATATCAACCGCGGGTTGTCGTTTTTGGACCTTATCCAGGAAGGCAACATGGGGCTTATCCGCGCGGTCGAAAAGTTCGAGTACAAACGTGGTTATAAATTCTCGACGTACGCCACGTGGTGGATCCGCCAGGCGATCACGCGTTCCATTGCCGACCAGGCGCGCACCATCCGTATCCCGGTGCACATGACCGAGACGATCAACAAGATCATCCGCGTTTCGCGTTTGTTCGTCCAGGAATACGGCCGCGAACCCTCCGCCCAGGAGATCGCCCGGCAAATGCGCATCGCGGTGAGCAAGGTCAAAGAGATCTTAAAGATCTCCCAGGTGCCTATTTCCCTGCAAACGCCCATTGGCGATGAGGGCGACACGCATTTCGGGGATTTTATCGAAGATAAACGGGCTATTTCTCCGGCGAACGCCACCCTGCAGTCGATGCTCAAGGATGAGATCGCGAGCGTTCTGCATACTCTGGACGAACGCGAACGCAAGATCCTGGAACTGCGCTTCGGCATTCATGACGGGACGACCCGCACGCTCGAAGAGGTGGGGAGCGAATTTAACGTCACCCGCGAGCGCGTGCGTCAGATCGAATCCAAGGCCTTGCGCAAGCTCCGTCATCCTACCCGTTCCCGGCGGATCAAGCAATTCCTCGACATGGCGGCCAAGGAAGACCAGGCCATTTAAACGCGTGTGTCCATGAAGTTTCACGGCAAGAAGTTCAGCTTTGCGGTTGTTAAAAAGAAATTGCCCAACGGTCGCACCGTGGATGTGGATGTCATCGAACACCCCGGCGCCGTTGTCATTGTTCCGTTCCTTTCCCGCGACACGATCATTTTCCTGCATCAATACCGGCCGGTCCTCGGCCGGTATCTCTTAGAACTCCCCGCCGGTACTTTGGATAAAAATGAACAGCCCCTCGCCTGCGCCCAACGGGAATTGATCGAAGAGACCGACCATAAGGGGCGCGTGTTCACGCGGCTGGGCAAGATCTATCCGGTGCCCGGTTACTCGACCGAAATTATCCACATCTTCAAGGCGGAAAAGCTTATCCCACAAACGGGCGTCAAAGATACGGATGAAGTGATTCGGACAAAACTTCTGCGCAAATCCGAAGCCAGGAAACTCTTTCGTTCCGGCCGCATGACCGATGCCAAAACGATCGCCGGGTTGAGTCTCTGCGGCTGGTTATCCTAGTGGTTCGACTTCGCTCACCACTAGCCCTGAGCGCAGTCGAAGGGCTAGAACACGCCTGCCGATTTGACTTTTGGCAAGCTTTTTCTTGTTTGGACTTCACAATAGCGTTAAAATAAAGCCCAAAAAGGAAGAACTATGAATCTGAAATGGTTTTTCGCTGTTCTTTTGGGTTTTCTGATGGCCTTTGTCATTCTCCAGAATACCCAGGTCATAAAATTGCAGATCCTTTTTTGGCAGTTGAGCGCCTCACGGATCCTGTTTTTGGCGTTGGTATTTATTCTGGGATTGGTGCTGGGATTTGTTTTAGGAAGACGTCCCCGCAGGCGTTCTTAGCTGTTTGTGTTTTTGAGTTAACCCATTGGAATAAAAGGCACTTGGCGGCCCGCCGAAGGCGAGGCTCGCCATTGGCGGCCAAGAAAACAAGTTGAAAACCCCAGGCCCTTATGATATGCTTAAACGATTTTTCCGACGCATTATATCAGGGCCTATAGCTCAGCCCCGACGCTCACTTCGTTCGGTCGGGGCTCCGACCCCGAGCAAAGCGAGGGCGTCGGAGTCGGTTAAGAATTCCCGAAATCAAAGCCCAAATATGAGTTGTGTTTATATACTTCAGAGTTGTAAAAATGGACGCTATTACATCGGAAGCACTGTAAATTTGGAAAGAAGACTGAGACAGCATAACGCTGGCATGCATCCTTCCAGCAAAAGATTGGGCCCGTTTAATCTAATGTTAAAGCAAGATTATCCCGACATAAACCTTGCACGAGATATTGAGCGTGGTTTAAAGAAATTGAAACGCCGGGATTATATTGAAAAGATTATTGCGGAAGGAAGAATAAATTTCGGGCCTATAGCTCAGTCGGTAGAGCAGGACACTCATAATGTCTTGGTCCCTGGTTCGAGTCCAGGTGGGCCCAGGATTCTGAATAAATGTTGTGCTTGAGGGGACACATAGCTCAGCTGGTTAGAGCGTCGCCCTCACATGGCGAAGGTCGCAGGTTCGATCCCTGCTGTGTCCATCAGTCTTCGTTCAAGAATTTATATTTAGAAAACGAAGACTGTTATCCCGAGCGACCCACCATGAGATTGTCGGTCGCGAGGGATTGTCAAAATCATGTGGTACGTTTATATCTTAAAATGCGACGACGGGTCTTATTACACAGGCATCTCGATGGATGTTAACGTCAGGTTGCAAAAGCACAATAGCGGGAAGGGTTCCAGATATACACGAACACGTAGACCTGTGGCCTTAGAGTACGTAGAGAGGTTTGAGAGTAAAGGCATGGCCAGCAAGCGGGAAATAGAGATTAAAGATTTTAGTGTGGAAAACAAGCAACGATTAATAAAATTTGGGAACGGCATCAAGGTTTCCCTCGTCACCAAGAATTAAACGAGGGCGACTCGGGACTCGCCACTACGTGGCTCGCGATCCCTGCTGTGTCCATATCGTTAGTTTACAATTGAACGGAAGGGAATAGTTAGCGTGACGCAGATTTCCATCAAAGACCAGATCAAAAAACTCGTTGATTTGCAGAAGATCGACGCCGAGATCTATACCGTGCAGATCGGTTTGACTGAGAATCCTGCAGTTATCGAAGAATTAAAAAGGAAATTTGAAGCCACTAAGGCGCATCTCAATGAGCTTGAGGAAAAATTCAAGAGTGTCCAGCTCAAGCGCAAAGAGCTGGAACTGGAAATGAAGGCCAAGGAAGACGATATCGCCAAGGCCAATACACAGCTGACCCAGCTTAAGACTAACAAGGAATACACGACCAAGCTTAACGAGATCGCGAGCATCAAGGCCGACAAATCTATTATTGAGGAGAAGATTCTTTTGTCCTACGATGAAACGGACGCGATCCAGGCGGAGATCAGCAAGGAAAAAGTGGCCGTCGGGACCGGAGAGAAGCAGTATCTGGCGCGCAAAAAAGAGATCGAAGACGACATCAAGCTGATGGAAGACCGTATCAAGGTCCTCGAATCGCAGCGCAAACAGCTGCTTCCCGGCGTTGACCGGACGTTGCTTAATCGTTACGAAAAGGTCCTGGCGCATAAAGACGGATTGGGTATTGTGCCGCTAAACGGTAATTCCTGTGGTGGTTGCAACATGAACGTCCCGCCCCAGACGATCAACGCCATCAAGATGCACGACCAGCTTATTGAATGCGAAAAATGCTTGCGGATCATGTACCTTGAAGACGATCTTTGATGACTAAGGATATGTTGGAAATATTTGTCGACGGTGCCTGCAGCGGAAATCCCGGGCCCGCGGGAATTGGTGTGGTGATCAAACGCGGCGGTAAAGTGATCGGGGAGATTTCCAAATCCATCGGCGAGGCGACCAATAATATCGCGGAGTATTCGGCGCTTGTTTACGCCCTGCAGGAAGCGTTGGTCCTTAAGGCGCCGCGGGTGAAAGTTTTCACGGACAGCGAACTGATGTTCCATCAGCTCACCGGAAACTATAAAGTCAAGGACGCAAAATTGAAGTTTCTGCACGACCAGGTGCAGCATCTCAAGCGCGGGTTCGCGAACGTCGAGTTGGTCCACGTTCCGCGCGAAAAGAACAAGGAAGCGGACAAGTTAGCTACCAGTTCTTTGAATAATATAAATAAAAAGCAGGCCAAGATGGTTGCCACGCTGTTTGACAACAGCGTGGAGGAAAGTCCGAGCTCCGAAGGATAATGCATCCCGATAATCCGGGACCATGCACTCTCGTAGTGCATGAGGATCAGAGCTACAGTGACGATGTTGCCCGCCACCTTTACTTTGCTTCGCAAACTAAAGGCGAAGCGCAAACGGGCAAAGTGAAACGAGCAATCTCTGCATGGAGCAAGGCCGAATAGGGGAAGAGTCGTTGGCACGTTGGTTTCAGTAAGTTTTGCCAAGACACGGAGTGATCCGCTCCGTCAACATTCCCGGGTAGGCCGCAAGAATCCAGGGAGCAATCCCTGGAGTTAGTTGAATAACCGTCACCTCTTTAAAAGAGGAACAGAACTCGGCTTATTGGCCTGCTTTAAATTTTAAATAAATCGTTAAATAGTGATGGAGGTATTTAGCATGTCAGGTCATTCAAAATGGGCAAAGATCAAACATAAAAAAGGTACCACAGACGCGAAGCGCGGCGCGGCGTTCACCAAGATGATTCGCGAGATCACGGCGGCGGCCAAAGACGGCGGCGGTAGCCTTGATTCCAATTCGCGTTTGAGAGCGGCTATCGAGCGCGCTAAAGGCATTAACATGCCCCTGGTCAACATTGACAATGCGGTCAAGAAGGGAACCGGTGAGCTTCCCGGTGTCGTTTATGAAGCAGCGACCTTCGACGCGTATGGTCCCGGCGGTGTGGCGATATTGATCGAAGGATTGACGGACAACAAGAACCGCACGACCGCGGAGATACGTAATATCCTTTCCAAGAAAAATGGCTCTCTGGCCGGACCCGGAGCAACGTCATATCTTTTTACCAAAAAAGGGTTCCTGTCCATCGAGAAGAGCAAGGCCAACGAAGAAACATTGATGGAGATCGCTCTCGACGCGGGGGCTGAAGACATCAACTCCGAAGGAGAAAATTACGAGATCACCTGCGACGTCGCCAGCTTTCAGAAGGTCAAGGACGCCATCGCCGCCAAAAAGATCCCCATTGCCACTGCCGAGATGACCAAGCTGCCCAGCACGTATGTGCGGGTTGTCGGTGATGAGGCCAGGTCGTTGTTGTCGCTCATGGAGGCTTTGGAAGAGCAAGAAGATGTACAGAATGTTTATGCGAATTTCGATATCCCTGATGAGGAAATGGACAAGATCACTCAATAAAAAATGAGAATCATCGGCATTGATCCGGGGTTGAAGGCGACCGGTTACGGTGTGGTGGAATATCAAGCCGGCCGGGTGAGCTTGCTGGAAACGGGAACGATCGAGCCGAAGCAAAAAGATTTTATCCAGAACCGTATCAAGACGATTTACAGTTTACTTGGCGAATTGATCGATCAGTACGAACCGGATGTTTTGGTCCTTGAAAAGTTGTACGCGCATTACAATCACCCCACCACGGCGAGCATTTTGGGCCACGTGCGCGGGGTCATTTGTCTGTTGTGCGCGCAAAAAGACTTAGGGTTAGCCGAGCACAGCGTCAAACGCATACGGAAGGCCTTGAGCGGCAACGGCAACGCCTCGAAGATGCAGGTCCGCCGGGTCGTGGCCCACGCCCTGGCCTTGGATGAGAGCAAATTGACGCTGGACGCGAGCGACGCGCTCGCGTTGGCATTGGGATATATTCACTTGCACTGCCGGACCACATTATTATGATCGCACGCATTTCCGGAAAATTGGTTGAGAAGCAAGACCATTCGCTCATTGTCAATGTCCACGGCGTATTTTACGAGATCGTGGTACCGGCCTTTGTGCTGGAGCGCATCGACGAAACGAAGGACGCGCAAGGCGACATTCACCTGGTCATCTATCATTATTTCCAGATCGGCCCGTCGGCGGGGATCCCGATGTTGATCGGCTTTATCAATGAGATCGAAAAAGATTTCTTTTTGCAATTTATCAAGGTTTCCGGCATCGGGCCGCGCGCGGCGGTGCGGGCGTTGGATAAACCCATCTCGGAGATCACCCGCGCCATTCACGATGGCGACATTGATTATTTAAAAACGCTTCCGGGTATTGGTATCCAGCGGGCCAAAGAGATCGTTGCCAAACTGCAAGGGAAAATGGGCAAGTTCGGCCTGATCCAGGACAAGGCCGGCCGGCCGGCGAAGGCCAAGGAGCCCGCGCACTGGCAGGAAGAGGCGCTCGATGTCTTGTTGCAGCTTCAGTACAAGCGCCACGAAGCCCAGGAAATGATCGCGAAGACCCTTAAGCGTTCGCAAACGATCAAAACAGCGGAAGAATTACTCAACGAAATTTACAACCAAAGGATCCGTCCCAACTGACGGGCTACAGGAAACGGAAAAGAATATGACAGAACAGATCCCGCAAGAAAACAATGAGCAGGACCGGCATGTCAAAGGCGTCATCGAGGCGCTGTTGTTCGTCAACGAAAAACCGGTGGCGCTCGATCAGATCAAACGCGTGCTGGAAACTTTAAACGCCGCCGAGATCAAACAGGCCATCCAGGGTTTAAGCGCGGAATATGAAGCGCGCCAAAGCGGCATGAAGATCGTCGAGATCGCCGGCGGCTACCAGATGCTAAGCAGCCCCGGTTATGTCAGCTATATCCGTGATTTTTACAAGACCAAACACAAGGAAAAATTGTCCAAGCCGGCTTTAGAAACATTGGCCATCATCGCGTACAAGCAGCCGGTCACGCGCACCGAGGTCGAATTGATCCGCGGGGTCAACTCCGACGGGGTCATCGCGCACTTGTTGACCAAGGAACTGGTCAAGCCTGTCGGGCGCAAGGACGTCCCCGGCCGGCCGTTTCTCTACGGCACCACCCGGCAATTCCTGGAATATTTCGGTTTGAAATCCTTAGAAGACCTTCCGACCCTGGAAGAATTCCCGAATTTGATGGCGCCGGCGCAAGAGGACAATGGGGATGGACAAACCGCCGCAGAACAAACTGTGCCGGAGGAAGGGCAGGCCGAGGCCGTCGCGCAGGCGCAAATGTCCGCCGACGCGCTCACCGCGCAAACATCTGGACAATCCGATGAAAACAACACTTAACGCTTTACGTAAACAGATCGACGCACTAGACCGCCGGCTTGTCGGGCTGCTGAACCAGCGGGCCCAGCTTAGCCTCGCTATCGGCAAGGAAAAGATCAGGGACGGTAAGGGCATTTATTCGCCCAACCGCGAGAAGGAAGTCCTGAAACATATCAAGGCGCTCAACCATGGGCCGATGGCGTATGAAGATTTCGAGGCGATCTATCGCGAGATCATGTCGAGCTCGCTCGCTTTGGAAAAATCTTTGCGCATCGCGTATTTGGGCACGGAAGGCTCCTTCACGCACCTGGCGGCGAGCAAAAAGTTCGGATCGCGCGTCGCGTATGTCTCTTGTGAAAGTATCCAGGACGTGTTCCAAAAGGTTGAGCACGGTGATTGCGATTACGGGGTCGTCCCGATCGAGAATTCCATCGAAGGCGCGGTCACGCACACCTTTGACCTGCTCGTCGATTCGGAATTGAAGGCCTGCGCCCAGATCATGGTCAAGATCTCGCACAATCTGCTCTCGCGCACGCCCCGGGTCAAAGAGATCAAACATATTTATTCGAACCCGCAGGTCTTCGGGCAGTGCCGGCATTGGTTGCTTAATAACATGCCCCACGCCGGACAGATCTGGGTCGCCTCGACGACCGAGGCCACCCAGCGCGCCAGCAGGGAAAAAGGCGCCGCGGCCATCGCCTCGAGCCTGGCGGCGAAAATTTACGGCCTGCCGATCGTTAAAAGCAACATTCAGGACATCGCCCATAACCAGACGAGGTTTTTGGTTCTGGCAACACATGATGTCCCGCCGACGGGACGCGACCGCACCACGATCCTGTTCTCGATCAAGGACAAGGTGGGCGCGCTGCACGCGATGCTCACCCCCTTCGTTAAAAATAAGATCAACCTGACGAAGATCGAATCGCGCCCGGCCAAGAAAAAGGCGTGGGATTATTATTTTTTTGTGGATTTCGAGGGGCACCGCAACGACCAGAACGTGCGCAAGGCCCTGGCTCAGCTCGAAGGAATGTGCAAATACTTGAAGGTGGTCGGTTCCTACCCGGTCATCGACTAAAAATTCAGGAAAGTGTGTTCTGTGATCCGGCAACTTGCCAAAAAGACGATCTTTCGTGTCCAGCCATACGTGCCCGGTAAACCCATTGATGAAGTCAAAAGGGAGTTGGGGTTAAAAAGCGTCATCAAGCTCGCCTCCAACGAGAACCCTTACGGGCCTTCACCCAAGGCGCTGCAGGCCCTTCGCCGCGCCGCGAAAGACGTCAACCGTTATCCCGACGGCGACTGCTTTTACCTGCGTCAGGCCCTCGCCAAAAAGCTCAACGTATCCCCTAAACAGCTTATCTTCGGCAACGGTTCCGATGAGGTCATTGTTCTGGCCGTGCGCGTTTTTGTCAACCCCGGCGATGAGGTCATCATCGCGGACCCGTCGTTTCTTATCTACGGCATTGCCGCGAAGATCGCCGACGCCAACGTCAAGGCGATCCCCTTGAAGGATTTTTATTACGATCTGGAAGCCATGAAGCGCGCCGTGACCGATAAAACGCGTATCATCTTCCTGGGAAATCCGGACAACCCTTCAGGCAAATACCTCACCCAGAAACAGCTGGAAGATTTCTTAAGCGGTCTGCGTGAGGATATTCTTATTTTTATCGACGAGGCGTATTATGAATACGTGCGCGCCAGAGATTACGTCGATTCGCTGGGGCTTTTAAAAAAGCACAAAAATATCATCGTCACGCGCACGTTCTCCAAGATGTACGGCCTGGCCGGATTGCGGGTCGGTTACGGCATTGCCAGCGAAGAAACAATCGATTGTCTCAACCGCATCCGCGAACCGTTTAACGTCAACAGTCTGGCGCAGGCCGCGGCCCTGGCGGCCCTCAATGACCCGGCGTATTATCGCGCGCTCGGCCGCAAAATTGAACGTCAGCGGGAAGTCCTTTATCAGGGAGTACGGAAATTGGGACTCAAAGGTGTTGAAAGTTACACCAATTTTGTTTTAATTGATACGCGTCAGGACGCTTCCCGTGTGGCCAAAGCGTTATTGGCGAAAGGTGTCATTGTGCGTGACATGAGTTTTTGGGGTTTAAAACAGTTCATTCGCGTCACCATCGGCACCGAAGCGGAAAATAAACGGTTTTTAAATGCGTTGCGGGAGAGCTTATGATCATCATTTTGAGATCCGACGTCACCGAAGAGCAGATCAGCCATATTGTCGCGAGGGTCGAGAAGCTGGGGGTCAAGGCGCACCTTTCGCGCGGCGTGGAGCGGACGATCATCGGATTGATCGGGCCTGAAGATGTTTTACAGGTGACCCCGCTTGAGGTATTTCCCGGTGTTGAGCGTGTCATTCCGGTTTTGGCGCCATACCGGCTGGTGTCGCGGGAATTCAAGAAGGAAGATTCCATTGTCCCGATCAATGACCAGATCGCGATCGGCGGCAAACGTATCCACGTGATGGCCGGCCCGTGCTCGATCGAGACCGCCGAGGGGATCCTCGCGATCGCCCGGAAAGTAAAAAAAGCCGGAGCCACCATTTTACGCGGCGGGGCGTTCAAGCCGCGGACTTCCCCTTACGATTTTCAAGGACTTGGAGAAGAAGGGTTGAAATATCTCGCCGCGGCCGGCCGGGAAGCGGGCATGGCCACGGTGACCGAAGTGATGGACCCGCGCGACGTGGGGCTCATCTGCCGCTACGTGGACATTTTGCAGATCGGCGCGCGGAACATGCAGAATTTTTCATTATTAAAGGAAGTGGGTAAGGTGCACAAACCCGTATTGCTCAAGCGCGGCATCGCCGCGACCATCAAGGAATGGTTGATGTCCGCCGAGTATATACTGGCCAACGGGAACTTTAACGTTATATTATGCGAACGCGGTATCCGGACCTTCGAGACGGCGACCCGCAACACCCTGGACATCAACGCGGTGGCGGTCGTCAAGCAGTTATCGCATTTACCCATTATCGTGGATCCTAGCCACGCGACGGGCAAGTGGGATTTCGTCGGCGCCGCAGCCAGGGCGGGGGTCGCCGCCGGCTGTGACGGACTGATGATCGAGGTCCACGAGAATCCGGAAGAGGCTTTTTCCGACGGACAGCAGTCCCTGAAGCCTGAACGCTTCGCGGCGCTGATGAAGGAATTAAAAAGCGTCGCCACCGCCGTTTCGCGGGAGATCTGACATGTTTGGAGAAATGTTACGCAATAATAATGCAGTTTTTCGCAAAGTCACCATTGTCGGTGTGGGATTTATGGGCGGATCGCTGGGGCTCGCGCTTAAAAAACACGGGTTGGCCAGCGAGATCGTAGGGGTCAGTCATCGTCAGGTCACGCTTGACCAGGCGCTTCAGCTTAAGGCCATTGACGAAGGTCTTACCGACTTGCCCAAGGCCGTTGCCAACGCGGACCTCGTGGTCTTGGCCGCGCCGGTTCAGGCGATCCTGCAGCAGTTCGCGCTGATCAATCCTCATTTAAAACGCGGCTGCCTGGTGACCGACATGGGCAGCGTCAAATCCGAGATCGTCGAGCGCGCGGAAAGTGTTTTGGCGCAGCCGGGGATGTTCGTCGGCTCGCACCCCTTGGCCGGTTCGGAGAAAAAAGGTGTGGAATTCGCGTACGCGGACCTTTTCGCCAACGCGCGCTGCATCATGACCCCGACGGCAAAAACGACACCGGTCGCCAAAGAGAAAATAAAGTTCATGTGGACCAAGCTTGGCTGCCAGGTGGAGGTCTTAGCGCCTGAAGACCACGACAAGATCCTCGCTCACGTCAGCCATCTGCCGCATCTTCTGGCCTACGCCCTGGTCGGGTCGATTGCCAAGGAATATCTCGCGCACGCCCCGCAGGGGCTTAAGGATTCAACACGCATTGCCGCCTCATCCCCTCAAGTGTGGAATGATATTTTCCTGACTAATCCCAAGAACGTCATCAACGCCTTGGACGCCCTGGTCAAGGACCTGGCCCTTTTGCGCAAGGCCATTATCCAGCGCGACCAGAAAGTTTTATTGCCATATCTTGAGAGAGCGAAAGAAAAGCGTGACAGCATTGGTTAAAGATCCTCCCCAGGTCATCACCATTGACGGCCCCGCCGGAGCGGGCAAAAGCACCGTGGCCAAGGAATTGGCCCGACGGCTGGGCGTTTTTTATCTGGACACGGGCGCCATGTACCGTGCGCTGACCCTCAAAGCGATCCGTTCCGGGATGAACCTGGAGGACGCCTCAGGGCTGATCGATCTGGCCCGCAGGACGCGGATCCGGCTGGAGAACCATAATAGCGGCACCAAGGTCCTTTTAGACGGCGAGGACGTCAGCGAGGCCATCCGTTCGCTGGAGGTGACCAACAAGACCTTTTACATCGCGCGCACCGGCGGCGTGCGGGAAGTGATGGTGGGCTTGCAACGCGAGATCGGCGCACGCCAGAGCATCGTCATCGAAGGCCGCGACGTCGGCACGGTCGTTTTTCCCAATGCCTCGTACAAATTCTACCTCGACGCCGATTTTGAGGTGCGCGCCAACCGGCGGATCAAGGAACTCCGGGAAAACGGCAAAGAGATCGATGAAGGCAACCTCAAGACGGAATTAAAAGAACGCGACCACAAGGATTTTACCCGTGCCGTGGGCCCTCTGAAGGTGGCCGACGACGCGGTCGTCATCGACACTACCCAGCTGACGGTCAACACGGCGGTGGACGCGATATTAAAACATATCAAGAAGTAATGGCTAATAGTCAACATGGACAAATCCCTCATCCGCAATTTCTCCATTATCGCCCACATCGACCACGGAAAATCGACCCTGGCCGACCGGCTGTTGCTGCACGCTGGCGCGATCGACGAACGCAAGTTCCGCAACCAGATGCTCGATGATATGGATTTAGAGCGCGAGCGCGGCATCACCATCAAGGCCTCGGCGGTGAAGCTTAGCTACAAGGCCAACGACGGAAAAACGTACGCGTTCAACCTGATCGACACCCCCGGTCACGTGGATTTTACTTACGAAGTGGAAAAGTCCTTACGCGCCTGCGAAGGGGCGCTGTTGGTCGTCGACGTTTCCCAGGGTGTGGAATCCCAGACGGTGGCCAATTATTATCTGGCCGTTGAGAATAACCTGGAGATCCTGCCGGTTATCAACAAGATCGATATCGCCAACATCGACATCGACCACGCCAAGCTGCAGCTCATTGAAATTCTTAATTTCAAGGAAAAGGACATCCAGCTGGTTTCCGCCAAGGAAGGGATCGGCATCAGCGAACTCTTTGAAAAGATCGTCGAATTCATCCCCGCGCCCGAGGGTGATGACACGCAGCCCTTGCAGGCGCTGATCTTCGACATGAAATACGACATTTACAAAGGGATCATTATTTATGTGCGTGTCGTTAACGGTGTCATCCGCGAGAATATGGCGATCAAGATGATGCACACCAACCGGGAAGCGTATATCGAGGAGATCGGCGTCTTCGCGCCCGAAGCGGTCAAGGCGCGGGAATTAACGAGCGGCGAGGTCGGCTATATCACCTGCAACATCCACGAGCCGCGCGAGGTGAGTATCGGCGACACCCTGACTGAAACAACTAACCCCGCGGCCGAGCCGCTGAAAGGTTACCGGCAACTGAATCCGCTGGTTTTCTGCGGCGTGTACCCGGTCAATTCCAAGGATTTTTTGCCGCTGCGCGAGGCGATCGACAAATTGCGCTTGAGCGACCCGAGTTTTGTCTTTGAGCCGGAGAGTTCACAGTCTTTTGGTAACGGTTTTCGCTGCGGCTTCTTAGGGCTCTTGCACATGGACATCATCCAGGAACGCTTGCAGCGTGAATATGACCTCAATCTTATTTTGACCACGCCGAACGTGCGCTACCGCGTGCACACCCGTGAGGGAAAGATCATTGACCTGGAATGTCCCTCGGCGCTTCCTGACAGCTCCAGTATCCAGAGTGTCGAGGAACCGTATTTGACCGTGACGATCCTCACCCCCGTCGAGCATATGGACAACGTGATGCAAATAGCCAAGGACAAGCGCGGCATTTTTGTTTCCAGCGAATATGTGTCGGACCGCATGCGCGTTCTTTTTGACATCCCACTTTCGGAGGTGATCGTAGACTTTAACGACATGATCAAATCCGTCACGCGCGGGTACGGCTCGATCGATTACAAATTAAAAGGATTTTTGCCGGCGAAGATCACCAAACTGGATATTCTGATCAACGATTCGGTCTGCGACGCGTTTTCCTGCCTGGTGCACAAGGAATCGGCGTATGAAAAAGGGTTGTCGCTCGTGAGCAAGCTCAAAGACCTTATCCCGAAACAATTATTTGAAGTGCGCATCCAGGCGGCCTGCGACGGGCGGATCATCTCCAGCGCCCGCATCCAGGCCATGGGCAAGAACGTGACCGCCAAGTGTTACGGCGGGGATATCACGCGCAAGAAAAAACTTTGGGAAAAACAAAAAGAAGGCAAGAAGCGCATGAAGCAGGTGGGAAATGTGGAAATCCCGCAGGAAGCGTTTCGCGCCGCGCTTAAATTGTGAGCCGATGAGCAATAAACCTCCAGTCCAAAAATCTGCCGCGCGCGAATGGGTCGAGTCGATCGTTATCGCGCTTTTGTTGGCGCTTTTTATCCGCGAATTTTTCATCCAGGCCTTCAAGATCCCCAGCGGTTCGATGATCCCCACACTTCTCGTCGGTGACCGGCTGATGGTCAATAAACTGCGCTACGGGCCGAAGCTGCGTTTTACCGACAAACGCCTGCCGGGCTTTTCCAAAGCCAGGCGCGGGGACATCATTGTCTTTATTTTTCCCGAAGACCCCAAGCGGGATTTCATCAAGCGCTTGATCGCTTTCGGTGGGGAAACCGTCGAGATCAAAGACGGCGATATCTTTGTCAACGGCAAGCTCGTTGAAGACCCACGGATCAATAAAATTTATTATTACAACCGCGGGGATTACGGGCGCGAAGGGCAGGTCGTCAAGGTCCCCGAGAGAGAAGTGTATGTCCTGGGTGATAACAGTGCCTCCAGCCACGACAGCCGGTTCTGGGGTTTTGTCCCCGAGAAGAACATCATCGGCCGGGCCGAATTCATCTACTGGCCGGTCAACCGCCTGCGCCTTATTAATGAATAACGCGATCCAAAAATACCTCACGGGGAATTTATTTTTATTGCTTGCGGTAGCCGTCGGAGGCTGCCAGACGGTGGCGGGACAGCAAAGATCCGTGGCGGAAACCCGCCAGGGGATCAGCGCGGTCGCCGGCGGATTGAGTGGACGGCCGTTGACCGACGAGGAAGCGCGCCGGCTCGAGGCGCAGATCAGGAAAGACCCGCAGGCGCAGGAAGCGGTGGCAAAGATCGCGGCCTCAATGAGCGAAGCGCCCAAAGCCAAATATTGTCCCGTGGGCGGCGAACATTACGCGCCCAACGTTGAGATATGTCCCGTTCACCACGTCAAATTAAAAACGGTAGGTGAGTAAAATGGCGCTGACTTTTGCCAACAAGATCACGGTGTGCCGTATCGTGGCGGTGCCGTTTTTGATCGCGACGGTGTTGTATTACACGCCGCAGAATGATTATTTGCGCCTCGTCGCGTTGGGGATCTT
>Ga0080064_1002934_pt1 | contig 26768 bp, 23 predicted proteins | sample Subgrocontami54m_FD_69260 | JGI IMG/M metagenome (GOLD analysis project Ga0080064, IMG submission 69260) | Subsurface groundwater microbial communities from S. Glens Falls, New York, USA - GMW46 contaminated, 5.4 m (SPADES assembly) (version 2) ...
CCCCCCAAGCCGCGATCATCTCATCATTCCAGACATTGCCCGGCCCCCACGTCGGGCATTCGGTGGCCGCAAAATCCGTCGTCGCCGGATCGCCCGTAAAATATGCCGGGGACATTGCCTGACAATTTGCGTTATTGCAAGAATTAAGACATCCGGGCAGGCGAGCCAGGGCATTTTGATTCGGAAGCCGTGTATCGACCGCGCGCACCAGCGACCGGGGCAAATCCGCGCATTTCTCCGCCACACCGAGACCTCCGGCATTGCACTCATCGATACAAGCTTTAAATTTGTCGGCGTTACCGGTGGCCGTTGTCGTCGCCGGATCAGAAGACGTAGCGGCATTAGGATATGCCACCGTATGGTTGACATTCCAATCCAGGCAAGCAACGACATCTTCCATGTCCCCCGTGCCGGCATTGCCATTGACATTAAACGTGCTCGCCTCGGAAGAAGGGTCCGTCGGCAGGCTCTGATTCCCCCCGAAAGGACATCCCGCCCCCGGCACGCACCAAACCTCGTCGCACACCCCCGGCGCGCTGGCATAGGAAGTATCCCGTAAACTCTCCAGGCGCTGTTTCATGGTCCGGATCATTTTGTACATCTTGATCAATCCACCGTCTTCGGTATTAATACAAGGGTTGGTGGCATCACCAAAACAGTCGGTCCCGGCCACGGCGCTACTTCCCGAAGGAGGCGGGTCTGTCCCTGGTTCGATCCATTTGGCCATATTGGGGTACCAATTTTCAAAATCCTCGGCAATTTGATCGATGGTCCCGATCGCGAAGATCTCCTGGGCGTCGAGAATAAAATTCTGCAATCCGTAAACAAGACTGTCCAGGGAATCATCAGGCCAGTTTTCCGCCGGAGGGACTTCCCGGCAGACACATCCCTCCGGATTTGCGACCGGATCACAACCCACCTGCTTGGCACACTCCATGGAATAAGGCCAGCAATCGGAAGTTGTACAACCGGCACCGCCCTCGCCCGGCGAGCAAAACCGGTCGCCCCCCTTCTTCCAAAACCCTTGGTAGTCGGGGTTGGTCAAAATATCGTCGGCACAAAAGCCCGGGGGTGTGGTGTCCGCCACGATCGCCCGTAACGGCTCCACTGTCCCCAGGGGCGCCCCCGGATCCAGATAACCGATCTTGTCCGGCGCCAAAGGAATATGCACAGGTATCGCCGCCAAGCTATCAGCAATGCTATCCACATAAGGATGCGTATTGTAAGTCAAAGTGACAGGATCAATGGGCAATGTTAAAGTCGGCCGGAGTTCTGGCGAAAGTGTCGGCATGACCGGCACGCATAAATTGTAGGGAGCGCCGTACGCCTGCGCGACCCAATGGCATTGCTCCGGCGGATTATTGGTCGTCGGGTCAAAAGTCACCGGGTTCCAATCCCACCCCGCCAGATCCAGTTTCCAGTCGCCAAGTTTGTAAAAATAGGAAAAGATGCCCGGCCTGTCATCCGTAGCGTAATAGCCAGTTGCATCCTGGATCAAAAAATTATTGGGAGGCAAAAGCGGCGGAACAGGGAATGTGGGCGTCTGCTGGACGTAATTAGGATCTGTCGGATCTTTGGTAAATAACTGGTGCTCGTCGTCACGGCCGAGCTGTTCCCGGAAAGACAAAAAACTATTGCCGGGCAACTCGTAGAACGGATCGTACACAAAAGGATAATTGGCGCCATAAGGGCTGTTGGCTTTGCACTGCGGGACAACAGTGGCGTCATCACGGCATTCTTCCGGTCGCAACTGCGCTGTCGGGTCCGCGGGATCCATGAGCGGAACGCAACACGGGTCGCATTCCGATGTCGGACATCCGACCCACGGGTCGATAATGGCCCAGCCGTCATCAAGACCACTGGGTGGGTCCTCATACAAAAATTCCTTAAGGGCATCGATAAAGGCCTGCACATCCTGGTTGTCTTTGGGCTTAATGCTCTTGAGCCGTTCGTTGTAATAAATATTAAAACGGCTGATCCGGTCCCGGGGCTCGTTGCCGTCATATCCCCACAGCTGGTCCTGGTCGGCGTCGTCGACATCCGCGACAAGGACATGATCGGTGACCACCCCCTGCAACCCCGTCATGATCCCCTGCTCGGTAAAATTGTCCTCGATGGTGGGCAGCCCGGACATTAATTTGTTCCATTTGTTCGTTAAGCTCGGTTCAATAACGGTCGTTTGGAGCACCAGCGGGATAGCCATGATCCCCCCCGTCAAGACCGCTCCTACCCATGCCGGCAGACCAAGGGCTGTGGCCAGCATCGAGCCCAGCCCCGCCGTGAAAATAGCTAAACCGCCGAGGATGATCCCCATAATAAGCGCGCGCAATACTCCGGAGTATTTACATTTTTGGAAACGCCCGCCCAATCTCTCCTGGGAGATCTGCTGGCCGTAACTGGCCATCTGGGAACCGAGCTGACTGGTCGTGGTGTTCGAGGCGATGGTGGTCAGGGCCTTGATCTGGCTTAACCGCCCCAGATTCATGGTGATGGCATAAAAAATAAGGCCGGCGGCGACCAAAAGGATCAAAATGACCGCGACCTGCCCCTTCTTATTTCTTTTTTCTCTAATTTCCATCCCACACCGTGTTCATTTTAGCCGGTTGGTAAAAATACGTGTCGATCTGGCGCAAGGGCCCGTCACCGGGAGTGCCATAACTTTCAACAACCTCATTGGTCGTTAAAAGCGCGTCGTGAGCCAGCCTGCGCTCGGCCAAATCAAGTCCGGCCCAGCGAAAGACCATGACGATGGCATACATCATCAAAAAAATAATGATCATGCAGAAAGTGAACTCCAGCATGACCTGCCCCTTACGGCCCGGTTGGTAATGTAAAATCCACATAATCATCTCCGCTGGTATTCGTGATCCATTTGTGCCCGTGCAGATCCGCAACACGACTGCGGATGAATATCCGCAACCGTGTCGGGTCTGGTTCCATGCACGTTCTCTCAATATTATCTGAAGAAAAGCAGTTACCGCAAGCCTCGACGGGATTGGTCATCCCGGTCACCCCGGCAATAACAAACGGACAGGCAGCAACGCAGGCCGCATTTGCACCGCAACCGGACACGCATGCCGACTCCCGGGGCGGATTGGCCCAGTCCGTCGGATTATTGTTGTAACAAAAACGCTCCGTGTCATTGCTGATCCGAAAAACGCGCTCAATGAGGTCGGCCTGATTCTTTTGGCGGGTGGTGCGGATGAACTGGCCGTTCCCCGCGCCGAAAAGCTGGCCTTCTTCCGTGGTAAACTGGGTTCCCGGATGCACAAAGGTATACATCTTGAGGTTCGAGTCCAGGCCGGGCTGCGGTTTATTTTCATTGTCGCCGATCGTAAAATCCAGGTCTCCCGCCTGGCTGTCAAGAACATCAAATTGCGTAATGACCCCGGGAGTGTTCGCTGCCGTTTGGATCGTATCCGCAAGGACGCTTTCTTCCTTGAGATCTTTGTCAATATCCAGCGAAATGTTCTTTCCCTCGCTGAAATTGATCCCCTCGCCCACATTCAGGCTTGTCCTGGTGCGGTAGAGCCCTGTTCCCTGCTTGGCTTCCTCGTTAAATCCCATCACTTGATACCATTGCCAGGAAAAAAAGGGACGCTCGGCGACGGGAACATCAGGGTCCGGTGGGCCGGGAGGGAGGACTGGGTCCAGATCAAGGCCGTCACGGTCCAGATCGAAACGGTCTTCCGCCGACAAATTGCACCCCGGCCCGCCCACAGGACAAACCGGATCACAAGTTCGCGCGGCAGGCACTGCGCCGTCATGATCGCACCAATCAAAATTCCGGGGATGATTAAAAGCTTTTGTAAAAAGTTTCGCGCACCCCGCGGTCTGGGGCGGCTGCTCCACATAAGATTGCCGCGACGCGGGGGAACAATCATTGTTGCACATTATCGGCGTCACGGGACAGGTGTAGCCGGGGGCATCAGTGCAGTCCGACAGGCACACGCCGCTTAAATCCCGGCACCTTTTGGTTATTTCAACTTTCACACAATTGGGTTCCCACAGCGCCGCGTCGGGTCCGGGATACAGTTGAACGGATTGCGCGCTGCAATCACCCAGACACTCGGCGTGAGACGCGCAATCAGGCACGGAAAGACCGGCGCATGCTTGCGCCAAACGAACTGTTTTAAAACCGGCTAGCGTAAAAGGGAAGTGTTTTCCGTTGACGAACACATCATACACGGGCAGATCTTCCTTGTCGCCGGTATCGATCTGCATAAACAAATGCCGGGTGTCCGTGGCGCTGCCTGCGGAAATATGCTGCGTGCGGTCGATGGCCCCGAATTTTGAAGAATCCGCCGTCAGGCGGTCTTCGATCAAAAGGACCGATGCCCTGTTGTGAGAAGCGACCGTCCCCCCGCCTCCGACCAGTCCTTCCGAATATTCGTAGGAAGTTTTCATGGCCAATCGCATGGCCTTGAGATTCTGGTTCTGCTGGTACCCGGCCTCCAGGGATTGACGGATAATCGCCCCGGTCACAAAAATGAGAATGGCCCCGAACACGGCCAACTCTATCGCCGTCTGGGCGCGAACATGTCGGTTGGATTTAATCATCACCGGATATTTTATCTTGGTCGTGGTTGATTCACCCCTTCGTGCCTATGTCGCCAAAAAAGTGGGGTGGATCAATATGCCCCCGCCGAAGCGGTTCCCTGCTTGCGTTCCGTTGTAATAGAATCATCCGTCCTTAGTGTCCAAAAACCGCCGGCATCATTTAAAGTAATGATGCTTGTCGCCGAGTTCTGGACCAATGTGTGCTGTATGGACGTATCCGCGACGCGCGGGTCATACTGATCTCCCATATCATCCATGGCCGCTTTCCATCGCCCCTGGATACCGCGCTTGAAATAATTGCTGATCGCCAGCAAAGCGCCCATCACAATGATCAGAAGGACAATGTATTCGAGGGTGGTTTGTCCCTTTTTGAGTTTACGCAACATACCCGCACGCTCCATTCGTCATTATTGATCTTCAGTGTAGCCGAGATTGGTCAACATGCTTGACGACGTCGTTGTTTCGTCATTAAAAATATAAGTAGTTGTCCCAAAAAAGTCCTGGGTCTGTTTGTCTCTGAAGCTGTTCATGGAAACATTCACGGATTCCAGATGCCCTCTGTCGTCAAACGGTTGCTCGGCATTTTGCTGGATGCCCACCTGGTCCGCCACTACCTTGATAAGCGACTGGGTGCCGCGCTTGAGCATCGGTCCCATGGCGAACATGACCAGAACGATCACCCCCAGGACGATGGTGTATTCCAGGATCGACTGCGCCTTCTTATCGCTCGAAAAATGTTGTCGTAACATAAACATGTGGTTAATGGTGAATGGTAAATAGTGAATGGTAAAAAACCGACCATCAGCAAATCATCCACCATTAACCATTTACCATTAACTATTTACCATTGTTAATTCGCGTCCCGCGGCGCTGCCGTCTCGCCATGCGTCTGGACCGCTGTCGTCTCATCGATCGTCTTGTTAAATATCCCTGATGGTAGCCCTGGCGAGGGCAGAACCTCCCTGCGGGTATTCTCGCTACGGACAACCACTGAAGCCGTATTGCTGTAATAGGGCTCGTACCCGATCTGGATGTTGCCCGTGTAATATCCCTTGGTGCGCTGCACAACCATATTGAGCATCGTGTTGCGGGCGTCGTACACGCGCGCCTGTATGGCCCTTTTGAAATAAATAGTCATGGCCGTGGCCACTCCCATGACCACAAAAAAAACCAGGACATATTCCGCCATAACGGCTTGGGCTCTGTTGCTTTTGAGATATCTTAACATAGAAGGTCTTTGTTGCGAATGCCGAATTTAGTTTATTCACCCTGACTCATAAGACATGGCAAAATTCTCTTGGATAATTTTGCCATATTCGTCAGGATTTTTGGACAGTCCGCAAATGCGGGCTGTCCAAAAAACAATGGCTTACCCGGGAAAGTCCCCAGGTAAGCCATGTTTTTGACAAAAACATCACAACCGATCTGGAGACTATTACCTGCCCCAGAACTCCTGATCTTGGTTGATAAGGAACATATTGGTGGTGGTCGTTGTCACTTCATCATCCAGCAACGCCGATTTGCTGACACCTTTCGTGAAGGTCTCATTGGAATGGCTGGACGTGTTGATGGTTTGGACGTAGTTGGTATTCCCGGGAGAGAACTGATCCCCGATATCATCAGCCGCGCCTTTCAAGCGTCCTTGAATACCGCGCTTGATATAGACCTGGATCGACAAAAGAGCGCCGATGATGATGATGATCAGGACCGCGTACTCCAGGGTGCTCTGTCCCTTTTTTCTGCGTTTATTTAAATAGGTCAACATTTGATTTTCCTCCTAAAAGTTACCCTCTCCTCATGAGAGAGCTCTCAATAATGTTTCCTTCAATTAAAACGATTCATTGAAGATTGCAGAATTATAACTCGACTCCTGGAAGCCATTCTCAAGGCGCGTTCTGCCCAAGGAAGCGTCCACACGAGTTGAGTTTACGGCATTGCCGAACTGTTTCGTTGTGAATTCATCGCGTTCAACTTCATACTGGGTTGTCAGATAATACGGTTCGTACTGGACCGAGTTGCCCAGATCCGAGGTGTTGGTTTTCAGGTACGTCGCGGCATCACGCACCCGCGCCTGAAGTGCGCGCTGCGCGTAAGTCTGCATCGCGATAATACCGGCCACGACCAATGAGATCAGGATCGCGTACTCGGCGGTATTTTGCGCTTTTTTATTTTTGATCAGTTTTCTAAACATGGATTTTTTCCTCCTAGAATTTCTTTAAGATAATTACTGATGTTTGTCTTTCTATCCCGTCGGTCTGGATGTCTGGAGCCTGTTGGCCATGTTCTCCATACCGTTGGTGCCGCTCTCCAGCGTATTCTTAAACGCTGTACGGAAACTACCCGAGAATATCAAAATGGCGCCGATAACAGCGGCCACCAAAATGATATACTCAACAGTGCTTTGCCCTTTTCTTTTGTGGGCGGCACGTTTTGTTATTTTCTTTATCCTCAACATGGTTTCCTCCCTTAAATAATAAGAAACTTTTTCTCGCCAACAAGGCCATTGAAGGATCTCCGGCTTTATTGTCAAGTAATGAACTTTGTCTGTTATTCTTTTTGGAATTCCGTTTGAATCGTCTGTTGGGTGGCCTGTACGGACCGGAACACGTAGGTGCTCATCGCGATCACAGCAGCAGCAACAACCGCCGCGACCATGGCATATTCTAGTAGACTTTGACCTCTTCGGTTTTTTCGGTGTATCATGGGTTTTACCCCTAGCCTGGTCGCGACGACCTTGAGTGTTCAACAGACAATCCTTGCCCCTCTGTCCCCGCCACTTCTTTTTCCACAGCAGAACAGCGAACTCCCTGGGGCTTCTATTATCTTTCCGCATGGAAAGATACCCGCCTCCCTATTAATACTTAGGGAGGACTTCCGGGCATAAACACCTTGTCGGTGTCATAGTCAAAGATCAGCAGAGAAAGTATATCATATGACGACCTGCTGTCAAGGTTCAGTCAAGTTTTTTTATTATATAATAATATTAAACTATATTAATAAAAAGGGTTCGGCCGAGCGGATCTGCGACATCCGCCTCGTTGATCCGCGCAACAGCCTGCTGCAGTTCGCTTAAAGAAGAATACGCCTCCGGGAGGCACAGTGAAACCAATAAGGCCTGCTCTTGGGCCACACAATAGCCGGAAAGCGAGTAAAGTATTGATATTAATGAAGTAGCGTCAATTCTGGCAAATTCCCCACACAAAAAATGCCGCTGACAATAGCCATTAAGAACGTTACCCCAATCCCCGAATACCAAGGAAGGGTTCTGTCCCGCCCGCCACATTGCGCCAGGGACATCTTTTGGAACAGAAACCGTCGGCAAAAAAGGGGCACCCTGGAGCGCCTTCCCGGCTGGCCCGGTATCGAGGTTCGGCCATCGCCTAAGGAACGCGGCCACGATATCCGTCGGCGCCTTATCCGCGCAATTTGTCAAAATGACCATGACCGGGGTGCTCTCTGGGGACGGAAGAACGGTTATGCTTCGTAAAGGCGCTTCTTTTGATCTCCGTTCCTTCTGGAAAGCCGTGGCCGGCCCCGCCGCGACATAAAAAATTTTATCCGTTACTTCATCGTAAAATGGCTCCACTGTTTTTACGTTCTTCGACAATGTCGAAGATAATAGTGAAAATTCCTCCTGCCATGGCCATACGCCCAGCATAAAGAAACGTTTTTTGCGCGGGAACGAAAAAAATTCGGCGATCCGTTCTCCCGTGCCATCAAAAACGGCCACCTTTTGGAACTGCTTGCCTTCCGTCCCTTCGAACGCAGCCATCATATCCAAAACTCTTTGAGAAAATTGTTGTTCCTCCGACGACAAAAAGATGGCCGGATGATTATTGCTGATCACGCAATGCGACAACAAGGTCATTGCCTGGTGCGCGCATGCTGAAAATCCCGTCGGAAGATTCCCTTCCCCAAAACCGGCAAGACAAGCATCCGCGGCCGCCTGTTTCCCGTTTTCCAGATAAAACTTAAAACGCTTCGCTTCCATGAAAACTTGCTGTTTTTCTTTTTCATATTCCAAGGTGAACTTGACCGATGGCGGCAGGGCCTGGACGATATTCTCCCACCGCGATATTTCTGGCTCGCTTAATGGCTGGTCAAAACCATTTAGACTCCACAGGGCGTGATTGATCAAGCGTCCGCTCCGGGTTGGCCCATGCTCACCCAAAAAATCCAAACAGGGCAACACATCGCAAAACGCGTCGAATTGTGCGGGCAATGGTTCCTGGATATATTTTCGCAACAAACCACCGAGAATAGAAGTTTTCGAAAGCTGCCACTGCGCCGCCTTCAGGAACACACACCCCATCCCTTCAAGCACAACCCCTTTGGCCTGTCTCCGGCGGGCCCGCAAGTCCTCAATCTGACGTAAAAACACTGTTTGCGAAAATCCCTGCCCTTGCGGTCCAGCGACCGGCACTTTTCTGGGCGGGGACAGCCCCGGCTCATTCTTGGGCCCAGACAATGCCGGGTCTTTCCTTGGCGGTGGTAACACGCTGGGGGACAAAGGGTTTTGCTTTAGCTTAATTTTCTGGACATCTTCTAAAAGCTGTTGTTTCTTTTGGGAAGGAATTTGGAATTTTTTAGGCGAAGGTTCGATGGACAGCGGCCTTCCCACGGCATTGCTTAAGCTGGCGTTTTTAATGATCGCGTTAACAGAGGATTTGGAAACCTGGATTTTAAACTTTTCACTGGTAAGAGTAGCGAGCTGGCGGCATCCCAGATCATGGTCCGTCCTTTTCTGCTGAAGGACAAAATCAATAACTTCTTTTTTAAATTTATAGACAACGCCCATAAAGGTGAGCCCCTCCCCAGATTGGACATTAAACTGCGTACAATATACCATACTGCGCAATGTTGTTCAAACGTTCTGTTAAAAGAGGTTTATCGGGGGACTTCGGGCTGAGATTCCAACTGGTCACCAAGGGCTGTTTTTGTTGCGGTGATGGTTCCGGGGGCAAGCTCGATGACATATTGGGCGTGAACAAAGAGGGGGCTCAGGTGAAATGGCTTGATGTTCATGACAAGGCCGACGACGCGATCCCGGTTGTCGACAAAAATAGCGTCGATGGCAAAACGCATAAAGAACATGTGGATAGACCGGCATTTTGTGATGACAAGCGCTTCTCCGGCGCGGATCTCGTCACGGCCCAAAAGGCCCTTCATGCGCGTCAAGAATGTGTCGGCCACAATGGCGTTCGCGGCGATAATCGTATCTCTGTTTTTATTAAGAATCTTCATGTCCGAAAGGAAAGGTACGCTGAGAGGCAAAGCTTGCTGGATGGATTAGGCCTAGCCGGCCGGTTTCTGGAACATTTCCTTGGTTAAATTCATGCCGCGCGAAACGAGATCATCAAAACATGCCGGGACATGGCCGGTGGCCTCAAAATCTCCGATGATCTTACCGTTGGGATCGATGCCTTTTTGACGATAAACGAACACGTCAGCGAGTTTTAATTGAAACTCCTTGTCCAGCCCGGTAACTTCCGTGATCCCGGTGATCTTTCTGGTCCCGTCGGAATAACGGTTGATATGCACAATAACGTCGATGGCGGATGAGATCATCTCATTGATGGCGCGCACCGGCAACTCGACACCGCTTAAAAGGATCAGTGAGGACATGCGGGTCAGGGCATCGCGGGTGGAATTGGCGTGCAAGGTCGTCATGGAGCCGTCATGCCCCGTGTTCATCGCCTGAAGCATGTCCAGGATCTCCGGCCCGCGGCACTCGCCGATGACGATCCTGTCCGGTCGCATACGAAGACAGTTAATAAAAAGATCGCGGATGGTGATCTGCCCCTTGCCTTCCACGTTGGGCGGGCGTGACTCCAGCCGCCCCCAGTGGCTTTTCTTTAATTTCAGTTCGGCGGCGTCCTCGATGGTGATGATACGTTCCCCGTCCGGAATAAATTCGGACAAAACATTCAATAACGTTGTTTTTCCCGCGCCGGTACCACCGGAGACGATCATATTCATACGTCCCAAGACGCAGGCGTGCAGAAAATCAACCATAGGTTGCGACAAGCTATTGTACCGACGCAACAGATCGCCGGTCTCCAATTTCTCTTGGGTGAATTTTCGGATGGTGATCATCGGGCCTCTTAACGAAAGCGGCGGGATGATCGCGTTAATACGCGATCCGTCCGGCAGACGCGCGTCGACCATCGGGGTGGATTCGTCGATACGCCGGCCCAATGGAGCGATAATACGATCAATGATCCCGCGCATTTTTGAATCCGAGACGAACTTTTTGTTGGTTAAAATAAGCTTCCCGGCCTTCTCCACATAAACCTCATCCTTGCTGTTGACCATGATATCCGTCACCTCGGGATCCGCCAGGAAATCCTCCAAGGGGCCGAGTCCCAGCGCTTCGTTGACAATATCTTTGACCAATGTCACGCGCTCTTCATGAGAAGCGATCTTCCCTCCGGCCTCTTCCAGCAAAATATTGCCGACAACTTCTTCCGCCGTCCTTTTTAATTTTTGGGTCGCCTGGGGGTCATTAAAGACGCTGGTGGTTATCCCGTCGAGATTCAACCGTTCCACCAGCTTTTCATGGACCTTTGCTTTAAGGGCGATGAGTTCGGCATCCGGCCCCAAAAGCGCCCCGCCGGTCGTTTGGATCATTTGCTGCGAAATGCCATATTTTTCCCAAAATCGCGCGGGTTTCTCCAGCCCTTCGGCGGTTCTTGTCTTCGCCAGATCCCCTATGGGAACATACAAATTTTCTTTATTCAAAACCTGCGCCATCTTTATAAAAGCATCTGCCACCTTGCTGCGCGGATTATCAAGGACGCACGGGACCCCGCGATTGAGCGCTAGCCCTACCACCTTCCCGTCGGAAGGAATGTGGCTGAAGATCTCGCACGGCAAGGCCGAGCGCACCTCTTGCCAGGCGACGCTGCCGTGGCTTTCGGAACGGTTCAAAATAAGTTTCACCATCTTCAGAGGAAATTGCAGGCTCTGCAAAACCTCCAGACACCATTTGATCTGATAGACCGCAAGAATGTCGGGTGTCGCCACCAGCAAGATAAGGCTGGAAAAATCCAGAACAGTGATAAGGGTTTCCGTGAATGATTTGCCGGCGTCGACAATGATAAAGTCGTACTCATTCATGGCCTTTTGGAAAAAGGGCTTGATGTTATCAGGTGTCACATGACCTATCTGGCGAGTATTGCTGACAACGGGAAGGAAATCCAGCCCGCAGGCATGCTTGGTCGCCTGGCGGCGGATTATCTCGGGATCGGTGCTGGGGGTTCCCAAAGCCGGGAATAAATCTACAATGGCACGCCCGGGCATCAAGTTGAGCATGCGGGCCATATCCTGCCCGGCCTGGAGATCAAAATCAATGATCAGTACTTTGTGTTTGGACTGGGCAAGGGCGGTTGCTAAATTGACGGCGATCAAAGTTTTCCCGACGCCGCCTTTGCTGCTGAAAACAGTGATGATCTTACAGCTCATTTACGATGATCCCACTGGGAATGAATACAGAAATGTTCAAGGTTATAACGGTGTGAAAAAATATTTTCAGCCTTCTTGGCTTAATTCTTTTTCAGGCTGTAAACAACAGGTATTGTCACGTTTAGCTCATGGAAATCCACGTTGGACGGGAAGCTGGAATAAGGAGCTAAATTTTGGGCTATATTCAAAGTATAATTATCAAATACTTCATGGCCCGAAGATTCTCTGATCATGGCTGTCGCCAAAGTGCCGTCGCTTAAAATAAGAAGGCTCAATTTTACCGTGCCTTCCCAGCCGGAGCGTTCCGCCTCTTGAGGATAAACGATCGCTTGGGCGATTTTTTGCTGGATTGATCGCACATATTCATCGATGTTCGAAGGAGAAAAAGATTCCATTGGCACAGAAGCGGCCGATGAGGCAAGCGCGGGGAGCGATTGCCCATCGGGCACAAAAGGCGCCGGAACTTCAACGGCGGATAATGCTACCTCTGTCGCCGCCACTTCAGTCTTTTCTGCCGCAGCAGATGCCGTCACATCTGTTTTCACTTTTTGCGCGACAGCAGGTACCTTGCCCCGATTCTTCACAAGAACTGTTGGGGTCAGCGAAATGACCAGCTCCTGGTCGGTGTCCGCGGTCGGATTGCTTTCCTTGCGGAAAAGCAGTCCGACGATAGGAATATCCCCCAAAAGAGGGACTTTATTGACGGACTTGCTGCGATTCTGTTTGATCAAACCCGCGAGAATAATTGTCTGCCCATCATCCAAAAAAAGTTTTGTTTGAGCGCTTCTGGAGGTGAAGGCCACGTCATCGCCGACGGCATTCGAGGAATCAACGTCGCTAATTTCGACATTAAGCGTTATGTCGATCTTTTCCTTCCTGATCTCCGGCGTGATCGTCATGCTGATGCCGTAGGATTTAAACGAAACATTCTCCTGCGTGCCGCCGCTTTGCGTGGAAGTCGTTGTCCGGACCGGAATTTCTCCTCCAACAAGAAAACTCGCCTCCTCGGCATTTCGAACGACAAGTTTCGGCTGAGAAAGAATGCGCGCTTTCCCCTCGGCGATCAACAAATCCACGGTAGCCAAAAGAGCCGAGGTTCGATTAAAATCCCCGATCTTGAAAAGATCTCCTACGGAACCATCCGTAGCGGGAAGCGTTTCGGGATAAGTTAAACTTATATTGCTCGATGATCCACTCGTCCAGTCAACCCCCATGCTCTTGGAAAGCGTCGTGCTTAGCTCCGTGATCTGAACGGCGATCTGGATAAGATCGTCGATCTCTTCATCTTTAACAAGGTTGAGGACGTTTTCACCAAATTTTTCTATAATTTGATTAAACCGTTCCCTTTTATGTTTGGGGATATATCCGGAGGCAACAACTTTTCCTTCACGTCCGTCGATCGTCAGCGTCAATTCGCTAATATCGGCCGAGTTGAATAACTCTGCTATCCGCTCCTTGACAAGCTCCAGGTCCTGGTTGAACACATAAACGGTCACGGAACGTTTGCCCTGGTTGTCCCAGATAAAAAGCGTTGTCTGGCCCGCGCTTTGGCCAACCAGCAATATTTCTTCCTCATCGGCCTTAATAATGTCCGCCACTTCCGGCTGGGTAATAGATATCCGCTGTAACCCATCCACCGTGAGATTAACCAGCTCCCCTTTGATCATATAGACTTCTTTGGTCTTGGTCGTATCGATATCGATCTCTTCGGCAGCCGTATCGACCCCTTCCGCAGCATCGACCTCTTCGACGACCATATTATCGATCTCTTCAGCGGCCGTATCCATTTCTTCAGCACGTACGTTAAGCGAAACGCACAAAAAAATGCCGACAACAAAAAACAGGATTCCAATGATCCTGTTGTATAGATGTGTTCTCATCTTCATAAAACGTTTTATCATCCCTAGGAAAATTGTTTCGTTATAATTCCTTGCCCGCCCGGAAAATCTGCACATTGGATTTCGGTTTTTCTTCCCTTTTTTCTTCCGACTTCTGTGCCGGCGCCACGGGTTCTTCTTTTTCCTCGTATGGCACCCGTAAATTTGTCCCCTGTTTATCCAAAATATAATTCGATAATGTATCCCACGAAGCCACCTGCAAGAGCTTGTGCTCTTGTTCCGTCGAAGAACGCAGAGACAACTGCAATCTGCCGTTGGCCTGGGCGAAAGTCAACAGCCCGGCCTCTTCGGGAGAAACAGCCAGGGTCACATTAACCGTGTTGGCCCTCTGGCGATTTTCATACAGTTCAGTCCCCCCGGCCGGTTTAAAAAGCGTTCCCACGGCCAACACCTGCAAATTCTGGAACAAAACAGTTATGACTTCCTTGGTTTTTGTCTTTTCCGTATCGAGTTCTTCCGGAATGCGCAGGTCGGCGATCACATCCACAAAATCCCCGGGACTGATCAGGCCGCCCACCGCTGAAAGCGTATCAACCCTTATTGTCAAAGCCCGCTTGCCCGGCGGCATCACAATGGAAAAAACTTCCTGAGGCACGGGTTGCTGCAGCCCCTTGTCCCCCGCCTGCATAACCACTTTTGGCTGCGACTGGACTTGCTGGACGAGGGCCTGATGTTTTTGGATAAGGGCTTCCACCTCTTTCCGGTTAAGTTCCACTTCCTGCTTCAGTGCGGCGGTCTGCTGCGTGTACTCCTTAGCCAACAGCTTCGTTTGATGATCAATGCTGTTTTGAACATACTGGCTCGTCAAAAATGTCGCCACCAGCCCAAGCCCGACCGCAAGAAGGATCGTCGCAATTTGCTTTTTATTTTCGATGTTCATGGTGTCTTTTGCGCTCTATAAAAGGTCTTCTCTTATCTCGACCTTTGTTTCCCCTTTTAGTTTCTCGACGTGGTCTAAAATGACCTGCTGCTGTTTGAGCATCATCTGGTTATCAATGATATCTTTTTTGATATCCTCAAAGGGAATCGGGTTGCCCCCTTTTTTCTCTTCGACTTTTACGATATAATAACCCTGCGGCCCCTTAAATACGGTGCTCACTTCGCCGGCATTAAGCGGCGCGATCGCATTCTGCATTTCGGCAAACGGGGCTTCGGCAATAACTCCCAGGTCTCCGCCTTGAGCCGCGGTTTCCCCTATCGAGTTTTGTTTGGCGGTTTCCGCAAAGTCGGCGCCCTGTAAAAGCTGCGTCGACAATGTGTTTGCCTTTTCCTGGGAATCAACGACGATCGCGCGGACATGCCACTGGGCAGGTTCGACCAGAACGGTCTTTTGCGCTTCATAAAAAGCGCTGGCCTCTTCATCGGAGACCTTAATGTCCCGCACAAGATTTTTTACGATTTCCTGGACGATCAATGTCCGTCGGAATTCCTCGACCGCTGCCTGAATATCTTTTTGGTTCGCCAAGCCCACTTTTTCCGCCTCTGATACCAGAAGTTGTTGACGCACAAGGGTTTCCAAAACAAGCTTTTTGGCATCCAGGGAGGTTGTATCAAAATCAGGAACTGCCTCTTTCAGGGCGCTTAACCGCTCATTAAACTCCTCGGTCGTGATCGTCCAGTTACCAACTCTGGCCAAAAAATTGGCCGGGATCGCTTGTTGTTCGGGCTGCTTTGGGGCTGGTGTCGGAGTAACAGCTGCGGAAGATGCTTTCTCTTGTGCAACCGGCTTCGCCTTTTTCCCGGAGTCCTGAAAATATTCTTTGGCGCTATTGATCAGGTCGCAACGCACGCTCATGATGGCAACAAAAAAACAAAAAAAGGCAAGTCTTAACTGCTTTGAGGATGTCGTGGACACAAATCGTCTCCTATTTTAATATTTTTAAATTCTAGTAAAAAATATTATATTAAGTATACCTGCCCATATCCAAAAAAACAAGTTATTTTACAAAGATTTACGCTAAACTGCTCCACCGGACCGCCATCTGCGGCTATTTTGCCTGCACCAAATTTTGTACGGCCTCTTTTTCCGATAAAAGTTCTTTATACGTAAGGTCGATCTTCTCTTGAGCAAAAACGTTGTGCTTTAAACCCTGCACGATTTCCCAATCATGACCATTTGAGCACACCGGATATCCGAAAATCAGCCCTTTTTCAACACCATAACTGCCGTCCGAGGTCACCGCCACCGAAAAGAATTCCCCGGCAGGCGTGGGGGTTGTCAACCGCTTGATCGTATCGACGACCGCGTTGGCGGCCGATCCTGCGGAAGAAAGCCCGCGCGCCTTGATCACTTCCGCGCCGCGTTTCTGGACCGTTTCAATAAAGGTTGTTTTCAGCCATTGTTCGTCGGGAATTCTTTGGACGGCCGGTTTACCGGTAATAGTGGCATGATAAAAATCGGGGAATTGCGTCGCGGAATGATTCCCCCAGATGGCCACATTTTTTACCTCTTCGGTCTTCGCGCCTGCCTTCTGGGCCAACTGGGCGCACGCCCGGTTTTGGTCCAACATCGTCATCGCGAAAAAATTTCGCGGCGAAATATTCGGCGCCGAGGCCTTGGCGATATAGGCGTTGGTATTGCACGGATTGCCGATGACGAAGACCTTACACGTCGATTTGGCGCAATTGGAAAGGGCTTTGCCCTGCACCGTGAAGATACCTCCGTTGATCTTTAAAAGATCGCCGCGCTCCATGCCCGCCTTGCGCGGGACACTGCCGACCAGCAGAGCCCAGTCGGCATCCTTGAAGGCCGCCTCGGGAGACGCCGTTTGGACCACAGAATCCAGCAAAGGAAAGGCGCAATCTTCCAATTCCATGCCTACCCCTTTGAGCGCCGGAAGAGCGGCCTCCAACTCCAGCAAACCCAGATCTATGCGTGTTTGCGGGCCGAACACTTCTCCGGAGGCGATACGAAACAGCAGGGCATATCCGATCTGCCCCGCGGCGCCAGTGATCGCGACTTTGATTTTCCTAGATGTCATTCCAATATCCTGTCCGCCATATTGAGCATGGAATTAATATTTGTATCGTATGTCGCGTTAAGCGCATTTTGAAAAAAGCCGTTCTTGCCGGCAAAAACTAACATGACGGCAATGACAGCGGTGACGATGAGGATATATTCTATCGTGCTTTGTCCTTTGAGATCTTTCATTTAACTATACCCCGGTATGGATGCCTCTGGTTTTACATAAGCGCCGGCAATTTTTGTCTTGCGGCCTTTATATCATTTAAATTCAATTGCGCGTAAATGATCTCTTCTTTGTCCCCCGACGCCATGGCAAGAATCTCCCCCCACGGGCCAACGATCATGCTGTGTCCGTAATGACGCACGCCTTTACCGCTTTTGCCGACCTGGTTTGGAGCAAGAATATAACATCTGTTTTCAATGGCGCGCGAACGCACGAGCACCTCCCAGTGCGCCTTGCCCGTTTCATAGGTAAACGCCGACGGGACACACACCGCGTGCGCCCCCAAAACGGCATACTTGCGGTACATTTCCGGGAAACGCAGATCATAACAGACCGAAAGCCCCAGTTTAAATCCTTCAGCACGGGCCATGACCACTTTATGCCCCGCCGCGAAACAATCCGCTTCCCGAATGCGTTTATTGCCAAGAACCGCTTCAAACAAATGGATTTTACGATACTTGGCTTTGATCGCCCCGCGTTGATCGATCAACACGGAAGTATTATACGCCTTGCCCGTCCCTGCCGCCTTTTCGTAGATCGATCCCGCCAAAATAAAAACTTTATGCCTCTTGGCCAGCGCCATGAGGGGTTTTAAAGATTCCCCGGGAACGGTTTCGGCAACGGCCCGTATATCCTTCCTTGTCCTGATGCGGCCGCGAAAAATAAAAACTTCCGGCAATAAGATCAATCGCGCGCGCCGGAGAATCGCCTGACGGATAAGAATAACGGCTTTTCTAAGGTTGCGCGACTTATCGGCGGTCGCGCCCAACTGAATAACGGCGATTTTCATATTCTAAACTTTCTTTCTGAAAATGCAACGGCTTTTCATCGCCCGGGAACCGAGCAAGAAAAAGTGCCGTGGCGCAAAAAATGCTCGATCGCCGCAACGCTCAACCGCGCCTTGGCCTCCAGGGCTTCTTGGGTATTAAACGCGTTGTGTGGAGTAAAGATGACGTTGTCTTTGTCTTTGAGTTTCATCATCATCCGGACATTGGCATTCACGCGTCGCGCCCTCAAGGAATCCGCGAACAAATGCTCTTCGTCAAAAACATCCAGGCCGATCCCGCCCAAAATGCCTTCGGACAAAAGCCGTGCCAAATCTTTCGTGGGCGATATTTCTCCTCGTCCGACATTAACAAAAATCGCGCCTTTTTTAACTTTCCGCAACGCGTTATAATTAAACATCGCTTTTGTTTCTTGCGTCAAAGGACAGGTGCAAAAAACGACATCCGCCCACGGCAATCCTTTTGCCAACGTAACATACCCAAGCCCCTTGACGCCGTGCCGCGGGTCAACACCCTTGACTTCCATCCCCAATCCCTTGATGATGGTTATGACCTCTTTGCCGATATTCCCAACACCGATGACAAGGGCGTGTCGTCCACGGCATTCCATGCCCGTCAGCCCATCGCGAGAAAATGTGCCAAAAGCGATCATTTGTTTCTTGAGTTTGCGTAAAAGCGCCATCATCACGAGCACGGCCTGTTCGGCGACCGCCCGAGAGCAATACTCTCTGATGTACCCACATGCGATATTTCTTCCAACTGCTCGACGATAAGAGACAAGATGATCGTAGCCCTGGCTGCGCGTAAATATCCCGGTCAAATGCGGCGCCCAGGTCAATGGAATGCGCGATTGTGTTCTAATGCTGATAAGTTTCGCGGGTGGGAGCGCCTCGTCGGATTCCCGGATGGCCATGGAAACAAACCGCACACAAGTGTCCGGCGATAAAAACTTCTTGAACGCTTTCCTTTCCTCTGCAAATACTTCGTAAAAAACAACGTCGATCATGGCGTTCTAAAAGATGCTTTATCTTCCATGGGCAAAATAACTGGAGGGGGAAAATCTGACGCTAACATAAAGCGACCCCAACGGGATTTGAACCCGTGCTGCAAGCTTGAAAAGCTTGTGTCCTAACCAGGCTAGACGATGGGGTCAAAAAATTTTCCAAAGGCGACTAACTTCAGAAAGGAGTTTTTAGTATAGTGGAAACGAAAACCTGGTCAAGAAAAAAGTTCGCTGCGAGAAGTTACTCGTCTTCTTTAGCGACGACGATAGCTACCGAGCTGACCTCGTCGCCTTTCTCAAGGCTGATGAGCCGCACGCCGATCGCGCTGCGGCCGGTTTCCCGGACATCTTTGGGGGAGCAACGAACGATCATGCCTTTTTTGGTGACCGTCATGATCTCGTCATCGGGCATAACCGCCAGAACACCGACAACTGGACCATTTTTTTCGGTAACTTTCATATTAATGATCCCTTTACCGCCGCGGGATTGAATACGATATTCTTCAAAATCAGAACGTTTGGTAAAACCATGCCCGCTCACGGTCAATAAAGTGCTGCCTGTTTTACTGATATCCGAAGGAAAAGCAACCATGCTAACAACGTGATCGCTCTTTTCAAGACTGATACCGCGCACACCCTTCGCACCGCGGCCCATATCGCGGATCTGTTTTTCGGCGAAGCGAAGCGCCTTGCCGTTTCTCGTCGCCAGCAAGACTTCGCTTTTGCCATTACTGAGCGCAACGCCGATCAATCGATCGCCTTTTTCCAAACCAATGCCGATGATCCCACCCTTGCGAGGGTTATTATAGGCGGAGAGTGAGGTTTTCTTCACGTTGCCCTGGGCGGTTGCAAAAATTAAATATTGGTCGGGGTTAAATTCTTTCACGGCCACGATGGCGCTGATCTTTTCATCCTTGCTAAACGTCAAAAGATTGATGATGTTTTTTCCCTTGGCCATGCGCGAGGCGACCGGAATTTCATACACCTTTAGCCAGCGCACCATGCCCTGATCTGAAAAAATCAGAAGATAATCTTTGGTAGAGGCCACAAACAGGTTCTGGACAAAATCCTCCTCCTGGGTCGTCATGGCTGCGACCCCTTTGCCGCCGCGCTTTTGTTTGCGGTAAGCGGAAACGGCAAGGCGCTTGATATATCCGTCGTTACTGATCGTGATCGCCATGGTCTCCTCGGCGATCAGATCTTCCACCTCGATCTCCTCGACCTTGCCGGTGATCTCGGTGCGGCGCTCATCGGCATATTTTTTCTTGATCTCAATGAGCTCGTCTTTGATGATCCCTTCGATCTTCTTCTCGGAAGCCAGGATCGCCCGATAATTCTCGATGTCTTTTAATAGCGCCAGGTATTCGGCTTCGATCTTGTCGCGTTCCAAGGCGGTCAGGCGCTGCAGCTGCATTTCCAAAATGGCCTGGGCCTGGATGTCAGAGAGCTCAAATTTTTTCATCAACGCCGCTTTGGCCTCGGCGGTGCTCTTTGATTCGCGTATCGTTTTAATGATCTCGTTGATGGACTTGATGGCGATACGTAAGCCTTCTAAAATATGCGCTCGTTTAAGGGCACGGTCCAGATCGAACTGCGTGCGGCGGCGGATGATCATGCGGCGGTGGTCGACAAAATACACCATCAGCTGCTTTAAATTATGAACGCGCGGTGTGCCACTGGCCAACGCCAGATTAATGATACCGAACGTCGTCTCCAGCTGGGTATGCTTGTAAAGATAATTTAAAATGATCTGCGGTTCGACGTCGCGGCGCAATTCCAGAACAACGCGGATCCCGTCTTTGTCGGACTCGTCGCGGATGTCGGTGATCCCTTCGACCTTTTTCTCCTGAACAAGATCAGCCATCGCGCTGATCAGGTTGGATTTATTGACCTGATAGGGAATCTCCGTAATAATAATGCTATCTTTGTTGTTCTTTTGATGCTCAATGTTGACTTTCGCCCGCACGGTTATTTTGCCGCGGCCCGTTGTATAAGCGTCCTTGATGCCTTCGCGTCCACAAATAATTCCGCCTGTCGGAAAATCCGGCCCCTTAACGATCTTGCTCAACTCCTGGATCGTGATCTCAGGTTCGTCCACCAGCTTTATGATGGCGTCGGTGACCTCCCCCAAATTATGTGGAGGCATATTCGTCGCCATACCGACGGCGATCCCGCTGGAACCATTGACCAAAAGATTGGGCAGTGCTGAAGGAAGAAGCACCGGCTCCTGGAGGGTCGCGTCAAAATTGGGCGCGTAATCTACGGTTTCCTTGTCGATATCCGCCAAAACCTGTTCGGTGATCGCCGCCATCCTCGCTTCGGTGTAACGCATGGCCGCAGCGGCGTCACCGTCGATCGAACCGAAGTTTCCCTGTCCGTCGACCAAAGGATAGCGCAACGAAAAATCCTGCACCATGCGTACCAGCGTGTCATACACCGCCACGTCGCCGTGCGGATGGTATTTACCCAGAACTTCACCCACGATACGTGCGCATTTCTTATACGGCTTGCTATGCTCGAGCGAAAGCTCTTTCATCGCGTATAAAACGCGCCGGTGCACGGGTTTAAGCCCGTCACGGACATCTGGCAGCGCGCGCCCAACGATAACGCTCATCGAATAGGAGAGATATGAACTCTTCATTTCCTCTTCGATATATACCGGGATGATCTTTTCTGTTGTTCCGCCTGATCGTTCCATGATTTTTGTCCGTCTAAATATCCAAATTTCTTACTTGGTGCGCGTTGGCCTCAATAAATAAACGCCGGGGTTCGACTTCATCGCCCATAAGCATTTCAAAGGTCTTGTTCACCTCGACCGCGTCTTCTACGGTCACTTTAAGGATCGTGCGCCGGGAAGGGTCCATGGTGGTCTCCCAAAGCTGCTGCGGATTCATTTCACCCAAACCCTTATAACGCTGGACATGCATCCCCTTGTGGGCCTGCTTGCGCACAACGTCCAGAACCTCCTGCAAGGAAAAAGCCTCGTGCTTGCCCTGCTCATCTTCAAGGATAAAAAGCGGCTTGTTCGGCGCGTCCTTTTTGCCCTTGGTCTTTTTTTCCTTCTTCTGTCCCGCGACTTCATAGCTTTCCCCCATCACGGGAGAAGTATAATCAGAAATGCTCAAGTCCAGCTTGTTCAGCGCCTTTTCAATGCGCTCCAGATCCTCATGCTCAAATATTTCGACATATTGAGCCTCTTCATCCTTCTTGGTGAACTCGGCAACCTCTTTTTCGCTATAGGCAAAATGGGCTTCTCCCTCCACTTTTACCATATAAACAGGCATTTTCATGGTCTTTGAATCAATATTTTCGACATATTCATCGAAATCCACTCCACGTTTAATTAAAATTTCAATAACCTTTTCCAATTCGGTGGTGGCCTGGACCATCTCTTTGAGCTGGGCAGGCGTGTACTGCTGCTTGCTCTTCGCGCCCTTGATCGCGAGTCCTTCCAGCCCCATCTCCAAGATCAGGGCATTCATCTCTTTGTCCGTATCAATATACTCCTCGCGCTTACCTCGCTTTAACTTATACAAGGGTGGTTGGGCAATATATATATAGCCGTTCTCTACGAGCTGACGCATCTGGCGGTATAAAAGCGTAAGCAAGAGCGTGCGGATGTGCGAACCGTCTACGTCCGCGTCGCACATGATGATGATTTTGTGATAGCGCAATTTTTCGACATTAAATTCCTCACCCACGCCGGTACCCAGGGCGGTGATGATCGTCCGGATCTCTTCATTGCTCAAAATTTTATCGAGGCGCGATTTCTCGACATTTAAAATTTTTCCCTTAAGGGGCAAAATCGCCTGGAACGTCCGGTCGCGCCCTTGCTTGGCGGATCCACCGGCAGAATCGCCCTCGACCAGATAAAGCTCGCAGAGCGCCGGATCTTTTTCGGAACAGTCCGCCAGCTTCCCCGGCAAGCCGCCCATATCTAAAGCGCCTTTGCGTCGGGTCAGCTCGCGTGCTTTGCGGGCCGCCTCTCGGGCGCGCGAAGCGGTGATAACCTTGTCGATGATTTGGTTGGCGACCGGTGGATTTTCCTCAAAGAATGCGCTCAAGGCCTCGAACGTAGCCGAAGAAACAAGCCCCTCCACTTCGGAGTTGCCCAATTTGCCCTTGGTCTGCCCTTCAAATTGCGGGTTGGGGACCTTGACGCTGATAACGGCCGTTAACCCTTCGCGCGTATCATCGCCGGTGATCGCAATTTCGTTCTTCAGTAAATTTTTTGTCTTGGCGTAATTGTTCACGGCACGCGTCAGCGCCGACCGGAATCCGCTCAAATGAGTACCGCCTTCGATGGTGTGGATATTGTTCGCGTACGCAAAAACGTTTTCGGCGTATCCATCGTCGTATTGCATCGCCGTTTCGATCTGAACGCCTTCGCGTTCCCGGTCAAAATAAATGACTTTTTTGTGTAAAACGTTTTTAGACGCGTTCAAATGTTCCACGAAGGAAACAATGCCTCCTTTAAACTCAAAAACGGTTTCTTTCGGCTGTTTACCCCGTTTGTCGGTGAGCGAAATGACCAGACCCTGGTTTAAAAAAGCCAACTCACGCAAGCGCTTGGCCAGCGTGTCATAAGAATAGGTCGTGGTTTCTTTGAAGATCTGCCTGTCTGGTCGAAAGGTGACCTTGGTGCCGGTCGTTTTAGTCTTGCCGATAACGGTGAGCTTGGTTTTAGTGATGCCCCGCTCGTAACGCTGGTGGTGGATTTTTTCATCGCGCTTGACCTCGACTTCCAGCCATTCAGCAAGGGCGTTGACGCAGCTAACCCCGACACCATGCAGTCCGCCGGATACTTTGTAGCTACTGTGATCGAATTTTCCTCCGGCGTGCAAGGTCGTCAGAACAACTTCCACGGCAGGTTTTTTCTCTGCCTTATGAATGTCGACCGGGATGCCGCGGCCATTGTCGGTGACGGTTATCGAATCATTTTCATTAACAACTACATCGATGCGGTCGCAATATCCCCCCATGGCCTCGTCGATGGAGTTATCCACAACCTCATAGACCAGATGATGCAACCCCCGCGCGCCGGTATCCCCGATATACATCGCCGGCCGGCGACGAACAGCCTCGATCCCCTCAAGAACCTGGATGTTCGTTGCGTCATAGTTGTGCCCGCGGCTGGATTTTTTCAGATCATCATCTCTGGAAGAAGCGGCCTTGCCGGATCTTTTCTCGGTTTTAGCTTGTGTCATCTGTGTTCGCCTACTTTAAACGTTATGTCTTTGATCTCGGGTATTTTTTTCTGCAGCTGTTTCAAGATTTTCGTTTTGCGCAGGCGTAAGTGATACGCGCGCGCCGGAGAATCTACGGAAACCAGCAAATTACCATCTCGCGGACCGATCAACTTCACGTGTTTTAGGTCCTGGCCCTCCAGAGCATCCTGCCAGGCCTGTTCAAGCGCCCCCTGCTCCCCGGCCCTCTGGCGGACCATTCTTTCGACTACCTGGGGAATGATATCTTTTATACTATCCATGAAAAAATTACCAGAATTTTTTTATTTTTCTTTTTATATTCTCATCGGCAATGCCAGATACAAGTAGTCCTGCAGGCGCATTACGGCGGGCTTGTCCGTACCCAATATTTCCATATGGATCTCTACATCATTGATATTTTTTAGAAAATCGATCAGTAATTGGGGATTGAATCCGACCATCATTTCTTCTCCATCGTATTCCACCGGGATGACCTCCCTGGACTCCCCGATATCGGGCGTGGATTTCGAGATGACCAACTTATTGGGGAAGATCTCAAATTTGACGGCTTGAAAATCCGGCGTGGATAGCAAATTCGCCCGACGGATGGAAGAAAGCACTTCCTGTGTATTCATTTTAATCCTGTTTTTGGCTGGTTTGGGGATGACCTGATTGTAATTGGGAAATTCGCCTTCGATAATGCGCGTGGCGATCAGCACATCATTAATATCAAATAAAACCTGATTGACCCCAACAATCAAAGAAAGCGACCCCTCCTCTCGCAAGTTACGGCCGATCTCTTGCACGGCTTTAATAGGAATAATGACGGCAACCTCTTTTTTAATGACACCGGGGAGTCTTTTCTCTATTTTTGCCAGCCGCCGTCCATCAGTAGCTACAATACGAAGGATATTGTCGGAAAGTTCGATCAAAATACCATTTAAAACATAGCGGGATTCTTCATGGGAAACAGCAAAAGAAGTTAATCGCAGCATTTCTTTAAGAGTTGCCTGTTCGATCTGGATAGCTTCTTTATCTTTAAATTCCGGGAATTTAGGGAACTCATCTTTAGGGAGTCCGCTTAACTTAAAACGGCACTGCTTCCCCTCAATATCCACTTGGTTATTTTTTTTAACACTAAGCGTGATATCCCCAGAAGGTAATTCCCGAATAATATCGCCAAATCGTTTGGCGGGAATAGTTATTGCGCCTTCTTCAATAATATCCACAGGTATTTCACAAGATATGCCAATATCTAGATCAGTCGTATTAAGCTTAAGTTTTGCGCCTTTTGCCTCAAGAAGAATATTGGATAGTATTGGTAGTGTTGCTTTACTGGAAACAATGTTCTGAACGATCTGAATACCGGATAATAAATTTTCCTGGGAAGTTTTAAAGATCATATGATTACGTCTCCTTAGTTATTTAAACTTTAAAATAGTATCCGTAATGGTAGCGGCTGTGGATAACTTGAATAAAAGTAAAACCTATTATAACATCAAAGGTTACAATAAAATATTATGTGGAGAAAATGTTATTAAGTCCAATTTATCTTTGCAGAGTTGTTAATAATTGTTCGATGATGTTTTTTATCTCCCTGTCCTGAGCCAAACCCTGTTCGATTTTTTTACAAGAATGCAAAACGGTCGTATGGTCCTTTCCGCCAAAAGCATTACCGATTTCCGGCAATGATTGCGCGGTTAACTTTCGGGAAAGATACATGGCGATTTGTCTTGGGAAAACAATATTTTTAGTCCTTTTTTTGGCTCGCAGCTCGGAAATGGGGACACGGAAAAATTCCGCCACAGTTTTTTGTACCATATCAACACTGATCGCCCGTGATGTCTCGCGCACCATATCTTTGAGGGTTTTAACAGTCATGTCCAGGGTGATCTTTTTTTCTTCTAATAAAGAATAAGCGGCCACGCGGATAAGCGCCCCCTCAAGCTCGCGGATGTTTGTCTTGATCTGTTCGGCGATAAAATAAATAACGTCGTCGGGGACTTGGATGGCCTCATTTTTTATTTTTTTTCTTAAAATCGCCACGCGTGTTTCGTAATCTGGCGGCTGGATATCCGCAACAAGTCCCCACGCGAAACGCGAGCTCAAGCGCTCCTCCAGATTGGTAATTTCTTTCGGTGGCCGGTCCGAGGTAATAATGATTTGCTTGCGATTGTCATGCAGCGCATTAAAGGTGTGGAAAAATTCTTCCTGGGTGGATTCTTTTCCCGCGATAAATTGTACGTCATCGATGAGAAGCACATCGATTTCCCGATATTTTTTGCGGAATTGGCTTGTTGAGCGGTTGCGGATCGCGTTGATCAATTCATTGGTAAATTGCTCAGACGACATGTAGCAATGCTTCATGTCGGGGTATAGCTGGCGGATCTTGTGTGTGATGGCCTGGATAAGGTGCGTTTTTCCCAAACCCACCCTCCCATAGATCAACAAGGGATTGTAGGCTTTGGCCGGTGATTCGGCAACGGCCAGACTCGCCGCGCAGGCAAATCGGTTGGAGGGCCCGATGACAAAATTATCAAAAGTAAAGCGGGCGTTGAGAACAGATTGGATGCCCGCCGTGGGGGTAAAATTTTGCTCCAGTCGGGCGAGGCGGGTTTGGGTGTCGGCACTAAGAATAGCTGTATTGACGGAAAATTCGAGTG
>Ga0080064_1002935_pt1 | contig 26759 bp, 25 predicted proteins | sample Subgrocontami54m_FD_69260 | JGI IMG/M metagenome (GOLD analysis project Ga0080064, IMG submission 69260) | Subsurface groundwater microbial communities from S. Glens Falls, New York, USA - GMW46 contaminated, 5.4 m (SPADES assembly) (version 2) ...
GGACGACCGCGACGACCCCCATCCCTGACCCTCCCCCACAAGGGGGGAGGGAAGAGAGAACGGCTTGTCCATCGCGATGAACCACTGCGGCGTGTTGCGGAAGATCACCGGCTTCTTCGAGCGCCAGGAATGCGGGTATTGGTGCTTGAGCCGCCCACGGGCGATGATCATCTTGGCGTCGACGAGCGCCTTGATCACCGCCTCGTTGGCGTCGCCCTTCTCGCCCTTGTCGTTGATGACGCGCTTGCCGGTGAAGCCCGGCGCCTGCTCGGTGAAGGCGCCGTTCTCGTCGACGGTGTAGGGAATCGCGGTGTTGATGCCGCGCCCTTCCAGCGCGCGCGCATTCGCGGTCCAGATGTCGAAATCCTCCCGGCCATGCCCGGGCGCGGTATGCACGAAGCCAGTGCCAGTGTCTTCGGTGACGTGATCGCCAGCCAACAAAGGCACATCGAAATCGTAGCCCTTGCTTTCAAGAGGATGCGCGCATCGCACGCCCTTCAACTCAGCGTCCGAAACTGAAGCTACCTTTTGAAAGGCTGATACCTTGGCAGACTTCATCACTTCGTCTGCAAGTTTTTCCGCCAATACATAGCGGTCTCCGACCGCTGCCCAATTGCCCTCTGGGGCATCAGTTACTTCGTAGAGGCTGTAGGAGATTTTTGGTGAAAACGATATCGCGCGGTTGCCGGGAAGCGTCCACGGCGTAGTAGTCCAGATGATTACTGCAGCACCTTTCAATTTCAAAAAGCTTGCTTCTGATTCAGCTTTTGAAGGTCCGATTCCGGCGGAATATCGGACCGGAAACTTCACCCACACCGTATCTGACGTGTAATCCTCGTATTCCACCTCGGCTTCCGCCAGCGCCGTCTTCTCTACCACCGACCACATCACCGGCTTGGAGCCGCGATAGAGCGTGCCGTTGGCGGCGAATTTCATCAGCTCGCGCGCGATCTGCGCTTCGGCGGCGAAATCCATCGTGGTGTAGGGGTGCTTCCAGTCGCCCTCGATGCCGAGCCGCTTGAACTCCTCGCGCTGCACGTTGAGCCAATGCTCTGCATAGGCGCGGCATTCGCGCCGGAACGCGATCATCGCGGCGGGATCGGAGAGGTCGGGCTTCTGCTTGCCCTTGGAGCGGTAGTTCTCCTCCTCGATCTTCCATTCGATCGGCAGGCCGTGACAGTCCCAGCCCGGCACGTAGTTGGAATCGAAGCCGAGCATCTGCTGGCTGCGCGTCACCACGTCCTTCAAAATCTTATTGAGCGCGTGGCCGATGTGAATGTTGCCGTTGGCGTAAGGCGGGCCGTCGTGAAGAATAAACTTTGCGCGGCCCTTCGCCGCCTCGCGCAGGCGGCGGTAGAGGTCGAGCTTCTCCCAACGCGCGAGCAGCTCCGGCTCCTTCTGCGGCAAGCCGGCGCGCATGGGGAAGTCGGTCTTGGGTAGAAACAGAGTCTCGCTGTAATCGCGTTCCGGCTTCGACATAGGCGCTTACTAGCAGGCGGATTCCGCAACGGAAAGGCCGCTGTCATTCCGTCATCACCGGGCTTGTCCCGGTGATCCCGCTTAGGAAAGCAAGGCGGTGCCACATCAATCGGGATGGCCGGGACAAGCCCGGCCATGACAACGCTAAATCTCTCTCAGCATCGGAAATGCGCCTGCCGAACGCGCCAACGCCTCGCGCGCCCGGGCGCTGTCCTCGTCCATCTGGCGCACCAGATCCTCGACACTGCCCAGCTTCATCTCCTGGCGGATCCAGGCAAGGAAGGCGACGTCGAGGGTTTTGCCGTAGAGGTCACCGTCGAAATCGAACAGGAAGACTTCCAGGACCGGCGCGCCGTTGTCGAACATCGGCCGGCGGCCGAAGCTGGCGACCGCATCATACCGGCGGTCTTCCACGCTCACCCGCACGGCATAGATGCCGTGCTTGAGCCCGCAAGCCGGATCGAGCCGCATATTGGCGGTGGGATAGCCAAGCTCGCGCCCGCGCTTGTCGCCCTGGATCACCACGCCGGAGACGAACCAGGGATAGCCGAGCAATTCCGCCGCCTCGACCACGCGGCCAGCCGCCAGCGCCGCGCGGATGGTGCCCGATGACACCGGACGGCCCTCATCCTGCAACGGCGGCAGCACATCGACCGCGAAGCCGCGCTTTTTTCCTTCCGCCGCGAGAAAAACCGGCGAGCCCATGCGGTTCTTGCCGAAATGAAAGTCGAAGCCGATAGCGGCACCGGCGAGCTTATAGCGCGCGACCAGGATGCGGGTGACAAATTCCTCCGGCGACAGCGAGGCGAGCGCCGCGTCGAATTTCAGCACGATGGCTCCATCGAGGCCGGTGGCGGCGAGCAGGCGCAACTTGGCGGCCTCGTCGGTCAGCCGGAACAGAGGGTCGGAGGGCCGCAGCTCGGCGGCGGGATGCGGCTCGAAGGTTAGGGCCGCAGCGGGGCGCTTGAGCGCGCGGGCGCGGGAAATGGCGGCGGCGATGACCGCGCGGTGGCCCCGGTGCACGCCGTCGAAATTACCGATGGCCAGAACGGCGCCCTGCAAGGCGCCGGCATCGGGCGCGCCATCGCGCAGGACGGTGAAGGACTTCGCAGGGTTGGGGGGTTTGGTCATGGAAGGTCCGCGAAACCTGGCGACCGTGCGGTCCGGGGCAGGCTCAAGTCAAGCCGGAGCGGATGCGGTCCGGCGCAGCGGGTCATTAATCCTTTGGCAACCATGCGCCCGCCATTGACCGGCGGATTTCCCGCATAAACGGCATGCAGGGGTGAGTCTGTGAAGCGGTTAACCGGATGTTCAACCGGGCAGGGTTAGCGTCGCGTTGTTGGGGGGCGGTCACACATATTGCAACACGGCCCTCCCGTGAGCGGAATTTTCCGTTGGCGTGCGCCTATTGGGGTGATGGAGCAGGATTAATGGCCGTCGATCTATCCATGCCGGTCCTCGTCGTGGACGACTACAACACGATGATCCGCATCCTGCGCAATCTGCTCAAGCAGCTCGGCTTTCAGGATATCGACGACGCCGCCGACGGCACCGCCGCGCTCGCCAAGATGCGCACGAAGAAATACGGCTTGATCATCTCCGACTGGAACATGGAGCCGATGACCGGCTACGACCTGCTCAAGGAAGTCCGCGGCGACCCCGGCTTAGCAACGACCCCCTTCATCATGGTCACCGCCGAATCAAAAACCGAAAACGTCATCGCCGCGAAGAAGGCGGGCGTGAACAATTACATCGTCAAGCCGTTCAACGCGCAGACGCTGCAGACCAAGATCGAAGCGGTATTCGCCGAAAACGCCGCCTAAGCTTGCCCCCTTGAGTTAAATTCCGCTCATTCCCGCATCAGCGGGAATCCAGTTCTATAAATGCTGCGGCGGAAAGGCTGGGTCCCCGCTTTCGCGGGGGACGAGCGGGAAAGCTAATCTCACCAGACCAGGCGGTGCATCACCGCCTTCGGCATCATCTTCGCCTGCTCAAAGAAAATCGCCAACGTCGCCGGATCGGGATTGCCCCCTGCCCCGATCTCGCCGGCATGAATCCCCGACGTCAGGAACAGAAAATCGACGCCGAGCGCCGCCGCGCCCTTGAGGTCGGTGCGCACGGAATCGCCGATGGCCAGCACGCGGGAAAGCGGCACCTTCGTCCCGCGCGAGGCTTCCGCCTGGGCCAGAGCGCGCTGGTAAATCGGCAGATATGGTTTTCCCGCATACAACGCCTCCCCGCCTATTGCCTGATAAGCATCGGCAAGCGCGCCCGCGCAGTAGATCAGCGCCGCGCCGCGCTCCACGACCACATCGGGGTTGGCGCAGAGCATGAAGAGGCCGCGCACTTTGAGGCGTTGCAGCAGGTCGCGGTAGTTTTCCGGCGTCTCATGGGTATCGTCGAACAGCCCGGAGCAGACGACGTAATCGGCGTTTTCCGCATCCGCGAGCGGCGCATCGAGGCCGGCGAAAAGCGGCAGGTCGCGCGGCGGGCCGAGATGGAAGACCTTCCGGCCGGGGCGCTCCGCGATGATGGCGCGGCTGACATCGCCCGAGGTGACAACGCCATCGTAGCTGTGGCGCGGCACGCCGATGGCGTCGAGCTGCGGCAATATCGAATCGTTGGGGCGCGGTGAATTGCTGATGAGCAGGACCGTGGCGCCATTCTTGCGGATGCGCGCGAGAGCCTCGCAGGCTTCCGGGAAAGCCGCCACGCCGTTGTGAATGACGCCCCAAACATCGCAGAGCAGAACGTCGTAGCCCGAAACCAGCGGCGCGCAATGATCGAGCAATGGCGGGGGCGTGCCGGACATGAAAACCTGAAATGAAGGCGTGGACGGAAAATCGCGCTACGCTACCACGCCCTCGGGACGGCCGGTTTTCTGCGCGTCCGGCTCGGCGCGCTCGGCGTTCTGCATGGCGTCGGCGCGCACAGGGCGCGGCTGCGAGAACAGGAAGCCCTGGCCGAATTTCACGTCGAAATCGAGAATATCGACGACGCTGCTCTCTGCTTCGATCCGCTCGGCGATGAGGTCGATGTTGAAACGCGCCATGAGGTCGGCGAGATCGGCCTGGTGAATGTCGCTCGTCGTGTTGCGGCCGAGCAGCAGCGCGGCCGACACCTTGAGGAAGCGGAAGCCGCGCTCGGACAATTCCTGCGGCTCCATGCCCAAATCCTTGACGTGATCCATGGAGAAGCGGAAGCCGCGCCCGGCGAGCGAGGCCAGCGCCTCGTGTTCCATCGGACCCATGGCGCGGTAGGCGGCTTGCGTGAATTCGAACACCAGCGAGGGGGCAAGCGCGCGGTTGGCTTCCATGAAATCGGAAAACTGCGCGAAAAATTCCGCGTCGCCGAGCGTCGTGCCCGACACGTTGCAAAACAAGCCGATGTCGCGGTTGCGCATCAACAGCCGGCGCAGAATCTGCACGCAGCGGAAGAGAAGAAGATTGTCGATCTTCGGCATCAGGCCGGCGGTTTCGGCATAGTGCAGGAAATCCGCCGCCAGCACCTGCTCGCCCGCGGGCAAGCGCAGCCGCGACAGCGCCTCATAGTAGCGCACCTTGCGCTGCGGCAGCGTCACGATCGGCTGCAGATAAAGGTCGATGCGGTTGGCGTCGACCGCCTCGCGGATGATGGCGACGATGGCTTCGCGATCGAGCCCGTGGAAGGGGCCGTGCCCGGCGCCGTTGGTCTTTGCCGGCGAAAGGGCAGGCTCCGGCTCGGCGGCGGGCGCAAGGCCGGCGGCGGCATGCAGCAGCATCGGCGATTCCGCGGCGCGGGCCGTCAACGCGGCGAGCGCGGCATCGTGCGCCGAGACCGTCTCGGCCAGTTGTTTGACCAAGCCGCCGAGCTCTCCCATTTCCGACGTGACGGGTTCGACCGCCGCGCGCACCTTGTTGACCGCGCTATCGACCTTGCTTTCGGCGGCGGTGAGCTGACGCCTGATCTCGGCCATGTGGCGCGCGAGATCGGCGGTCAGCCGCGAAAGATCGGCGATCTGCTCGCCGATGTCGGAACGGTCGCGCAAGCGCGTGGTGACCGTGTTGTAGAGCGCCATGCCGGTGAGCGCGGCGAGCCCGATCATCGCCGATTCCGGGCCGGTGAGATGGAACAGCAGGTAGCACACCGCGCCGATTGAGCCGGCGATGAGCACCATGCAGATGGCGACGAAAATGGCGGCGAGACGAAGCATCAGAACTCCGAGCTGAAAGCCGATAGTGCCACGGCATCGATTCCCCGGAAAGCCAGAATGTGCTTGCGCTCACATGCGACGCAAGCAAAGCCCCGCGTGGAACTTATTTTCTCCGGGGATGGGTTAATGGTGGAATGGGGCATACTTTCATCCTCGATTGTTGCGCCGCTCTTCTTCTCCCTCCCCCTTGTGGGGAGGGTGGCGAGCGGCCCTTGCCGCGAGCCGGGTGGGGTGCCGCACGGAAGACCCCACCCCGTCACGCCTTCGCTCGCGACGCGAGCTTCGGCGGGACGACCCTCCCCACAAGGGGGAGGGATAAGAAGCCAAAGCTTCGCCTGCCCTATTCTTGGCGGCGCGGGCGCGCCGTAATCCCTTTTTGCTCCCCGGCAATGAGGGGAGCGGAGCGCCGAGAGGGCGCTTCAAACCTTTCAGAGCCACGGCCTCTCGACCGTGGCGCGCCTCCTCTTTTGAAAGAGGCGCACGCCCTTCGGCGCTCCACTCGCGGCGCTTTCCGGCCGCCGTCCCGCGCTCGCCGGCAGCCCGCCTTGGCTGCACATCGGGTAAGCCGATGTGCGCATGGGCACATTCCGGCTGCGAGCTCCTCGCGCCCAGGTCCTAGTGCCCGGGGGTCGGGGTCCGGCGCCGCCCGAGCGCGTGGTTACGAGCCACGCCCGCGGGCACCGCACCCAGCTCCGCCAACTAGACGTCCCTAGAAGACGCCCCTCGGTGAGCTAGGCGCGCTAAAGATAAGGTGGGATTCAAGGGCGGGGATAAGTTTATTTTGGGCGGTGAAGACTTGGATGCCCACGACAAATGCAGGCATTATGATGGATAAAATGGCGGCTCTAAGGGAGTGTCTTGCTTCGCGACAGCCGTGATATCATCCGCCGGCTTCGGCAGGACGGCTTCGAGCTGGTGTCGACGCGCGGGTCGCATCATAAGTTCGCGCATCCGGCGTCCCGCAGCGTTGTGATCGTGCCGCATCCACGCAAGGACATTCCGCCGGGCACCGTGCGATCGATCTACCGTCAGGCCGGCTGGCCGAAGGACTAGGGAACCTTGCAATGGCCCACTACATCGCCCTGATCCATAAAGACGCCGACAGCAGCTATGGCGTGTCGTTTCCCGACGTGCCCGGCGTTATCACCGCCGGCGACACGATTGACGAAGCCATGCAGCAGGCGGCTGAGGTGCTTGAATTCGCCGCGCAGGATTGGCCGGGCGAATTTCCGCGGCCTCGCAACATCGACGAATTGCGCGCCGATCCGAATTTTCAGGAAGATGCCGCCGATGCGGTGATCGCGGCCGTGCCGTTCCGCGCGAAGGCCGAAGCGGCGGAATAACGGCAACGGCAACGTGGATCGCGGTGGACGGCAACAAGCTCATCATCGCCTTCGACAAGACCGGCGAAAAGCGCGTGGTGGATAGTTTCGTGGAGGGCAGAAGGGGGCAGACAGCTAGTCGTCTGATTCAATATCTGTGAACCGAAACCTGCCTTTTTTCGTCCGGCGAGTCTGAACAATGACGGGTCGATTTACCATCGGCCCAATCACATCATCGACAGCTTCATTTAAACCGTCCACGTGAACGGTCTGTCCATCCACCAACAGTTCGAGCCAGTCTTTTTCTAAGTGAAGCCCGCGTAGCACGCCTCGAAATTCTACTTCTGGTTCATCCGCCTGTGTGTCGGACGTTGTTTTGGAGGGCCGCAACACTCGGTTTATCGTTTTTCGATTTTCGGGTCCGAACGAAACGCCTCGAATGTCGTCCACTCCTCTGACCTCTATTTGGCTAAAGTTTTTTCCTGTAGGAGCCAAATTACGCGCAAGCTTAAGAAATGTTCCCCGGTAATCCTCGGCAGGAACCAGTTCTGCCAATTGAGAAGCTGGGTCTTCACTACTCGCTTTCAAAATTTCCAAGAAATGATGTGCGACTTGTTCAGCTTGCGGCTGTGCATCTTTGAAGAAGTCTGCTTGCCGCGGCTCCTGAATCGCCACTGAAAATTGATAGCTGCCAGGTGGCGCCTGTAATAACCACGGCCTGCAAGCCTCTTGAATATCGAGACTAGGCGCGCCGCGCTTGCGATGCGGAACGCCCTTCAAAAACTCGATCGTTCTGAAAAACAAAGCTTGAACCGTCTGAACCTTTTCTACAATCAAGTCCAGGGGGGCTCCCCCTGTGATAGTTTGACCTCCTTTTACAGAGATCAAAACCTGTCCAGGCAGAAAGGAAACGCCGGCAGTTTGCATTGCCGACGCGGTCCATATCGCTTGCAGTAGAGTACGTATTTGCTCAATCGCAAATGCCGGCAAGGCATTTGATGACAGGCATCGAAACGCAAGCTTTTCAGCTTCAGAAAGTTGACAGGCTTTGAATCGTAACGACACCGCGCTAACCGCTGTGATGCCTAGCGTTCTCGTTTTCGACACATCAAGAACCAACAACGCCTGATTTTCAGCCTCTGCCGCCTCGGAAAATAAATCTAATGCACGCTCCCGTTCACCCCGCCGCGCAAATATCTGAGCATCCGACGCAAGCTTTTCACTTTTTTCGTGCCAAGAAAGCCAGCTCACGACGCATCCGCCCGAGCGATCGCAACATATCTTGCTCTAAAGCCAACGACGGCTGCGAGGGCCGGAAGATTACTCGCCCCATCGACGGCTTGTTGCACTTTCTGCTGAAGCCGTTGACTCACTGAATAATCATCTCCTCTGTCAATACCGGAAATCTCTAAACGATAACATGCCTCAAGGTCGTCAATAGTGGCTCCCGGTGGAGCCACGTAATAATCTGCGCCTGTTCCCGTTTCTGCTCGTCGAACTGCAACCATACCTTCGACTAATTCAATGGCTGCTAAAGCAATACCGTAGGCACCAAATTCTGTGGCATCGATTTCGTTCGCCCACGCTCCCTGAATACGACCGTCCGTGCGCTGCCATTGAGCTACGGTTTGATGCCTCTCAGCCGGAGCCTGAATTACAATCTCCACGGGAGATACGTGATGCCTATCCAAGCAAACACGCGCTGCTTCGGTGTATGAACCGCCTATGGCATCCGTGACACCAAGATGCCTTTGCGCAAGACCATGAAATGGCAGCATTGAGCTCACATGCCCTCTGATCGCTTCGTGCCGAGTGCGCAATCTTAGTCGCTATTAGTTCCGGCACACAACCGCCCGGCGTGCTGCGCTCGCCACCCTCCCCCGAGGGGGAGGAATGAGTCACTTCTTCTCCATGAATGCCGCCCCATCACCTACTCCCCACCTTCAGGATTCCGATCCACACCCGCTCCAACTCATCAAGGCGATCCGAAGCCGCGCGGGCGACGGCGGCGATTGGCAAGCCCTCGTCGTTGTTGTCGGCCACCATGCCGTCGCCGATCATCCGCAGGGCAAGAACGAGGTGGCGGGTGTCGGTCAGCGGCATTTCCAGGTCGAAGGCGCGATGGACGACCTTTTCCAGCAGGATTTTCGCAGTCGCTTTGGCGCGCGGGCGCTTGCCCGGCGCACGCTTGATGCGCGGCATGGTATTGCCCTATTAATGACGCTCGATACGTTAAGTATTAGTCGGGGAGAAATTTCGTGTCAAGACTAAAAGTATCAATCAGGCAACTTAAGGCGGGACGCGAACTATTAGCCTGGTCGCAGGGTCATTTGGCAAAGGCGTCAGGCGTCTCGCTCCCGACCATTAAACGTCTCGAGTCGGAAGACGGCCATCTCGGTGGTCGCGCGAAGACACAGGTCAAAATTTTAGCCGCTCTGGAAAAAGCCGGCATTGAATTCACCAACGGCGGCGAACCGGGGGTGAAGCTGAAGAAGAAAAAATCGCGCTGAGGGTTTAGACGCCCGTCGTGTCGCTGGATTCCGGGTTCGCCACGCCTCCGCTCGTTCCGAGCTACGGCGGGCGCCCCGGAATGACGAAGAAAGAGAAAGTCGTGGATGGCCGGGACCCGCTGCGCCGAAGCGCAAGCGAGGCGAGCAAGCGCGGGCATGACGTTGAGAGACGTGTGGCGGCTTTCCTCTTGTCATTCCGGGACACGCGCAGCGTGGACCCGGAATCCAGATGCATACCGTGTCGCTGGATTCCGGGTTCGCCGCTTCGCGACGCCCCGGAATGACGAAGAAAGAGAAAGTCGTGGATGGCCGGAATAAATCCGGCCATGACGATTGCGCCTACCAGCGCCCGCCGCGTTTCACCAGCCGCACGATCACGATCAGAATAACCGCGCCAATGGTGGCGACGATGATCGCCGTCAGCAGGCCGCCGCCGATGCGCACGCCGAGCTGCGGCAATAGCCAGCTGCCGATGAAGGCGCCGAGGATGCCGATGACGATGTCGCCGAGCAGCCCAAAGCCCGTGCCCTGCACGATCTGGCCGGCGAGCCAGCCTGCAACCAGGCCGACCAGCAGGATGATGAGAATGCTTTCTCCCGACAGAACCATGACTGTTCCTCGCCCTTCTGCGCGACCGGTGCGACCGCGGCGCCTAAGTCTAGGCCCGTTTCGCCGCGGCGAACAAGCGCCGGGCACCCGCGCAGGAACAAAATAGCCTGCAAGTACTTGTCCGGATGCGCCCGTGGCGATCCCCGCCCGGCGGTTGGCTTCATAGGCACACTTCCATGTTTCGTCTTTGCTTCCTCACCGTGCCTTTGCTGGCCGCGGCGTTTTGCGTTGCGTCAATTCCCGCGCGCGCGGAGGTGCTCATCGTCGTGGACAAGACGGCGCAGCAAATGACGGTGTCGGTGGACGGCCAGCCGCGCTGGATCTGGCCGGTTTCCACCGGACGGCCGGGCTATGCCACGCCCTCGGGCCGGTTTCGTCCCTTCCGCATGGAGGCGGACCATTATTCGAAGGAATGGGACGAGGCGCCGATGCCTTATTCCATCTTCTTCACCATGGAGGGCCACGCCATCCACGGCAGCTTCGAGATCAAGAATCTCGGCCGGCGCGCCTCGCATGGCTGCGTGCGGCTCGCGCCCGAACACGCCGCGGCGCTTTACGCGCTGGTGAAGGAACGCGGGGTGAGCGACGCCCGCGTGGTGGTCACCAGCGGCGAGCCGCTCATCGCGCGTGCGCCGCAGCCGGAAACCGGGACGGCGGGATGGGATCAAACAAACCCGGCGCTGTCGCCCTATGCCTATGCGGCCGAGGGCGCGAGTAGCTATCCTCCGCCGCAACCTTACGGCCGCAGGATGCTCGACAGCGAGCCGGAGCCTTTGTCCTATGCGCCGCCTTATTATCGCCCGCAGCGGGACTACTAGGGCACCGGAGCGGAACTACCAGGCTCCATGCAGCATTGTTGCTGATGGCGCCGGCTTATTGTTGGTCGTGGCCGGCCTTGCGGATTCCGGTTTTCCAGCGGCGGGCCTGTGCTACAAGCGGCCGCATCAAACAAACAACAGGAGGCAGCATTGGCCAGAAAGAAAAAGCGGCGCGCGTGGCTCATGGAAGAGGTGAAGGCGCTTCGGTCGGCGGCGAAAAGCATCGTGCCGGCGAAGCGGATCGCCAAGCTGCTCAAGCGCACGGAAGGCGCCATCCGGCAGAAGGCGCTGGCGCTCAAGCTGTCGCTCAATTCGCAGCGGCGCGGCAAGAAAAAGGGCCGCCGGGCGCGAAAAAAATAAGGAGAGCGCGCGGCTGCGCGACCTCGTTACTTTTCATTCATCAGTTCTCACGGGTGAATCGCGCCGGCGCGATTCGTTCTTTGCGATCAAACCGGGATCAAACAGAGACTATTGCAATTGCGCCGGGGCCGTTGCGGCTCCGGCGTTCGTTTGCCGCCCCGCCGCAGCCGGATAGCGGAACTTCACCGCGGCGCCGCCGTTATTTCCCCGTCAAAACCAGGAGGCTGACATGGGACGCGGATTGCTGCTGTGGCTGATCGGAATCCCGCTGCCGATCATCCTGATCGTGTGGCTGCTGGGCGGGCTGAACTGACCCTCGCCAAAGGCGGGGGAATGCGCGCAGGCCGTCCAGGCTCATCGCCTTGGCAGGGTGCGCTTGGCCTTTTAGAATCAATTTCCCTTCGCTAGATTGCCTCATCGTTAACAACCGAAAGGAGGTGATCCAGTGTCTCATTGTCTCTCGCCGCGGTCGCCGGCGCACATCTGGATCCTCGCCTCAATCGAGGTCCGCGCCGCGTGATGCGACGCTTCACGGTTTATGCAGGCGCGCCTTGCCTGCGGACCGCGGTTCGACAATGGAAGGGCTGCCCGCGAGGGCGGCCCTTCTTGTTGAGGCGCCGATGACCGATACGCCGATACCGATCCGCATCTATGTCGACGCCGACGCCTGCCCGGTGAAGGACGAGGTCTACCGCGTGGCCGGGCGGCACCGGCTGCCGGTTTTCGTCGTGACCAACAGTTTCATCCGGGTGCCGCAGGACCCGCTGATCGAGCGCATTGCCGTGGCGGCGGGGCCGGATGCGGCGGACGACTGGATCGCCGAGCGCGCGGACGCGGGCGCCATCGTCGTCACCGCCGACATTCCGCTGGCGAGCCGCTGCGTGAAGGCAGGCGCGGCGGTGATCGGCCCCACCGGCCGCGGCTTCACGGAAGAGTCGATCGGCATGGCGCTGGCGGTGCGCGACCTGATGACGGATATCCGTTCGGCCGGCGAAACTACCAGCGGCCCCCGCCCATTCTCGCCGCGCGACCGTTCGGCTTTCCTCTCCGCGCTCGATCAGGCGATCCGGCGGATACAGCGGTCCGGCCGCATCAAATGACGAAGGGGATCCAGCGCTTCACCCGGCGGTGGTAGTCCCTGTACGGCTCGCCGAACAGCGCGAGCAGCCGCGCCTCATCTTCCAGCACGCGGCGCTGGAACCAGACGATGTGGAAGGCGAACAACAGGAGCGCCGCCCAGGACCAGAACGTAATCGCCAGCCCGAGCATGAAGATCAGGTGGCCGAGATACATCGGGTTGCGGGTATAGGCGTAAAAGCCGTAATCGACGATGCGGTCGGGCGGGATATCGAAACCGGGGCCGCCGCCGCCGGTGCGCTCGCGAAAATTCCCGACCAGGCGGTACTGCCCATAACCCCAGATCAGCAAGGGGACACCCCAGGGCACGAAAACGAAGTGCCCGCCGTTCCAGAGATAGTCGAAGGCCGCGATCAGGACGGGATAGAGCACGAAGCTGCGGTTGGACGTGCTCTTGAACCAGCGCAGCACGGTGTTGGGACGTTTCGGCTTGTTGTCGGCAGAAGCGGGCATGACTTTCCTTCACTATGAGGGGACTCGACCCAGGTCAGCGAAGGGAAATAGACTATTTAGAGCCGGGTTTCGATCATCAATTTTGCTGATACCGGCGAAATATGAAAGCAAGACATTTGGGGGAGGAACCAGCAATGGACTCATTCTCAACGAAGACTCGGGAGCGGTTGCAACAAGAAGACCGGCCGGAAACCGCCACAGGCGAGAAATGCAATAATACCCACTCGACCGATGCAAGGCCGAACCACGGGCAGTGCGACCTGCTGAAGGACCACATAGGCAGTCATCACTGCAACCAATGCAGCGCGTGGTACTGATCCCACGGCCATCCGTAAGGACGGCCTGGGCAAAGAGTGTGGATAGCCTGTGAACGGCTGGGGAAACTAGTGCAGCGCTTTCGCGATCTTGTTGAATACTTCCGCCAGCTCGGCACCGGCTTCCTGTACCGATGGGATGATGACGAGCGACAAGCCGGACATCAGGACGATTTGCGCCAGCAAGCCCTGGCCGGATTCGTCTTTCATAAAACGCAGCAGCAATGCCTTCATGGCCCCACCCCTGTTAACGTTTGTTCTTGGCCTGCGCGGAATGGGCATAGCCGTTCGCGCAGGCGCACGAAATCTTGAAGTTAATTAAGGATTAATCGCAACCGCCGCATTGTAACCTTTGCGGCGATGCGCAGGCGACGGCGTGGAAAAGGCCTGCGCAGGCGGTGGATAAAGCTGTTGATTCCTGGGGATTAGTCGGTACGCAACGCGCGCCCGCCCCGCCCTTAAGACACTCTCCCGGACATGGTTGATAACCCGCCCCCGGGCGCATCGCATGTGGCGCGGCTTGCCGCCGATCAGGCCACGGCGCGCCGCCTCGGCGATGCGCTGACGGAAAATTTCGAGGACCAGGGCGCCGCCACCGCCGCTTTCGAGAATGCGGACGGGCGCTGGACTTTTGCCATTTATTTTCCCCAGGCTCCGAACCAGGCAGCGGTGCGCGCGCTGGTCGCGCTGGCCTCGGACGCCAAGACCGCGAATGCGCTCATCTTCGAAAAGGCCGAGGCCAAGGATTGGGTGGCGGCGAGCCTCGCCGGACTGGCGCCGGTGGAGGCCGGGCGGTTTGTGGTTCATGGCCGGCATGATCGCGCGCGCCTGCGCGGCAGCCGGATCGGCATCGAGATCGAGGCTGCCCTCGCCTTCGGCACCGGCCACCACGGCACCACGCGCGGGTGTTTGCTGGCGCTGGATGGGCTGATCAAGAAATACCGTGCGCGGCACATTCTCGATGTCGGCACCGGGACCGGTGTGCTCGCCATCGCGGCGGCGAAGGCTTTGCGCAGACCCGTGCTGGCGAGCGACATCGATCCGCTGGCGGTGAGGGTCGCCCGCGAAAATGCGCAGTTGAACAAAGCGGGCGCGCTGGTTGAGATCATCCATGCCGGCGGGCTGCGGCATCGCCGCATCCGCGCGCGCGGGCCCTTCGACATGATCTTCGCGAATATCCTGCTCGGCCCCTTGAAGGTGATGGCGCATCCGCTGGCGCGGCTGCTCGCGCCGGGCGGGCGGGTGGTGCTGTCCGGACTTCTGGTATCGCAAGCCAATGCGGTGCTGTCCGCCTACCGGGCGCAGGGCCTCACGCTGGAACGGCGCATTGCGCTGGAGGGTTGGGTGACGCTGGTGATGCGGCTCAACACCCCCACCCGGCCTCGCTTCGCTCGGCCACCCTCCCCGCATGCGGGGAGGGATAAGATTGCCGCGGCGAACCTCGGCCCATAGAGTGCCGCCATGTATGAGGCCAAATTCCAATCCTTCGACGATCCCGGCGCGGGCGCTGCAACCGCGCCGCGCGTGGCGGCACTGCGCGCGGAACTGAAGCGGCGCGGGCTCGACGGCTTCATCGTGCCGCATGCGGACCGACATCAAAGCGAATATCTGCCGCCGTCGGAGGAGCGCCTGGCGTGGCTGACCGGCTTCACCGGCTCGGCCGGCAGCGCGGTGGTGCTCGCCGACCGCGCCATGCTGTTCACCGACGGGCGTTACACGCTGCAGGCGCGAGCGCAGACAGACGGGGCGCTTTTCACCATCGAGCATGGTGCGGAGAAGCCGCTGCACGAATGGCTCGAAGCGAACCTGCCGAAAGGCATCAAGCTCGGATACGACCCCTGGCTGCATACCACGGAAGCCTTAGAAAAACTCGACAAGGCCTGCGCCGCGGCGGGCGCCATGCTCATCGCCACTGAGCCGAATCCCATCGACACGATCTGGACGGACCGCCCTGCCCCGCCGTTCGGTAAGGTCGTGCTGCATGATCTGCGCTATGCCGGAGAGGACGCGGGCGCGAAGCTCGTGCGCATCCGCGAGGAAATCGCCAAGCTGCGGGCGGAGGCGCTGGTCATCTCCGACCCGCAGGCGATGGCCTGGACCTTCAACATTCGCGGCAGCGACGTGGCGCATGTGCCGGTGGCGCTCGGCTTTGCCATCGTTCGCAAGGAAGGACGGCCTGCGCTTTATCTCGACGGCCGCAAGCTGACGAACGAGGCGCGTGACGCGCTGGAGCGCCTCGCCGACCTGCGTGAGCCCGCGGGTTTCGCGGCCGACCTCGGCGCGCTCGCGGCGGGCAAGACCCGCGTGCGGCTCGATCAATCCACGGCGGCGGACGCGCTGGCCCGGATCGTTGAGCAAAGCGGCGGACTGCCCCTACGCGGCCCCGACCCCATTGCGCTGATGAAGGCCGTGAAGAACACGGCCGAGATCGCTGGCGCGCGCGAAGCGCACCGGCGCGACGGCGCGGCGTTGACGAAATTTCTCGCCTGGTTCGACCGCGAGGTGCCAAGCGGGCGCCTGACCGAGATCGACGCGGTGCAGGCGCTGGAAAGTTTCCGCCGCGAGAGCGGGCTGCTCAAGGACGTATCCTTCGCCACCATCGCCGGCAGCGGGCCGAACGGCGCGGTGGTGCATTATCGCGTGACGCAAAAAAGCAACCGCCGCATTTCGCCGGGCGAGCTATTTCTTATCGACTCCGGCGGGCAATACCAGGACGGCACCACGGACGTCACGCGCACTGTTATCGTCGGCGAGCCGACGGCGGAAATGCGCGACCGTTTCACCCGCGTGCTGAAGGGGCATATCGCGATGGCGCGGGCGATTTTCCCGGAAGGCACGAGTGGCGCGCAGCTCGATCCTTTTGCGCGGACGGATCTGTGGGCGGCGGGTCTCGACTTCGACCACGGCACCGGCCACGGCGTCGGCAGCTATCTTTCGGTGCATGAAGGACCGGCGCGCATCTCCAAGCTCGGCACCGTTGCACTCAAGCGCGGCATGATCCTGTCGAACGAGCCGGGCTATTACAAAACCGGCGCTTACGGCATCCGCATCGAGAACCTGGTTCTGGTGACGGAAGCGCCAAGGGTGGCGGGCGCGGAAAAGCCGCTCAATACCTTTGAGACCCTGACGCTGGCGCCGATCGACCGCCGCTTGATCGAGCCCAAGCTGATGACGGCGGATGAAATCGCCTGGCTCGATGCCTATCACACGCGAGTGCGGGAAGCGCTGGCGCCGCTGCTGGATGGCGAGACGAAAAAGTGGCTGGAAGCGGCGACAAGGCCGTTGCGGTGAATCTCCCTCTCCCCGCAAGCGGGGAGAGGTAAAGAGCGGCACGGACGCTGTCGTCGTCATTCCGGGATGGCCCACTTTAGTGGGCCAGACCCGGAATCCAGATGCGTATGGTGCTCTGCCTCTGGATTCCGGGTTCGCGCTGCGCGCGCCCCGGAATGACGGAAGAAAATTACCGCCCGCCGACCAACTCAAACCATTCGTCTTCGGTCAGCACCGTGACGCCGTGTTTCTTGGCGTCGGTCAGCTTGGACCCTGCGCCGGGGCCGGCCACCACATAATCGGTTTTCTTCGACACCGAACCTGAGACCTTGGCGCCGAGGCGTTCCGCCGTGGCCTTGGCCTCGTCGCGCGTCATCTTTTCCAGCGCGCCGGTGAAGACGACGGTTTTTCCGGCGACGGGGCTGTCGGTTTTCGGCTTCTCGGCATCGAGGATCGTCACTTCCCTGGTCAGGCGCTCGACAATGCCGCGATTGTGGCTCTCGCCGAAATAAGCGGCGACGCTGTCGATCACCGTCTCGCCGATCTGGTCGATTGCGTCCATCTCGGCGCGCGCCTCCTCGTCGCCTTTGGCCACTTTCAGGCTGGCGTCGTGGAACGCCTGCCAGGAGCCATAGCCGCGCGCAAGCGCAAGCGCGGTGGTTTCGCCGACATGGCGCATGCCGAGCGCAAAGATGAAACGGTCGAGCGATATTTTGCGGCGCTGCTCGATCGCCTCGAACAGGTTGCGCACCGATGTTTCGCCGTAGCCTTCCTGCTCTTGCAGCTTGATGGTCTTGTTGCGCTCCGGCAGCGTGAAAATGTCGCCTGGCTCCTTGACCCAGCCCTGCTCGAAGAAAAATTCGATCTGCTTCTCGCCCAGGCCCTCGATGTCGAAAGCGCGGCGCGAGGCGAACAACTTCAGGTGCTCGATCTTCTGGTACGGGCAGGCAAACTCGCCGGTGCAATGGGTGCGCGCGCCTTCCTCGCCGGTGGCGGTCGTCTCGCGCATCACGTCGGTGTGCAGATGGCACGGGCATTTCCTGGGGAAATGATAGGGCTTGGCGTCCTTCGGCCGTTTCTCCAGCACCACATCCACGACCTGCGGGATCACGTCGCCGGCGCGCTGGATGATGACGGTGTCGCCGATGCGGATATCGCGGCCCTCGCGCAGGAGTTCGCCGTTGCCGCCAATGCCCTTGATGAAATCCTCGTTGTGCAGCGTGGCATTCTGCACCACGACGCCGCCGACGCTCACCGGCTCGAGCTTAGCGACAGGCGTGAGCGCGCCGGTGCGGCCGACCTGGATGTCGATATCCTTGATGACGGTGGTGGCCTGCTCGGCGGCGAATTTATGCGCGACGGCCCAGCGCGGGCTGCGCGACACGAAACCAAGCCGCTCCTGCCAATCGAGCCGGTCCACCTTATAGACGACGCCGTCGATGTCGTAGTCGAGTTTGGCGCGCTCCATCTCAATGGCGCGGTGAAAGACGAGCATGTCTTCCACGGACGAAACAGGCTTCCACAGCGGATTGGTGTGGAAACCGCGCGCGGCGAACCACTTGAGCATTCCCGATTGCGTCTCCGCCGGGCGCTCACTTAGCTCACCCCAGCCATAGGCAAAGAAGCCGAGCGGGCGCGAGGCGGTGATGGACGGGTCTTTCTGACGCAGCGAACCCGCGGCCGAGTTGCGCGGATTGGCGAAGACCGGCTCGCCGGCCGCCGCCTGGCGCTTGTTGAGCGCAAGGAAGTCCGCCTTGGTCATGTAGATCTCGCCGCGTATCTCGCAGACCGCAGGCAGGCTCTTGCCCTTCAGGCGATGCGGGATCGCCTTCACTGTTTTCACATTGGCGGTGACGTCCTCGCCCTCGGTGCCGTCGCCGCGGGTGGCGCCGCGCACCAGTTCGCCGTTTTCGTAACGCAACGAAAGCGAAAGCCCGTCGATCTTCGGCTCGGCGGTGAAGACGATCTTCTCCTTCTCATCCAGGCGCAGGAAGCGGCGAATGCGCTCGACAAAATCGATCACGTCCTGCTCCTCAAACGCATTGTCGAGCGAGAGCATCGGCACACCGTGGCGCACCTTGGCGAAGCCGCGCGCCGGCGCCGCGCCCACGCGCAGGGTAAGGCTGTCCAGCGTGCGCAGATCGGGAAAGCGCGCCTCGATTTCGTCATAGCGCCGCCGCAGGCGGTCGTATTCGGCGTCGGAAATAACCGGCGCGTCTTGCTGGTAATAGCGCTTGTCGTGCGCCGCGATTTCAGCCGCCAGCCGCGCATGCTCGGCCTTGGCCTGCTTCTCGGTCAGGTCGGAAACGGGGGTTTCATTGGCAGTTTTTTTTGGCATGATTTCTAATTCGTCATTCCGGGGCGCGCGTAGCGCGAGCCCGGAATCCATAGCCCCTGTGTCGGATGTATTACGTTTATCTCACCGCTAGTAAGAAGCACGGGACGCTCTATCTTGGCGTTACCAATAATTTGGTTCGGCGCATCCATGAGCACAAGACGAAAGTAGTTCCTGGTTTTACGGCTCAGTACGACGTCGTGCATTTAGTCTGGTTCGAATGTTATGACGATCCAACCAATGCCATTGCCCGCGAGAAAGATATCAAGAAATGGCGGCGCGATTGGAAGATTCGTTTGATCGAGGAAGAGAACCCTGAGTGGCTGGATTTGTATGCCTCGATAATTCGATAGGCTGCGGAGTATGGATTCCGGGCCTGGCCCTTCGGGCCATCCCGGAATGACGGCAAAAACATTTCACCCCGCCGCCGCTCGTATCAGCCGTTCGGCGGCGGCGCGGGCTTCCGTGGTGATCTCAGCGCCGGCCAGCATGCGCGCGATCTCCTCGCGGCGGCGGTCGGCGGCGACCTCGTTGACGCGGGTGGCGACGCGGCGGCCCTTGTCGAGCGAGTCCTTACTGATGAGGAAATGGCGCGCGGCGCGGGCGGCCACCTGCGGGGCATGGGTGACGGTAACGACCTGAACGCGATCGGCGAGGCGCGCCAGCCGCACGCCGATGGCGTCCGCCACCGCGCCACCGACGCCGGTGTCGATTTCGTCGAAGATCAGCGTCGGCGCGGAGCCACGGTCGGCCAGCACCACCTTCAGCGCCAGAAGAAAGCGCGCAAGCTCGCCGCCGGAGGCGACTTTCATCAGCGGGCCGGGCTTGGTGCCGGGATTGGTCTGCACCCAGAATTCCGCGCGGTCGATGCCATACGGGCCGGCGGCCTCCTCATCGCTCGCGATTTCCGTGGAGAATACCGCGCGTTCGAGCTTCAGCGGCTTGAGCTCCTTGTTCACCGCCGTGTCGAGAGCCTTGGCGGCTTTCGCGCGCGCGGCGGAGAGCGCCTTGGCGGCCTTGGCGTAGCGCTGACCGGCTTCGCGGGCGGCGGTTTCGAGCTGGGTAAGTTGCGCCGCGCCGGCGTCGATCAGAGCGAGGTCGCCGAGATATTTCGTGGCGAGCGCGGCGAGATTGTCGACCGGCACAGTGTATTTGCGCGCGGCGGCGCGCAGCGCGAACAGGCGCTCCTCGATCTTCTCCAGCTCGCGCGGGTCGTAGTCCGCCATGCGCAAGGCGTGTTCGAGATGCGACCGCGCTTCTTCCAATGCGGTCAAAGCGCCGTCGAGGGCCTTGATGACCGGATCGACCAGCGCGGGCGCCTGGGCGCTGCGGCGCTCCAGGCGGCGGACCGCCGTGGCCAGCGCGGGCGCGGAGGATCCTCCCCCGGCAAGCGCCTCATGCACCTCGCGCAAATCCTCGGCAACCTTCTCCGCCTGCATCATGGTGGTGCGCCGCTCAGCCAGCGCGGTTTCCTCGCCGGCCTCGGGCGCGAGCTTTTGCAATTCGTCGGCGGCATGGCGCAGCCAATCCGCTTCGCGCAGCGCGCGCTCGACCTCGGCGCGGTGCGTGGCAGCCGCTTCCTGCGCGGCGCGGCTTTCATTCCACAATTTCTCAACCACGGCGGCCTCAGCTTCAAGCCCGCCGAAGGCATCGAGCAAGCGCCGGTGGGTGGCGGCATCCACCAGCGCGCGGTCGTCATGCTGGCCGTGGATCTCGACCAGCAAGGAGCCGAGCGCCTTCAACACCTGCACGCTCACCGGCTGGTCGTTGACGAAGGCGCGGGTGCGGCCGTCGGCAAGCTGGGCGCGGCGGAGGATCAGCGTGTCCTCGGGGGGAATGTCATTGGCGGTCAGCAACTCGCGGGCCGGATGGCTGGCGGGGATATCGAAGGACGCCGTGACCTGCCCCTGCTCCATGCCCTGGCGGACGAGGCCCGCGTCGCCGCGCGCGCCCAAAGCCAGCGCGAAAGCATCGAGCAGGATCGACTTGCCCGCGCCGGTTTCCCCGGTCAGCACCGAGAGCCCGGCGGTGAAGTCGATATCCAGGCGGTCGATGAGAACGATGTCGCGGATCGATAGCCGGGAGAGCATAACCTGATCGGGTCCAGTTGCTTTGTCATGCCCGGACTTGTTCCGGGCATCCACGCCTTCCAGATTCGCCATCATTAAAGACGCGGATGCAACGGAAGTCGAGCTTGCTCGACTTCCGCGATTTTTTGAAATCCACAAGTCGGGTAAACCCGACTTGTGGTGACAAGCCCGGCCATGACGATCTCAATGAAATAACGGGAGGAGCTACCCCAGCCCGACCTTCTTGAAAGCCCGGCTGATCCAGGAGCCCTTGTTTTCGGACGGCTCCACGCCGCCGCTCTTCACGAGTCTATAGGCGTCCTTGTACCAGACGCTGTCGGGAAAATTGTGCCCGAGCACGGCGGCGGCGGTTTGCGCCTCCGGCACGATGCCAAGCGACATATAGGCCTCCGTCAATCGCATGAGCGCTTCCTCGACATGGCGGGTGGTCTGGTACTGGGTGACAACCACTTTGAAGCGATTGATCGCGCCGGTGTAATTGCGCTGCTCTATGTAATAACGGCCGATCTGCATTTCCTTGCCAGCAAGCTGGTCGCGCAAGACGTCAATCTTCCTGCGCGCGCTGGCGGCATATTCGGTATCGGGAAATTTCCGGACTAATTCCTCCAGCTCAGCGAGTGCTTTTTCGGTGCGCGCCTGATCGCGGCTGACATCGGGAATCCGGTCGAAATTGGAAACCCCGATGAGGAATTGCGCATAGGCGGCGTCGGGCGTGCCGGGATGCAGAGCGATGTAGCGTTTCGCCGAGCTGATGCAGTCGTCGTATTCCTTGGCCTGGTATGACGCATAGGCGCTCATCAGCAACGCCTTGCGGGCCCATTCGGAATAGGGGTGCTGGCGGTCGACTTCCTCGAACCGCTTGTTAGCGTCGGCGTATTCCTGCTTTTCGTTGAGAAGATAGATGCCCTCATTGTAGAGCCGCTCCGCCGGTTCATCGGGCGTTTGCTTGTCCTTCTTGCTGAACGGATTGAGCGAGTCCCAGCTGAAGCTGGCGCACCCCCCGAGCGACGGCAAAGCGAGCGCCAGTATCAGCACGAGCACAAGCTGTCCCCTGCCGCGGCTAACCGTCATCGATCTGAACGATGGAAATTGCATGCTGCCGCTTAATCCCGCCGGCGCGTAAACCCACAGCGCCCCTCGCAAAATCGCGCCCTGTCCTACCGGACGGGCGCGTTCAGACCAAGGATTATGCTGTCATTCGGCCGGGAATGTGGCGAAAGGTTAAGACCGGTCCGGGCCGTAGGCCGGGGCTGCCAGGCCAGCGGCCACATCGGCATGCCCGCGCCGCCGGGGCTGTTCCCCGCCATCGACCCAAGCCCAGGCGCTGGGATCGGCCATCAAGGCCGAAAGCACGGCATGATTGAGCTTGTGTCCGCCGCGAACGGTCTTATAGGCGCCGAGCAACGGAGCGCCGGCCAGCGCCAGGTCGCCAAGGGCGTCGAGCGCCTTGTGGCGAACGAATTCGTCGGGGAAACGCAGGCCATCCGGGTTGAGCACGCGGTTTTCCGTGACGACGAGCGTATTCTCGAAGGACGCGCCGAGCGCAAAGCCTGCGCTCCACAGCTTGGCGACGTCGCGCATGAACCCGAAGGTGCGGGCGCGGGCGAGATCGCGGCGGAAGCTCACAGGGTCCACATCGAGCGCGACCGCTTGGCGGCCGATCAGCGGATGCGGGAATTCGATCTCGGCCTCGATGCGGAAGCCGCGCGCATAGGGACGTAGCTCGCCATAAGCGTCGTCCTTGGCCACGCGTACCGTTTTGAGCACTTGGATGTAGCGGCGCGGAGCCGACTGCGTGACAAGGCCAACCTGATCGATCGCGGCGACGAAAGGCGCGGCGCTGCCGTCAAGGATGGGGACTTCGGGGCCGTCCAACTCGATGATTGCGTTATCGACGCCGAGGCCGCGCAGCGCGGCAAGAACATGTTCGGCGGTGCAAACGAGGGGACCGGCGGAGTCGCCCAGCACGGTCTGGAATTCGGTGGCGGTCACTGAGCGGACGTCGGCGCGAATTTCCCGCTCGTAACGGCCTTCGGTGCAGGAGCGGACGAAGACGATTCCGGTATTCGCATCCGCCGGATGCAAGGTGAGAGTCACGGGCAAGCCGGAATGTACGCCAATGCCGCTGACCGCGACCTGATCTCGAAGCGTGGTTTGCCTGCCCGCCTTCATCTCTCGTTCCGTGTAGGCCGCGCGATTGTCGCGGAGCCTGTCCCCCAAACTCCCTGTGGCCGTGATTTCGCCATCAAGAGAGAACGGATCGGTTGAAGCTTTTTTCAGTCCCCTGTCGCCCACCGGGCGAAAAGCCCCTTTACGCATCGCAGCTTAGTCAGGGCTTTTGGGGACTCCAACTCACGCTTTCTTACCGACTGTTACCTTGATGCCGCCCCAATCTCGCCAAAGCCGAGGCAAAACGGGCCTTCCCTCCATGCCGGAATAGTGAAAGACGGCGGCGCCCGGCACCCCCTAGGCCAAGGACCGCAATCGGGAGGCAAGAGTTTTATCTGAGGAAAATCAAGCGATTGGGCGGGGATTCATCAAACCGCGCGATAGCGGATGGCGGGCGCCAGGCCGTGGGCATTAAGCCCAGGGCCCGGCATGCCGTTAACGGGTTCAGTTCGCCTGGCGGCGCAGGAAGGCCGGGATGTCGAGCTGGTCTTCCTCCAGCAAATTATGCACAGGCGCCTGCCGGCCGAGGGGGTCGAGGCCTTGCGGGGCGGTCCGCCGGGCATATTCGGACACCGGCTCCTGCCGCGACTCATGCTGCTGCCGCGGCGCGGGCCGCGAGGGCAGCCGGTCGAGACCGGGGGGCATCTGCCGTATCGGCTGCCGCGCTTCTTGAACGTCGCTTTCTTCTTCCTTGCGGCCAAGACCGACGGAAGCCAGGCGCTGCATCAATGTCATTCTCCGTTTTTCCGGATGATCGGCATCACTGATGACACCGCGGCGCGCGCGGAGCTGGTTCTGTGCCGGAATCGGCAACTCGTCGATGCGCGGCATGCGCGGGGTACGCGCGCCGGCCTGTTCCGGGCGCGGCGGGATGAAGTTCTTAGCCGCGGGCTCCTCATGCTCGTGCTCGCGCGAGAGTTCGGGGAACAGCGACGGTTTCGGCGGGATCGGGCGGATCATCACATCTTCCACCGATGTCGGCGGCAGAATGGCGGCGGCGACGGCGGCCTTGGCCGCGATCTCAATGGAGTCCGCAAAGGATGAGCTTATCGCCGGCGCGGAAGCATGTGGACGCCCCGTGCTGGTGATGTCGCGCTCGATGCGGTCGGTGAGACGTTGCGTATCGGAGCGGAGCTTGTGGCTCAACTCCGCGATGCGCGTGTCGGAAGCGGCCGCCTGGAGAGCGGCCTTGTCGATGCCGGTGGCAACGACGGAGACACGGATGATGCCTTCGAGGCTTTCATCGAAGGTGGCGCCGACGATGATGTTGGCGTCCTGATCCACTTCCTCGCGGATGCGCGTGGCGGCTTCGTCAACTTCATAGAGCGTAAGATCCTTGCCGCCGGTGATCGAAATCAGCAGGCCGCGCGCGCCTTTCATCGAGGAGTCGTCGATCAGCGGATTGGCGATCGCGGCTTCCGCCGCGGTCAAGGCGCGCTTCTCGCCGGACGCTTCGCCGGTGCCCATCATCGCCTTGCCCATTTCGCGCATGACGGCGCGCACGTCGGCAAAGTCGAGGTTGATAAGGCCTTCCTTGACCATCAGGTCGGTGATGCAGCCCACGCCGGAATAAAGCACCTGGTCGGCCATCGCGAAGGCGTCGGCGAAGGTGGTCTTCTCGTTCGCCACCCGGAACAGGTTCTGGTTCGGGATGATGAGCAGCGTATCGACGACCTTCTGCAATTCCTGGATGCCCTGCTCGGCGAAGCGCATCCGCCGCTGGCCCTCGAACTGGAACGGCTTGGTGACGACGCCGACGGTGAGGATTTGCTGCTCCTTGGCCACGCGCGCGATCACGGGAGCCGCGCCGGTGCCCGTCCCGCCGCCCATGCCGGCCGTGACGAAGACCATATGCGCGCCGCTCAGATGATCGCGGATCTCGTCGATGACTTCCTCGGCGGCCGCGCGCCCCACATCGGGCTGCGAACCTGCGCCGAGGCCCTGGGTCACCTGCACGCCCATCTGGATGACGCGCTCGGCCTTGGACATGGTGAGCGCCTGGGCGTCGGTATTGGCGACGACGAAGTCGACGCCGGCCAGGCCGCCGGTAATCATGTTGTTGACGGCATTGCCGCCGGCGCCGCCGACTCCAAAAACCGTGATGCGTGGCTTGAGCTCCCGAATGTCGGGGATCTTCAGATTGATAGTCATGGGTACCTCTTCCATACGGGGGCGCGCGAACGCCGCTGTGCGCAGCCGGTCCGCCGCCGGCTGCGAAGTGAAACGGTTGATGGGGCCGTCAGAAGCTTTCGCGAAGCCATCTTCCCACCTTGTTCATGTAGCCGCCTGTTCCTGTCATGAGCTGCCGCGTTCGCCGCGGTTCGAAATGTTCGAGATGCGCCGTTTGCGGATAGGCCAGAAGGCCCGCCGCGACGGCGAAAGCTGGTCCCTTGGCGGGTTCCGGAAGGCCCGCGATGCCAAGCGGGCGGCCGATGCGCACGGCGCGCCCGAGCATGCGCGCGGCAAGCTCCGGCAGCCCGTTGAGTTGACTCGCGCCGCCGGTGAGCACGACGCGGCCGCGCGGCTCGGCGGCAAAGGGCGACGCGGCAAGCCGGTCGCGCACCATTTCCAGAATTTCCTCGGCCCGCGGCTTGATGATGCGCACGAGATTCGCCCTTGAGACGAATTGGGGCGCCTCGCGCTCGTCATCGCCAACCGGCGGAACCGCAATCATGTCGCGCTCATCCGATCCACCGTTGAGCACACTGCCATAGAACGTTTTGATTCGCTCGGCGTCCGTGACGCGGGCATTCAGCCCGCGCGCGAGATCCATCGTGACGTGATGGCCGCCGAGCGCGAAGCCGCTGGCATGGACGCAATGTCCGGCAGAGAACACCGCCATGGTCGTCGTACCCGCGCCCATGTCGATGACGGCGGCGCCGAGATCGGCCTCGTCATCGGCGAGCACGGCAAGGCCCGCCACATACGGGCTTGCGACCATCGCCTCGACGCTGAGATGGCAACGCTCGACCGCGAGCATGAGATTGCGCGCGGCGGCAATGTCGGTGGTCACCACATGCATGTCCACGCCGAAGCGGCGGGCGAGCATATCATGCGGGTCGCGGATGCCGGTAACTCCGTCAAGCGTGTAGTTGATGGGCAGCGAATGCAGCACCGCGCGGCCGTCGCGCACCGAATGGCTACTGCCGGCGTTGAGCACGCGCGAGATATCGCGGTCTGAAACGGCGGGGCCGGCCACATCCACCGAGGCCGCAAAGAGGTCGCTGCCGATGCGGCCGGCGGATACGGATACCACCACGGATTCAAATTGCACCGACGCCATGCGCTCGGCGAGATCGACGGCATGGCTGACCGCCGCTTCCGTTTCCGCCAGATCGACCACCGCGCCGGCCTTCATGCCGCGCGCCACGGTATGGGAGATGCCCATGATCTCAATGCCGTGGGTTCGGCGGCGCAAGACTTCCTGCGGCGGCTGCGGCTTCAGCCGGGCCACCAGGCACGCGATCTTGCTGGTGCCGACATCGAGCGCGGCGACCACGGTGGCCCGCTTGGGCGACACCGGCTTCATCTTGGGCGTGAGGCCATAATGCAGGGAGTTCATGCGCGCGCTCCCTGTGTGTGACTCTGCTCCCCTCCCCCTTGTGGGGAGGGGTCGGGGGTGGGGGTAACGCTCGGAGAGGGCGCGCACGCCCGCCCCCCCCCCCCCCCCCCGCGGCCCCGCGCGGAGGGACGCGACGCAC
>Ga0080064_1002940_pt1 | contig 26697 bp, 23 predicted proteins | sample Subgrocontami54m_FD_69260 | JGI IMG/M metagenome (GOLD analysis project Ga0080064, IMG submission 69260) | Subsurface groundwater microbial communities from S. Glens Falls, New York, USA - GMW46 contaminated, 5.4 m (SPADES assembly) (version 2) ...
TGGACGTTTCTCCGGGCCATGTATCTTGGCAATATCATGCTCCTGATCCTCAACCTGCCGCTGGTTGGGGCTTTTGCAAGGATCGCCACGATCCGGCCCCAGATCCTGATGCCCATCATCAGCCTGATCTGCCTGGTCGGCGTCTACAGCGTGAGAAACTCGATCTTCGATGTCTGGGTGATGATCGTCGCGGGTGTCGTGGGATTGTTCCTGCGTAAATGGAAATTTCCGATCGCGCCTTTTATCATCGGCGTCGTGCTGGGTCCGACCACGGAAAACAGTCTCCGTCAGTCGTTGCTGATGTTAAGGGGAGACGTATCGCTGGTCGCGGATCGGCCGGTATCCGTCACTCTGCTGGCTTTGGCAGCGGCATTCCTGGTCTTCAAGTTCACCGCGCCCTTATTCGGGAAAAAGTTTCCGCTGAAAATCGAAGAGGACAGCAAGCTCTAACCCACGGGCGCGCCATGAAAGACCGATCTGCCGGAGCCTACAACATTGACGATCTGCGCGAAATCGCGCGGCGCCGGGTGCCGAAGGGCATGTTCGAGTTCGTCGACCGCGGCGCCGAGGATGAGGTCGCGCTGCGAAACAACCGTACCGCATTCGAGCGCATCAGGCTCAAGCCGCGCGCGCTCGTCGACGTCTCCCGGCGCAGCCAGGAAATCACGCTGTTCGGCAACCCGCAGAAAATGCCGATCGCGATTGCGCCCACGGGGTCCGCCGGACTCATGTGGTACGACGGTGAAATCGCGCTGGCGCGTGCCGCCGCCGCGGCCGGCATTCCGTTTACGCTGGCGACCGGTTCGATGACGGCGATGGAGAAAATCGCCGTGCAGGCGGGCGGCAGGCTGTGGTTCCAGCTCTACATGTGGCCCGATCGCTCGCTATCGCACAAACTGGTCGAGCGAGCCAGCGCGGCGGGTTATGAAGCGCTCGTCGTCACCGTGGACGGCGCGGTTCCAGGCAACCGCGAATACAACCTGCGCAACGGTTTCACCATTCCGTTCACCTTCACGCGGCGCAATGTGACCGACGTGCTGATGCACCCGGAGTGGCTGCTCGGGGTGCTGGCGCGCTATGTATTCACCACCGGCATGCCGCGCTACGAGAACTATCCGAGCGAATTCAAGCACCGGATCACCGCGCAGCCGATGGGCAAAGGAATGCTGTTGAACGACTCGCTCAACTGGGACGACCTGCGCGTGCTGCGCAGGATGTGGCCGCGCACGCTGATCGTGAAAGGCATACTGCATCCGCGGGATGCGGGGCTGGCCGCCGACTGCGGCGCCGATGGCATCGTGGTTTCCAACCACGGCGGCCGCAATCTCGACAGCTCGATGGCGCCGATCGAGGTGCTGCCGGAAATCGTCGACGCGGTCGGAAAACGCATCACCGTGATCGTGGACAGCGGTTTCCGGCGCGGCAGTGACGTCGTCAAGGCGCTCGCGCTCGGCGCGCAGGCAGTCCTGATCGGCCGGCCGACGCTGTATGGCACCGCGGCGGGCGGCGAGGCGGGTGCCGCGCGGGCGATTGCGATTTTCCGCGAGGAAATCGACCGCGTGCTCGCGCTGCTCGGCTGCCCTGGCATCGCCGCGCTCAACCGCGAATATCTGGCGCCGGGGGACCGCAACTGGACAGTGCCGTAAAGAGGTGAGAATATGCATCGCACAGAGACCCTCCAGAACGTGTTTGTCTTTTTTCCAACCACATCGCAATTCAATTCGAACCAGCTGAGGAGAGGAACATGAAAAGACTATTCATTGCCGTCTCGGGTGTTTGTTTGGGCGTCTACAGTTTGCAGGCCGCGCAGGCGGCGGAAAAATACCCGGTGAAACAGATCGTGGCCATCGTTCCGGTCGAAGCCGGGGGCGATGGAGACGTGCTGTTCCGTCCGGTCATGGAAAAAGTTTCCAAGATGCTGGGCCAGCCCATCGTGATCGTGAACAAACCCGGGGCCGGCAGCTCCACGGGCTATCGCGAAATTCACAATGCCAAGCCCGACGGGTACACGCTCGGTTGGGGATCGGCGACCATCATCACCAACAAACTGCAGGGGGTGATGCCGCTGGATTATCATGATTTTACCCAGCTCGGCGCCTATGCGACCTTTTTCCCCATTATCATCGGCGCCACCAAGAGCGCGACCAAATTCAATACCATCCAGGAAGCCATCGCCTATGCGAAGGCCAATCCCGGAAAACTGAACATGTCAACGGCGGGTGTCGGGCAGAGCTGGTGGGTCGGCGCCACGGCTTTCATCACGGGAACAGGCATCAACGTCAACACGATTCCGCAGCCGGGCGCCGGCGCGCTGGTCACTACCCAGGTGGCGGGCGGACATGCCGAACTCGGAGTCGCGGCCCTGGCTTCCGCGAAGGGCATGATCGAGAGCGGACAGGTCAAGTTCCTGGCGACCCTGGGTGGCGGGCGCGCTCCCGCACCGTATGACAACATTCCCACCGTGAAAGAACTGGGGTACGACGTGAGCTGGGAATCGAGCAATTTCGTGATGGGACCCCCCAAGTTGCCGAAGGAAATCGCAACGATTCTGGCCAATGCCGTTGAGAAGGCGGTACACGACCCCGCGTTCAAGAAGTTCGTTTCGGAGAGAAACGCGCGCTGGGAATATATTCCCGCCGATCAGGTGGTCGCTGCGTATGACAAGCGCAGAGACGTCGTGCGCGGGATCATGACCAAAGCCGGTATCCTGAAAGAAGCAAAATAATTCATGCCGGATCCGGTCACGCTCAACGTCAACGGCGCGCAGCACACGGTGCGCGCCGAGCCCGACACCCCGCTGCTCTATGTCCTGCGCAACGATCTAAAGCTCAAAGGCGCGAAATTCGGCTGCGGGCTCGGCCAGTGCGGCGCGTGCATGGTGCTGATCGACGGCCACAACGTGATGTCGTGCGATACGCCGTTGTGGGCCGCCGCCGGCAAAGCGATCACCACGATTGAAGCTCTCGGCAGTCTGGATGCGCCGGGCGTGCTGCAGCGTGCGTTCATCGCCGAGCAGGCCGCGCAATGCGGCTATTGCGTGAGCGGCGTCGTCATGACTGCCGCCGCGCTGCTTGCGCGCAACCCGGACCCGTCCGAAACCGAAATCAAGGAAGCGCTCGCGCGCAACCTGTGCCGTTGCGGCACCCACGTGCGCCTCATCAGGGCAATCCAGCGCGCCGCCAGGGAGCTGCGTGCATGAGCGCGCCCGCCAGGCTTCCCGGCAGCCTCAACGCCAATCGCCGCCTCGCTCAGTGGCTGCGCTTCAATCCGGATCAAACCATAACGGTGTATACCGGCAAGGTCGAAATCGGCCAGGGTGTGGTTACCGCGATGGCGCAGATCGCAGCCGAAGAACTCGATGTCTCGCTCGCGCGGGTACGCATGGTATCGGGAGACACGGCGCTCACGCCGGATGAAGGCCACACCTCCGGCAGCCGCTCGATCGACGAAGGCGGCAGCGCGATGCGTTACGCGTGTGCCGAAGCGCGCCACCTGCTGCTGCAGGAGGCATCCTCGCGGCTTGACATTCCGGCTGACAAGCTCACCGTCGAAGACGGCGTGATCAGCGGGTTCGACCGCATCCGCAAGCTTTCCTACTGGGAGCTGCCGCACGCCGGGTTGCTCGACCGGGAAGCAACCGCTGCGATCAAACCCAAACCGTCCGCCCGCCACACCATCGTCGGCACCAGTGCCGCGCGGCTCGACATCCCGGCCAAGGCCACCGGCACGCCGCGCTTCGTCCACGACCTCGAGCTGCCCGGCATGCTGTTCGGCCGCGTGGTGCGGCCTCCCTCTTACGCCGCGCGACTCACCGCGTTCGACGCCGACGCAGTGCGCAAATTGCCCGGCGTGGTTGCGGTGGTGCGCGATGGCAATTTTATCGGCGTGGTGGCCACGCGCGAGGAGCAGGCCGTCAAGGCAAGGCAGGCCGCGGCCAGCGCCGCGCACTGGGAGGAAACGCCACTGCCTGCCGATGACGCCGGCATTCATGACTACCTGCAAAGCCGGCAGACCAGGGATCAATTGATCGTTGAGCGCACCGACCCCGCAGTGAGCGCGCGCGCGACGCGCAGCTTCGAAGCACGCTACACCAAGCCCTATATCGCGCATGCTTCGCTGGGGCCGTCCTGCGCGCTGGCGCGCGTCGACAACGGGCGCGTGGAAGTGTGGACGCACAGCCAGGGTGTGTTTCAGCTGCGGCACGATATGGCGGCCGTGCTCGGCCTGCCGCCCGAGAAGATCCTCGTGCACCACGCCGAAGGCGCCGGGTGCTACGGCCATAATGGCGCTGACGACGTGGCACTCGATGCCGTGCTGCTCGCGCGCGCGGTGGCCGGCCGCCCAGTGCAGGTGCAATGGATGCGAGATGACGAATTCGCGTGGGAACCCTACGGCCCGGCAATGGTGGTCAAGACGCGCGCCGCTCTCGACCCACAGGGCAACATCGTCGACTGGGCGCTCGAGCTGTGGAGCAACGGCCACTCCGGACGCCCCAATTCGGCACCCACAACCCACAGGGTTTCCTCGCTGCTCGCGGCGTGGCACCTGGAAGACCCGGTCGCGAAGCGGCCGCAGGCCGACCCGCCGATGTCCGGCGGCGGCGGCATGGCGCGCAATTCACCGGCCACCTACCATTTTCCCAACGAACGCGTCGTCGCTCACCGCGTCGAGGAAATGCCGCTGCGCGTTTCGGCGCTGCGCGGGCTCGGCGCCACCGCCAACGTATTTGCGATCGAGTCGTTCATCGACGAACTCGCGGTTGCCGCCGGCGCGGATCCCGTCGAGTTCAGACTGCGGCACATGCAGGACGCGCGCGCGCGCGCCGTAATCGAACTTGCCGCGCAGCAAGCGGGCTGGCGCGCCGGTGCGGCAAGCGACGGCACTTCAGGACGCGGCATCGCGTTTGCGCAATACAAGAACGGCTACGGCTATCTCGCGGTCGTGATCGAAATCGGTCTCGAGCCGGACCTGCACGTCACGCGCGCCGTGGCCGCGGTCGACGTCGGCCAGGCCATCAACCCCGACGGCATCATCAACCAGACCGAAGGCGGAATCATCCAGGCGATCAGCTGGACGCTCAAGGAGCAGGTGCGGTTCGATCGCGCGCGGGTCGTCACCCGCACCTGGGAAGATTACCCGATCCTGACATTCCCGGAGGTGCCGCGGGTCGAAGTGCATCTGATCAACCGGCCGGACGAAGCACCGCTGGGCGCCGGGGAAATGGCGGGGGGTCCTGTCACGGCGGCGATCGCCAACGCGCTGCATCACGCGCTCGGCGTGCGCATCCGCGACCTGCCGCTTACGCGCGAGCGGATCACGGCGGCATTAGCGTAGTTTTGGAGACCTGGAACAACGCATGAAAACCAAAACCAACGGCATCGAAATCAACTACGAAATCGCGGGCAGCGGCCCGTGGGTGACGCTCTCCCACTCGCTCGGGTGCGATCTGCACATGTGGGACGAACAGATGGACGCGCTCACCCGCACTCACCGGGTACTGCGCTTCGATACGCGCGGCCACGGCGCGAGCGGCGCGCCCGCCGGCGCCTATACGCTCGAACAGATGGCGGATGACGTGCACGGATTATTTGCCGCGCTTGGCATCAAACAAACGCACTGGGTCGGATTATCGATGGGCGGCATGATCGGCCAGACCTACGCGCTCAGATACCCCGGTGTGTTCAAAAGCATGGTGCTCGCCGATACCACCTGCCGTTATCCCGCGGATGCCGCACCGGTATGGGCTGACCGCATCAGGACCGCGCAAACCGGCGGCATGGCGCCGATCGCCGACGCGATGCTCACGCGCTGGTTCACCGAGCCTTACCGCAAGTCGCACCCGCAGGTCATGGCGAGAATCGGCGGTTCCGTCCGCGCCACCCCGGTCGCCGGCTTTGTCGGCTGCTGCCATGCTATTCCGAAAATCAACCTCACCCAGCGTCTGAAGGAGATCGACTGCCCGACGCTGGTGATCGTCGGCGAGCAGGACCCCGGCACGCCGGTCGAGATGGCGCGCGAGATACACGATGCAATGCCGGGGTCAGGACTGGTGATCGTCCCGTCGGCAGCTCACCTGTCCAACGTCGAGCAGCCGCAGGCGTTCAACGCCGCGCTGCTGGGTTTTCTCGGCCGCGCTCCCGTCGCGTAGGGCGCGGTTTTATCGCGCCATCGATCCGGCGGAAACCATTCGGCGCGATAAATCTGCGCCCTACCTACTCCGGCATGACAGCTACAGGATTTGATCAGAGCTTCCCTAGCTCTTGCGTCCGGCAGGCTTTGCCTTGGCGGCGCCTTTCTTTTTCCCGCCTTGCGGGCGGGTGTTGCCGTACGAACCCTTGAAGATCTTGCCGCGAAGTGTTCTTTTGTCGCCTTTTCCCATGGGTTTTCCGTTCCTGGTTGGTTATGTGATGTGAGTGAAAACCGTGCGGCCCGCCTGATGCGCTATTTTAGGTCGTTTCAGCACGACAGTGAATATAATATGCGGCATGGGGGCGGCAATGCGCCGCGCTTCCCGCCAACAGGAGAAAGGACCGCAGTGCGAATTCATCGTCTTGCACTCACCGCGTGCGTTGCGCTCGCCGCCGCCGGAGTGCTGTCCGGCAACGCGGGCGCGCAGGATTATCCCAGCAAGCCGTTGCGGCTGATCGTGCCGTTCCCGCCCGGCGGCGGCAACGACATCCTCGCACGCTCGGTCGGCCAGCGGCTGGCTGAGGCGCTCGGCCAGCAAATCATCGTCGACAACCGCGGCGGCGCCGGCGGCCTGATCGGCGCCGAACTCGCGGCCAAGGCTGTGCCCGACGGCTACACGCTGTTCCTCGCCAGCATCGGCAACCTTGCATTTACGCCGGCGCTACGCGCCCGGCTGCCGTACGATCCGGTCAGGGATTTCGCGCCGGTGACCCTGCTCGCAACCTCGGCCTTCATCCTCGTCGTCAATCCGTCGCTGCCGGCGAAATCGGTGAAGGAACTGATCGCGCTCGCCAAAGCCAGGCCCGGTCAGCTCAATTACGCCTCGGCCGGCCAGGGCTCGTCGCTGCACATGACGGCGGAAATTTTCAAGCTCGCCACCGGCGCCGACCTCGTGCACGTCGCCTACAAGGGCAGCGCGCCGGCACTGACCGATCTCATCGGCGGCCAGGTGCAGGTCATGTTCGGCACCATGCCGGCCACGCTGCCGCAGGTCAAGGCCGGCAAGCTGCGCGCACTCGGCGTGTCGGGAGCAAAGCGCAGCGCCGCTGCGCGCGATGTACCGACCATCGCCGAAGCCGGCGTGCCGGGTTTCGAGGTGCTGAACTGGTATGGGATCGTTGCGCCGGGCAAGACGCCCGGAGCGATCGTGCAAAAGCTCAACCGCGAGCTGCTGGCGACGCTCAGGTCGCCCGCGATGATCGAGTCTCTGCACTCCCAGGGGCTCGAAGCCGCCGGCGGCACGCCCGGGCAGTTTGGAATTTTCATCAAGTCGGAAATCGCCAAATACGCGAAGGTGGTCAAGGCGGCCGGAATCCACGTGGAGTGAACGGGGACTACTGCGGCAGGCTCAGATAGTGCACGGCAAACAGGCTGCGCTCGTCGGTCCAGCACTCGAGCGGTTCAAAGCCGGCCGCGCGGGCAAGATCCTGGAATTCGGCGATTCCGTACTTGCACGAATTCTCGGTATGAATGGTCTCGCCGGCGCGGAATTCGAATTCATGTCCGCGGATCGTCACGCGTTGCGGCCTGAGGCTCACGAGATGCATCTCGATACGTCCCTGCGCGCCGTCGTAATACGCGCGGTGACGAAACGCGGCGAGATCGAAGTCGGCGCCGAGCGCATGATTGATATGGCGCAGCGCGTTAAGGTTGAACTCGGCCGTCACGCCCTGCGCATCGTTATAGGCGGCGTTGAGCAGCGCGTCATCCTTCCTGAGATCGACACCGATCAGCGCGCCGCCGCCCGCGCCGAGTAACGGCGCCCAGCGCGCCAGAAACGCAGCCGCTTCCGGCCGGGTGAAATTGCCAATGGTCGAGCCCGGAAAATAGAGCGCGCGGCGCCGCGCCTGCCCAAAGCCGGTCGGCGGCACGGCGACCGGCTGCGCGAAATCGGCGCGCAGCGCGAGTATCGGCATCCCGGGAAGCAGCCGCGCCAGCGCATTGCAGGAAGATTCAAGCTGCTCGCGCGCGATGTCGATCGGAACGAAAACTTGCGGCCGCAACGCCTCCAGCAGCAGGCGCGTTTTCTCGCTGTTACCGCAGCCGATCTCGATCAATGCGCAGGCCGGGCCCAGCCGCTCGGCCATGGCGCGGGCGTTCAGGCGCATGATCGCAAGCTCGGTGCGCGTCGGGTAATACTCGGGAAGGCCGCAGATCGCATCGAACAGCTCGCAACCGCGCGCATCGTAAAAATATTTCGGCGGGATTCGCTTCTGCGGCTGCGACAGCCCGGCAAGGATGTCCGCGAGCATGCTCTGCTGCGCCGGCAGCAGGTCGTGGAAGGTGATCACCAATCACCAATCACGAATCACTGCGTGGGGCTAGCCGAAGGGCTTGCGCCCGAGATGAGTCTCCATCCATTTCTTGATGCGGTTGGCGTCGCCGATGCGGGTATTCTTGCCCCACGAATCGAGCAGCACGATGATGACCGGCCGTGCGGCGATCGTGGCCTGCATCACCAGACAACGCCCGGCTTCGCTGATATAGCCGGTTTTCGACAGGCCGATTTCCCACGCCGAGTTCTTGACCAGCCCGTTGGAATTGCGGAACTGCAGGCTGCGGCCGGCGACCGTTTCGACTTCGTGCGCCGGCGTGGTGGTGAACTCCCGGATCAACGGATATTGATATGCCCCTCTCACCATTTTCACCAGATCGCCGGCCGTCGACACGTTTTCGCTCGACAGCCCGGTCGGATCGACGAAGCGCGTATTCCACATGCCGAGTTCGACGGCTTTGCGGTTCATGGCAGCGACGAACGCCTCGCCTCCGCCGGGGTAGGCGCGGCCCAGCGAAGCCGCAGCGCGGTTCTCGGAGGACATCAGCGCGAGACGCAGCATATCGCGCCGGGGAAGCCCCGTACCGACCCCGAGGCGCGAGTTGGTGTGCTTCACGAAATCGAGGTCGGCGGAGTCGACGTAAATCGTTTCCTCGAGCGGCAGGTTGGCGTCCAGCACCACCATTGCGGTCATCAGCTTGGTGATCGATGCGATCGGTGCAACGCTTTGCGTGTTCTTGGCGTATAACATGCGGCCGTCATCGAGGTCGACGACCAGCGCGGCGGCTGACTTGAGTTCGGGAACAGCATCGGCGGATGGCACGGCGACGCGCCGCAACGCGCGGTGCTTATGCGCCGATTTCTTGACGCTCGACTTGGAGTATTTCGCCTGAACCCGTTTCTTGCCGTCCGCGGCGTCTACCGGCGCCAGACTGATCAGCGCGATCACGCTGGTCGCACACACCACCATCCGCCACACATTGCGCTTAAATTCCATGACCCTCCCCGCTTTGGTAACGTTTTCACCCGCGCTTTGGACGTCCGTGGCAATAAGATAACAAAAATCAGCAGTTAGGGGAAGAATTTAATTACAAATCGAGGCCTGGGCCGTGCCGCGGGATGCGGGCGGCTGGCCTGCACAACGAGAACCGGGTGCTTCCCGACATGACATTCCCGATGAATTGATGGTCGGCGCGTAAAGACCCGATAATGGTACTGAGATGCGTATATTAATCGTCGAAGACGACCCCACGCTGGCTGACGGGCTCACGCGGTCGCTGCAACGCGCCGACTATGCGGTCGATTGCGTCCACGACGGCGAACACGCTGATCATGTGCTGGCTGCGCAGAGCTACGATCTGGTGATCCTCGACCTGGGGCTCCCGAAACTCGACGGATTCGAGGTAATCAGGCGCGTGCGGCGGCGCGGCGCGACGGTGCCGGTGCTGGTGCTGACTGCGCACGACGCGCTTGCCGACCGGGTGAAAGGGCTTGATCTCGGCGCGGACGATTATCTGACCAAGCCATTCGAACTGCCCGAGCTCGAGGCGCGGGTGCGCGCATTGATACGCCGCGGACAATCGGGCGGCAGTTCGTTGCTCACGCACGGCCCGCTTGTCCTTGATACCAGCGGCCGGCGCGCTACGCTCGACAACGTTCCGCTCGAGCTCTCGGCGCGCGAGTTGGGCGTGCTGGAAGTGCTGATGCTGCGCAACGGCCGCGTCGTCAGCAAGGAACAACTCGCGGAACAGCTCTACGGCTGGGAAGACGAGGTCGGCAGCAACGCAATCGAAGTTTATGTCCACCGGTTGCGCAGGAAGCTTGAACCCGCCGGTGTCGCGATTCGCACGATCCGCGGCCTCGGCTACCTGCTCGAGAAAGACTGATGAGCCCCATCGTCAGCGCACCCCCGCTCGCGCAGAAACCCGAAAAAGCGACGCTGCGGCGACAGTTGCTGCTCTCGCTGCTGGCGCCTATCGTGCTCGTCACGCTGATCAGTTCGGTGGTTTCCTATTACCATGCGTTCAATTTTGCAACGCTTGCCTACGATTACTCGTTGTTCGATTCCGCGCTCGACATCAGCCGGCAGATACACACTGCTGACGGCCGCGTGCGCATCGATCTGCCCCGTGCCGCGCTCGACATGCTGGAATCCGACGGGCATGACCGCATTTACTACCAGGTCAACGACGCCACGGGCGCGTGGGTCGCCGGACACCGCGGGCTGCCGCTGCCCGGCGATCGCGCGCCCCCCGGCAAACCGGTTTATTACGACGGCAGCTATGGCGGCAACCCGGTGCGGATTGCGGCGCTGTATACGATAGTGCCGGGGACATCGGACCCGGGCCCGGTCCTGATCCAGGTGGCCGAAACACTCAACAAACGCCATATCCTCGCCGACGAGATCCTGCTCGGCATGCTGTGGCCGGAGTTGCTGCTGATCGTGCTGGTCGGCGTGCTGGTCTGGTATGGCGTTGAGCGCGGCCTGAGGCCGCTCGCCGCGCTGCAGCGCGAAATCAGCCGCCGTTCGCACCGCGACCTGAGTCCGCTGGCCGAGCACAATGTGCCGGGCGAGGTGCGCGCGCTGATTCACGCGATGAACGGCCTGCTGGCGCGCCTGAGCGAGGCGATGTCGGCGCAACAGCGCTTTGTTTCCGATGCCGCGCATCAGTTGCGCACGCCGCTGGCAGGGCTCAAGACCCAGACCGAGCTCGCGCTGCGGCAGCATGATCTGAGCGAGGTACGACACACGCTGCAGCACCTCAATACCGCCACCGGGCGTACCACGCATCTGGTCAATCAGTTGCTCTCGCTCGCGCGCGCCGAACCGGGCGCCGTCCGCGCCCATGCGCTGACGGCGCTGAATCTCGACGATCTTGCGCGCGCGACCACCACCGAATGGGTTCCGCGCGCCATCGAGCGCAATATCGACCTCGGCTTTGATGACACGCAGGCCGCCGCCGGTATCGAGGGCGATGCGCTGTTGATCAGGGAACTGCTCGGCAATCTTCTCGACAATGCGATCCGCTATACCCCGTCCGGCGGCCGGGTCACGGTACGCGTCGCTGGCGAGCGTGGCCAGGTGGTGCTAAGCGTCGAAGACAATGGCCCCGGCATTCCGCCGGCGGAGCGCGAACGCGTGTTCGAGCGTTTCCACCGTGTGCTCGGCAGCGGCGCCGAAGGCTGCGGGTTGGGTCTCGCGATCGTGCGCGAAATCGCGCAAAGCCACAACGCGAAGACACACCTCGGACCGGGCGCCGGCGGCAGCGGCACGCGGGTTACGGTCACCTTTCCAAGGGCAGCGTGAAAACCATTGGCGACACCCGCACCGCGATTTCGCTGCACTGGGTGACGCTGGTGCTGATCGTGTGCGGTTTTCCGCCGCTCGCCGCGCAACTCAAGGTGGTGCGCTCAACGCCTACTCGGCCTTGGCGCCGGACTCCCTGACCGCTTTGCCAAAACGCACGGTCTCCGCACGGATGAGCTTGCCGAATTCCTCCGGCGTGCCGCCCAGCGGATCGACGCCCTGATCGATCAGGCGTTTGCTGATTTCGGGCGAGCGAATGATGCGCGTCACCTCGGCGGCGAGCTTGTTGACTACGGGCTTCGGCGTGCCGGCGGGCGCGACGATGCCCGTCCAGTTGCCCATCACGAATTCCTTGTAGCCCTGCTCGATAAACGTCGGCACGTCGGGAATGAACGGGTGGCGCCGCTCCGTCATCGAGCCGATCACGCGCAGTCTGCCGCCCTTGGTGTGGGGCAGCAACTCGGGAATGGCGTTTACCATCACGTGCGCCTGTCCCGAAATCAGGTCCGGCACGGCGGGGCCGACGCCTTTGTACGGCACGTGCGTCGCCTCGATCCGGGTCGCCACCTTGAACATTTCCAGCGAGAGGTGGCTGATCACGCCGATGCCGCCGGAAGCGTAGATCAGGCGATTCTTCTTCGCCCAGTCCACGAGCCCGGCGACGTTCTTCGCGGGGATTCCGGCATGGACCACCATGATCAGCGGCGAGTTGCCGAGCACCACCACCGGCGTGAGGTCGCGCTCCAGGCTGTAGTCGAGCCTGGCATACAGCGTCTGCGAAATCGCGTGCGCGGTGCTGATGTTCATGAAGGTGTAGCCGTCCGCGGTGGACTTCGCGACGAGCCCCGCGGCCAGGTTGCCGCCGGCGCCGGGCCGGTTGTCGACGATCACCGCGTGACCCCATGACTCGTTGAGCTTTTGTCCGACGATGCGCGCGAGGATGTCGTTGATGCCGCCCGGCGCGAAGCCGACGATGTAGCGCAGCGGCCGCGCCGGATAATCCGCCGCATCCGCAACCGCAGCCAGCACTGTGGCAAGGCCGGACAATCCTATCGCCAAAGCACGCCGCATAATGATGCTTGTCATGATCCCCCTCCTTCTGTTATCAATGAAACCCCACCATGGCGCGCCAGGTCAGGCGCGGGGCGCCCTGAGCGCCGCAGCACGCGCAATCACTCCGACATCGTCCAGCTTCCCGGCATCCCACGCAAGCCCGATCAGCTCGCCGATCCGGTCGCCCGGCAAAACGGGCGCCACCAGCGCGCGAAACTTTGCTTCGAGATCATTATCGCTCATCGGACGCGCGAGCGTGCCGAGGGCGTGGGGCACGTGGTGCTCCAGCACGCGTCCGTCGCGCAGCTTGATGCTGACATGAGCCTCGAGGGGGCTTTTCACGGCGGGGTCAACCGTCGCATTGACGCGATCGCGAATGGCAATGACCTCGGGATTGCGAACCACGGCGTCGGCGTACTCGGACTCATGCGCGCGGCCATAGCGCAGTCCGATCGCCGCGGCGTGGTAGACGCTGAATTTTCCTTCGAGACCGGTGTGGGGAGTTTTTTTGCCCGTCAGCTCGAGCACGATCGGATGGACTCGCAGTTCGACGCGCTCGATTTCTGCAGGATGGATGCCGTGCCTGCGCCTGAGCTCGATGCAGCCATCGATCACGGCGTGTACGACGAGCCCGCACGGGTAGGGTTTATACATGTTGCGGGAGAGCTCGAAGTGCTCACCCAGCCCTGCGGTGATCACGGCCGGATCGAAGCGGGTCGAGAGCACGTGGCCCCAGCCGCGAGGCGCTTCGACGCCGCGCTCGGAACTGTCGAAGTTGCGGGCTGCCAGCAGCGCTGCGCAAAGTCCGTTGCGCGCCGCCGCGCCCGGATGAAAACTCTTGCACATCGAGCCGAACATCTCGCGCAGACCCGCGGATTGCGTGGCTGCGATGCCCAGCGCCCACGCCATCTGCTGCGCGCTCAATCCCAGCAGCTTTCCGGCTGCGGCGGCCGCGCCAAACACCCCGGCCGTGCCGGTGACGTGCCAGCCGACGTCGTAGTGCTCGGGAAAAACCGCCAGCGCCAGGCGGCACTCGACCTCGACGCCCAGAATGAACGCGTGAAGAAAATCTGCGCCGGACGCATTGCGCCACTCGCCGAGCGCGAGCAGCGCGGGGTATACCGGCGCACTGGGGTGAATCGCTTTCTCATGGGTGTCGTCGAAGTCCAGCACGTGGGAGCTGACGCCGTTCAGGAATGCGGTGTTGAGAATGTCGAAGCGCTCGCTGCGGCCGAGGAGCGTGGCCTGGGGTGCGCCGGCGAACGGAGCGAGGGCGGCGAGCGCGCGATCGACGGTTTCGTGATGCGCGGCGCCGATTGCACAGCCCAGCCAGTTGAGGAGCGCGCGCCTGGCTTCGTGCCGGACCTCTGCGGGGATGCCGTCGTACCTGGCATTGACGACGTAGCGGGCGAGCGTCCTTGTGACTGCGGCAGTGTCGGTCATATTCTTTTGTTCACCACTTCTTGGGGCAAGGGCAAGTATTAGCGGTGCGCCCGATCAGGGCTGCCCGCGCGTGCTCTACCGTTCAATCCGCGCTGCCGGGGCGCTTCGCAACGTACGTTGCGGCAAATCATGCAGTCCCCGGGCGCACCAAGTCAAGCGCGGGGCGCGCCGCCCTGCGCTCAGGCCATGTCGGGAACCGGGTGGTTGCCCGGTTCGAGTACCAGCCGACGAACTCGAACGGGGTACTCATAGCGATCGGGAAGATGCTTGCACCACAGCGCCAGTCACTCCGCACCCGGCATCACTTGGAAGTTCCGCTTCAAGCGGGCTGAACCTTTTCTGTAGTCACCGGAAATGAATTCATCGGAGGCTGTCCGGCGTCGATGCTCGAATTCAGGAGACTCTCGGCGGCGTTTGGTCCAGTTCCGCATAAGGCTGAGGGACTCGCCTCAGTCCTGACGGTGTCAGGTACCACTCCAAGCTAAGGGCTCCGACGCCGCTGAAGGTACCGGCTTGCGAATCCGGGCTTTGGCGTTCTTTGTTGTTCTCATTTAGCCAGACGCAAAGAATCTCCCCTATGAAGATATCCGCTCGGCCAGGCTCACGGCCCACCTCTTCATATCGGTTCAGCCGGCACTCAAGGCTGACCTCGCACTCCGACACTCTTGGCGGTTTTACGATTGCACTCTTAGCCGGGTGAACGCCCGCGCGCGTAAACCGCTGTTCGACCGATACGTTCGGGTCGGCTGCTTCCACCGCTGCCTCGATAAGATTGTCGTCTATGATGTTCAGTACAAATTCACGCGTCGCTAGAATATTAGCGGCCGTCTTCTTTCGCGTGCCGTCAGCGCGGCGTTGTACCGCAAGGACCACAAGAGGTGGGGAGTTACAAATCGGCACGACCGCGCTGAAAGGGGCAAGCGTCGGGCAGCGGGGCACTTCTTCCCCTACCGTCGTAACCCATACGACCGCTCGCGGGACAACAGTTCTCATGAGCAACCGCTCGGCATCCAATTGATTGAGAGAATTGCATTTAATCAGCGTAGGCATCTTCAACTTTCGCCAGCAGGTGCGATGCGGCCTTGCGTCAGGCTAAGTACGCGGTCCGCAGACTCTTCCAGACGCTCATCATGCGTTGCCGCTACTATCGTCGTGCCTTCTCCTTTAAGCCGTTCAAAAACACAACGTACCTTGTTGGTATTCGTTACGTCCAAATTTGCTGTTGGTTCGTCCACAAGCAGCAATGCTGGTCGTCGGATCGCTGCTCGCGCGACCGCAACGCGCTGTCTCTCCCCGTAACTCAATTCAGCCGGCAAATGGTCGAATCGGTCAGCCAAATCGACATCTTCCAGTAACTTCGACGCCATCTCGTTCAGTCTTGAATGAGGTATGCCATCGAACAAGAGAGGGAGCGTAATGTTCTCCAAAGCGGTCAGATGCGGCACTAACGTCAGTTCCTGAAAGACAAACCCAATGTTCGCTCTGCGAAACGTACCTCTTTCTTGATTTGTCATGCTCTCATACGGTCTTCCAAAGGCCGAGACACTGCCGCGGGTAGGCAGATCAAGACCACCCAAAAGATTTAACAATGTTGATTTGCCGCTGCCACTCGTGCCTCGGATGCAAATGAATTCCCCCCTCTGCACGTCCAAAGAGACATCGACGAGGGCCTCGACGATCCGCCTGCCCGTCTTAAAGAGTTTCCAGACCCCTCTGCAGGTTACAGCCACTTGTAAGGTCGATACCTCAGTCACCTGATCTCCTAGATTCGGTCAATCATGAGTCTGCTTTCCAGCGAAACACCCCAAATCGAAACAATGGTTGGTATTGCGACCGAGAAAACCGCAATACCAAGAGCACCAAAGCTTATGCCGCACAAGCTTGCGATTGTGGGCAGCATCACATTGTTCATGGTTGCGGTCAGACTGACCAAGACCAACAGCACACCCAAGGTTCCAATCGCCCAACCAATCGATGCGTGCATGAGATTCTCGACCATGAGCACGAAGAATACGACGGATGGCGTTGCTGCGATGGAGACCAATAAACGAAGCTCCCCGATTCGATCTTTCATCAGCCGCCCGATTAAGAGCTGGATGTGAAGCAAGCCCACAAAAACACCCATCAAAGCAAGCAAGCGTGTAGCGCTTGCGAAGTCTCGTGCCGCTGCTGCACCAAGAAGCGTCGCCCCTTGAGCTTCAATAGCGGAGTTGAGGGTGAGTACAACCACTAGCAGGGCTGTAGCCGCGGCTATCGAGGCGTACACTGGCGAGTTAAGCGTGACGCGCCTTGCAACCGCGCGCGCAGCATAGATGAAAACCGAGTTCACAAGAAACACAAGGCGATAGACGCCATAAGAGCCGGGGATCGAAAAGTTGGCGAGAGGCGCTTCACACGCCTCCTCTGATGAGATCAACGTCCTTGCGGCCGGCTATCGTCTGACCGGCCCACAACGCAGCTATTATCGACGTGACCGGCAGAAAAAAAACTGTGAGCGCGAGAGAGGCTACAAGGCTTGAACCAACATCGTACTTTGGCAAATACGCGACAGCCATCACGGCGCCGACACATGCACCAATCGGAATCACCAGGATAAGTAGCAGCAGCGTCTCGATGAATAGCAACAGAGTCATCTCTGGCAGAAGTCCAAGCGCACTGAAGACGGCAACTTCTGCACGTCGTTCTCGAACACTGATGCTCATAGAAGTGACAACGAGAATCACGCCGAATAAAAAGACGGCCCGGGCTGTCCAGCCAAAGATGGTTGACATTGAAGTATGCAACATAAACGCACTGAATTTGGTACCAAACGTGAACGGATCGAAACGTGACAGCGACCCTTGCAACAGATAGATAACAGTTTTTTCGTTTGACGGCGGCTCTCCAAGTGCCGCGGAATCGGTCACGGCAACCGGGAAGGATTTACGCGTCTCGAAGGCCCACTGTTTTGGTTCGGGTACGTTGCCAAGAAGCCATGTCACCTTAGTTGCGGACTGAAGGAGGTTTGTTCCCAACTGGTACGGTGCGACAATACTGAAGCCTGGTAAGCCTTCACGTGTCTCATCAACTCGGACTGATTGGTTTCCCACATTGATCTGACTGGTTTGGCGTAGAAGAATAGAAGTCAACGCCGGCGAGATTGCTACTCCGTTTTTACCGCGCTGCTCGCGATCGTCCGAATACAGTACAACTCGATGGCCAGCGACCTCCACGATACCGACTGTAAGTCGCCACAGCCTACCTTGTGAGCGTGTGACAAGCGCCTCCACGATATCGGGTGGAAGTGTCTCATGTTGTGCTAACGCCTGAGACTCCGGATCAACATTCGGGCCAGGCGATGGCGCTACCCAGATCGTCGATCCTCGAATGACATAATCAAGGGCGACGCCAGACAACGACTGAATTTCAGCGGCGATTGCATAGGCGAATACGACAGCGCCAAATGCTATGCCAAGGCCGGCCGACGTAAGCAGAACCCGGAGTCTCGACCTATAAATCGTCAGGAGCGCGTATTGAAGCACACGTGTTCAACTTTCTGGAGGTGTGTATGCCGCGTATCGGCGCAATTCTTCCTCAACACTGACGTCTGAGGCGCGTTTGCGTCCAGCGAGAAATATAATAACACCTGCGATTGCAACGATTGCAGAAATCGAAATGAGCCACGTTCGCCATTGCGGCGCTGCAATCGCGGTCGTTAGAGGGTTCGCGAAAACGTAATAGATCGCCACCGCATTGAATACGGCCCCCCAAACAGCAACGACCCAAACGCCAACGCTGCCGCCCGGTATCATCCAGATTTGGGCAAAATCACTCTGGTACTTGGCGCGAAAGAGTGTTCTTGCTCTGACAATACCGAAATAAAGGTAAAACAAGGCCGTGCACCAAACGGTGACGAGCGATCCAATGTATATGTTGAACGCTACGGCTAGGTTAGGTTGCGTGGAAAAAATCAAAATCACAACGATCGCTCCTAGCGCCTGGACCAGTAGCGCTGGAACTGGCACACGTGTGCCGCTTGTCACCTGACCAAACACCGCCGGCAGACGCTTTTCGATGCCTGAGATGAACAGCAGGCGGGAGTATGTATTCATGTACGCAACGTCCTGCGACGATACGGCAACGCAAATTGCGAAAGCTACAATGGCACCGCCTAGAGGCCACGCTCTCGCGACGCCTTTTGCCACCCCAGTGGTCCCATCGATGTCAGCCACCGGTGTTGTCCAGAGAACGCCCGCAATTGCGATGAGGTAAGCAGCGAGCAAGGCGAGCGAACCCCACAAGAACATGGTGCCTGCTGCTTTTTTGTGCTCACGAAACTCCGCGCCCATATTGAACGGTACCTCCACGCCGAGCAGCCACAAGATGGCAGCGGAGTAAAGGGCGCCGTATTTCGTCAAATCCAACGATGTGATCTCACGGTCGACCGGCGTAGCTGCGGGTGTCATAAAGAAGCCTGCAACAAACACCGCTACGGCCGTGGCGGCCGATACAAAGAACAAGACGCGTATGTAATCTTGAGACATCCGCAGCCGCATCATAGAAACAATCGTGACCGCAGCGACTACTGCGCACTGTGCCGCTACCTGCGTTGAGAGCGACCAGTCAGCGTGGAAGATGACCTGGAGGTGAGCGACGATTGCCGTTGCGCCGAGCGGTAACAAGAAAAAAATTGGCACCCACGAAAGCCAGCCGGCTATGAATCCGTGAATCGGACCAGCAGTTTTGTGCGCCCAAATGTAAATGCCGCCTTCGCCCGGAAAGAGCGTTCCCAACTCGTACGCGACAAGCGCACACGGCAGCAAAAATGTTATGGCCGCCAAAAGCATCATGGGAATGCCAGCCCACCCGCTGCCTGCCATCTGGGCAGCGCCATACGATCCAAAAATTAACGCGAAATACAGAGTAACCAGGTCGAATCGCGACAAAATGCGCGGCAATACTTTTGGCGGGACGAGTTCGGCGAGCATCATATCTTCGTTCCGTTGCTCTTTACGAAGCATGACTCTCTCCTTTCAGAACGTAAGTGGTTCAAGAGTGGTTGGGTCAGTTAGAGATCACCTGGCAGAACTCTTCCCGAATTTCTTCCCAAGCCTTTCGCCATTCCGGTAAGTTGGACGGCCTTCGGCGTATAACGATATTCGTATTTAGGTTGTCCACCGAACTAAACAGCATCGAACTCTCTTTCAGAGTAGGGGCTGCCTGTTGATGCCGCGCAAGCAAGGAATTTGGAGAATGCGTTTTGTGGCGTCCCGCCCCGTTTCCTTTGCGAACGCCAATCTTAGCAAGATTGGATGCCTCAGAAATAATTTGCTGAAGAGCTTTGGGAGTTACCGGTGTTGCGCCATATGGGTGGGCACTTATCAACGACAGTTGGTAACCGGCTGCCAGTATTTCCTGTTTAATAAATTCCAAGATGTAATCCACTTGAGAATGCGCAGCCGTTAGGAGCGCGCAGCCTTCCATCCACAAAAAGCCTATGTCGTCAGTTGGTATCCCACATGCTACAGCTATGCTGCGTACCCTTTGGGGATTCGCTAGCCAAGCACCTCCGCCTAGTACGGCGTGGACGCTTTGGCCTGCTTGGAGTGCCTTCGCAAGCGAGTCAATCTTTTGATAAGCCGTAAATAACTTAGCTTTGGGGCGCTCGATTTGGTATCGCTTCTGATGACGGTGCAGTAGACGAATCAGCGCCTTGAAGTCGTCCTCGTCGGCTTCAAACACATCATCGATACGTTTCAATCGCATCTGCGGCAGGCACCGTAGCAATACTGGGAGGGAAGCTCCACCGTTGTCGTACAATGCAACCTTGAACGATCCTTTTATCCGACTAAGGATTTCCGAAAATCGCTTCACGCGGGAGAGATCGTGACGTGTATTCCATGCGAGCGCGTTTAGGCCACATCGGATAGGAACAAAGAGAAAGCCTTCCCGCTCCGCTGCTACCCCCAAAGGATCGGACACTTCGGCTCTTAGAAGCTCGGAACTATGTTTTGTTCGAGCCTCTAGAAGCAGAGTCCGCTCCTCGAGCATTATCGACAGGCCGTCGAAATCGTCAATGATGAGTTCAAATTCATCGCCGGTATCATTTCGTGGATCATTGAGGGGCCAAATTTGCAGTGTCCCGATCTTTCCTTGAATTCCCTCGTGAGTAACGACTGTAATACCCTTTGTGTTCAAACCTCGGGGCCGAAACGGCACGTCACCGCTGTCTATGGCGAAACCAGGCCAAGCAAGGCACGTCCAATCATGGTGACGAAAGACCTTCGGGGTGACGTAATATTTTGATCTTGCCGGACCGATCATTGGCACGATGAATTCCCGAACCTCCAAAGAATAGCGCTTGGGCCATTTCTCGTCTTCTTCGAGATATTTGTTGTCGACGACCAACCCGCAAGGCCTAGCAAAGCCTTGCAACTTTGAAGCAAGATTTACCGTATACCCAAAATAGTCGATTGAGGTTCCGACACGTGCCTTTGCGGCGTCACCTGCCGCAAGTCCCATTCCAACCTCAATATCAGGACGCCGCTTCCATGCGGTCGCCAATTCTTGACCGATCTTCGCCTCCAGGCAAAGCGCGGCCGTTAAGAGATTCCTTTTCTCATCCGCGTGCTGCTCATCCGCAAGGTCACTTATGTCCCAAACACACAAAAGCCCATCGCCGAGCGATTTAACAAACGTGGGTTCCTTCGCCCCGCCTTGATCCAGAAGGTCTTTAGCGATCGATACGAACGCGTGAGTTCGGTGGGCGATTGTCGTCGAGTCAAGGCCTGGCTCCGCGCTCATCGCGGAGGAGCCGCGAATGTCGATGAAGAGAGCGACACAATGTCGGGCTGTTTCGTCTACAAATTGAGGCCATACTTCGCTGGGTGCCTTCGCCCCCGGCACGGCTGCACGCGAGACTGAGATCGGCATGTTCTCCCCCTAAGAACGAGCTATTCACACCCGATCCTGCCCGCGCCGCGTCAACGTGGTGCGAGTAGGATCAGCTTCCGTATTCTCAACAACTGTAGTCGCGAACCGCTCGGCATCGGCGCACGCGCTTAGGCCCGCCACGGAAGAGATCGCTTTGGTAATGACGCTTATCTAGAGTTTGGCTCATCCAGTGGTTTCAGCAAACCCGCTTCGTCCACTATCATAACTTCAAGGCCACGCCTTGTCATATTTGCCGCGGGGGTAGGCGCCGGAGACAACATGATCCGTATTTTTTGAGACACTGCCGCTTACCTTGCCGCCCTTGTCGCGTAATGGTGTTTTTAGCAGGAATTCAATGCGCCCGTCGCCGGCGTCCTGTACCAATGCAACGCTGCAATGATGCCGGATCGGTGCTTGGTGCGCCCGATGGCGCGGGATCGCGGCTACCCGCGCATGCTCCACCGTCCGATCCGCGCTGCTGGGGCGCTTCGCAACGGACGTTGCGGCAAATCATGCAGTCCCCGGGCGCACCAAGTCAAGTACAGAGGTACAGAGCAGCGCCGCCCTGCACTCAGGCGATGTCGGGAACCGGGGTGGAAGGTGAGCGGCAGGCTGGCGTGCACCGGCCAGCGGCCAGGCCTCGGGACCCAGTGGCGGACTTCGTTGCATGGCCTGCGGCGCCACAGGCACAAGGACTCAAGGATGCGTCGGATGACTGCCGGATCCTCGATCAGTGCGATGACGCGCATCTCCCCTTGCACCTGGAGCATTCGAGGGGAAGGGAGTTTAAGCGCTGGTTTCCAGCAGAGAAAAGACGCTCTGACGCTGGATAACACGTACCTCTGGCAGAAAAATGCAGAAGGATCGAGACTTAGCGAGGTCCGACCCGAGTGACAGGTCGACCTCCACTTTGGATCGCATCCGAGCGCAAGCGGGATCCGATTACATTCTCAACTATTTTCGCGCGAAGCCGTTCCATTGTGTCGTCCCGTTGTACGGGAAGCTGCAAGACCCTTGCCAAGGTTTCTAGGCCGTCTCTATTTAAATCCCTCTCGCGCAATAAGGCTTCGCCCGCTTCCCTCGTTGGCAGTCCTTGAAGCTGGCCCACTATTTGATCATAGTACCCCGTTTCTTTTGGCCTTTTGGACAAACTCTGATACTTCTTCCGACTCAGCAGCCTCTCCGGTTTCAAACTTGCAGCTTGCTCAAGTAATGGGATTAACTCTGCGTCGGACCGATGCTCAACATAGTCGGCAAGCCGACGCAGCACGTTCGCAAGCTCGTTCCTTTTGTTTTTGCTCATAGCCAACGGCCTATTTCCACCATTTCATTTGACGGCCAAACTCATTAGCCACCTCTTCCAGTCCCTCGACCACACTCTGGTGGCTGCCCGATGTATATCGGTTCAGAACCACTGGTACTCCATATTGGGGAGCATCTGCGAACAACGTATCGTTTCTTTTTATGTACGACTCAAATACGGATAACCCTGCCGTTTGATGTTTACCCATAAACGCCCTTTGGGCGGCCATAGGCCCACCCCCGTACTCCTGAATCATCGTGAACACTACGCCCAATAGTTTCGGTTTTATGCGGTCGACTTTTTCCCCTTGGTCAAGAGCGGCAAATTCGTTGTAGTCTCTTACAAGACCTGTCACGCTGAGCACTAGATAGTCGATGCCCATCGTAGAAAGATAATCAGGCCTCGCCGGGACCAAGATGAAATTGCTGGCGATAATCGCCGTCTTGGTCACGATATTGAAATTGGGCGGGCAATCAATCAAAACAAGGTCATATTCATCATCCGAAAAGACTGAGAGTCCCTCAGCTAACCGCCTGTGGATTCTGATAAAGTTTTTCTTTGCCTGTGCGAGAGTAGCCCCTCCAATATTAGTCGCTAATTCCAAATCGACGTTGATCAGGCCAAGGTGCGAGTAAATTGCATCTATCTTGCCACCTGCGGTGCCCAACCGCCCATTAATTCGCGTGGGCGTATGCACAATACTCTTAAGCGAAATAGGCGCTCCTTGTTCAAACGAATCAAACCAACTTTTGATCGTCTGACTTGCAGCGTAGTTGTCCCGCCATTCATCTGGGGCGATCATCGAAAATGTTAGGCTCGCCTGCGCGTCCAAGTCGAGGAGGAGAATTTTTTTTCCGCGCCAAGCCAATTCCGCTGCTAAGTTCGCGGTTAGACTCGTCTTCCCAACGCCCCCCTTGTAATTGATTACAGAAACGACGTTCATGCTGGCAGCCCCCGGTTAGCTTGGCCTCACACTCTAATAGTTCTATTTTGTCAGAAACGCTGGTAATAAGGAAAATCAATGCGCCCGTCGTCGGCGTTCTGTGACTATGCAACGCTGAAGTGATGCCAAATCGGTACTCGGTGCACCCGACCGGGGGTGTCCGCGCGTACTCCGCCGTCCGCGTCCGCGCTGTCGGGGCGATTCCCAACGGACGTTGCGGCAAATTATGCAGTCCCCGGGCGCACCAAGTCAAACGCGCCCTGCGCTCAGGCGATGTCGGCTACCGGGTGGTAGGCGAGCGGCATCCTCGGCCGGCACCCTCACCGTGTTGTGCGCTGAGAAGCCGGAATGGCGCCAGCCAAGCATGCGGCTGCGAAGTCCCTCCGAGAGAACACATTTCCTCCCTCGTTCTCAGCATAGCGATTTTCGTTATCAAAGGAGACCTTCGGTAATGATGGCCGGGTCAAATCGGGTCGAGAGCACGTGGCCCCAGCCGCGAGGCGCTTCGACGCCGCGCTCGGAACTGTCGAAGTTGCGGGCTGCCAGCAGCGCTGCGCAAAGTCCGTTGCGCGCCGCCGCGCCCGGATGAAAACTCTTGCACATCGAGCCGAACATCTCGCGCAGACCCGCGGATTGCGTGGCTGCGATGCCCAGCGCCCACGCCATCTGCTGCGCGCTCAATCCCAGCAGCTTTCCGGCTGCGGCGGCCGCGCCAAACACCCCGGCCGTGCCGGTGACGTGCCAGCCGACGTCGTAGTGCTCGGGAAAAACCGCCAGCGCCAGGCGGCACTCGACCTCGACGCCCAGAATGAACGCGTGAAGAAAATCTGCGCCGGACGCATTGCGCCACTCGCCGAGCGCGAGCAGCGCGGGGTATACCGGCGCACTGGGGTGAATCGCTTTCTCATGGGTGTCGTCGAAGTCCAGCACGTGGGAGCTGACGCCGTTCAGGAATGCGGTGTTGAGAATGTCGAAGCGCTCGCTGCGGCCGAGGAGCGTGGCCTGGGGTGCGCCGGCGAACGGAGCGAGGGCGGCGAGCGCGCGATCGACGGTTTCGTGATGCGCGGCGCCGATCGCGCAGCCGAGCCAGTTGAGGAGCGCGCGCCTGGCTTCGTGCCGGACCTCTGCGGGGATGCCGTCGTACCTGGCATTGACGACGTAGCGGGCGAGCGTCCTCGTTACTGCGGCGGAGTCGGTCATGCCGGCGGTATTCCGGCCGCCTTGATCGCTTTGCCCCATCTCGCGATCTCGGCCTTGATGTATGCGCTGAATTCTTCGGGCGTGCTGGAGACAGCTTCCGCGCCTACGTTCGCAATCTGCTGCACGACCTTCGGATCAGCGATCGCTTTCACGGTTTCGGCGTTTAGTTTCGAGATGATGTCTTTCGGGGTGCCGGCGGGAGCGAGCACGCCGTACCACGCACTCACTTCGACGCCGGGAAGTGTTTCCGCGACGGTGGGCAACGCGGGTAGACTCTTCGAGCGTTTTCCGCCGGCGGTGGCGATCAATCGCAGCCTGCCGGCATTTGCGTGCGGGACGACCGTCGGCCCGGTGCCGAACATCAGCGACACCTCGCCGCCGAGAATCGCCAGTGCAGCCGGTCCGCCGCCTTTGTACGGCACGTGCAGCATCTGTATCCTGCCCTGCTGCTTGAGAAGCTCGCCCGCGAGATGCGGCAGGCCGAAGTTGCCCGAGGACGAGAAGACGATCTGGTCGGGACGCGCCCGGGCAAGCGCGAGGAGGTCTTTGACCGTCTTCACCGGCAACGATGGATGGACGGCGAGGATGTATTCGGAAGAGGCGACGAGGCTGATCGGCGCGAAGTCCCGAACCGGATCGTAAGGCAGCTTCGAAAACGTGTGCGGGAAAACCACTAGCGCTGCGGCTGCCGTGAGCATCAGCGTGTATCCGTCAGGCGGCGCCTTTGCCGCGAGTTCGGTCCCGATGATGCCACCCGCGCCCGGCCGATTCTCCAGCACGACCTGTTGACCCAGACTTTGCGTGAGCGCCGCCGCAAGGATGCGGCCGGTCGCATCGATGCCACCGCCGGGAGACGACGGCCCGATGATGCGTATCGATCGGGTGGGATAAGTCTGCGCCGACGCCGCGCTCGGGATAAGCATTCCGACTGTTGCCAGCAGCCAGGCCGCGGCAGTTGCTCGCTTCATGATTTCTTGTCCAGCATCACGTGCCTGGGATAACCCTGCGCATCAACGCGCACCTTGTTCTGCTGAATGTCCAGTATGCTCACCGGCTCCGCCCGGTACGGCACGTTGTGCTTCTCGAGGTGCTCGCTGTAATTGCCCGCGGCCACCCCCGGAAAGCCGATCAGCTTCCAGCCGATCTTGTCGCGGTTGCCGCCATACATCGGATCGGCGAAAAAGCCCTCCTCCGTGTTTCTCAGCAGCAAGCCGAAAAAAAGTTTCGAGGACAACGATTCAAGCTCGATCGCGCCGTCCTCCAGCGCGTGCAGGACTTCATCCTGCTGCTCCGCCGTGAGAAAGCAAAACGCCTTGCCATACTGCCGGCTGCAATAAAGATCGGTTTCTCGGATCGCGGCGCGGTAGATTTCCTGCGGCGTCAGCCGCGACTGAAAACCCTGTTGCGGCGTGCCTTCCGGCCACGGCCCCATACGGTAGTTGCGGCCGTGCGTGCCCCATGAGCTGGTGAGCTGCCGGTCGATGAAACAGGTAACGCCGGCTTCCTTCGCGCCCGGTCCCAATTCATCCGCCGGTATCAGGCGCGCCACCGCCGCGTCCAGAAACCGTACCTCGGGCAGCGTGAGATAACCATAAGCGTTTTGATCCACAGATTCCTGCATCGTCAGTCCTCCGCTTGTTTTGCGTGCCGTTTCACACCAATGCCCCCGGCCGCTTCAGGTAATGATCCTTGATCGAGTCAGCCGCCCAGCACGCCAGCGCACCGACCGTGCCGGTCGGGCTGTTGGCGCTGTTCTGCGGATACGCGCTCGCGCCGATCACGAACACGTTCGGCACATCCCACGCTTGCAGATACTTGTTGACCGCGCTGGTTGCGGGGTCCGCGCCCATCGCCGCGCCGCCGGTGTTATGCGTGCTCTGGTAGCCCACGATAGTGTACTTTCCGGTGACGGGATTGACACTCATTTTCGAGGGGCCGATGGCCTTCGCGATTTCCACCGCCTTGCGGGTGGTATAGGCAGACATCCTGAACTCGTTCTCCCGCCGGTCAAACGTCAGGCGTATCAGCGGCAGGCCGTTGGCGTCCCGATAGGTCGGATCGAGATCGGGATA
>Ga0080064_1002941_pt1 | contig 26693 bp, 27 predicted proteins | sample Subgrocontami54m_FD_69260 | JGI IMG/M metagenome (GOLD analysis project Ga0080064, IMG submission 69260) | Subsurface groundwater microbial communities from S. Glens Falls, New York, USA - GMW46 contaminated, 5.4 m (SPADES assembly) (version 2) ...
CCGCCGGTTTTTCCACCCGCCGACGCGACCCCGCGCGAATCGGTGCCCCCCACCCCCGGCCCGAGCGCGGCGCCTTCCGCCCGCCGCAGCACATGCACGATCATGGGTTGTCCCGCGATGTCGGCCAGCGGCTTGCCGGGCAGCCGGGTCGAGGCCATGCGGGCAGGAATGATGATGAGAACGTCGTTTTTGGCCATCGGCTAAGCCGCCCGCTCGGTCCGGCCAGCTATGTGCATTTTGCCGGGGTCGGGCGTGCTTATACGGGTTGCAAGGGGCGAGGCAAACCGGGTATCTCTGCGCCCCGCGAGCCGTCCGGCTCACACCTAAGCCAACGTACGCCCATCCTCCGCGGTAGAGCCGAATTTCCATGGACTCCTTCGAACTCAACAAGATCCTGGGCGCGGTGCTCGGCACCTGCCTGTTCTTGCTCGCCATGAACATCGCCGTCGGCGCGCTTTTCGCTCCCCAAAAACCGGCCAAGCCCGGCTACGCCATCGCGGCGGCCGAGCCGACGGCGAAGGCGGAGGACAATGCGGGCGCCGCCGCGCCGGCTCCCGCGGAGCCGATCGCGGTCCGGCTGGCGAAAGCCTCGGTGCAGCAGGGCGAGGCTTCCGCCAAGAAATGCGCTGCTTGCCATACGTTCGAAAAGGGCGGCCCCAAGCGCGTGGGACCGAATCTGTGGGGCATCGTCGAGCACCCGCGAGCTTCGGTTGCGGGCTTCAACTATTCGCCCGCCATGAAAGCCAAGGGCGGCGAATGGACGTATGAGGAACTCGATAAATTCTTGGCCAATCCGCCCGGATATATCCCCGGCACGATCATGACCTTCGCCGGCTTGTCGCGCGGAAGCGAGCGTGCCGACGTGATCGCCTATCTGCGCTCGCTGTCGGACAATCCGCCGCCTCTGCCGAAAGCGGCGGAGAACGCGCCGCCCGCCAACGCGCCGAAGCCGTAGGCGCGATCCGAACTTCTGTCAGCGGCCGGGCCATTGCCCGGCCGTCGCATTTTCGGCGTCTTGTCGGGTAGGGATGGAGCGATTTCATCCGGGAAGAGTTGACTGGCAGCCTTGGCAAAAACCGGCGTAATCTCTGCGACATGAGTAGCCGCTCTTCCACCACATCCGGAGTATTGCCGTGAAGGTGACGCGCCGACGCTTGATCCAAGCCGGGGCTTTCGCCCTGAGCGCTCCGGTTTGGAGCGCGCTCGGCGCAAGGCCTCTGGCCGCGCAAGGCGCCGATGAACGCGTATGGCGTCACGGGCTGTCGCTGTTCGGCGACCTGAAGTATCCGGCCGGCTTCAAGCAGTTTTCTTACGTCAATCCGAGTGCGCCGAAGGGCGGCGTCGTGCGCCTGATCGCGGCCGGTCAGACCTTCGACAATTTCAATCTGGTCGTCGCCGGCGTGAAAGGCTCGCTCGCCAGCGGCATTGAGTCTCTCTACGACACGCTGATGGCGCCGGCCCTCGACGAAGTATCGAGCGAATATGGCTTGCTGGCGGAAGCTGTGAGTTATCCTGCCGACTACGCATCGGTGATCTACCTGTTGCGTCGCGAGGCCAAGTGGCATGACGGCAACCCTGTGACGCCCGAGGACGTGATTTTTTCTTTCGAGGCCTTCAAGAAAAATCATCCGCAGCTTTCAGCTTATTACCAGCACGTGGTGAAGGCAGAGAAGACCGGCGAGCGCGAGATCACTTTTACTTTCGATTCAGCGGGCAACCGCGAACTGCCGCAGATTGTCGGCCAGATCAATGTGCTGCCCAGGCATTATTGGGAAGGCGCCGACGCCTCCGGCAGAAAGCGCGACATCACAGCGACCACGCTTGAGCCGCCGCTCGGCAATGGCGCGTATCGCATCAAGGATTTCGTCCCCGGCCGCAGCATCGTATTCGAGCGCGTGAAGGATTATTGGGGCAAGGACGTCAATGTGAATATCGGTCGCGACAATTTCGATGAATTGCGTTTCGAATATTTCCGCGACTCCACCGTGGCGCTGGAAGCGATGAAAGCCGACCAGATCGATTGGCGCACCGAGAACAGCGCCAAGAACTGGGCGACTGCTTATGACTTCCCGGCCGTGCAGCAAAAGCGCGTGGTGCTGGAGGAGTTTCCCATCCGCAGCTCCGGCGGGATGCAGGCTTTTGCCTTCAACCTGCGGCGCGAGAAATTCAAGGACCCGCGCGTGCGGCGCGCCTTCAACTTCGCCTTCGATTTCGAGGAAATGAACAAGCAGCTCTTCTTCGGGCAATATAAGCGCGTCGCGAGCTATTTCGAAGGGACGGAGCTTGCCGCGCGCGAGCTGCCGCAAGGGCAGGAGCTGGAGATTCTGGAAACCGTGCGCGACAAGGTTCCGCCGGAGGTTTTCACCACGCCCTATGCCAACCCCGTGGGCGGCAACCCGGACGCCGTGCGCGCCAACCTGCGCGAAGCCTTCCGTCTGCTGCGCGAGGCCGGATGGACGGTGCGCGATGAAGCCGATCCCGCCAATCCACCGGGCTTTTTCCAACGCGCGCTGGGATGGGTTGGGCTCGGCAGCGCGGCGACGAAAAAAGTGCTGCGCAACGCCGCCGGCGAACCTTTCACCGTCGAATTCCTGATCGATAACCCCGCTACCGAGCGCTTCGTGCTGTTCTACAAGCCGTCGCTTGAAAGGCTCGGCATCGATGTCACCGTTCGAAGCGTTGACGATGCGCAATACACCAATCGCGAGCGCAACTGGGATTTCGATATCGTCGTGATGAACCGCGGCCAGTCGCTCTCGCCCGGCAACGAGCAACGCGGCTACTGGGGCTCGCCTGCCGCCGATCAGCCGGGCTCGCGCAACGTGATAGGCATCAAGAACCCGGCGGTGGACGCGCTGATCGACCGGGTTATTTTCGCCAAGAACCGGGAAGAGCTCGTCGCCGCCACCAAGGCGCTCGACCGCGTGCTGCTGTGGAACCACTATGTCGTGCCGCAATTCACTTATGGCCAAGTCCGCACGGCGCGCTGGGATCGGTTTTCCCGTCCGCCGGAGATGCCAACCTACGGTGCGGCCGCCTTTCCTACCATCTGGTGGTTCGACGCGGAAAAGGCGGCAAAGACAGGGGCGCGGTAGTGAAGCTGTCGGGTTTCCCCGGTGCATTGAGGCGGCGAGATACGCTGATCCTGGGCGCGAGCGCGGCGGCCATGATGCTGGCGCAGCCTGCGTGGCCGCAAGCGGAGCCCGAACGCCACGGCATCTCCGCTTTCGGCGATCTCAAATACCCGGTGGACTTCAAGCATTTCGATTACGTCAATCCGGACGCCCCGAAAGGGGGCGTATTTTCGCATGTCGGGTCGACGACGCAGTACAACCAGAATCAAATCACTTTCAATTCGCTCAATTCCTACATCTTTAAAGGCGACGCGGCGCAAGGGATGGATCTCACCTTCGCCACGCTGATGGCGTCGGCTGCGGATGAGCCGGACTCGATGTATGGCCTTGCCGCGCGCGGCGTTAGCATCTCGGCGGATGGATTGACCTACCGTTTTCTGCTGCGGCCGGAAGCGAAATTCCACGACGGGACACGCCTGACGGCGCAGGACGTCGCCTTCTCGCTGAACATCCTCAAGCAGAAGGGCCATCCAATCATCCAGCAATTGATGCGCGACGTTGCTGGCGCTGAAGCGGCGGATGACACCACGGTGACCGTGCGCTTCGCGGTAAAACGCGGCCGCGACGTTCCGCTCTTTGTCGCGGGACTGCCGATTTTCTCGCGCGCCTATTACGCGAAGAGAAATTTCGACGAATCCACGCTCGATATCCCACTCGGTTCGGGGCCCTACAAGGTCGGCCGTTTTGAGGCCGGACGTTTCATCGAATATGAGCGCGTGAAGGACTGGTGGGGCGCCAATCTGCCGGCGCGGCGCGGGCTGAATAATTTCGACATCCTGCGCTATGAATTCTATCGCGACCGCGAGGCCGCTTTTCAGGCCTTTACCGCCAAGAACTATCTTTTCCGTGAGGAATTCACCGCGGTCACCTGGGCGACGCGCTACGATTTTCCGGCGATCCGCGACGGGCGCGTGAAACGCGAGACGCTCCCGGACGAGACGCCCTCGGGCGCGCAGGGCTGGTTCATCAACATGCGGCGGGACAAGTTCAAGGATGCGCGTCTGCGCGAGGCGCTGATCGATGCCTTCGACTTCGAATGGACCAACGCGACCATCATGCACGGCGCATATAAGCGCACCCATTCGGTGTTTCAGAATTCCAATTTGATGGCGCAGGGCAAGCCGAGCGCGGGAGAACTGGCGCTGCTCGAGCCGTTCCGCGGCAAGGTGCCCGACGAAGTTTTCGGCGAGCCGTTCGTGCCGCCGGTTTCCAACGGCTCCGGCCAGGATCGCGCGCTGTTGCGCAAGGCCGGCGAGTTGCTAGACCAGGCCGGCTTTGTCATCAAGAGCGGCAAGCGCGTGGGCCCGGACGGACAGCCGATTGCGATAGAATTCCTGATCGACGACCCGCAGTTGGAACGGCATCACGGTCCCTATATCAAAAATCTCGCGACGCTCGGGATCAGCGCCACCACGCGCCTGGTCGACCCCGTGCAATATCGCGCGCGGCTCGATAATTTCGACTTCGACATGACCATCGAGCGCTTCACCTTTTCGCTGACGCCGGGCGACGGCTTGCGGGCGCAATTGTCCTCGCAAGCCGCGGCGACCAAGGGATCGCAGAATCTGGCCGGCATCGCCGATCCGGCGATTGACGCATTGATCGACAAGGCCATCGGCGCGCAAACGCGCAACGCTCTCATCACCGCCTGCCGCGCGCTCGACCGCGTGATCCGCGCCGGGCGCTACTGGGTGCCGCACTGGTATTTGGCCGCCCATCGCATCGCTTATTGGGACATCTTCGCGCGGCCCGCGACAAAACCGCGCTATGCGCGCGGCGCGCCGGAGACCTGGTGGCACGACAGCGAAAAGGCGCCGAAACTTGAGCGCGGCGGGTAGCGAGTTTATGGCCGTCATGGCCGGACTTGTTCCGGCCATCCACGTCTCTATGGTGCGGGTAGGCTGGAAGACGTGGATGCCCGCGACAAGCGCGGGCATGACGATGAGAATGAAAAGATGACCGCCTATATCATCCGCCGCGTGCTGCTGATGTTGCCGACGATATTCGGCGTCATGCTGATTTCCTTCCTCGTGGTGCAGTTCGCCCCGGGCGGGCCGGTGGAGCGGGTCATCGCCCAGCTTAGCGGCCGGGATACCGGCGCCACCTCGCGGATTTCCGGTTCTCCCAGCGGGGACTTCGCCGGCGGCCAGCAGCTTCCCGGCGGGACGATCGAGACGATCAATTCGAAATACCGCGGGGCGCAGGGCCTCGACCCGGAATTCATCAAGAGCCTGGAAAAGCAGTTCGGCTTCGACAAGCCGGCGCATGAGCGGTTTTTCCTCATGCTGTGGAATTATGCCCGCTTCGATTTCGGCAAGAGCTATTTCCGCGACGTGAGCGTGCTTCAGCTCATCAAGGAAAAATTGCCGGTTTCCATGTCGCTCGGTATCTGGATGACGCTGCTCACCTATCTCATTTCCATCCCGCTCGGTATCCGCAAAGCGGTCAGCGAAGGCTCGCTGTTCGACACCTGGACGTCGGTCATCGTCATCATCGGCTATGCGATTCCCGGGTTTCTGTTTGCCATCCTGCTCATCATCCTGTTCGCGGGCGGATCGTTCTTCGACTGGTTTCCGCTACGCGGGCTTACGTCCGACAATTGGGCGCCGATGCCCTGGTGGCAGCAGATTCTGGACTATTTCTGGCATCTCACGCTGCCGATCATATGCATGGTGCTCGGCGCTTTCGCCACTATGACGCTGCTCACCAAGAATTCGTTCCTCGACGAAATCCGCAAGCAATATGTGCTCACTGCACGCGCCAAAGGCTGCACGCGTACGCAGGTGCTCTATGGGCACATCTTTCGCAACGGGATGCTGATCGTCATCGCGGGATTTCCCGGCGCTTTCGTGCATGCCTTCTTTTCCGGCTCGCTGCTGATCGAAACCATTTTCTCCCTCGACGGTCTCGGGCTGCTCGGTTTTGAAAGCATCCTCAATCGCGATTATCCGGTGGTCTTCGCCACGCTGTTCATCTTTTCGCTGATCGGCCTGGTGGTGAATTTGATCGCCGATCTCACCTACACCTGGGTCGACCCCCGCATCGACTTCGAGACGCGGGAGGTCTGAGATGGACGCCCGCATCGGCGCGAAAACCCCGGATACCGCAGCGGTCGCGCCGGTCGGCCTGGCGGCGCCGCCCGCGCGGCGCTGGATTGCGCTATCGCCGATCAACCGCCGCCGCTGGCAAAACTTCAAGACCAACCGCCGGGGTTACTGGTCGCTATGGATTTTCCTGGTGCTTTTCATCGTCAGCCTGTTCGCGGAATTCATCGCCAACGACAAGCCGTTCTACGTGCGCCACGACGGCCATTCGTATTTCCCGGCGATCGTCACTTACGCGGAAACCGATTTCGGCGGCGATTTTGAGACTGAGGCGGACTATCGCGATCCATTCCTGCAAAAGCTGATCGCGGAGAAGGGCGGATTCATGGTCTGGCCGCTGGTGCGCTATTCCTACGACACGCACAACCTCGACCTGCCGACGCCCGCGCCGTCGAAGCCGACATGGATGCTGACCGAGGAAGAATGCGCGGCGGTGGTGAAGAAAAAGAATCTGAGAAGTTGCCGCGATCTTGAATACAACTGGCTCGGCACCGACGATCAAGGCCGCGACGTGGTGGCGCGGCTGATCTACGGTTTCCGTATCTCGGTCCTGTTCGGTTTGATCCTTACAATCATTTCTTCAATCATCGGCGTGGCGGCGGGAGCGGTGCAGGGCTATTTCGGCGGCTGGATCGATTTGTCTTTTCAGCGCTTCATCGAAGTCTGGACCGCCATTCCCTCGCTCTATCTGCTGTTGATCATCTCGTCCGTGCTGGTGCCGGGCTTTTTCGTATTGCTCGGGATTTTGCTGCTTTTCTCCTGGGTCTCGCTGGTCGGGCTGGTGCGCGCGGAATTCCTGCGCGGCCGCAATTTCGAATATATCCAGGCGGCGCGCGCTCTCGGCGTCTCGAACGCCACGATCATATTCCGCCACCTTTTGCCCAATGCCATGGTGGCGACGATGACCTTCCTGCCCTTCATCCTGTCGTCATCGGTGATGACGCTGACCGCGCTCGATTTCCTCGGCTTCGGCCTGCCGCCCGGCTCGCCGTCGCTCGGCGAGCTGCTGTCGCAAGGCAAGTCCAACGTGCAGGCGCCGTGGCTGGGACTCGCCGGCTTCTTCTCCGTCGCCGTCATGCTGTCGCTGCTGATCTTCATCGGTGAGGCGGTGCGTGATGCCTTCGATCCGCGCAAAGCGGTGGAGTGAAAACGATGACTGCCGCCGCCGAAAATCTGCTGGATGTAAAAGACCTCTCCGTCGCCTTCCGGCAAGGCGGGCGCGAAACGCTCGCGGTCGACCGCATCTCCTTCGACGTCGCCAAGGGCGAGACGGTGGCGCTGGTGGGCGAATCCGGCTCGGGCAAGTCGGTCACCGCCTTGTCGGTAATGAAGCTTTTGCCCTATCCGGCCGCAAGCCACCCGTCCGGCTCCGTCCGCTTCAAGGGACAGGAGTTGCTCACGCTACCGGAGCATGAAATCCGCCGCGTGCGCGGCAACGACATCGCCGTGATCTTCCAGGAGCCGATGACATCGCTCAATCCGCTGCACACCATTGAAAAGCAGATCGGCGAGATGCTCATGCTGCATGGCGGGCTCAAGGGGGCCGCTACCCGCAAGCGCATCGTGGAATTGTTGACGCAGGTCGGCATCCCCGACCCGGAATCCCGCCTGGGCAGTTATCCGCACCAGCTCTCCGGCGGGCAGCGCCAGCGGGTGATGATCGCGATGGCGCTGGCGAACGAGCCGGAGCTCCTGATCGCCGACGAGCCGACCACGGCGCTGGACGTTACCGTGCAGGCGCAGATCCTCAAGCTGCTGAAGGATATTCAGACGCGGATGGGCATGTCCCTGCTTTTCATCACCCATGATCTCGGCATCGTGCGCAGGGTCGCCGACCGCGTCTGCGTCATGAGCAAGGGAAAGATTGTCGAACAGGGCCCGGTCGAGCGCATCTTCACGGCGCCGGAGCACCCTTATACGCGCGCCTTGCTTGCCGCCGAGCCAAAGCCGGACCCCGCGCCATTGCAGCCCACCGCGCCGGTGGTGGTCGAAACGGATAACCTCAAAGTCTGGTTTCCGATCAAGCGCGGCGTGCTGCGCAAGACCGTGGGCCACATCAAGGCGGTGGACGGCGTGAGCATCAGCGTCCGCAAGGGGGAGACGCTGGGCGTCGTCGGCGAGTCCGGCTCTGGCAAGACCACGCTCGGGCTTGCGTTGCTCCGGCTCATCTCCTCGGACGGGCCGGTGGTGTTCATGGGCCATCCGATTCAAGGACTGAGGTTCAAGAAGATGCGGCCGTTCCGCCGCGACATGCAGATCGTTTTCCAGGACCCGTTCGGCTCGCTCAGCCCGCGCATGTCGATCGCGGACATCGTCGCAGAAGGACTGAGCGTGCATCAGCCGAAACTTTCCGAGCAAGAGCGCGAGGAGCGTGTCATACGCGCGCTGACGGAAGTGGGCCTCGATCCGGAGTCGCGCTTCCGCTATCCGCACGAATATTCCGGCGGCCAGCGCCAGCGCATCGCGGTGGCCCGTACGCTGGTGCTGGAGCCGACTTTCATCGTGCTGGACGAGCCGACCAGCGCGCTCGATATGCTGATCCAGGCGCAAATCGTCGATCTGCTGCGCGACCTGCAGAAGCGGCGCGATCTGACCTACATGTTCATCTCGCACGATTTGCGCGTGGTCGCGGCGCTCGCCAGCCGCGTGATGGTCATGCGCCAGGGCAAGGTGGTGGAAGAAGGAGCCGCCGCGGAGCTATTCAAGAATCCGAAGAGCGCCTATACGCGCGCTCTGTTTGCTGCTGCCTTCAATCTGGAAACCGCTTCCGAAGGGGTGGTGGCGCAATAGCGTCAAAACTGCTTCACGCTCGTCACTTCGCTTCCCATGTCGCGAATGCGCGCGATGGCTTCAGTGGCCGGCTCGAGTGCCACAGCCATGTGATGGGCGTTGGCATGAATGAGCGTGGTCTCGTCGCGCGCGATAGCGACATGGCCTTTCCAGAAAATGAGATCGCCGCGCCGCAGCTTGGTGTCCTGTGGCATCGGCTTGCCAAGCGCGGCTTCCTGCATATCGCTATCGCGCGGGCATTGCAGGCCGCAGGCATTCAGCGCGACCTGAACCAGACCCGAGCAGTCGATGCCGAGATTGGTCTTGCCGCCCCAGAGATAAGGGCTGTGAAGAAAACGCTCGGCGACCGCGACGAAGTCCGTTTCCTTGAAGGCGACCGGAACAAGATGATTAGCCGGAACGTAACCGGCGGAGGTCAAGGCCAGCGTGCCTTCGATCCGCACAAGCTCGACCTGGGCGCCGAACGGCACCGTGTTGAGCGGCGGCAGCTTGATCGAAGGCCCAACGAAAGCGAGCGTGCGCAGCGCGCTAACCTTGTGCGTTCGCGTCACGTCCGGCGAGACAAGTGCGCCCGCCGGCAGCCAGCCGACATAATCGTCGTTTTCCAACTGGCCCCAGGCCCAGCCCTCGTCGGTGATTTCGTAAATTGTTACGCGCTCGCCCATCAGCGCCTCGGTCGTGAGCGGCGCATCGAAGACTGGCGTGCGCCGCATCGGCACCTGCGGGTCCATGATTTCGTAGACCGTTCCCTCCGCGAAACGCGTGGCTTCGACCTTGCCTTCAAGATGCTTGGCGGCAAGGTCGGGCCGCGCCGGTGTGAGGCGGGGATCAGCCATACCGCTCACTCAGCAGCGCGTAGAGAGCGCGCGCGGCCTGGCACTCGGCGCCCTCGGGGCGGCCGGGCTTGGGGCTCGGCGTCCAGCTAAAGATGTCGAGATGCAGCCACGCCTTCGCGCTTTCGACAAAGCGCTTGAGGAACAGGGCGCAGGTGATGGAGCCCGCGAAGCTGCCGCCGGATACGTTGTTCACGTCGGCCACTTTGGAATCCAGCATCGAGTCATAAGACCGCCACAGCGGCATTCGCCACAGCGGATCATTTTGCGCGGCGGCATGCTGCGCAAGCGTGGCGGCGAGCGCCTCGTCGTCGGTGTAGAAAGGCGGCAGGTCGGGGCCAAGCGCCACCCGCGCCGCGCCGGTCAAGGTGCCCATGTCAACCAGCAGCTCCGGCTTCTCCTCGTCGGCCAGCGCCAGCGCATCGGCCAGGATCAGGCGGCCTTCCGCGTCGGTGTTGCCGATCTCGACCGTGATGCCCTTGCGCGAGCGATAGACGTCGAGCGGCCGGAAGGCCGAGCCGGAGACGGCATTTTCGACGGCGGGGATCAGCACGCGCAGCCGCACCTTCAGCTTGCGGTCCATCACCATATGCGCCAGCGCCAGCACGGTCGCGCCGCCCGCCATGTCCTTCTTCATCAGCAGCATGCCGCTGTCCGACTTGATGTCGAGCCCGCCGGAATCGAAGCAGACGCCCTTGCCGACAAGCGTGACCTTGGGCGCTTTCGGATCGCCCCAGGTCAGGTCGATCAGGCGTGGCGCGCGTGCTTCCGTTGCCGCCCGGCCGACGGCATGGATGAGCGAAAAATTTTCACGCAGCAGGTCGTCGCCGACGATGGCGCGGATTTTCGCGCCATGCCGCTGCGCAAGTTCGCGCGCCGCGGCCTCAAGTTCCGCCGGTCCCATGTCGTTGGCGGGCGTGTTGATGAGATCGCGCGCGAGCGTCACGCCCTCGACGATGCGTGAGAGGTCGTCACCGTCCACGCCGTCGGGAAGCTCCAGCAACACCGCCTTGTCTTCCGCCTTGCGGTAGCGCGTGAAGCGATAGGAGCCGAGCGCGAAGGCAAGCGCGGCGAGCCGCGCGTCATGCGGCGCATTGGCAAAACGGTATGTGCCCGCGGGCAGCAACTCCGGCAACCGTCCGGGACGAAACAAATCCTTCGCCGGGGTTTCCGCATTCTCGATGCCGAACAGCACGCCGCCCAACCGGCCATTCACCGTAGGGAGCACCAGATGGCGGCCCGGCCGCGGCTCGAAGCCGGCAGCCTTGGCATAGCCGCGCGCCGCGGTGTCGAGGCGCGCCAGCATGTCGTCCCAGCCCGCCGCCGTGACGAACCAGACCGGCACCGGCTCCTTCACTGCGCCGCGCGCGACAAACACCGGGTGCATGGGCTGGGTCCTGAATTGAAGCGCCGCCGTGCTAGCACGAAGCGCGCTGGCGGTGAAAGCCGGTCCCCGGTGGAAAGGCCGCGGCAGCCCGGATAGCATGGCCCGGCGACCACAGGGATTGTGCCATGGCCAAGCGCGTGAAAGACAAGGTGAAGCCTTCTAAAGACAAGGCGAAGGCTTCCTACGAATTCAAGAATGTCAAAGTGTCCCGGCTGCCGCCTTTGCCGGAGCCGCTGGATCCGCTTATTCATGAACTATTCGCCGAAACCACGAGCCGCGGCGGCAGCATTCTGAATTTGCATCTCACCAAGGCGCATGCGCCGAAGCTTGCTTTGGCCGGGCGGCCGTCCACCCGCGCCTTGCGCAACGACTGCGTGTCGCCCCGTCTCTTGCGCGAAATCGCCATTGTGCGCATGAGCCTGCTGGTCGGTTGCGACTATGAGCTCCATCACCACCGGCCGCTCGTGCTGCAAGCGGGCCTGAGCGAAGCGCAGTTCGAGGCGCTAAAGGATTGGAGACAGCAGCGTCAGCTATTCGATGCAAAGCAGCAGGCGCTGCTCGGCTATGTCGACCGGCTTGGGTCGAACAAAGGCGAGGTCGACGACGCCACCTTCACCGCGATGGAAAGGCATTTCAGCGCGCAGGAAATCGTCGAACTGACGCTCTGCGCCACGCACTATTACGCCTCGGGCCTTTTCATGAAGGCAATGCGTATTGAGATCGACGCGGCGCATAAGAAAGCCGCTCCGGGCAAGTTTTGACCGGCCTCGGCGGCCGTCACGGCGAGGGGCCGTTAACCTCCCGTTAGGGTTAACGTTCTATTGCTGAAAGTCAGCCAGGCGTATCCGGAGCGTCGGCGCTGTGACCTTTGATCGCCATGCGATTAGCCCAATGCACCACGCTGCGCCTGTTCGCTTCGACCGCGCTCGCGGCGCTGCTCGCGACGGGCCTCGGCTCCTGCAAGACCACAGGCCAGGAAACCACGGGGTCGATATCCTCACCCGCGCAGCCGCGCACGGAAGCCGAATGGCGCGCCGAGGCGGATAAATTGGAAGCGGCTTATCGCACCCACCCCGAGGACACCAACAACGCCATCCAATATGCCCAGGCGCTGCGCGCCACAGGCCAACGCACGCAAGCCGCCGCAGTGCTGGAGCAGGCATCCCTGCAGAGTCCGCATGACAAGACGTTACTGGGCGCCTATGGCCGCGCTCTGGCAGATGTCGGCAACTACAATCAGGCGCTCGATGTATTGAGCCGCGCGCATACGCCGGAAATGCCGGACTGGCGGATTTTATCCGCGCAAGGTGCCGTGCTCGATCAGCTTGGACGCTATGAGGAAGCGCGCCGCTACTACGCTGCCGCGCTGAAAATAACGCCCGACGAGCCTACGGTGCTGTCAAACCTCGGGCTGTCCTATGCGCTTTCCAAGGATCTGAAACAGGCCGAGATCACTTTGCGCAGAGCCACGGCGCAGCCTGATGTGGGCCCGCGCGCGCGGCAGAATCTCGCGCTCGTGGTCGGCTTGCAAGGCCGCTTCGATGAAGCGGAAGCCATTGCGCGGGCGGATCTGCCGCCCGACGAGGCAGCGGCCAATGTCGCCTTTCTACGCCAGATGCTGGCGCAGCAGAAAGGCGGGACGAAGAAGCCGCCGCTCTCCGCGTCACCGCCCGCGGCGAGCAAGCCGGCGCTGCGCGGTTAGCCAAAAAATTCCGGACGCACGCCGGGCTGCTTATTTCAGCGCCATCATTTTGATGACCGCGGGCCCAATGATCACGACAAATAATACGGGCAGGAAGAACAGGATCATCGGTACGGTGAGCTTAGGTGGAAGGCCGGCTGCTTTCTTCTCGGCTTCCGCCATGCGCATGTCGCGATTGTCCTGCGCCAAGGTGCGCAGCGTCTGCCCGAGCGGCGTTCCGTATCGCTCCGCTTGCTGCAGCGCCACGCAGACGGATTTCACGCCCTCAAGGCCGGTCCGATTGGCAAGATTTTCGTAAGCTTGGCGGCGGTCCGGCAAATACGACAACTCCGCAGTGGTCAGCCCCAGCTCCTCCGCCAGTGGGATCGATTGCGTGCCGATCTCCTCGCTTACCCGGCGGAACGCCATCTCGATCGACATGCCGGACTCGACGCAGATCAGCAAAAGGTCGAGGGCGTCCGGGAAAGCCCGCTTGATGAGGGTCTGCCGGCGCTGAATCTTGTTCTTGAGAAGGATGTAAGGCAGTTGCATGCCGGCATAGGTCGCAAGCAGGCAGATGCCGAGCTTGACCGTCAGCGGCTTGTCGAGCGGCGTCATGACGAACACGTAGAGCGACGTAACTATGAGCGCGAGAGCGGGCGATACCAGCCGGAAGAACAGGAACGTGACATAGGGCGCTTGCCCCCGGTAGCCCGCTTGCACGAGCTTGGTCCGCGCCAATTCCTGTCCCACCCATTTGTTGAGGTTGAACCGCGTGACGACGGCCTGCATGTATTGCCGCGGCGATTGCCGCAGGCTGACCTTGGTGTTCTCTGCCAACCGCTCGCGTTCGCGCTGGCGGATCTTCTCCCTTTCCAACGCGGCGGATTTCATACGCCGTTCCAGCGGATCGGTGACCAAAAGAGGCATCGCCAGAGTGAGCACCGTGGCGATCGCGGCGAGAGCCGCGAAAATCATCGCCAGCATCCGGGTATCCTGAAGGATATCGATAATTGAATTGATCATGGGTGCTCAGAAGTCGAAGTTGATCATTTTACGCATCACCAGAACGCCGATCGACATCCATATTGCGGAAGCTCCTAGAAAAATATGGCCGAGGGGTTCACTAAACAATACGCCGATGTAATCCGGGCTCGTGAAGTAGACGAGGCCCATAACGACGATCGGAAGCGAACCGATGATTGCTCCCGATGCTTTGGCTTCCATCGACATGGATTGAACCTTGGCCTTCATGCGCTTGCGGTCTCGCAATACGCGAGACAGGTTGCCGAGCGCTTCGGAAAGATTGCCGCCCGCTTTTTGCTGAATAAGAATGACGATGCCGAAAAAATTGGCTTCGGCGACCGGCATACGCTCGTAGAGCTTCAGGCAGGCTTCTCCCAGGGGCATGCCGATGGTCTGGCTCTCTATAATGGTGCGAAACTCGCTTTTGACCGGTTCCGGAGCGTCGGTGACGATAACGCGCAGGCTGTCCATCAACGGCAATCCCGCTTTGATGCCGCGCACGATGACGTCAACCGCGTCGGGAAAGACATTGAGAAATTTCGACTCACGCCGTTTTTTCAGGAACGACAGAACCCAAAAAGGCAGGCCGAAGGCTGCCGCAAACCCGACACCCAGAGCCGGCAACAATCCCATACCGGTGAACAGAAACAAGATAAAGCCGCCTGCGCCCATGGCCGCGGCGGTCAGGAAAAATCGCTGCTTCGACCAGGTAAGGCCGGCCTGAGATATTTTGGCGGCGAGCGGGACACGACTGTTAGCCTTGCGGCGCTCGTCCAGTTCCTTGATCGTCTCTTCGATCTGATCGCGCCGGTTCTTTCCAGTGCGCGGATCGCCGCGCCGCGTCGGCGCCACGCGAGCGACGTTCGCCCGCCGCTCCTCAACCCGCCGCTCGCCGGAAAGGATCGGATAGACAAAAACCCACCCTATGCCGCCGATGGCAACGGTCACGAAAAAGAACAGGGCTAGGGTATGCATTGTCAGGTCTTGCTTGCGGTCTCGGCGGCATCGAGTGCGGCGGCGAGATTCTGTTCTTCGCCGTAATAGCGGGCACGTTCCCAGAAACGCGGCCGCCCGATACCGGTTGAGCGATGCCGCCCGATCAGATTGCCGTTGGCGTCCTCGCCAAGCAGGTCATAAACGAATAGATCCTGTGTGATGATGACATCGCCTTCCATTCCCATCACCTCGGTGATGTGAGTGATGCGGCGCGAGCCGTCGCGCAAGCGCGCAACCTGAACTACGACATCCACCGAGGCGCAGACCATTTCACGGATGGTGCGTGAGGGCAGCGAGAAGCCGCCCATGGTGATCATGCTTTCCAGGCGCGACAGCGCCTCGCGCGGGTTATTGGCGTGCAGCGTGCCCATCGAACCGTCGTGGCCGGTATTCATCGCCTGGAGCAGGTCGAATGATTCAGGTCCGCGTACCTCGCCAACGATGATGCGTTCCGGCCGCATGCGCAGGCAGTTGCGCACCAGGTCGCGCATGCTGACCTGGCCTTCGCCTTCCAGGTTGGGAGGACGGGTTTCTAGCCGCACCACATGCGGTTGCTGAAGCTGTAATTCGGCGGCGTCTTCGCAAGTGATGATGCGTTCGTCGTCGTCGATGAATTGCGTGAGGCAATTGAGCAGCGTCGTCTTGCCGGAGCCGGTGCCGCCCGATACGAGGGTGTTGACGCGGCAGCGCCCGATAATCTTCAGAATTTGCGCACCCTGTGGGGTGATGGTGCCGAATTTCACCAATTGCTCAAGCGTGAGCTTATCCTTCTTGAACTTGCGGATGGTAAGCGCCGGCCCGTCAATCGCCAGCGGTGGCACGATAGCGTTGACGCGCGATCCATCAGCGAGGCGCGCGTCGCAGATCGGCGATGACTCATCCACACGCCGGCCGATCTGGCTGACGATGCGCTGACAAATGTTGAGAAGCTGCTGATTGTCTCGAAAGCGGATGGATGTGCGCTGAATCTTGCCCGCAACTTCGATATAGACTGTGCCCGAGCCATTCACCATGATATCGGCGATATCGTCCCGCGCCAGCAGCGGTTCCAACGGACCATAACCGAGCACGTCATTGCAGATATCGTCGAGCAATTCCTCCTGCTCGGAAATCGACATCACAACATTCTTGATTGCGATGATCTCGTTGACGATGTCGCGGATTTCCTCGCGCGCTGCCTCGGCATCAAGCCGTGCAAGCTGGGCGAGATCGATCGCTTCGATCAGGGCGCCGAAGATGGTGCCCTTGACCTCGTAATAGGACTCCGAGCGGCGGCTATCGGCGTTTGTTGGCTTCGGTTGCTCGCGGGCAGGGGTCCGGCCCGGGACTGCCGGGGAGATAAACGGTGCGCCAAGGCCCGCCGAGGGAAACGGCGTGCGCCCTTGCTCCGCTGCCGGAGGCGGGGCGCCGGGCGCAGCAGGAGCGCCAGCCGGCGCGGCCGCGGGCCGCGGCGCTTCCGCTACCTGGCCGCGTTCATCAGAAGCGGTGCTGCGTTTTCCGAACAAATCCGCTCTCCAACAAAATTAGGCTGACCGCCGCAGCTTTTCCAGGAGCGGACTCAACAGGTTCTTTCGCTGGCGCTTGGCCTCCGTGCGGCCGGTCAGCACTTGGGCAAGCTGGCGAAAGGTTTCCGCAACCCGGTGGCCGGATGCGATCTCGGCGATCATCTGGCCGTTGTTGGCGGCGGTGCCGAATAGTTGCGGCTCAAAAGGAATGACAGCGATCGGCTCATCCTCCAGAGCCTTGGCGAAATCCGCCGCCTTGATCTCCGGCCGCTTCGGCATGCCGACCTGGTTGAGGCAATAGAATGGCCGATGGTCATTGGGACGTGCGGCGCGCAGCAAGTCGACCAGGTTTTTGGCGTTGCGCAGGTTGGCGAGGTCGGGAGCAGCGACTACGAGAATGTCGTCGGCGCCGATCAGCGTGCGCTTGGTCCAGCCGGTCCACTGGTGCGGGACGTCGAGGACGATGCAGGGAATGGTGGAGCGTAGCGAGTCGAATACGGCCTCAAAGGACTCGGCGGCAAAATCATAGACGCGCTCCAGTGTCGCCGGCGCAGCCAATATGCTCAGGTGGTCCGTGCACTTCGACAGCAGCTTATCCATGAAAGCGGTGTCGATGCGGTCGGGCGAGAATACCGCGTCAGCGATGCCTTGTTGCGGATCCTGGTTGTAATCGAGGCCGGCGGTGCCGAAAGCCAAATCGAGGTCAGTGACGACCGAGTCGATATTAAGGTCGCCGGCGATCGCCCATCCGATATTGTGAGCGATGGCGGAGGCGCCAACACCGCCTTTGGCGCCCACCACCGCAATGATGCGGCCGAGCGGTTTGGTGTCGGGGGTAGAGAACAGGCTGCAGATGGCCCGGACGACGTCGATGGTGCCAACCGGAGCGATGAGATAATCGCTCACGCCGCGGCGGACCAGCTCGCGATAGAACACAACGTCATTCGTGCGGCCGATGACGACCACGCGCGTGCCCGCGTCGCAGACCTCCGCGAGCTTGTCGAGGCCGGCGAGAATATCGTGGCTGCGGGCCTCGGCTTCCAGAAACACTACGTTGGGCGTTGGCGCAGCCTGGTAGGCTTCTATCGCGGCCGTCACCCCGCCCATCTGGATCTTCAGATGCGCCTTTGCCAGCCGGCGATCCTCACCCGCGGCCTGGATGGCCGCGGCCGTCTCGACGGTCTCGCAGAAAGCCTGAATTGAAACCCGCGGCGCGGGAGCAATGTGCTCGTCCTGGGCGATAGGCTCTTGGGCCGCGATCTCGGTTTCGGCTGGTTCTAATGCGTGTTTTATCATCGGCCGACGTCGCTGATCATGCCTTTGGCTTCATTCGGGAATGTCGTCGCGGAGCCTTCGCCCTTGCGGTATTTTTCCAGCACGGCTGAGCGGCGCGGGGCATAAGGCGGAGTTTCAGCGCGCGGCTGCACCAGGTCGGTGGGATTGGCCACCATAGCCGCGAGATTGCGCTGACTGGCGCAGCCGAGGTTCCAGTAAGGTTTGTTCTCGATGTGGCTAGGCTCATAGGTTGGCCCGAGATCCGCCGGCCACAAGCCGCAAGGCCCCGCTTGCGCCGCCATGAGCGGATAATTGAGCCTGACCGTTGCGGTGGCGATTTTATTTTTCGGCTGATAGGCGCGCACAGCGACGGCATTCATCGGTATGCCGGCAGCGGCGAAGGTCGCCAGCGTTTCGCGCACGGCTTCTCCGGCGGCCACTTCATTCGAGGTACCTGCCGGCTGCTCAATGATGATGCCGCCGGTGGCTTCCCGCTTCCAGCTCTGCGCGAAGGAGAGAACATCCGCGCGCTGGGAGGCGCTAAGCCCGCCGCGGTTCGAGCCAACCAAGATCTCAACCGTGTGGTCGGTCTCCTTGATGGTGATAGGATGGCGCTGGCGATAATCAGACGGAATGGAACCTGTGGTGTCTTTCACGGTGTAGCAGCCGGACAGGGCCATTACGCCCGCGGCGGTGAGAAGGCCATGCAAAAGCGCCGCCTTCGAAATCCGCCGGGTAGCTTTAAAAAATTGGAACCTCAACATCGATATTTTCCCTGGCACGAATGTCAATCCAGATTGAAGCCATAAGTGCCGTGATAAATCTGGTTCGGATCCACGCGGCCGGCGACCCCGTAGATGCGGTTGAGGCGGCCCAGCAGCGTGCTCGAGGGCTCGCTTGAATCCGCGAAGCCGTCGTCAGGCCGCGACAAGTCCTTCGGCGACACCGCCCGCACGATATAAGGCGTGACCAGCACCATCAGCTCGGTCTGGCGGTTCACATAGTCGCGGCTCTTGAACAGTGCGCCGAGCACGGGAATCTGCATCAGCCCCGGCAGGCCGTTGATCTGTTGCCGCGTCTGCTCCTGCAACATGCCGGCCATCGCCAGCGCACCACCTGAGGGAATTTCAAGCACCGTCTCCGCGCGCCGCGTGCGGATCGAAGGAACCGTCAGCGACTGGGAAGAGCCCGGCGTCTGCAGCGTCATGGCGTTATCGGTGGACAGATCCGACACTTCGGTCATGACCTTCAGGCTGATGCGGCCTTCGGTCAGCACCACCGGGGTGAAATTCAGGCTGACGCCGAATTTCTTGTATTCGATTTGTGGCTGGCAGACGGGCGGCGAGCGCGTGGTATCGCAGCTTAATCCGGAGGGAATCGGAAACTCGCCGCCGGCGACAAAGGTCGCCGTCTCGCCGGAAATGGCGGCAATGTTCGGCTCCGCCAATGTGCGGATGACGCCGGCGCGCTCCATGGCGCGCAAGGTCGCCGTCAGATTATTGGTGACCGCACCGATTGAGCTGTCGCTGAGCGGCTGGCCGAAGGCGGAAAACGCATTCGTGTTGTTAAAATTGATCACGGAACTGCCGAAGCCGACGCTGGCGTTAACATCGATGCCAAGCTGCTTGATGATGTCGCGCTGCACTTCGGCGACCGTCACCTTGAGCATGACCTGATCGCGCCCGCGAATGGCGATGTTGTTCACCACTTTGGTATCAGCGCCTGCTAGGCGCACTGCGAGATCGAAGGCTTGCTGCGACTCGGCGGGGCTGGAGACGCTGCCAGTCAACATGATGCCGTCGCCCACGCCTTCAATTCTGACGTCAGGCAGCGACTGCTTGAGCGCGGCGCGAACGCCATTCAGGTCGCGGGTCACAGCGATGTCGTAGCCGGCAATCTGCCGGCCTTCCGCATCGAAAAAGAACACGTTGGTTTGTCCGATAGCCACGCCGATCATGTAAGCGCGGCGCGCGGAGCGAATGACGGCGTTGGCGATCTTGGGATCGGCGACCAGCACATCCTTGACGTCGCGCGGCAGGTCGATCACCACGGATTTTCCGATGCCGAGCGGAACGAAGCTCGAGGTATTCTCGCTGCTCACGATATAAGTCGCGGAGGTATAAGCTGCCTGCGCAGGCGCGTTTGTCATACGTGAGTCCGCGGCGGTGGCGGGATGGAGCAGCCCGCCACCGACGAGGATCGAAAGCGCCACATCACACGCGCTCCGCATCAAACTGGTTTGCCGCATCTGCGCTGTTTCCTCTCGCCGATCATTTCGGCGTGGTTGTCGTCGTCACGCCGAAACGAACCGTATTAATGCCGCCGGTGCGACGTTCCGTTTTATCGTCAGAATTTGCCGCGGAGCCGTCCGCGATGCTGCGCAGCGCGAGCGATAGCGTTCCCATCTGGCGGGCAAGCGCCAGGGTTTCCGCCTGGCGCTGGGCAAGCTCCAGCGTTGCCGTCTTGCCCACGACGACCTTCTGACCGTTCTTCTCCTCGATGGCTTGGTCGATAGCCAATACGCGGATATTGCTGAGGATCGTCTCGCTGACATAGGTGTCGACGCCGGCGGCTTTTTCTGCTTCCCGGTCGCGGCGGGAAAGGATCACGTCAACACGGTCGTTGGGGAGAATGAATCCGCCGGCGCCGGTTTCTGGTGATATTTCAGTCGAAACCGCTCGCATGCCGGCTGGCAGGATTGCCGCCATGAAGCCCGAGCCGTCGGCTTTGATTAGCTTGGCTTCGCGGACCGGCTCGCCGGTGACAAGCGGTGCGCGCGCGATCGAGCCGGCGAGCTCGGTCACAGCATTCGGCCTCTCGCTCTTGCGAATGAAATAAGGGCCGGCCGCAGCGGTCGGCCATGTCTGCCATTGAAAATCGCCGACTGTAACGGCGCGGCCGATTCCAATATCGGCGCTCGCGACCAGGACTTCGGTGGTGTCGAGCTGGGCCACCGGTTCGACCGGCGGCGGTGCTTCAGCTTTCTCCTGCCGGCCAGCGAGAAGAGCGGCAAGACCACCTGCGCTGACGGCAACGGCGAGCACAACAATACGCGCGGCTTTCATACGCTTACTTTCCAACTGACACTGTGAACGCCTACTTCCAACCGATGCCGCGGATTCGATCCGCGACCCAAAGGTGATTTCACCACCTAAAGGTCAAGGCATGGTTAATCAGGCGTATCTAAATCGAGTTAACGGGGAGTTGCTCGCGCTATGAGTGCTTTCGTGGCGCGGGACGGGGACTTCACACGAGGCCGTGCATCCACGGCGTGCTCGGGTAGATCACAAGCGCCGCCGCGGCGAGCGCTATGCCGTAAGGCACGCCGCCGCCTGGCTGATGCAGCCGTTCAGCCCATTCGCGTCCTACCAGCATGGCCGGCATCGGCATGATACGAAATTGCAGCAGCGCCAGTGTCAGCACCCCGCCGAACAAAGATCCATAGATCGCGTAATCCATGAGGTGCTCGAATCCCATCCACAAGGCAGTGGCGGCTGCCAGCTTAGCATCTCCGCCGCCGATCCAGCCGAACGCGAAAAAGCCAAAGGCGATGACGAGGACGAGCAGGCCCGCGCCGACATGTAACGCGGCTTGTTCCAAGCTCATTCCGGTTGCCACCGCCAGCAGCACAAAGCCGCCGAGCATGATCAGCGACACCCGGTTCGGAATGGTCATGGTGAGCAGGTCGCTCGATGCGGCGAAGGCCATCATGGCTGGGAACAGCAGGAGTTTGATAGCTTCGGTCATGAGCCCTGTTACGTCCATGCGGGTTGCCCGCGCGATGCGGACGGTTGTCAAACTATGCCCGGCTATATTGCTGTTCGGTTAGCGCGCGGCTTGGCGAAATAAAAAAGCCTGCCTCCGCCGCGCCGTGGTCGGAAGCAGGCTTTGGCCAGATTGCTAACTGCAATCTTATTTGAGCGCGGTCGTAACCGAACCCAGAGTAGTTTTGAGGGCGGTGCCAAGACTCTGCACGGCCGCGATGATGGCAACGGCGATGCCGGCAGCGATAAGGCCATATTCGATGGCCGTGGCACCGGAGTCGTCGCGAAGAAAGCGTGACACTTTACTCATAGTCAATTTGCTCCATAGAGGGACTTAGCGCGTGGCAAGCCTAGGAACGGTAAGGTAGAAAGCTAAAAAAATGGTAAGACTGGACCGTTCATTTTTATCGATGCGTGCCGCGGCCGAACTTATTTCAGTGCGGTCGTAACCGAACCCAAGGTCGTCTTGAGGGCGGTACCGAGACCTTGCACGGCCGCAATGATGGCGACTGCGATGCCGGCTGCGATGAGGCCATATTCGATGGCCGTAGCGCCGGAATTGTCGCGGAAAAAGCGTGATATTGTACGCATGATGTTTTGCTCCACGGATTGCATTTGCCGCCTTATGTCTGCGTGTTTTGCCGTAAAAAAATAAAGAAGCAGTAAGAGCTACGCAGCCTAGTGAGTTAATGCCGGTTAACCGTGTGCTTGAGCCAAGGGCTCTCTTTCATTGCCCGTTGTCGAATGTCATCGAGAGCCTGACGCCGATGCCCTGCAACACTGTGATGATGGCGACTGAAATGCCCGCGGCGATCAGACCGTATTCGACAGCGGCGACGCCTAATTCATCGCAGTAAAAATGATTAACCATCGCCCGCATTAGCGTCCCCAATTGCTATCCCGCCTGGGACGATAGCGCCGGCATCTTGCGCCGTGGTTAATAATACAGAGTAACGATTTGCATTTTCAATGAAAGTAGCTGTAGTTAACAGGCTATTTATGAGAGTTTATACTGGTTAATAGATCGTTTAATCCAATTAAATACTAACTTATTACATAAAATTACGTTTTTTATCGAGCTTAAATCTAGATATTTGGCGCAGATCTCCTACAAATACTGTGCCATCCCGAGGAAAATAGGCGGCGTTCGAGGCAGCAAACCGCCGCTTTCAGGCCCAAACCTTCACGGCAACTTAACTCAAGCAGGCCGATACAGACGGATGCTTTGCATCTCCAGGGACGCTTGCTGACATGCTGATGGAGTTCTCCGCTTTCGTCATCAGTCTGGGCGACACCTTTCTCAAACTGCTCCCCATATCCATCGTGCTCGGCGCGGTCTTCGCCGTGCTCTCGCTGATGTCGGCATGCAATCCGGGACGGGGGTGGTGGCGAAAGCGCGACCTCGTCACCGATCTCTGCTACTGGTTTTTTATTCCCCTGTTCAGCCGCTATCTGCGCATCGGCCTGCTGGTTGTGGGCGCGGCGCTCTTGTTCGGCATTACAACGGCGGATGGCCTGGTCGAATTCTACGACAACGGCCACGGGCCGCTGGCCCGGCTCCCGCTATGGGCGCAGGGGATCATCTTCTTCGTAGTCTCGGATTTTCTGCTCTATTGGATCCATCGTGGATTCCACCGGCCACGGCTGTGGAAATTCCACGCCGTGCATCATTCATCTGAAGAAGTCGATTGGATTTCCGCCGCACGCTTTCACCCGATCAATCTCTTCCTCGGCAGCATCGCCGTCGATGTTTTTCTGCTGCTGGCGGGAATTTCTCCGAACGTGCTGGTCTTCATCGGGCCTTTCACCATCGCGCATTCGGCCTTTGTGCATGCCAATCTCGACTGGACGCTGGGTCCGTTCAAATACGTGCTCGCCAGCCCCGTCTTTCACCGCTGGCACCATACTTCCGCCGACCGGGGAGGCTCGCGCAACTTCGCGCCCACTTTTCCGGTTCTCGACCTGCTGTTTGGCACCTTCTATATGCCGCCGCACGAGCGCCCGGACCGTTATGGCATCCCCGATCCCATTCCGGCGACTTTCGGCGGGCAGCTTCTCTATCCGTTCAAGTAGAGGCTGCTGGCGTCCGCATTTGCCGTTCATTCATCATTTGCCGTCAAACCTATTGTTAGAGCCCGTGCGGTCTCCGTTGAGGCCGTGTGTATTGCGTAGCCTGCGGGAGCGTTGCATGTTCTTTGCGTTCGAGCGGATTGGCCGAGGCCGCTACCGGAAAGCGCTTGCCGGCGTTGCCTTCCTTTTGACGGCGATGGCGGCCGTCTCTTCGTCCACCGCCGCCCCCGATCCTGCTCTCTCTTCCGGCACAATTACTGTCGTGCTCGATCAGGCTCAGGTCATAAAGGTTCCCGACGGAGTAGCTACTTTGGTCGTTGGCAATCCCTTGATTGCCGACATCTCGATCCAGCCGGGCGGATTGATCGTGCTTACCGGCAAGGGCTATGGCGTGACCAATCTCGTCGCCCTGGACCGCGGCGGCCAGGTACTGGCGCAGAAAGTCATTCAGGTGCAGGGCCCGCGCGATACTCTCGTCGTCTACCGCGGGGTCGAAAAGGAATCCTATAGCTGCACCCCGACATGCGAGCAGCGGATAACCCTGGGAGACAGTGCGGCCTATTTCAATGCCGTGCTGGGCCAGATCGGCAGCCGCGCGGGTCAAGCGCAAGGCGGAGCGCCGGCGTCGAAGTGAGGCGCCGTGCCAGATCCATCTCCGAAGCGTATCCGCTTGGTTAATACGGCGTAAACTCCGTCGCTCGTCTTGTTCGTCATATCCGCAACATTTCAACAATGCCTCTTTGATAATAATGCGTGTCCGCGTCGCGACTGCGCGCCTTCGGATTAGGGTTACAGGCGATGTTCGAGAGGATTGCCAGAAAATGCAGTTTACGTTGGCCGGTCGCCAGGGCCGGCCGGCTGCGCCAATTTCTGCGCGGTACGGATGGCGCTTCCGCAGTGGAATTCGCTCTTGTCGTGGCGCCGTTTCTGGCGCTGCTTTTCGCCATTATGGAAACAGCGCTGGTCTTCTTCGCCGGTCAAACGCTGGAAACCTCGGCCGCCGATGCCGCCCGTCTCATCCTGACGGGCCAGGCGCAAACCCAGGGTCTCACCCAGGCCACGTTTAAGGATGCGGTTTGTAACCGGATTTTTGGCCTGTTCGATTGCAAAAATGGCATCTATGTCGACGTCAAGAAATACACCACTTTCGCCGGTGCGGATCTAACGAAGCCCGTCGACAGCAACGGCAACCTGAAAACGGATTTTACCTATCAACCCGGCGGCCCCTGCGAGATCGTCGTCGTGCGCTTGATGTATCAATTCCCTGTCTATGTCTCGCTGCTTGGTTTTAATCTTTCCGATATGTCGGGAGGCAAGCGGCTTATTGTCGCCACTTCCGTCTTCCGCAACGAGCCGTATGGGGGCGCGAGCTGTTCATGATCATGATGATACGAGCATCGCTTTTTCCGCGCATAGTGCGTCGCCTCGCCGGCGATAAGCGCGGAGTCTCCGCCGTTGAATTCGCGCTTCTGTTGCCGCTGATGCTGACCCTCTATCTGGGCGGCGTGGAAGTCTCGCAAGCGATCAGCGCCAGCCGCAAGGTAACGCTGGTGTCACGCACGGTGGCCGATCTCGTGTCGCAGGTTGCGACTGTCAACAACAGCAGCATGAACGACATCCTCAAGGCATCTTCTGCGATCGCTTCGCCGTTTTCGACCAACGACCTCAGGGTGACGGTTTCCTGCATCAATATCGACGCCAACGGCAAGGCAACCATCGGCTGGAGCGACACGCTCAACGGCACTGCGCACGGTGTGGGCTCGGCGGTAACTCTTCCGGCGGCGCTGAATGTCGCCAATACGTCGCTGATCTGGACCGAGGCGCAATACAATTACACGCCGACGATCGGATATGTCGTCACCGGCACGTTGTCGCTGAAGGATCAGATGTATATGCGGCCGCGCGTTTCCACGACGGTTGCGCGGACGACCTGAGCGGAGTGTCAGGCCGGAATCGGCAACGACGTCGTCGACTTGATCTTTTCCATCGCAAAGCGCGACGTGACGTTTTTCAACGGTACCGAAGCGATCAGCCGCTTGTAGAACACGTCGTAACCGTGGATGTCGGGCACGACCACGCGCAGCATGTAATCGACGTCTCCCGCCATGCGGTAGAATTCCATCACCTCCGGCATCGCGCCGACCACATCGGCGAAGCGGCCGAGCCAGTCTTGCGAATGGTCGCCGGTTTCCACTGAGACGAAAACGGTGGTGCCGAGCCCGATCTTGTCCTGGTCGACCAGTGCGACGCGTTTGAGAATGACGCCCTCCGCTTCCAGGCGCTGGATGCGCTTCCAGCAAGGGGTGGAAGACAGGCCGACCTTCTGGCCGATTTCCGCGACCGACAGCGAAGCGTCCTCCTGCAACACCGCCAGGATCTTGCGGTCGATGGCATCCATGTTCGAAGTCCTTGAAATGACTGGGCTGTTAGCGACGGCATACCGAGAAAGATATTCTTTTTCGGCCCGAGTTGCCTCCTTATAGAGAAAAATATTCTATTTTCAATGGGGCGGTTGACCGGCGTCTAGAGGCCGAGTTTTCCGCCTGTCGCCGCGAGGAATTGCTGGAGCTCAGCATCGCCATAGGCGCGCGGGGGTCTGCCCCAGACCGGCGCGGGCCAGGACGCGTCGCCCTTGCGCCGGGCGATAACATGGACGTGGAGTTGCGGAACGATATTGCCCAGCACCGCGATGTTCAGCTTGTCGCAGGCGGTCGCGTCCTTCAACGCGGCGGAAGCCCGCGCAATCTCACCCATAAGCTGCGCTTGCTCGGCTTCATTTAGATCGATGATTTCAATGAGACCGGGCCGCCGCGGCACCAGGATGAGCCAGGGATAATTTGCATCCTTCATCACCACCACACGCGACAGCGGCAGATCGCCGATGCTCACGGTATCGGCAGCAAGCTGCGGATGCAGGGACCAGGAAGCCTCGGCCATCATGGAAAATCCTTAAATCGCTTTCCTGCGGGAAAGCCAGCGCAGAACGCCCGCCGCGGCTTGCTTTCCCCCTTTGTTCGCCCGATATAGGAGCGGGAGGTTGGCGGTGGACGAACCACTCGCCAACCGGGTCAGGTCCGGAAGGAAGCAGCCCTAACGAGCCCCGGTTCGGGTCGCTCGTCAGCCTCCCA
>Ga0080064_1002942_pt1 | contig 26686 bp, 9 predicted proteins | sample Subgrocontami54m_FD_69260 | JGI IMG/M metagenome (GOLD analysis project Ga0080064, IMG submission 69260) | Subsurface groundwater microbial communities from S. Glens Falls, New York, USA - GMW46 contaminated, 5.4 m (SPADES assembly) (version 2) ...
GGGGAGAGGGCAGGGTGAGGGGGGGCTGCCTCGCTTGATGGAGGTGCGCGGGGAAATCTACATGCCCCGGACGGCGTTTGAGCGGCTGAACCACCGGAAAGAAAAAGAGGGGGAGCCCCTCTTCGCCAACCCCCGCAACGGGGCGGCCGGCAGTTTGAAGCAGCTGGACCCCCGCGTCGTCGCGGAGAGGAACCTCTCCCTCTTTTGCTACGGGCTGGGGGCGGTGGAGGGGAGGGTTTTCCGGACCCAGCACGAGGTGCTGGAATTCCTGCAAGAGGCCGGCCTCCCGGTCAATCCCCATTTCAAGCGGTGCAAGGACATTGAAGCGGTGGTCGCCGCCTGCGGTGAGTGGGACCGCCGAAGGAAAAAGATGGACTACGACACCGACGGGATGGTGGTGAAGGTGGATGATCTGCAGACCCAGCGCCGGCTTGGGAGCACCTCCAAGGCCCCCCGTTACATGATCGCTTACAAGTTTCCGGCGGAGCGGGCGGTGACCCGCCTCAACGGCATCGAGCTGCAGGTCGGGCGGACGGGGGCCCTCACGCCGGTGGCCCACCTAGAGCCGGTCTTTCTGGCCGGCACCACGGTCAGCCGGGCCTCGCTCCACAACGAGGACGAGATCCAGCGCAGGGATATCCGGATCGGGGACTGGGTGCGGATCGAAAAGGCGGGGGAGATCATTCCGCAGGTGATCGAGGTGGTCCTGGAAAAACGGACCGGCAAGGAGAAACCATTCCGGATGCCGGACCGGTGCCCCTCCTGCGGCGGCCCGGTCTCCCGGGACCCTGAGGCGGTGGCCGTCCGCTGCGAGGGGCTCTCCTGTCCGGCGCAGCTTAAAGAACGGCTGACCCATTTCGCGGCCCGGGACGCGATGGACATCGAGGGGTTGGGGGAGGCGATGGCGGAACAGCTGGTTTCGAAGGAGCGGGTCAAGGATCCCGGCGACTTGTACCGCCTGACCCAGAAGGATCTGACGGAGCTGGAGCGGATGGGGGAGAAATCGGCCGCGAACCTCCTGCAGGGGATCGCCGCCTCCAAGGAACGGGGTTTGGCCCGGCTCATCTTCGCGCTGGGGATTAGGCACGTGGGGGAGACCGGCGCCGCGGCGCTGGCGCGGCACTTCGGGTCCCTCCGCAAATTGTCCGACGCGGGCGAAGAGGAGCTCACCCGCTTGTCCGACGTCGGGCCGGTGGTGGCCCAGTCGGTGCGCAATTTCTTTCAGTCTCCGGCGAACAGGAAGGTGCTGGAGAAGCTGGAGAGGGCAGGCATCCGGTTCGAAGAGACGGCTCCCAAGCGGCTGTCCGGCCGGATGGAGGGGCAGGTGGTGATCTTCACCGGCGAGCTCTCCGGCTGGAGCCGCTCCGAGGCGGAGACCGAAGTCCGGGCCCACGGGGGCCTCATCGGCTCAACGGTGACACGCAAGACCACGCTGGTGGTCGCCGGGGACTCCCCCGGCTCGAAATACGAAAAGGCCAAAGCGTTGGGTGTTAGAATCATGAACGAGATGGAATTCAAAAAAATGGTTACCGGATGATGTTTAAGAGCTCAATCCACAACGTCATCTCGAGCCACGAAGTGGCGAGAGATCTCGTTTTTAGAGACGAGATTTCTCGGCCATTCGGCCTCGAAATGACGGGTCCGGAAGTTATGAAATGATCTCTAAGTTGTCATTGCGAGCCCCGAAGGGGCGAAGCAATCTCCTGGCGTTTGTGGCGCTAGGGTTAGTGGCCTCCCTTCTCCTCTCCGGCTGCAGCCCCGAATGGAAAAAGAAGTTCGTCCGAAAGAAAAAGAAGGGGGACCTCTCCGGCCCGCAGGCGATCTTAGTCCTCCAGCCGGACGCCAAGGCGGTCTTCCCGCCCGATGTCCGCTACCGCCAGCATTACGCCTTCTGGAAATCCTGGCACAGCGAGCTGCTCGGCTCGCTGGGCCAGATCCACAAACGGGACATCCGGTACATGGACGGCGTGATCGGGGAGCTGCGCGCGATGCAGGCCGACCTGTCGGGGCCGCCGGCTGAGCGCCTCAAAGAGATCCTGGTGGAGCTGTCCGACCTGCAGGATGAATGGGAGGGTTCCCCCGGCGTCGCGCCGGCGCCGGTCTCCCACCGCCTCCGCCTGGAAAAGATCCAGCGGGAGATCAACAAGAAATTCCACTACTCTGAAGTGAAAGCATCCATCCACCCTGATCCGGAGCTCGTGGAGGCCCCGGCTGAAAGCCCCGCCCAAAAGCAGCAGTAGCGGTCCCTGGGATGGCCTCATCCGGCAGACGGTGGACTTCCTCCGTCTCGAGCGGGGCCTGAGCCAGAACACGGTCCTGGCCTACCGGCAGGACCTGCGGCAATTCTCCAAGGCGCTCCCTTCCAAGCAGCCATCCGACGTGACCCGCGGCGACATCCTGGACCACCTGATGATGCTGCGGGACAGGAAACTGGCCCCCTCCTCCGTCGGCCGGAAACTGGTGGCGATCAAGGTCTTCTTCCGGTTCCTGCTCAGCCAGAACCTCATCAAGAATGACCCTTCCGCCATCATCGAGTCGCCGCGGCTGATGAAGGGGCTCCCGGACGTCCTCGATGTGGAAGAAGTGGGCCGCCTCCTTTTGGCCGCCACTCCGGACAAGCGGAAGAAAAAGCAGAAAAAGACGGTGCGGGACCGGGCGCTGATGGAGCTTCTCTACGCCTCGGGGCTGCGGGTCTCCGAGGCCTCCGGCATGAAGATCACAGATCTAAACCCCGAGGCCGGCTTCCTCCGCTGCATCGGCAAGGGAGGGAAGGAGCGGGTGGTGCCGGTCGGCAGCCACGCCCTCCAGTGGATCCGGACCTACATGGCGGAGGCCCGGCCCGGCTTCAACCCGAAGCCGGACTCCCGGCAGATCTTCCTGAACCGCTCCGGCGGCCCCCTCTCCCGGATCTCCATTTGGTCTCTCATCAAGCAGTACGCCCAGGCCGCCGGCATCAAGAAGCGGATCACCCCCCACACCCTGAGGCATTCCTTCGCCACCCACCTACTGGAGGCCGGCGCCGACCTGCGCGTCGTGCAGGAGCTGCTGGGCCACTCCTCCATCTCCACCACCCAGATCTACACCCACGTGGACCGCGCCCGCCTGAAGTCCATCCACGCCAAGTTCCATCCCCGCGCCTAGACGTTAGGAGCAATTAATTCTAATTACGACTGTTGCAATTTCCCATTTTGTCATGTAAAATTGCTTCAAATTCCCCGATGAAACGCCACACCCGACCTTTATCGCCACTTTGTACGGCCTTACTTTGCCTGAGTCTGGCTTTCCCGCCGAATCCCGCCTACGCGTTGCGTGAATCCAATCCGATGGAGGGGACCCAGCGAGCGGGTTTGGAGGATCTCCTCCGAAGCGCGTCCGGCATGGAAGAGAAACCGGCCGAGATGCTCTCCGGTCCCACCAAGGAGATTACCGCTCTTTCCTTTGACCCCTCCGGCCAGGTCGTCATTGCCGCTTCCAGAGATAAGCAGTTGTTCCAGTGGAGCGTTGCGCCAGGCGGAAATTCCTGGGCGGAGGGGAAGGATGCGGGGGTGGCTGTCCGCCTGGCTTTCAGCCCGGATGGGAATTCCTATTTGACCGGTCATCCCGGCGGAACGGTGAGCAGTCGGGAGACCGGGTCGGCCCGGAAACAATGGATGACCGAGTACGACACCCAGAAAGAACACCAGAGACCGATTTCGGACATCGCCTATTCATCCGACGGACGATGGACCACCGCGGCCCGTCTGGACGGCATCATCCGCCAATGGGACGCCCGGACTGGGAATCTTGAGAAGACCTGGACCCTGCCGGAAACTTCCTTGAGTCAGGTAAAACTGCTCCTGGAGAAAAACCTGCTGTTTACGCTGAGCCTTGATGGGACCCTCAAGATCTGGAATCTCAGCAGTCAGCGTAAGCCCCAACCAATCAAAAACTTAAACGTGGGGAAATTCAGCCAGGCCCTTCTGCTCCCTGATGGCGAAGAGGTGGTGACGCTCACCGCCTCGGGGGAGCTGGAGGTCCATCAGATCGCTACCACTGTCATCCGGAAAAAATTCAAGTCTTCGGAGGGACAGCACTCCCCTCGCGGAAAAATCCAGCAGATCGCGCTGGACCCGAAAGGAACCCGTCTCGTTTCCGCGGATGAGGAAGGAACGATTCTCCTGTGGAACGTTTCGACCGGAAAGCCACAGTCCCTGCTGAAGGGACACAACGCCTCCCTGACCGCCCTCGCTTTCAGCCCGGATGGGATGCGGCTTATTTCAGGGGATGCGTCCGGAGTGATTTATCTCTGGGATTTGCCCGCTCCCGAGGTTCCTAAGCCGAAGGATCTACCGCCGGCGGAAGATACCGCTCCAAGTGATGAGACGCCTCCGGCACCTGTTCCACCATCGCCGGCGTCCATCGAGGATATCGATACCTATCTTCTGCAGGTCATGGAGGAAGGCAAGTATGACCTTTTTCTCCGGACGGTGAATGATGGGGTCTCGGATGGAATGGAGAAATGGCTGCGCCGGACCCTTTCGAGGAATCCAAACCATCGGGACATGGCGCAGGTGGATGGGCTCATCGAGCAGATCCGGCGCCGGGGCGGCGAGGTGGTGGTCCTCCCTGAGAGCATTCTTCGGCGCGGAGCGGAAATCGACCCGAAGACAGGGAACCTGTGTCTTGCCTGCGAGACCCTCCTGCAGGCGGACCTGGAGCTGATTGAACAGGTGATTCCAATGGGGGCGGAGCTCTCCCCGCTGCTGGAATGGACCGACAAACATCTGAAGGAAGAGGCGCAGCCCGATCTGCCGCGGATGGAGCCCAAAGCGGTGCAACCGGAGCCGGCAAAGGAATCGGTAGAGAAACCGATAGAGGAGTCAACAGAGGAATCGGTAGAAGAGCCGGAAGAGAAACCGGAAGAGAAACCGGCAGAGAAACCGTCGGTTACGGCCGCGGCTGTTTCCACCGCCGCTCCCCGGAAAGGCAGCCTGGATCCCGGGCAGTTGAGGCAGGAGCTGATCCGCGTCCACCGGATGTCGGCGCTCGGAATCCCGCTGCCGAACTCCCTCGTCATCGGCGTGGAGTTCGGGCAAGTCAGCCCGAAGGGCCGCAGGCAAGAGGATCTTGTCGTGGCGTATGACACCTCCGCGTCTCAGGGGCCGGTGTTCCAGAAAGCCATCGTCCACAACGCGCTGCCTTTCCAGCCCATTCTGCCGGATCCCAGCCGGCGGGACCATTCCGCTCAGCGGAAGGCCCCCCGCGCTCTGATGCGGCTGTCTCTGAAGGCGGAGACGTTCCAAGATGATGCGAAGGCCCGGATGCCCAAAGGCTGGGGAGATGCCATGGAACGCCTGGAGGATCTTCTCGATCGGAAACAGTCGAAGGAGCTCGCGGCGGCGGTCCGGCAGTTGTTGTTTTTGCAGGACGAGCAGGGCAAATCGACCAGAGATCGCCTGGCGGGGTATCTGAAAACGGAAGAGGAGGTTCGCCGGAAGGCGGAGTGGCTGGCCGGTCTGGATAAAGAGGTCAGGGTTTTGCTGGAGGAATTGGAGACCGCTGAAAAGCAACTCGAGGAGATCCCCGGCGGGCAAGAAAGGGTGCCGGCGGCGCGGGTGGGGGAGATTTTGGCGGATCTCGTGAATCGTCTTCCTTCCGAGATGTGGATCCAGCCGCTCTTGGAACGATACGCGGGGTCTCTCGGCGATCAAGGCGCGGTCGAAAAGAAAGCGGTCCTGGTGATTTTGGATGAGGTGAAACAGCAGGTGGACATCGAATTCCTGCAGAGGATGTATGACGGCCTGCCGCCTCAGCTGTTCGAAGAAATCTTCTACGACCTGTTCCGGCTCGCCTTTGGGATCCGCCTCGATGAAGAAGGCGAAAACCCGGGGATCGAGCAAATGCTCGGGCTGGCGCAGTCGGTCCAGCGAATGGAATGGGAGGATGCCTCTTACCGGCAGCTTGCTTCTCAGAGGGGTTCTCTCTCCGAGAAGGATTCCCTCATTCTCTTCCGCGTCGGCGCGCTGGGGGTCCTCTTCCTGAACCCCGACGGTTCTCCGAGGCGGTTTGTCCCCGGCGGTGGGGCGACGACCATCGGAGAGGGCTGGATGACGGCGTTCTATAACCGCCGTATCCCGAAATGGGCCCAGCCGGGAGACGACGTGGTTCTGTTGTATCCCTCCGAAGTCACCGGCGCTCCCAACGTGGCGCAAGCCATGGCCTTTTTCAATGAGCTGCTGGCCCTGCAGTCGCTGTTCGGAGAGCATCCCCCCCGGATTCGGATGGGGATGGTCAAGCCGGACGGCAGCCTGACCTTCTTCGCTCCCAACCTGCCGGACGGCGATCTGGGGGCTTGGGCCGAAACCTGCTGCAAGATCAGCGATCTTTTCACCCCGTTCAATGTGTTCCAAAGGGAAGCCAAAGGGGCGGTCTTCCATCGTGCCGCCGAGAAAGCGATGATGACGGATCAGGGCAACCTGAAGAAGCTATCGGCGCAGATCGCCACTCTGAATTCTATGAAAGTGCTCAACGCCGAAATGACGCAACAGTTCAAACAGTTGCCGCAGATATTGAACGAGATCGCCGCCGCTCATTATGGTGATGTGGAGGGGCCCCGGCTGATGAAAGGGATCGAGGATCTTTTCGATAAACAGTTCAAAGATGTCGCGGCCCGCGCGGAACAAAGGGAAGTGACGCAGGAGGTGATCCGGCTGACTTGGCGGATTGCCTCTGTGCTGGCCGAAAAGGTGGGGCTGCAGCTGGTGGGCGAAGACCGGCCGCTGGTTCCCGTTCGGGTTCCTGGGCTGACGGCGGAGACGCCGGCCGCCGGGCCGGCGCAGGGTTCCGCTCCGGCAGCGCCGGTTCCGGCCCAACAGCCGGCCTCGCTCTTGCTCGTCTCCCGGTTGCAAGAGCTCTCCTCTTCCGCGCTGGAAGGGAATCTCCTCCCGAACCAGACGGTCTTCTTGGCCGATGATTCGCCGGGCGTGGCCAGGATTCTCGTGAGGACGACTTCAAAGGGGACCGCCTCTCCCATTGTTGCAGCAGGGGCGGGGCATCATCCCATCGCTCCCTCTCCTTCCTTATTCTCTTCCGCTGCTGTGGCGGCGAACGGATACGCCTCCTCCGCCGATCTGATCCAAGCCTGGGCATCGGCCGCGAATATCAACGAAAACCCCGAGCTGGCCTCTTTCTTGAGAGAGCTTCATCCAACGGAGGATCAGAAGAAAACCCAGAATGAGAAATCGGATTCGGTCGTTTTCGGGACTCTATTGAGCGCCGCCGAGAAATCCCTGCAATACGCCACCCGGGCGTTGGCCCCGGCAGAAGATTCGGACGGGAAGATGAAGGCGCTTGCGCCGAAGGCCCAGATGAATGCGGAGGAGTTCCTGGCCAGGGCCCTCCGGCTGGATGAGAAGATCCGCCAAGAGTTCGAGTTGACGGCGGCGGTCAACCAGGCAAAAAGAGAGCTCTCGCGGGGCAACAGCAATGGGAAAATCACAAAAGAAAAGATGAAAGCCGCGTGGCAGCCTCTTCTGAGCAAGGGGGCTCCCTGGCCTCGGATCGACCTCGCCATTCGGGATTTTGACGGGTGGCTGGATTCCGAGGAGACGGATGCACAGCAAGAGACCGCGAAGATGCGAGCGCATCTGGAGCATATCTTGGGCAGCGGCCAGCAAGCGAACCGGTTCCAGTTGGAATGGCATACCGGCTTCAAAGATCTTCCGCCCGCCGTCTTCTACGATCTTTTCCGGATTATTTATTTGAAACGGACTCGGGAGCTGATCGAACGCCTGAAAGGGGAGGTTTCCGGGAAGGTGCCCTATGAGCTGACTCTTGAAATCCAAGGGTTGGCCGGCAAGATCGAGATTCTCGAGGTGGAAGCCGCCACCACCATTCTCTGGCGAAAGACGGCGCAGGCCCTGAAGCCGGCCCGACCGGAGAAAGTGGAGGTCCCTCTGGGAGCGTTGGGTGTTCTCTACGTGGACAAGGAAGGGAAGACCCCTCCCGAACGGTTCGATGTGGGAGGCGACGCCGTTTTCCAGGCCCGGGAATTAAGCGGAAGCTACAACAATGCCCGCATCCTCGCCAACGTGAAGCCCGGAGACAAAGCCGTGGTGCTGCTTTACTCCTCTACGGCCCCCTCTTTGGGAGAAGGGCTTGATTCCCCCCAGTTGAGCACTGAACAGCTCTTGATCACTCTTGAAAACTGGTTCTATCTGTTCAAGGATCTTCCACCCGGGACGCAGATCTGGTTGGGCGCCGTTGCCCGGAACGGCGAAACGAGGGTCTACCGGCTCTCCTCCGAACAGGAACCGTTGAAAGCGTTCGCGAATACCATTGAAACACTGGTTGTATCCGTCCGGCCGTTCTTGAATTTTAAGACCCGATTGTTTGAACAGTTTGGGGCGTGGCGCGCCATGAATCCCGCCCAGCTCCGGCAGGCGTCCGAGCAGCTGCCGATGCTGATCGAGCAGGCCCTTCAGGGGTCTGACGATAAGGAGACCTCAACGAAGATCGATGAGGAGACCGCAACGGAGATCATGGAAGTGGTCCGCCGGCGATTGCTGCCCCTGCCGCCTCCCGCCGATTCGGGCGATCTGATCCGGCAAGCCTACCTCGTCATGATGACGGCCGGGGAGGTTCTGATGCATCGGCTGATCCGATCCGACCACTTGCTGGAAACCGTCCCGTTGGAATTGAAGGGAGAAACCGCGGCGCCCCAGCCGGGTTCTTACCAGGCGATCACGGCCTTAATGCAGGAAACCACCCGGCGGGCGCTGCAGGGAGGATGGGGCCCCGCCCATCTGGGCATGGCGTTCGAAGGAATGGGCGATAAGAAGAGGCAGGTCTCGGTGGATTTTCCCGATTTGGAGCGGATCGGTTTCCCGTTTGTGATGATGCCGGGCGCTCCCCCGCGCCCGACCCGCGTTCCTCGTCCCTCTCAGATCGACAAGAAAATGGTGCAGGACAGCGGCCGCTACGTGGCGCGGATAGATTCTAGAACCGTACGCGCAGAGATGAAGAAGATCTCCGGCATGGATCTCCCGATGCGGGAATCCGATAACAAGACCACCGGGGAATCTCTGCTGAAGAAGAGTCCCGCCGACAAGAGAATCTGGGTTGAAAAGATGCGGGCGGCTCTCCATGAGGCACTGTCGCGCCGGGACGGCAAACAGGGAACGGTTAAGGAGCGGCTTGAAAAAGCGCGCCAGCGTTTCGGGGCGGAAGCAGTGGATGGCCTGCTGGCCGTGGTCCGGAAAGTGTACGAGCAACACCGGGAACTCAGCCGCCTGACATTCCGAGCGGAACAAGAGGTGCAAGCCGCCGCGCGGGACGGCCACCTGACCGCGGAAGCGTTGGAGCGGATCGTCGAGCCCCTGCGGCCGGCCATTGCTCCCTGGCCGAGGCTCGAGAAGATTTTGATCTCCTTTTTGGAGACGGTCCGCGCCGATCAGGGTGACGCGCTGGAGCCTGCCTTGGACCTGCTCCAGAACATTCCCATCGCCGCGAACCAGAATCTCCTTTTCACCCTGCTGGAACAGGTTCCTCCGGATCTCCTGGCGGAGATCTACCCCGATTCATTCCGTTCTGTTTTTCTGGACCGGCTGGAAGAGATGGAAGGGCAGAAGGCCGGGATGGAAGAGACCGCCGCAGAAGAGGACCCGGCTGTTGAGTTGTTGATGATGGCCCGTTGGCTGACGCAGGTTGAGGAAGATCAGGCGATTTTTGATCAAACCCTGGAAAAAGCCGGGATGGCCCCTACGGACTGGAACGGCTCCGGCATGCCGGTGGCCGGGGCCGGGATCCTGTTCCTGAAGGGCGGCCGGCCGGTCCGGTTCGTGCCCGGGGCCGGGATGATTGTTGAGGAGCGGGTCGCCACGGTCTTTTACTTCAACGCCCCCCTCGCGCAGCTGCATCCGGCGGACGAGCAAGATACAGTGGCGCTGATTTACCCGTCGTTGATGACCGGGGCCCCCAACTTGGAGCAGGTCAAAGCGTTCCTGCAAGATTGGTTCCTTCTGCAATCGAAGACTCGATCGGAAATCTGGATGGGAGCGATGACGGAGCAGGGAACTCTGCGGTTGCTCCGTCCTAACTTAAGCCGCGGGGATTCCCGGGCCTGGGCCGATCTGCACGTCTCCTTGAAGAAAAGTTCCTACGACAAGTTTTACTCCCTCCTTCGTGACGATCTGTTTTCTTCCGTCACGGTTGATAATTTGTACCCGGAGACGATCCTCTCTGTTTTGCCTGACGATATCCGAGCTGAGATGACGAAAACGTATGGCTCGGCGAAAGAAGGGATCCGCCGGCTCAAAGAAGGAACGTTGCCTGAGAAGGCGCAGAAGGGGATGGAGAAATGGTTCGCCGACAGCGAAGACAACCGGATGGCAATTCTCGGCCGCGAATTGCCCGGCAAGCTCAAGAAAGGATTAGAAACGGCGTTTGGTCCGGAAGAAGCCGGCCGGATGTGGGGCCTGCTCCAACCGAAGTTCCAGCCGGAATTTGACGCCCTGGCCCGGTTGCCGTTGCCCGAGCAGAAGGGGCGCCAGGCCGCGATCACCGCCTTTCGGTTTCTGATGTCGGTGGGGGAGCTGGCGGCCCTTCCGTTCGTCACGGACGGCCGGAAGTTCACCCAAATGGAGATTGCCGGTTTCTCGACGGCGGCGGCCCCGGCCGAGATCCCGCCGGAACTGAAATCCGAGCTTCTCCCGCTGCCGATGCCGGCCCGGCCGCTCGAATGGACGCCGGCTGCCTCGCCGCCGGAGCTGGGGGAACCGGTCGATGAGGCCGGCCTGAAGAAGCGCCTGCGGCAGGTGGTGCCGGGTCTTCTGGACGGGAATCTGCAGAAGGACCATCAGGTCGTCTGGTACTTGGATGTCGCCGCATCCGTCACCGGAGTCTACGTGGACATCACGCACACGGCCGGGTTTGAACCCCAACTCCGGATGACCATTCTGCCGAGGAACTCCCATCTTCCGTTGATTCCCGATCCCCGGCAGGTCCAGCCGAACGCCGTCGCTTATACCTCTCACGTTTCCCGCAAAGAGTTGGATGCCGTTCTGTATCCGTTGGTCCGTGATCTGGCGGCGGTGATCCCGGAAGGGACCGGGGATATTGCTTTCCGGAAAACAGTTTCCCTCCAGGATCTGAGTCCCCGCATCCCTGATCTTTTGAAATCGCTTCGGGAGGTGTTGGGCCGGACCGATTCGGAAGGCAGGGACCCGGCCGGGCGCCTGCGGAAACTGGAGGAGTCCGATCCGCGGAAAGCGGAGCAGCGGGCGACCGCCGTCCGGGCGATCGGGGAGCTGCTGGAGAAACAGGTGGTTTTGGCCGAACAGATCATCGCTCGCGAGCGCCATTATCAGCGCAAAGAGAAAGAGGTGAAGGTGCCGGTAGGGGAGGTGAGGAAGCTCATAGACCCCTGGGTGCGGGAACTCCATCCTTGGGAGCGGACTCAGGCCGGACTCCAGCTTTATCTCGACAGCCTTTCTTCTCAGAGCACCGAGGAACCCACCGATCTGGTAGATACCTTGGAAGAGACCTTGGACGGGATGCGCCGCGACAACCCGGTTGCTTTGAGCGCGATGGCTTCCGGCTCGGCGCTCAACGAAGTGTATTACGACGCCCTGCGCCAGGCGTGGCTGCTCCACCTGGCCAAGCTGGAAAGCCGTCTGCCCAAAGAAGCTTCATCGGAGAGATTCGCGGCGGCGGTCCTCTGGGCCCGCGAGCAGGTGGTCCTGCTGGAGAAAGAGGCCGCCTTCACGCAACAGGTTTTGACCAACGCCAAGGTTCCTCCCGAAGCCGGGCGATTGGATGTGACCGCCGCGGCCGGCGGGGTCGGCGCCCTTCTGATCGGTCCCGATAACACCATGCGGCTGGCGCTGGGGGCTTCCGGGGTCAAATCGCCCCTGCAGTTTCATGCCCATTACCCGCCGCTGCAACTGGCTCCTTGGGTCCGGCCCGGAGACAAGGTGGTTCTGCTGTATCCCTCTCATACCGGTTTCCCCAACTTGGATCAGCTCTCCGCTTTTTATGAGGATCTGTTCCGGCTTCGGCGCGCGCTGCCCGGCAGCCCGCCGGTGGAGGTTTCGCTGGGTGTTGTGGCCCGAGCCGACGGCAGCGTGAGAATCTGGCGTCCCGACGGTATTCCCGCGCCGCCGGAGGATCTTGCCTCATGGAACACCTCTTACCGGATTGTTACCGAAAAAACCACCAAAGCCTACATCCCGGTATGGGCGCTGGTGGCGGGGGCGGCTATGCGGGAGGGGATGCCCACGGCCCGCAAGCTTGCCGTCGCCCGCGGATTTCCCGCCCAGTTCGAGGGCTGGCTGGTGGAATCCAGGATTTTCGGAAAAGTAGCCGCCGGCGAAATGATGCAGGTCCTGCAAGCCCAGTTAAGAGGAAAGATCGGGTCCGATTTCAAAAAATTAGCGGAGAGTTTTCACGAGGCCTCGATAACCGAGGCCAGAAAACGGAACCCGAACCTGAGCTACTCATCCCCGTTCATTCAAGCGACTGTTGCGTTTGAGATGGCGTTTGGGGGCGCTGTCGGCGGATCCCTCATGGTCCTGCAGGAACAGATGGCCAAGCCACTGATGCCCCTGCCGGGCTTTACCGAAGTGGATTTGTCCGGCGAGCCGATCCGGTCCGACGCGGAAGATCCCCGCATCGAAGAGCTGGCCGCCACGGCCAGGCAGTCCAATTACAAGCTGAACCTGACTCCCGACCAGGCCAAGAGTGCGGCCAAGGCCTGGCTCGCAGAGCAGGGAAACTCGGAAAAGATAAAAAACTCCGATTTCGTAAAACACCTCAAGGGACAAGCCGATAGGGCAGCGAAGGCGGCCGCAGCAGAGGCGGAGAAGGAACGACTGGCCCGGGAAGCGGCAGCAGCCGCCGCGGAGGCAGAAAAGAAGAGACTAGCTGACGAGGCGGCGGTTATGGAAGCCGAGGCGGAGAAGAAACGATTGGCTGATGAGGCGGCAGCGGCTGAAGCGGCTGCCGTTGCAGCGGAGCAAAAGCGACTGGCCGACGAAACGGCCGCAGCCGAGGCGGAGAAGAAACGATTGGCCGATGAAGCGGTGGCGGCTGCGGCGGCAGTGGAGAAGAAGCGGCTGGCCGATGAAGCAGCCGTAGTGGCTGCCGCTGCCGCGGAGAAGAAGCGACTAGCCGACGCGGCTGCTGCTGCTGCGCTGGCGCTGGAGAGGAAGAGGACCCCGGTCCAAAATCTTTCCGATCGGCCGAAGCGTCCCGTGCCGAGTCTGCCAGCTCCAAGGAAGCAGCCCGCGCCAATTGTTCCCCCTGCACAGGTGGACCTTTCTCCCACGCCAGTCGCGCCGCTCGTGGAGCCAGCTCCTTCTGCTCCGGCCGAGTCGCCGGCCCTACTTTCCAAGGTGGAGGCAATGGAGCAGGCGATGGAGCTCACCGCGACTTTACAAGATTCCGAGGAGCCCGACCTTGTGGCGGAAGCGCTCCGGCAGGCCAGGGGAATCCCGGTCCAGCTGTTGGCCGGCGCCACGTTGAGATTCTTCCAGGAAGCGCGAGGGGCTGCGGCCAAGGGGTTGGCCGACGGCGCGGTGATGCAGGCGGTTGCTGCCGCGAAAGCGGTGGGCTCGGCGGAGGATCTGGCCAAGGGGGCGGCTTCTCTGGATGAAGCGGCTCTTTTCTTGGAAGAGATGGAGATCGATGGGGTCTACCGGGAGCAGCTGACGGCCGCTCGAGATGGAGTGAAGCAGCTGAGCCGCCTGGCACAGGTGAAAAAGGATGTGGGAACGATCAAACAATTCCTCCGGGAATCCGCGGAGCCGGTCGGGTTGCTGGCTCCGGAATGGAGCGAACACTTCCGGAACGGATTAGGCCCGGTGGTCCAAGCGCTGGAGAGCCAAATGAGCAGGAAGGATCTTCCGGCTCTTCAGGAGGTGATCGGCCTGCTGCAGGGGGTCGGCGTTACCTCCACGGTTTTGCAGGAAGCGGCTGAGCTATTGACCGGACCGGCATGGCAGCAGACCTTGATCAAAGCCGGCCGTTCCTTGCCGGAGATTCAGGGAGCGCTGGCGGACGCGGAGCGCCTGGAGGTTTTACTCGCGAAGACGGCCACAGAGATCCGGCCGGATCTGCTCCGGGTCTTCTCCGCCCAATCGGCTGCTGATCTGGAGGCCGCTTACGAGTTGTTCTTGCATGCGCCGGACGAGAGCCCCCTGCCGGAGGGGATGGAGGCCCGATGGAAGAAGGCAAAGGCGGTGTCCGGCCCCATCGGGGACGCCCAGCTCGAGCAGAGATTGAACCAGGCCGCCTTCAAGCTGGAAGCGATGAAGCTGTACAAGGAAGGCCAGGAATTGCAGGGTGTCGTGACTTACGCGGATAGAAAAGAGGTTGAACAGTTTAAACAGAGGGTGGCCGATTTCTTATCGACGCAAACCGATTTTCAGGACGAGAGAGGCCGTACCCTTCTCGAACAGCACCTGGTCCGGGACCTGATCGTTGTGTTCGGCAACAGGCTGTTTGAGGAAATGAGCCGGATATTAACCGGGGAGCTGCCGCCCGAGCAGCAATGGAAAGAGGCGGTGGCCCTGCGTCCCATCGTGGATGATGCGGTGAAATTCCTGATGGATTCGGGCATTTACACCCTGAATGAGCAAAAGATGCTTTGGTCGAATCGGCTGTATCTCCTTCAGCGGATCGAGACCCTGGCCCGGGAGAGGGCGATCGCCGGCCGCTCTCAAGGGAACCCTCACCAGTTTGTTTTGGGGATGAATCATTTTATCCGGCTGGTGCACCGCTCTTCGGGGAGGGTGATCGAAATCCGTTTCACCGGGGAGGTGGATGACCGGAACGAAAAAATCGTGTTGGCCAAACTTTCCTTGAGATTGCCTGCCGGCCTGGTGGGGGTGGGAGGGGACAGCTTAGGGTTAGGCCAGAAACATGGCGATTGGAGGAGGACGAGGCTTCTGGAAGACGACATCGCGCAGCACAAGGCCGCGATATCCGGTTCGACGGCGCCGGTGCGGCAAACCGTCCAGGTGCAACCGAAGCCCGGGAAATACGGTGTCTCCCACTCCATGTGGATCTTCGGGCTGGATGAGTTGGAGAGCATTCGGAAAGACCCTTCGGTGGTCCTTTCCTACGAGCCCCCTCCGGACGACATGGTCCGGATCCAGGATCTTTACAATGATCTGCACATCCGAGTAGACGGGATTGGTCAAAACAAGGACACCGTCCGGATCATGCTGCACGACGGGTTGAACCTGTACGAGAAACCGGAACTGGTTCCCATCAACTCCCAGGCCGGCCTGGAGGAGCGCGAGCAGCTCCTGCAGGAGCTGCGGGAGGCGCAGGCCGCCGATTCCGTCAACAGTTCGAACGCCGGCGTGGAGGAAAATCGGCTCACTCCGTTGAGCGTGTTCAAAACTCCCGGAGAGAAAACGGTTTGGGGAATCGCGTTCCATCCGGATGGAAAAGGGCTCATTTCAGCGGGGGAACAGACGAACGTGATGATCCTGCATCCGGGGAAGGAGGGGTCGTTTGTTTACCGGCCCCTCAGGGTGGGTAAGAAAGCGATGGGCCTGATCCGAGCGCTTGCCCTCAGTCCGGATGGCAAGACGTTGGCTGTCGGCAGCTTCGGAGGCGTTATCCATCATTTCCCGGTGGGGGGGAGTTCGAAGGGAAAGGACCCGGACCCCTTTAGCCACTCCGAAATCCACCCCGGTAGCCGCTTCGACGTGAGCGCTCTCCTGGGTCTGGCGTTTTATCCCGACGGCTCCAAGATCATTTCCGGGAAAACCCCCAATGGGATCCAGATCCAGGAGCTTCAAGGCCGCCTGAGAACCTGGAAGTTTAAACTTCACGAGGGAAAGAAGCATTCCAAGTTCAACCCGGACAGCCAAGCGCATTTTTCCGCCATCGCTTTCGCGCCCGAGCGGGGCTGGGTGGCGACATCGCTCGAAAAATCCGGTTTTGTTTACCTCTGGAGGGTGGAACCGGATAAGGCCCCTGAGCTGCTGCAGAAATTTCAGAACCGGTCCGAATCTTCGATGGTGACCGCGCTGGAGTTCGAGCCCTCGGGGAAGCTGCTTGCCGTGGGGACCGCCAAAGGCACTGTGGAGCTGTGGGGATTCCCCTCCGGGAGGGCGAAATTTCTCAGACAAATCCATGCTTCAAGCGACGGCACCCTCTCTTCCCTGCGCTTCTCCGCCGACGGCAAGAGATTGGCGACCGGGGATAGCGGGGGTTCCGTCGCGTTGTGGCGCGTTGCCGGCGGGAAATCCTTAGCAAGGGCGGAAGGCCGGCATGATGCTCTTGTGATGAGCCTGGCGTTCAATCCATCGGGCGACCGGCTGGCTTCAGCCGATTGGAACGGCCGGATCATCCTCTGGTCCGTTTCAGCCGCCGGAGCGGAGGAAGGCCTTCAGGAGCCGGGTGAGGATGCCTTGATGGAGTATGTCCTCCTCCAGTCTGGAAGCAGCAGGATCCGTTACAAAGAGAAAGAGGTTTGGCATGTCCATCGTAAGAATCTGAACACCCTGATGGGTGATCCCCACCGCGCAGAGATTGTCTTTGCTGCTGTGGAGGCGTATGAGGGTGAGATTTACGGCGTGCCGGATGAGCTTCTCCCGAATCTGGGTGTCTGGTATAGTCCCGATCCCCCAACGTTGTATCTCGGATCGGCCGTGCTGATGAGCGCCAACCCCCATCTCATCCGGGGTGCCCTTTCCACGGGCAAATGGGAGGCCGTTCAGGAATGGTTTGCCTCCATTCCTGCGCCGAAGCCGTCATCCGCGCCTGTTGCTTCGGCTGAACCGCCGGCCCTGGCCCCGGCGGCGGTGACGGTGACAGCCGCACCCGTCACTCCGGTTGAGGCGTCGCCCGTGATTGAGACGCCGCCCGCGATTGAGACGCCGCCCGCGATTGAGACGCCGCCTGAGCCGGCACCCAATCTCCCACCCGTGGCTATCACAGCTCCTCTGGATGTGGAGGCATTGCACAGGGAGATCGGTAAGGTGGCCCAAGAGGCCGTTCACGGCAGGATGGTGCGGAACTCCGTTGGCCTGACCGGGAGCCAGGCGGATGAGAGCTCGTTCACGGTATGGGTGGATGCTTCGGATTCCACGAAGCCGGGATTGAATTGGCTCATGTTCCCTGGAAATCTGAGCACTCGCCCTGTGCTGCCGGATCCAAGGATTTTGGAAGAAAAAGGACTCCTCAAAGAGGCCGGCCGCTACCGCGCCCGCTTTAAACTGTCGGATGTAAAGACTCAGGTGGACCGGCGCTATCCGGCACTGCGGAAACTCCAGGCGAAGCTCGAGAGGATGCCGCCTCCGGCCCTCGGAATCGAGGAAAAACGGGCTTGGGCGCGGGAGGTCATCGAATTGCTTCGCCAGCTTTTTGGGGTGAAAGCAAGTGTGATGGAAAACGCCCGCAAGCGGCGGCCCAAGGAGGTCCAGCTTATCCTCCAGGCAATCCGGGATCTGGAAGCCCAGCACAGGGTGGTTGCCCGCGAAGTCACCCGTGTTATTCAGGCAATCCGTTCTTCGACTCCCGGTTCAAACGCGCCGGCGGATTCGGTCCGGTCTCTTCTCGGCTCTCTTGGGGGATCCTTGGACCGCTGGCCGCGGCTTCGCGCGGAGCTTGAGCACTATTACCTCAGTTTGGTTCCGGAGGAGGGACCGGTGGACGTCCGCTCCATCCTGGAGTTTCTTGAAGAAGATGTCGTTCCGTCGTTGTGGCAGCGGCATCTGCTCTCGCTGTCCAATTCCGTCCCGGCGGATCTTCTGGGGGAGATTTATTACGACGCGATCCGTGAGATCTGGCTGGAGGAAGCGGACCGCATCAAAAAGACTCTTGCCGGCGCGCCGGCGGAGATGCTGGATGGGCAGGTCGCCGATCTGGGCAGGATCGGCAATTGGGCAACCCCCTTCCTGGAAGATGCCGTGACTAGCGAGATCATCCGAATAAGCGCGGAGCGGGTCCGGGAGGGAGAAGCAATCACGCAGGATATGGTCGGCGGGGTGGGGGTTCTTTTTGTGGATACAGAAGGAAACCCTCGGCGGTTTGTGCCCGGCGGAGGCGCCATGTCCTCGCCCAACATTTCAGCGGTTCGCTATTTCCCATTCCGTTTGGCGGAGTGGTACCAACCGGGAGACCGGGTGATCCTGCTCTATCCGTCCTACACAGGTTGGCCGGCGGTGAGCGGGTTGCAATCGTTTATGGAAGACAGGTTCCTTCTGGAGCGGGCGTTGCCGGGTTTCCCCCCCGTCGGGCTGGGGACCGTCACCTCACGAGGGAACGTGCGGATTTGGAAGCCGGCGATCGAACCGGGAGATGTAGCCGGATGGGCCAAGATGCTGGAAGAGGTCATGCAAAACACGATTCCTTACCAGCAATTCTTGAACTCCTTGGTGGCGGATTTCACCCCGCAGGATCACGCTAGGGAAGGCCGTCTCGAGAGAGCGATGGAGGTCACTAGGAACAGAGTCGGAAAGCGGAGCCTCAAGCGTCCCGAGGTGGATCGCATCACCCCATGGTTGAATCATATGTCGGAGCACCTTGCGGCCCTTGTCGGGAAGAATCTTTCCAAAGAATATTCCGACGCGGTTGCCCAACGGATCATGGCGGTGGTCCAATCCCGGTTTGGAGAGGCGTTGCGGGATTTGCGTGAGAACCGGAGCCAGGATAAGCAGCAACAGAAAAACCGCATTATTATGCTGGGGCACCGGATCGAAATGCTGGTGGCCGAGCTTCTGGCGCAGGATTTGGTCTCGGCCGGCGCGCTGTTTCTTCCGGTCGAGATGGTCGGCCTGACGGATCCGGGTCTTCCGGATATGGAGTCTCTTCCATCCGCCCCGGTTCCCGAACCGGCTCCTCCGGAACCGCCGGTTGCCAAGCCCCAGGAGGATGAAGCCGCGGTGGTGGAAAAACTGGTGGCGCAAGCGGAAAAACATCCTCACGAGTACCCGTCTAAACCCGAAACCCGGAGCTTCGCGACGGAATGGGTCTCACAGAGGCGGAAAGCCGGCCAGCCGACCCGGTTTGTGGATTTCGATAAGGCGTGGACGGCAGAGGCGGAGCGGAAAGCGGCGATCGAGCAAGAATACGACGCGGCGCGGCGGGCGGAACTGGAATACGAGAGGATCCTTCACGAAGGATGGCCCCTCTTGCTCCAGAGATGGGAGAAGGAAGCGCGGGAGGCTGAAGCGCTGAAACGGGGACAGCTCAAGGAGTTGGATGAGGTGTCCAAATTGGTCGCCCGCGTTCTGGCCGATCCGGAGGCAGGTTTCACGGAGCTGTTGAAAGAGCTGAACGCGACTAAGGAAATTTCTGTGGATCCTCAGGACGCGGGGATGAAAACCCGCTTGACCACCGTCCAGACACTTTTGGCCACGGCCTTGTCCGGAAAGACGGCCGCTTATGTCGAGCGGACGCTTGTGAAGGCCGCCTCTCTCTCGTTGGAGGAAGCGCAAGGGATTTTGGAGAAGCTGTCGGCGGAGATCCAGGAGGTGAAGGAGGCGCTGGAGGGAGAAGGATTTGCCCCGTTCCAGGAGGCCGTGGCGCGCCAGGTCCCGGTGGTGGAGGGGGTGCGCCAGGTGAGGGATCTGAACGCTGTTTTGGAGAGTTCCGAAGACCCCACCGAGGTCCGGACTGTCCTCAAGCAGGCGGTAGCGATTCCGGCGGAGCGGGTCCACGCCGCCTGGAGGGACTCTTTTGAGAGAGACCGCCAACACGCCGCCGGCCGCTTGATCTGGGGCACCATCGAGTCGGCCGGAAATACTCCGGATGCTCTCCTGGATTCCGGAGACCTCAACCATCCGGAAGGACTGGGGCAGCTTTCCGATTACAACGCTTGGATCACGGATGCCGCCGGTTTCATGGACGTCCTGCCGGTGACTGCCGAGACCCGAGATGATCTGGCGGCCATGCGGAATGATCTGGCGGCCGCGCGGGAGGGGTACCGGGAGCTGATGCGAATCGCCGCGCTGCAGGATCTGGATCTCCTGCCGCCGGTGGAGCAGGCGCTCCGGGATTCCAAGGAACCATTGAAAACGCTGCAGCCCGCCTGGGCGGAGCGTCTCCGGCGCGCTTTGGAACCGGTGGTGGAGACCTACGCGGGTCACGTGGTGCGGGCCGAACCGGACGATTCCAGGGAGGCTGTCGCCAGGGAAAGAAAGCATCTGGAGGCGGTGCAGCAGGCCCTTGGGTTGTTGAAAGAGCTGGGATTCGCTTCGCGGGTTTTGGATAAGAAGAAATCCCATCTGGAGAGTTCTATCGCAAGGAGGCAGCAGGATGCCGAAGCCGCTGCCCGAAGAAAAGAGCTGGAAAAGAGAGATGGGATCCTGGCCGATCCGGGCGCGCACAGCGCTGTGGAAATCGCCGGGGCTGTTCTGTCCGCAAAACATTTGACGGACATCGTGGGAGGGAATATGGGCAGCCGGGGTGGCATGGCCGTCCAGGCCCTTTTGAGCGCTGCCGCCAAGGATCAGAAGATCAGCTCCAGCCAGACTGAGGCGGCCCGGGTTGAGGCGAACCACCGCTTGCAGAGCGATAAAGCGAAGACAACGGCGGGTCTCAAGACGCTGTATGAGGCTGTTCTGGTTCTAGCGGACCTGCAGAGCGCCCAGGCCGGCGCGGAGGAGGACGCTCTGACGGAGGAGGAAGAAAGAAAGCTTGCCGCCATGCCGGCCAGAGTGCCTAAGGGGGCCGTCCGGGCGCTTTTGCCGGACCTCAAGAGAGCGCTTCAAGATAAAACAATCCGGGAGATCCAAATTGTGAGTCTGCGGAAAGATGAGTCCGGCGCTTTAGTCCGTTATCAGAGCGGGGGGCAGTGGTTGATGGGGGTTCTTCCTGCCATTAGGGTTTTTAGAAAGCACAGTACCAAAAAACTAGCCGCAGCGTGGCTCTCCAACCGGGTTGGACAGACCGTCCAGGCCTATGTGAAAGCAATCCAGTGGAGACAGAACTACAGGCCGGAGGTGGTGTTTGCTCTCAATCTGCCGTATGCTCCGGAGCTGTTTCTCGAACCGAGAGTCTTTGAAGCTCAGCTGGAAACAAAGAGTTTCGAAGGGATGAAGGATTGGTTATCCGCCATGTTTCAGAAAGGATTCGAGCCCACCGATAACCTTCTGTCCCTGTATCACTCTGACCGATGGGGCGCCCTGTTCTGGGGAAAGAGGAGAGCGGTCGTTCACTGGCTGACAGAGCATTGGCGGGAATTGAAGTACGGGAATGCGGTTCTGGATCTTTTCCGGGATGTGGCGATGGACCCGGAGGAACAAATCCCGGTTCGCCTGGAGGCTTTTCACGGCATGCTTTATTTCTCTCACGCCGAACGCAGGCCGGAAGTCCGTGACGCGGCCGTCCTGTTGGGGACAACAATTTTCAAAAATCAGGGAAAAGATTGGGATGGGCGTCCTATGTTGTTCATGATCGGATGGGAGTTCTCTGAAAGCTCAGCGGATTGGAGGAGGGAGCTCAAGATTCCCGATGATTGGAAAGTGTCCATTGAAGAGCAGTTGGAAGGACGGATCCCGCGCATTTGGATCCAGGGAGTTCAGCCATTGCTATCGTGGGTCCTGCGCGGCGGGGAGATGGATCCTCGGCCATGGCTGGCACGGAAGCTGGGTTCTTCTTGGCGGAGGGAGTTGGACTTCGCCAGAAAACAAGAGATTGAACAGTGGCTGGCGGCGAATCCGGGAGCCGCAGCGGTCCCCGACCAGAAGGCGGCCGATAGACTGGGCGATACACAGGCCGGGATAGAGGAGAACACGGTTTTCTTCCTGCAGGCGGAGCTGTTCAGCCCGCAGGACCGGGCGAAACTGGATGAGCTCGCGCTGGCCGGGCTGGGGATTGACCTTGGCCGGGCGCTGGCCGGGGCGGAGGAGGGAAAGCGGCGGGATCTCCAGGTGGTTCTGGTGACCCCGGACACCGTCGCGCTGCTCCGGAAACAGTACGCCGGCTGGCGGATCATCACGGTCCGCAGAAAGCCGGGCACCGACCCGAGGCCGCTGCCGGTCTCCGCTATCCCGGTGGTGGCCGTGGCCGCGCTGGAGCGGGGCAAGCCCCTCTTCGACGTGGATGTCGCCCAGTTCCTGTATCTGCTGGAATGGACGCTGCCGGAGGCGTTGGACGAGCTGTCCCACCGCATCGCCGCCTAAAATCGGTACCAGGTACCCAAAGGCCAATCGGTACCTGGTACCATTCATTGTCCGTGCTACAATAAATGGTTCTCACGCGCTCGTAGCTCAGCCCGGATAGAGCACTAGCCTCCGGAGCTAGGTGTCCCGCGTTCAAATCGCGGCGAGCGCGCTTAACTTTTTCCCTCCACAATGCCAAGCGACAGACTCCAAAAGGTGGCGGAGGCCATCAAGGAAGAGGTGGCGCAGATCCTGCAGCGGGAGCTGAAGGATCCGCGGATCGGCTTCGTCACGGTGACGCGCGTGACGATCACGCCGGACCTGCAGCACGCCGTCGTCTATTTCAGCATGCTGGAGACGCACGGCAACGCCGCGGAGTCGGAGGCGGGTTTGAAGAGCGCGCGGGGGTTCATCCGGAAGCTGCTCGGGCAGCGGTTGAAGATCCGGGTGACGCCGGAGGTGACTTTCCGGTCGGATCCCTCGCTTGCGGAGATGGCCCGGATCTCGAAGCTGTTGAGTGATGTGAAGAAATCTTCCACGGAGGCAACTTAAGCCATGAGCGGCGTACAGGCCACGCAGGTCAAGCAAGTCATGCAGGCGATCCGGCGCCACCGCCGGTTCGCGGTGAGCTCCCACGTGAACCCGGAAGGGGATGCGCTGGGCAGCGCCTTGGCGCTGGCCTCGCTGCTCAAGCGGCTCGGCAAGCAGGCGGTGGTGGCCACCGACGGCGGGATCCCGAAGGCCTTTGAGTTTTTCCCGCGCGTGGCGCGGGTGATCGGGCGCCCTTCCCAGGTACGGATGCCGGAAGTGGCGATGACCGTGGATGTCCCGGTGCTGGCCCGGCTCGGTTCGATGAGCGGTGTTTTTGAGAAGGCCCCCCTCTCGGTGAACATCGACCACCATGTCAGCAACCAGTTGTTCGGCGACATTAACTGGGTGGACCCGAAGGCGGCCGCCGTGGGGGAGATGATCTACCGCCTTTACGAGGCGTTCGGCCTGCAGCCCACGCGGGACGAGGCCCTCTGCATGTATGTCTCGATCGTCACCGACACCGGCTCCTTCCGCTACATGAGCACCACGCCCGAGGTGCACCGGATCGCCTCCAACCTGATCTCCCTTGGCGTGAGCCCCCTCAAGGTAGGGCAGGACATCTACGAGTGCCATTCCCCGTCGGACCTGAGGTTCCTCGGCAAGGTGCTGACTTCGCTGCGGAGCACGCCCGACGGGAAGATCACGTGGGTCGAGGTGCCGCACCCGCTGCTCAAGCGCTGCCGACCCGGCCCGGAGATCGTGGATGAGTTGGTCAACTTCCCCCGTTCGGTCCGCACGGCCGAAGTCTCCTTCGTGCTGCGCGACCAGTCGCACGACGGGAAGATCCGGGTCAGCTTCCGCTCGAAGGGTAAGGTGGACGTGAACAAGATCGCCCGGTCGTTCGGCGGCGGCGGACATAGGGCCGCCAGCGGCTGCACGATTGACGGGACGCTCGCGCAGGTCCGGCAGAAAGTCCTGAAGGCCGCGCGCCAGGCAGTGAGGAATGGGCGCTAGCCACAGCGGCCTGCTGCTGATCGACAAGCCGGCCGGCATGACGTCGCATGATGTGGTGGACCGGGTGCGGCGCCGGTTCGCGATGCGGCGAGTCGGGCACGGCGGCACGCTGGACCCGGCGGCCACCGGCCTGCTGATCCTGCTGCTGGGCCAGGCCACCCGCTACGCCCGCCACCTCCTGAACGCCGACAAAACCTATTTTTCCACGCTGCTGCTTGGGGTCACCACCGACACCCAGGACTCGGAAGGGAAGATACTGGAAACCCGCCCGGTCGGCGAGCTCACCCGCGAACAGATCGAGCACGCCTGCGTCCGGTTCCGGGGAGAGATCGAGCAGGAGGTGCCGGCCTACTCCGCCGTGCGGGTGCAGGGAAAGAGGTTCTACGACCTGGCCCGGTCGGGCCAGCAAGTCCCCCGGCGGGTGCGGAAGGTGCGGGTGCACAATCTCTCGGTGCTGGAGATCCGGCTGCCGGAGGTGGACCTGGAAGTCACCTGCTCCAGCGGCACCTACGTCCGCACCCTCTGCGCCGATATCGGGGCTGCGCTGGGTTGCGGCGGGCACCTGAGACGGCTCTGCCGCACGCGGGTCGGCCCCTTCGCGCTGCAGCAATCGGTGAAGCTTGACCAGGCCGGGCCGGAGCACCTGCTGTCGGTCGAGAAACTGTCGTGGTCCTTCTCCGGCGCCTTCCCCGTTTCCCGCTGAAGCTCCCCGCGCCGGCCGCGGCACTGGGAATTTTTGACGGCGTCCATCGCGGCCACCGGGCCATCCTGGCCAAAGCGGTCTCCCTTGCCCGGAAACGCCGCGGCGCCGCCATCGCGGTCACCTTCCATCCGCACCCCCTTTCGGTTCTGCGTCCCGCCGCGGCTCCCGCGCTGCTGATGCCGCTGGAGCGGCGGCTGGAGGCCTTTTCCCGGATCGGGATCCGGACCACTCTGGTGGTCCCGTTCACCCGTTCCTTCTCCCGCTGGTCCCCCGAGCGGTTCGTCGAGGAGGTTTTGGTCCGGCGCCTGAAGGTCCGGGATGTGGTGGTCGGCGCCAACTTCCGGTTCGGGCACGGGCGGCGGGGAACCGTGAAAACGTTGGAACGACTCGGCCGGCGGCACGGGTTTAGGGTGCATGCCGTCTCCCCGGTCCGCTCCGGCGGGGCGCGCGTCTCATCCGGCCGGCTGCGGGAGTGGCTCCGGCAGGGGAAGCTGCGGAAAGTCCGCCGGCTGATGGAGGGCCCGGCCGTCGTCGCCGGGCGGGTGGTCCGGGGGGCGGGGCGGGGCCGGGGACTGGGTTTCGCGACGGCCAATCTCCGGGTGGAATCGGGGATCCTGCCGCCGGTGGGCGTTTACGCGGTGAGGGCCAAAATCTTAAATCGGTACCAGGTACCAAAGGGGCAATCGGTACCTGGTACCGTACCAGGTACCGATTATGGGGGCATGGCCAACCTGGGGTTCCGGCCCACCTTCGAAAAAACGGTGAAGGGTCGAGGGTCAAGGGTGAAGGGTCACCCTCCACCCTCCACCCTCCACCCGATCTTAGAAGTCCATCTGTTCGGCGTCAGTCGTCCCCTATATAGGAAGCGGCTGGAGGTGGAGTTTGTCCGCCGGTTGAGGGCGGAGCGGCGTTTTGGCTCCCCGCAGGCCCTGGCCCGGCAGCTTGGGATTGACGCCCGGCGCGCCAAATGGTATAGTCTTCCCTTAAACAATTAAGAAACCATGGCGTTAGTTAAAGAAAATAAAGAGAAGGTCATCACAGGTTTTCGCGTCCACGGGACGGATACCGGATCCGCCTCTGTCCAGGTAGCCCTGCTGACGGAGCGGATCAATATGCTCACCGACCATTTCAAGGTCCATAAGAAGGACCATCATTCCCGCCGGGGTCTCCTGAAGATGGTCAGCCAGCGCCGGAAACTGCTGGAGTATCTGAAGACCACGGACCGGGATGGATACAAAAAGGTCGTAGACCGTCTGATGCTCCGGAAGTAGTCCGGACGCTTCACTCTCCCCGCCCGACGCGTCAACTTGAATTGAAACCCTAGGAGGTTTGGTGTGACGACGGATTCGAACGTGCGCCGCGTCCAGATGCGGCTCGGCAAAGAAGACCTTGTGTTGGAGACCGGCCGGATGGCCAAGCAGGCCGACGGCTCTGTGGTGGTGCAGTACGGCGGGACCGTGGTGCTCGTCTCGGCGGTGATCTCCAAGGAGCCCAAGCCCGGGGTGGATTTCCTCCCCCTGACCGTGGAGTTCCAGGAAAAGACCTACGCGGCCGGCCGCATCCCCGGAGGTTTCTTCAAGCGGGAAGGCCGCCCCTCGGAGAAGGGGATCCTCACCTCCCGTCTCATTGACCGGCCGATCCGGCCCCTCTTCCCGAAAGGTTTCACCAACGAAGTTCAGGTGATCGCGCTGGTCCTCTCCCACGACGGCGCCAATGACCCGGATATCGCGGGGATCCTCGGCGCCTCCGCGGCGCTGGGGCTGGCGGGGGCCCCCGTCGGACGGATTGGGGCCTGCCGTGTGGGACGGGTGAACGGCCAGTTTGTGCTCAACCCGACTTACGCCGAAATTAATCAGGGAGACCTGGACCTGTTGGTCGTCTGCTCGAAGGACGGCATCATCATGGTGGAGTCCGGCGCCAAGGAGATCCCGGAGGAGGTCATGATTGACGCTCTCCGGTTTGGCCAGGAGCAGGCGCTCCAGACGATCACGCTGCAGGAGGAGCTGATCTCCGGCCGGGCCAAGGTCCGCGAGCCGTTCCCGATCCACGGGGTGGAGGCCGCTTTCTTGGAGAAGGTCCGCAAGATCGCCGAGCCCAAGCTGATTGAGGCGCTCAAGGCCCGCAGCGAGAAGGAAGGGGGCGACAGCGGCAAGAAGACCCTGACCACCGAGGTGCTGGCCCAGGTGCAGACGCCCGACGGCACGGTGACGGAGCTTCAGGTGGCGGAGGCCTTTTCCGACATCGAAAAAGCTTGGATCCGAAAGACCACGCTGGAAAAGGGGCAGAGGATGGACGGGCGCGGAAAAACCGATGTCCGCCCCATCAGCTGCGAGGTGGG
>Ga0080064_1002947_pt1 | contig 26660 bp, 21 predicted proteins | sample Subgrocontami54m_FD_69260 | JGI IMG/M metagenome (GOLD analysis project Ga0080064, IMG submission 69260) | Subsurface groundwater microbial communities from S. Glens Falls, New York, USA - GMW46 contaminated, 5.4 m (SPADES assembly) (version 2) ...
CTCCCCCAAGGGCGCCCGCGCGCCGGGCCATTGTCTGCCCAAGCGCGGCGTCCTGTTTGAGGCGCCTGGCTGCCTCCACGAAGCCAGCGGTGTCTCCTGGCTCGACGCACACGCCGGAGCCTTCCGTCTGAATGATCCGCGCGGCGAGGTTCCGCGCGGGCATCGCGGCGAGGATCGGCTTGCCGGCTGCGTGGTACGTGAGGACCTTCGAGGGGACCGAAAATGCGCCGGCGTCCGCCTCCAGGATCGCAATCGCGACGTCCGCGGCGCCGAGGATGTCGGGCATGTTCTCGTACGGCTGGAACGGCAGCAACTCGAGGTTGGGCAACGCACGTGCCTGCTGACGTCGGCGCAACGCTTCGGCGCCCGGGCCCTCGGCAATCACCAGGAGGTGCGCGGTCGGATCCGCCGAGAAATGTTCGGCGAGAGTCGAGAGGAGTTCGGGGTTGTGCTTCATGGCGAGCGTTCCTGAATAAAGAAAGACGAACCGGCCATCCAACCCACGGGCGCGGGACCACGCATTCTCACGGGGACGCGGGGAGATTTCCTCGAGCGACGCCCAGTTGGGCACGACGTGAATCCGGGAATCACGCACTCCGAAATCACGGAGCACGGGCCGGAAATCCTCCGTGATCGCCACGACCGACGCGCTGGCCTGGAAACAACGCCGGTCGAGCCAGCCGTACCATGCACCGGCGAGCTCGCCCAACAAACGTGACCGCTTGCGGGCCAGCGTGCGGACCGCGACACTGTACACGTCCTGCACCCAAGTGATGACCGGAATACCCAGGCTGCCCGCGGTGCGAAGCAGCCGCCATTGCGGCACGGACGGCGTCTGGCCGCTGAGTATGACATCGGGCCGGAGTTCGGCGACGAGGGCGGCCAGCTCGAGACCATAGTCCCGCTCGTACCCCGCCCGCTTGAGGAAGCTGTATTTGTTGGTTCGGTACGCCGCGGACATGGCGACGGGCCGAAAGGCCAGTTCGGGGGAGTCTTTCGGCTGCCGGGACAGGTTGCCTCGCGGCGTCACAAGGTTCGTCGCGAAAGCATGCGTGACGTGATGCCCGCGCCGCGCCAAGCTCCGGCTGAGCTCCGTCGGAAAAGGGTGTCCGGCGTAATCGTGGACGAGGATACGCATTTAGGCGATAGCGCGGAGGTGCGGATAATCGCGCTCAATACTGCGGCGCCCTCGAGCAAGAGTCCATGTTGATGGATTACTGCCCGCGATAGAATCCGCACATGAACTCGATCGCTCTGCGAATCGGATCGCCGCGTTCGATCAGTCGCGCCCACGGGCTCGCGGTGGCGGGCCAACCCATCAGCGAGCGTGCGCGTTTTTCGATGCGAGCACGATCATGGGCCGTCATTGCCCAGTGATCCCCCCGGCCTGAGATTGATTCACCGTGGATCCGGAACGCGCCGAGCGGACGGGCGATTGCCCTCACGCGCGCGCCGGCGAAGACCAGTTCCGCGAACAGCTCGTAGTCCCAGCACGAGCGATTTTCGAGGTTGAACCCGGGAGTTTTGCGGAACGCGGATGACCGGATGAAGGTGCCTTGCTGGAGGTAGTAGCACCGGCCGGCCGCAATGCCGCGGACCGACAGTCCCGTCGTGGCGCGGCCCCGCCATTCGAAACGCCCATCGGAATGGATCTGACGTATTGGTGAAATAACGACGTCGGTCGCGGCATGTTGCGTGAAGATGCGGCGCACATGGGCGAGCGCGCCGGGCAGGTAGAAATCGTCCGAGTTCAGGTAGGCGAGCACGTCACCGGTCGCCGCCGCAAAGCCGCGGTTCAATCCATCGGCCGGGCCGCGATCCGGCTCGAAAATCGTTGTGCTGACTTTGCCCGCGTGAGCGTATTCGCTGATCAATTCGCGGGAGCCGTCGCGGCTGCCGGGATCCACGACGATATATTCGTCGCCGGCGGCCAACTGCCCGCTGACCGAATCAAGACATTCTCGGAGGTACTGCTGCTGGTTGAAACTGATGGTTATGATGCTGAGCTTGATCGCCACCCGCACAGTCTGCGGCCGTACTCGCGGGCGTCAATCTGACGGCGTACGCGATGTGCACCGCCCAACTCCTTTCTCCGGGCAAACGCCGTGAATGGGGGCACCGCAGCTGGTTTTTGGAGGCGCTGCCTCGATGGGGGACGGGATTTCGTTGCACGGCAGTGCGGCTGGTAGCGATACTGTCACGCAATAATCGATGACCAACGCAGAGCGATTTCGACTTTCGACGAAGGCGATCCGCGTCGCTCGGTGGCGGGAGGTCCCCAAGCTTGCAGGTTTCATTCTCATTTCTGCCGCGATGCTCGCCTGCCGGACCCGCAGCCATCGCAAATGGCATTTTTCGCTCAACGACTACGAACTGTCGCTCGGCATCTCGGGTGCCTCCGGCTTCTACTTCGTGATGGAGGTGATTGTCGGCAAAGCCTACCGCGCCTTTGCTCCGCTGTTGCGCGATCCTCGGCATAATGGGGGCGTGCTCGATTGCGGCGCGAACGTCGGCTTCTTTGCGTTGTGGGCATTGCGGCAAAATCCGGCGCTCACGGTGTACGCTCTGGAGCCCCATCCGACAACGTATGCTTCCTTGTGCGAGCATACGCGGGTCAACGCGCTGACCGGTCGAATTCTTCCCTACCAGTTTGCGGCGCGATCGCGCGACGGTGCGATTGATGTCGACGTATGCGATGACAGCAACTTGGCGGTGATTGGCGAGGTGCTGGAGCGGGGGAAGGTCATACGCGGACGTCGTGTGCCCGTGCGGATGGTCTCACTCGATTCGTTTTGTGCCGAACGGAGGATAAAGCCAGCGTTGGTGAAGATCGATGTCGAGGGATACGAAGTTGACGTACTGTCGGGAGCCCGCGTGGTGCTCGATTCGGCGTCTGGCGTGATTCTGGAGGCGCACTCGCCGGTGTTGGCGGATGCGTGCACCGCCAAGCTCATTGCGCATGGATTTCAGGTGAATCAGGTTGACGGCCTTCCGCTGGGCCGCCGGGACTGAGCACCACGGCGGCTGCAAAATGGATATCGCTCACATCATTGGTTTTTTCTCGCCGGAGCATGGGGGCCCGCCGGTCTCGCTGCGAAATTACGCCATGGGCCAGCAGACGCGGGGCCATGCCATCCGGCTCTACACCCTGGAAGGTTTTCGCCACACCTCTCCGGCCTTCCGGCTGCCAGCGCCCATTCGGCAGGTGGTGGCAAAAGTGCCGCAGCCCGAGCGGCTCGGCGCGTCGAAGGAGTTGCGCGCGGCGATTCTCGCCGATCCGCCTGCGGACATCTACCATCTGCACGGGATCTGGATGCGGCCGATGTACTATGCATCCGAGAAGGCGAAGCAGTCGGGCCGGCCGTATCTCATTGAAATCAACGGCGCGCTCGATCCGCTGGAACTGAAGACCAAGCCGTGGCGAAAGCGAATCGCCCGGTGGATGTATCAGGACCGGATGATTCACGAAGCGAACTGCCTCCACGTGAACTCTGAGCGCGAGGCGGTGCACTTGCGCGAACTTGGTTTCAACCAGCCGATGGTCGTTATTCCCGCGGGGTTCAATCTCGCGGAGGCGGATGCCTTGGCGCGGCAAGGAGAAGAAAGCCCGCCCGCCTGGGCCGTGCAGTTGAAGGGACGGCGCGTGTTGTTGTACCTGGCACGTGTTTTTCCAGGAAAAGGGATCGACGACCTGATCGACGCGTGGGCGGCGCTCGCCGCCCAGTTTCCCGATTGGGATTTGGTGATCGTCGGCCCCGGCACGCCGCAGGATGTCGAGTCGCGAAAGCAGAAATGCGCGGTGATGGGCATCGACCAGCGGTGTCATTGGATCGGCCTGGTGCCGGATCGCGAGCGGGCGTGGGCGTATCGAAAGGCGGATCTATACGTACTGCCATCGCACAAGGAGAATTTTGGTAACACCGTGCAGGAAGCGCTGGGCTATGGAACGCCGGTCTTGACGACGACCGCGACGCCGTGGCTGCAGTTGGAGGCGTGGCAGTGCGGGTGGGTGTGCGACGACAACGTGCCGAGCCTCACGCCCAAGCTGGCTTCGGCCTTGCAGACGAGTCCGGCTGATCTTCGTCGGATGGGCACAGCAGGCCGTCGGATCATTGAAGCGCGATTCTCGCTCGACCGCGTGGTCGACGATCAGTTGGCCACGTATGAATGGATGCGGGGCGGGCTAATCCCGCGTTGCCTTTACGTCGGTTGAGCGGCGCCGGTCGGTGGACGGCCGACGCGGCCGTCAGCGCTGGATACGTCAAGGGCGAAACGGAGTTCTTCCCTCAACGCAGCCCGTTCGTCCTTGAAGGGCCGGATTTCCGGATCGGCCTGAAATGCGTCACGCCAGGCGCACCGTCACCTCATCAAGCTCCGCCCAGAGGATGAGGCCGATGAAAAACACACACCAAGTCGTGAGGATGGCCGGATTCTGAAATGGAAAATCGACCCAGGCGTGCAGCAGCGTCGTTGCGAGGGCAATCGCGAGCACCGCGGCGACGGGGTTGCGCCAAAACCGCGAGCGCACGGCGTAAGCGACGGCACAAGCCAGCAGGCTGGCGATAATCGAGCAGCCGACGATTCCGAATTCGGCGAGAACCTGGACCCAATCGTTGTGGGCGTGCTCCCAGAACATGCGTTGGTGCTGCCAGTCGTACGCGATCTTGTCGTATCGCATTTGATAGATGGGGAACCCAAACCGGAAACAGCCGGCGCCCCAGCCGTAGGCCAATCGGTCGCGGGCCATCTCCAGGGTGGCATCGCGGACGATAATCCGGGCGTCAATGGACATGCGGCGATGTTCCCCGAACAGGTTCTCGAACCGCGCAATGACTCGATCCACCCCGAGAGCGTAGGCGGTGACGCCGACGAAGCCGGCGAGCACGAGGAGCAAGGCAAAGGAAATCGCGAACGAACGCTTTTCCGCGCCGCGACGAAACTCGTAGAGGCCAAGGGCAGCAAGGGTGGCCGCCACCATGCAGATCATCAGGATGACGCCGGCGCGCGAAAAAGAGAAGATGACCATCATCGCCATGATGGCTGCGGCGAACCCATACAAGGGCGCCGGGCTGGATTTTTCCATCCGGCGCTCGTCGCGGAGGTAAACCCAGAACCCCAAGGCCAGGGTCACTGCCACGATGAGATTAAAATAAGTCGCCGCGTGATTCTTATAAGGAATCGAGGCGACGAAATAGTGCGTGGGCGGCTCCAGGAACCAGAGGAACTTCCCGTTGTTTTTCATCCGGTAGATGAGGCCGAGCATGGCAAGGACGAGCCCGTTGGCCGCGATGGTCGTTAAGATAAGATGCAGGGTCCGGCGGCGGGTCGTGGCAATCCACAGGGCGCAGACCGTGAGCCAGACGGTGGAATAAATCATCAGCATCCGCCACGGATTCCATTGCGCGAGCGGCGCGCGCATGCCGGCGGGCCAGTGCGAGTTCTCCGGAATATTTCGCATCCAGAACACGACGCCGTCAGTTTGATATTCCCAGGCCGGATTAATCGCCTGGATCGCTACATATCCCAGGAAGACCAGCCCCAGCCAAAACAAGGGAAAGCGCAGCAGCTTGGGCCAGGTGTACAGCCAGAACGGCTGCTCGCCCGTCGAGCGGTCGTCGTAATAACGCGGGAGCAGGGCGACCACGAATGCGGCGAGAGCGAGCACCAGGGCGACCACGTGGGACCAGATGCGCATGCCGCCGTACGCCCATGGGAGGAACACGAGTTCGGCGGCGATGACCCAGCAGGCGGTCAACTCCAGTGGATGGACGTCATGGCGGGCGAGCTGCAGCCCTGGCGACGGGGTTCTGCTGTCGGGCTGCGGCATCGAAAATGTTGTCACGCCAGATTCGACGGTGGGCAAGGCTCTGACCAGCCTCAAGATTTTACGCATTTTACTATCACTGCATAGCAACGGAGATCGTGTTACGGGAAACGGCCGGACAATACGCCATTCAGGGAATGGGCTGCCAAGGCTTGAGCCAGCACGCGTCCCGGCAAGTCCGGCACCAGGAAGGAGGGTCCCTGATTGGCTCGTCCATGCTTCCACGTGCAGCGCCGCGTTGACGTCGCGGCGCAGACGGGAAACATCCGGAGCGACGCCCATCGTCCCCATAGCTCAACTGGATAGAGCAGCGGTTTCCTAAACCGTCGATCCCGGTTCAAGTCCGGGTGGGGGCGCCAGGGCGGAGGAGCGGAGCGGCACGCGGCGAGTGACAAGTGACGAGTGACGAGTGACGAGCTGTTCAACCGATTCGCTGGGTTGGAGCGACGGAGGTGGCGTGGCGTCCGCGGTGGCGCGGTCAACCTGACCGCGTACGGGCGGGTAAGAATCCAAGGGCAACGCTTATTGGCCAGTGACGAGTGACAAGTGGCGAGTGACAAGTGACGACTTCCCCTTCGCGCTCTTCGCGACCTTCTGTTCAACCGGTTTGCTGGGTTTGAGCAGAGCTTCTGTTCACCCGGTTCGTCGGTTTGGGCCATCGGAGGATAGAACGACTTCCCGCAGAAATTGGCAAACGCTGCGCACGGCGCGAACGAGGCTTGCCCAAACGCGCCGCGGATTGCTCTGCTGTCCACAAATGCGTCCGAAAAAAGTCGCCCTTCTCACGGCCGGTGGACTGGCTCCTTGCCTCAGCGCGGCGCTCGCCGGGCTGATCGAGCGGTACTCGAAGACCGCGCCGGAAATCGAAATCATCTGCTATCGCGGCGGCTACAAGGGGCTGCTGCTGGGCGATAGCCTCGTCGTCGGCCCGACCGAGCGCGCGGCGGCTCCCGTGCTGCGGCAGCACGGCGGCAGCCCGATCGGCAACAGCCGGGTGAAGCTGACCAACGTGAAGGATTGCCTGAAGCGCGGGCTCGTGAAGGAGGGGCAGAATCCGCTGCAGGTCGCGGCTGAACAACTCGTGCGCGACGGCGTCGATGTGCTCCACACGATCGGCGGCGACGACACGAACACGACCGCCGCCGACCTCGCGGCGTTTTTGGCGAAGAACAACTACCAGCTCACCGTCATCGGGCTGCCGAAAACGATCGACAACGACGTCGTGCCGATCCGGCAGAGCCTCGGCGCGTGGACGGCGGCGGAGCAGGGCGCGTTCTTCTTCGAGCGCGTCGTCGCCGAGCACAGCGCGAATCCGCGGATGCTCATCGTGCACGAGGTGATGGGTCGCAATTGCGGCTGGCTCACCGCCGCGACCGCGCGGCAATACCTGAAGCGGCTGGACCACAGCACGCTGGCGCCGGGGCTCGGGCTCACGCGCGAGCGGCTGGCGGTGCACGGCGTTTATGTGCCCGAGTTGGCGCTGGACATCGCGGCGGAGGCGAACCGGCTGAAGGCCCTGATGGACCGCGTGGGAAACGTGAACGTGTTCATCAGCGAAGGCGCGGGCGTGGAGAGCATCGTGGCGGAGTTGACCGCGCGCGGACAGGAAGTGCCGCGCGATGCGTTTGGCCATGTGAAGCTCGACGCGGTGAACCCGGGCAAGTGGTTCGGCGATCAATTCGCGAAGATGATCGGCGCCGAGAAGGTGCTGGTGCAGAAGAGCGGTTATTTTTCGCGTGCCGCCCCGGCGAACGCAGCGGACCTCGCGCTGATCCAGCAGTGCTGCGATCACGCGGTGGAGTGCGCGTTGCGTCGCGAGAGTGGTGTCGTCGGCCAGGACGAGGAGCGCGGCGACGTTCTGCGCGCGATCGAGTTTCACCGCATCAAGGGCGGGAAACCGTTCGATGTCGGCGTGGCGTGGTTCCGGGAGTTGCTCGGGGGAATCGGGCAGGCGGTTTCCGCCGCGGTCGCGGCGGGCGCGGCGCATTAGCGCGTGGTGGGGGAAGGCTGGAGGCCCGGAAGGCTGGAAGGCCGGAATTCCGGAAGTCCAGAAGGCCGGAAGTCGGGAAGCCCGGAAGTCCGGAAGTCCAGAATTCCGGAAGGCCGGAAGACCGGAAGACCGGAAGACCGGAAGACCGGTGCAAGACTGGTGCCCGACCTCTAGTGCACGCAGAATTTCTCGTGATGGGCGATCATTGAACCGAGCATCTTGCCCACGCGTGCGTAGCCGTGTTCGAGCTCCGGCAACTCAGCGGCATCGATATACCCACAGTCGGTGGCACTGCTGAGCCAATGAAGTGTTTCCTGAAGTTCTCCATCTGCATCGGTGAGTTTGGAGAGAAAATGCGCCGGGTACCTGCGCTTGCCCCACGCTTCCGCGAGGTTCGCGCCGATTGATCGGGAGGACCGCCGCGCCTGGTCAGTAAGTGAATACGCTTCTTCGCGCGGCCAGCGGCGTGACAGAACGAACAGTGAGTGCTGCAGACCGAACCCGAGCTGGTAGACGTCCAAGTCGCGGAAGGTTTTGATGTTGGCGTTCGACGGGTTCATCGCAGTTCCAGAAACCAGCTGCCGACTCCCTTCGGCAATACCCCCGTGTACCGTATTTTGAGTACACGCGGTCCTTGACCTTAAGCATTTGGGTCCCACCGGGCTTCCGGAATTCCGGCATTCCCGAACTCTGCACCTCCGTTCCTCACTGTCCCCGAATTCACACCCGTTTCGAAACCCGTCACTCGACATCGGCGTCTCAACGGGCACATTTCCGGACTTATCCCACCACCCATGGGAGCAATCCCTGGGTCCTCCCACTCCCACCCATGACTCTCCCACGTATGTGGCGCGCGACCACCGTGTGCTCGCGATCAGAAGCCTCGTCCGCTCGTGCTCGCCGATTTTCCCTGCGCACCTCTGGACCTCCGGGCCGCCGGACCTCCGGACTTCCGAACCTCCGGACTTCCCGGCGCGGCGCGTTTTCGTTCTTCATCCTGGCGGCTGCGTTCATTTCCGCCTACACCGCCGCGCCTGCCGCCCAGTACGACCAGCGGCTGATCAACCTCTCGACCCGCGCCCAGGTCGGCACCGGCTCGAACATCATGATCACGGGCTTCGTGGTCCAGGACGCCGCGCCGAAACGCGTGCTCATCCGCGCGGTCGGCGCGCGGCTCGCGCAGGCGCCCTTCAACCTTTCCGGCGTGCTCGCCAATCCGCAGCTGCAGCTGTTCAACGCCAACGGCACGCTCGTGCTCGCGAACGACAACTGGTCGACCGAGGACCGCACGACGATGGATTCCGTCGGCGCGTTCGCACTCGCCAACGGCAGCGGTGACTCCGCGCTCGTCGCGACGCTGTCGCCCGGCGTGTACACCGCGCAGGTCAGCGGCGTGAACAACACCTCCGGCGTCGCCATCCTCGAGATCTACGACGTCACCGGCTCGGCACGGCTGATGAACCTCTCGACGCGCGCCCTCGTCGGCAACGGCGCGAACACGTTCTTCTCCGGCCTTTCCGTCGCGCCCGGCGGCGGCGCGCGGCGCGTGCTGATTCGCGCGGCCGGTCCTTCGCTCAGCGCCCTCGGGGTCGGCGGCGCGCTGGCCGATCCGGCGATCGCGATTCTCGATTCGTCCGCGCGGCAAATCGCCAATGGCGCGAACGACAACTGGGACGCCAATGGCGCGGGCCCCGCGCTCGGCTTCGCGTTCCAGCAATCCGGCGCGTTTCCGTTTTCCGCCGGCAGCCGCGACTCCGCGCTGCTGGTCGACCTGATGCCGGGCAACTACACGATTCAGGTGAATGGCGTCGGCGGCGCGACCGGCACCGCGCTCGTCGAGGTCTACGACCTTTCGCCGGAAACGCTCTCCACCGTCAGCGTGAGGGCGAGCGTGCCGGCGACCGATACGACCGCCCTGGCGGCGGCGATTTTCACGTTTACCCGCGTCGGTGTGGTGAACAGTCCGGTCACGATCGACTACACGATCAACGGCACGGCGACGCCGGGCGTCGATTACCAGCCGCTCGCCGGCCGCGTGACGATTCCGGCGGGCGCGACCTCGGCGACGGTGCAGTTCGTGCCGAAGGCGAACCCGGAAAATACCAACAACCGCGTGGCCACGCTCACGATCACGCCGAACCTTAGCTACGGCGTCGGGGCGGACGACCGCGCGGGGGTCACGATCTTCGCCAACTCGGGCACGCTGTACGTTTCAAATCTGCGCGCGCTGCCGAGTGCCGCGACTTCGACCGCCTATGGCATCGCGACGATCCAGCTCGCGCCGGACGAGAAGTCGGCGACGGTGAACATCTCGTTCTCGAATCTCAGTTCGCCGGAAGTCGTCGGGCACCTCGTGATCGACGGCAACTACGTGTTCAACCTGCCGCAGGGCCAGGTGAACAACGCGTTCTGGACCTTCACGCCGGTGGGCACGTACTCGACGGCGGATCTGATCGCCGCGCTCAAGGCGGGCCGCATCAGCGTGAGCATCGACACCGCCCAGTTCCCGGGCGGCGAACTGGCTGGCGGATTTGTCCGCAGCAGCGGAGCGGCGGCCTTCAACCCGCCGGCGGCGCCACCGCCGATCGATTTGACGCGTATCACGCAGACGGATGCAGCGCGTTTCCTGACGCAGGCGACGTTCGGGCCGACGATCCCGGAGATCAACGGACTCGCGGCGAAAGGCTACCACGCGTGGATCAATGAACAGATGACCGCGCCGCGCTCCTCGCACCGGCAGGAGACGATCGACGACTTCAATCGAAATGCGACGAACGGCGGAGTGGGTACGCGCGACCCGGTATCGCTCGCGTACCAGCGGCCCGGCGGCCCACACCGCCAGGCGGCGTGGTGGAAAATCGCCGTCACGGGGCAGGACCAGCTGCGGCAGCGCGTGGCGTTTGCGTTGAGCGAAATCCTGGTGGCGTCGGATGCGAACGGCACGATTTTCCAGTGGCAGGAAGGCGCGGCGAACTACTACGACCTCTTCGTCAATGGCGCGTTCGGCAACTTCCGCGACGTGCTCGAGCAGGTCTCGCTCAGCCCGATCATGGGCATCTACCTGAGCGCGCTGCGCAACGCCAAGGCCGCCGGCGGCACGACCCCGGACGAAAACTATGCGCGGGAGATCCAGCAGCTCTTCTCCATCGGATTGAACGAGCTGAATCCCGACGGCACGCTGCGGCTCGACCCGAACGGCCAGCCGATTCCGACGTACAACCAGGACACGATTGTGCAGACCGCGAAGGTCTTCACCGGCTGGTCGTACGCGAATGCCACGCCGAACGCGACGGGCAACGTGAACCTCTTCCGCGGCGGCGCGGCCGACTACATCAACCCGATGATGCTGTGGCCGGCGTTTCACGACGACACGCAGAAGACGATCGTCGGGGGCAAGGTGCTGCCGGCGGGGCAGGGCGGAATCAAGGACTTGAAGGACACGCTCGATGCGCTGTTCGAGCATCCGAACACCGCGCCGTTCATCTCGCGCCAGCTGATTCAGCGGCTGGTCACGAGCAATCCAAGTCCTGGATACGTTTATCGCGTGGCGCAGGTGTTCGCGAACAACGGCGCCGGCGTGCGCGGCGACCTCGGCGCGGTGGTGCGGGCGATTCTGCTCGATTACGAGGCGCGCTCGCCGGCGGTGGCGGCGACGGCGACGTTCGGCAAGCTGAAGGAGCCGCTGCTGCGCGGCACGGCGCTGTTCCGCGCTTTCAGTGCGTACTCGAACAACGGCCGGTTCAACATTCCGAACGCCGAGGGCAACCTCGCGCAGGCGGCGTTGCGGGCGCCGACGGTGTTCAACTTCTTCGAGCCGAACTACGTGCTGCCGGGGGCGACGGCGTCGGCCGGGCTCTACGCGCCGGAGTATCAGATCATGAACGACACGACGGCGATCACGCAGCCGAATTTCTACTACACGTACGTGGCGACGAACCGCTCGACGAATCCGGCGGACCAGACACCGCTGCCGGTATTCGATCCGTTCGTGCCGCTGGCCGCGAATGCCACGCAGCTGGTCGACAACCTGAACCTGTTGCTCACGGCCGGCGGCATGCCGTCGGCGGTGTCGGGCCGGATCGTCAGCGCGGTGAATGCGATGCCGAGCGGCACGCCGGCGCTGGAGAAAGTGCGGATGGCGGTGTACCTCACGCTCACGGCGCCGCAGGGGGCGGTGCAGAAGTAGCGCGGCGCTGGGGGGCGCGAGCCAAGGACCAGGAGCCAAGGACCAGGAGCCAGGAGTCAGGAGTCAGGAGGCCAGGAGCCAGGAGCCAGGAGCCAGACCAACGACGTGATTCCAAACTATAGCTTATTTTTCCGCTGGAGCCGGCGCGGAGGCGCACGCTACGCGTGCGTCCGCAGGGCCGGAATTCCGGGAGGGTCCGTCAAGACTCAAATCCTGCCGGGCTTTCTTGCTCCGGACCTCCGGACTTCCGGAATTCCGGACCTCCGGACCTCCGGACTTCCGGACCTCCGGACTTCCGGAATTCTGGTCTTCCGACTCACACCCTTGATTTCAATTTAATCCTCACATTCCCATGAACCCGAATCCTGATCCTTCCCGTCGCAAATTCATCGGGGCTTGCTGTGCTGCGGTGACGGCGACCGGCATGCTTTCCACGCTGGCGCAATTGCGGCTGATGGGCGCGGTCGCCGATTCCGGGTCGAGTGCGGTGACCCCGCCGCGGGCGGGTGCGCTGCCGCCGGATTACAAGGCGCTCGTCTGCCTGTTCCTCGCGGGCGGCAACGATGCGAACAACATGATCGTGCCGTTCGATACCGCCGGTTACGCGGCGTATAACTCGGTCGGCGGCCGCGGCGCGATCGCGCTGCCGCGGACGCAGCTGCTCGGCATCACGCCGAAGACGAGCGACGGTCGCGAGTGGGCGTTGCACTCGAGCTTGAACGCCGACGTCGCGAACACGAACAACAGCGGGCTGAAATCGGTTTTCGACGCGGGCAAGATGGCGGTGGTCGCAAACGTCGGCACGCTGGTCGTCCCCACCTCGAAGGCGCAGTACAACGCGCGCTCCGTGCCGCTGCCGCCGCAGCTTTTCTCGCACAACGACCAGCAGGTCGAGTGGCAGAGCAGCGTGCCGGACAAGCCGTTCGCGACGGGGTGGGGCGGCCGGCTGGCGGACCTAACGACCGCGTTCAACACGAGCAGCAACATCTCGATGTCGATCAGCCTGAACGGGCAGAACTCGTTTCAGGTCGGCAGGAACGTGGTGCAGTTCGCCGTGAATCCGGGCGGCGCGGTGGCGCTCAGCAGCTCGAGCGGCGGCACGGCCAGCGGCACGAACGCGGCGAGCATCCGGATGCGGACGCAAAACGAGCTGTTGCGCGCGCAGAACGCGAACCTGTTCGAGACGGCGTTCGCCGGGATGACGGACAATGCGATTTCCGACAGCGCGATGCTCTCGGGCATCCTGAGCGGCAACGCGCCGTTCACCACGGCGTTCTCGGCCTCCGCGCTCGGCCAGCAACTGCGCACGATTGCGCGGCTGATCGCGGCGGCGCCGCAGCTGGGATTGAAGCGGCAGGTTTTCTTCGCGCGGATCGGCGGCTGGGATTTGCACGACGCGCAGCTGGGCGCGCACGCGAATCTTTTCGCCGACGTGAGCCGCAACGTCGCGGCGTTCTACCGGGCGACGGTCGAGCTGGGCTGTGCGGACCAGGTGACGACGTTCACGTCGTCGGATTTCGGCCGGACGTATAATACAAATGGAGACGGCTCCGACCACGGCTGGGGTTCGCATCACCTGGTGGTCGGCGGCGCGGTCAAGGGCGGCGATATTTACGGCCAGATGCCGAACCTCACGATCAACGGCCCGGACGACACGGGTCGCGGCCGCTGGATTCCGACGACGAGCGTCGACGAGTATGCCGCCACGCTGGCGACATGGTTTGGCGTGAGCGCGACGAACCTGCCGGTGGTGCTGCCGAATATCGGGCGGTTCGCGCAGCCGAATCTGGGGTTTGTGTGAACGGGGCGGGTGCGGGCGCACGCTTGCGCGTGCGCCCGGAGGGTCGGAGGTTCGGAGGGCCGGAGGGTCGGGCAGGCGCGCACGCTTACGCGTGCGTCCGGAGGGTCGGAGTCCCAGAGGACCAGAGGGTCGGGCAAGAAGGGGAATTGGGTTTCGAACTCCGTTCAGCCGGGGCGAGGGCGCGCCGGCTGCAACTGCCGGGCTTCCGGAATTCCGGAATTCCGGAATTCCAGAGGGCCGGAGGGCCGGGCAAGACGCGATCGCCGGAGAGTGGCGCGCAGTCGTAGCACGCTCAATTTGAGCGTGCACGGAACGGTGTCTGGTTTTTCGGAATGGATTTCAACGCGGGCAGGTTGCCCGCGCTACGGGCGTGGCACGCTCAACCTGAGTGTGCTCGAAACGGAGTGCGCAACTGCGTACGGATTTCCCGCGCGGTCAGGTTGACCGCGCCACGCAAGCACTTTACGCCCGATGCTGACTCGAGATGAATCGCCGACGCATCTGGCCCCTGGCACTGTTCGTAATCGCGGCGGCCGCGGTTGTCGTGCTATTTTGGTTACGGCGGGACCAGCCGCGCGGCTCTGCCGCGGCGCGGATGCGGGTACCGGCGGCCGCGAAGGTCGGGACGGCTTCCGGGCCCGGTTCGGAGCACGCTCAGGTTGAGCGTGCTACGGTGCGGGCGGCGGCGCGGGCGGCGGTGCCGCTTGCGGGCGAAAGTCACATGGCCGACGAGCTGAATGCGCCGGGCGGCACGATTCAGCGGGACCTGCAGATCCTGGGCGAGGTGTTCGAGATGTGGCAGACGAATTTTCCGCGCGAGGGGAATCCGGTCGGGCTCAACGCTGAAATCACCGCGGCGCTGACGGGAGACAACGTGCACCGGTTCGCGTTCATTGCGCCAACGCACCGCGCAATCGATGCGGCGGGCGAACTCTGCGACCGGTGGGGCACTCCGTTTCGGTTTCACCAGATCAGCGGCCGGCAGATGGAGATTCGCAGCGCGGGGCCGGATCGGAAGTTCGGGACGGGGGATGATGTGGCGCTGGGAGCGTCGGAGGTCCAGAGGCCCGGAATTCCAGAATTCCAGAGAGAGTGAAGGCCGGCATGCCGGAGGCCCGGAGGGCCGGAATTCCGGAGGGTCGGACTTCCGGACCTCTGGACTTCCGGACTTCCGGGCTTCCGGGCTTCCGGACTGCCGGACTGCCGGCCTCCAATCCTTGCAACCTCGGCCCGCTCGCGGCGTCTCGACAACTGACGAGACGTTCACAACGTTCTCTCCTCGTATGTGTGCTCATTTCAAACCCACTGGAGCAAATCGACGACGCAGGTTTCGTCCGGCTGCAGGATTCACGCTCCTCGAAATCCTCGTCGTGCTCGCCATCATCGGCCTGCTGGCGGGCCTCGCGATTACCAATGTGGACAAGATTTTTGGCGGCGCGCAGCAATCGACCGTCCAACTGCAGGTCCGCGATTCCATGCGCGGGCCGTTGACCGCCTACCGGATTGCGACGGGCGATTATCCCACGACGGCGGAGGGCATCCAGGCGTTGATCTCGCCGCCGTCCAGCAAGGCCGACAAATGGCATGGCCCATACCTCGAGCCGCCGAAGATCCCGCTCGATCCCTGGGGCGAGCCGCTGCAGTACGCGTATCCGGGAAGCAAGAACAAGGGCGGCTATGACCTTTGGTCCAAGGGGCCGGACAAACAGAGCGGCACCGCGGACGACATCGGCAACTGGGAATCGGCTGCGCCGGGCGAGAACAAGTAGAGTAGGGACCTGGGGATCAAGGGACCAAAGGACCAAGGACCAAGGACCAAGGACCAAGGACCAAGGACCAAGGACCAAGGACCAGGCCAGGTGCAATCGCGGCAAATTCAAAATACAAGACTTGAGTGTAGACCGGCGCGCCGGAGCGCCCGCGGTTGCGCGAAGCGCGTTGGCCAGCAGGGCACGTAATTGATCCATTCGGCCAGCGGTCGGAACTTTCGCAATCGTCCGGGGTAAATTTTCAACTCGTGGTTATCTCTTCTCACTCTCCGGCGATTGGACGCCCCACGGGGACGCGAATGCCCCGTTCGGCGATCTCAGAGCTGGAATTCCGGAATTCCGGAATTCCGGAATTCCCGTGCCGCGCCTTCACGTTGCTCGAAGTGCTGCTCACGATCGCGATCATCGCGCTGATCGCGAGCGTGCTGATTGGCGGGTCGGCGCGGTTGCTCACGCAGCAGGCGCTATCGGTGGACGATATCTTTTGGAAGGCGGTGCAGGAGGCGCGCAAGACCGCGTTGAAGTCGGAGCACGAAATCCGGTTGAAGTTCGACAAGGACAAGAAGCAGTTCGCGCTGATCGACGGCATCGCGCCGACGCAACCGACGGCCGACGGCATCACGCGCGAAGAGGTGCCGCTGAAGGTGTTCCCCGTCCCGGCGGAAGCGGCGTCGGATCTCGTGGTGGATTTTCTGGGGCCCGCGAGCGCCGGCGGTCCCATGTTGCTCATCGGCGGCATGCTGCTCGAGGGGAGCCCGGTCACGTACGTGACGTTTTACTCGGATGGCACGTGCACGGCGTTTCGCTTGCAGATTTCGCGTCATGGTTCTGTTCATACGCTCACGCTCGATCCGTGGACGTGTGCGCAGGTGCTGAAACAGCCGGAGCCGGGGACTGGCTAGGTGATGAGCATGCGGTTATCGAAACATGGACCGGCTGAGACGGCTTGGGCTTCGTTTTGCTGGAAGCCCGGAATTCCGGAATTTCGGAAGGCCGGCGGTGCGGAGGCGCGGAACGAGCGCTTGCATCTGGAGCCGGCGCGTCGCAGCGCCCGTCGTAGCGCGGTCAACCTGACCGCGCCCGGTGCGCCGCGGGCGAAGCACGGTCAGATTGACCGTGCCACCCGGGCCTTCACTTTACTCGAGGTTCTTGTCGCGCTGTGCATTTTCGCGATGGCGGTGGTCGTGCTCGGGTCGGCGTATATGAACGTGCTCAACACCTACGAGGTTGTTTCACGCGGGATGCAGATCAACGAGGACTTCGCGTTCGCGCGGCAGCAGGTGCTGAACGAGCCGGACCGCAAGAAACTGGAGCAGGGCGGCGAGTTCGACACCGCCAACGGCCGCCGCGTGCGGTGGAGCGTGGACATCCAGTCGAGCACCGTGGCGGACGTTTACCAGGTGACATTCACGTGCGAGGTGTCGGATCCGGCGCGGCCCGAGCCCGACAAACAGGTGCAGACGTTCATGCTGCTGCGGCCGACGTGGGTCATCGATCCGGCGGAGCGCAGCAAATTGAAGGAAGATGCCAAGGCGCGGATTCTGGAATTCCAGGAGAAGATGAAGAAGGCATGAGCGGCTTCGATCAGAATTCCAGAAGTCCGGAAGGCCGGAGGGCCGGCAGTCCGGCGCGCCGCCGTGGCACGCTCAACCTGAGCGTGCTCGAAACGGAGTCTGGTTTTTCGGACCGAATTTCAACGCGGGCAGGTTGCCCGCGCTACGGCGAAGAGCCGGCCTGCCGGCGCTGCGGCTTCACCCTGCTGGAGGTCCTGCTCGCGCTCGCGCTCGTGGCGCTGCTGCTGGTGTCGATGAACACGTTCGTGTTTTCGATGGGCGAGCTGTGGGGGAAGCGGGCGGACATCCGGCTGTTCGATCAGCATGTGCGGGCGGTGACGCGTTACCTCGAGCACGAGTTGCGCGTCGCGGCGATGCCGCCGGCGGCGAAGCCGAACTCCACGCCGATCGCGCTGCAGGAAATCAAGCCGCAGAACGGGATGATGGAAAAGCTGCTGACCTTCGAACTGCCAGCGGGCAGCCGGCTGTTCACGTGGCCGGAGCGGCCGCTGCCGGAGGTCGTATGCTCGTTTCAAGTGCGGCCGAACCAGGGGCTCGTGATGCTGTGGCACTCGCGGCTGGAAAAGAATTTCGAGACCGACCCGCCGCGTGAAACCGTCGTGACGCCGCTCGTGTCCGCGTTGAGTTACGATTACTACGACCCCGACTCGAACCGCTGGACGACCGAGACGATGTTGAAAATGGACCCGCAAGGCCAACCGATGACGCCGCAGCGGTTGCGGCTGAAATTCACCTATGGAAAACTGACGCGCGAGGCCGTGGTCGCGTTGCCCATGGTGGGCGAGGGGATGCCGGTGTTTTGAGAAGTACCAAGTATCAAGTGCCAAGTAACAAGAATATGAATGCAAGATGTAGGTCAGCGCGCTCGCGCGCGTCGGCGTGCATTTCGGGCGCGTGCAAGCCCGCTGGCCTACGCTTGCGCGTGCGTCTCGGAGGGGCGGAGTCCCGGAGGGTCGGAGGCTCGTGGCGCGCGCTCGCGCGTGCGTCCCGGAGGGTCAGAGATCCAGAGGGCCGGAGGCCCGGCCAAGATTTTCTCCGGACTTCCGAACCTCCGAACCTCCGGACCTCCGGGCTTCCGGACATCCGTACATCCATACATCCGGATTTCCGGATTTCTGGAATTCCGGAATTCCCGAGGCTCAGCCGCGGCTCCGTGCTCGTCATCGTGATGATCACGCTGCTCTTCGCGACCTTTGCGCTGGTGGCGTTCATGGAGAAGGCGAGCGTCGACTTGCTGGTCGACCAGCGCGACGTGCTGACGAAGCGGCTGCGGATGGAGGCGTACTCGGCACTCGAAGTCACCCTGGGCGTGCTGGAGGATTTTCGCGATGTCGGCCAGGGCCTGCACAGCCCGGCGGAGGGCTGGAACGATCCGCTCACGTTCGCGGGCTACACGCCGTCGGAGGGCCGCACGGTTGAAATCACCTTCGAGGACGAGAGCGGCAAGATTTCGCTGCCGCACGCCAACGAGCGGACGCTGACCAATCTTTTTCTGAACTGGAATCTCCCCAAGGCCGACGCCGAGGCGCTGACCGATGCGTTGTTCGGCTGGATGAAACGCGAGCACGTTTACACGACGTCCGTGCATCCCAACTACGACACGGGACTGATCCCCTACGAGCCGCCGGGCCGGCCGCTGCGCTCGCTCAACGAACTCGCGGCGATCGACAAGGTGCGGGAGATTTTCTACGACAGCGACGGCCGGCCGAACGAGCTCTGGAAGCGGTTTGCCGACAGCGTCTCGTTGTTCGATTTTGCGCGACCGAACATCAATGGCGCGAAGCCCGACACGCTTGCCGCGCTCGGCGAATTCGATCCGTCCCAGCAGCAGAATCTCGGCGACTACCTGACCGGCGGGGGCAATTACCAGCGGAACGGCCCGGGCTTTTTCCGCAGCCCGACCGACGCGCAGGCGATTGCGGGGCCGACCGGGAACTCCGCGGCTTTTGGCACGACGATCAGCGCGCTGCGGATCATCGTCACGGTCCACGAAGGCCGCTCGCAGTTTCGCATGGCCACGGTGATCGCGCCGCCGAGTGGGGCCACGACCGTGCAGGCGACTGCAACCTCGACGCGGCAGCAGGCGTCTGCCAAGAGCGCGCTCACCGCGTCGCAGCAACAGAATCGTCCCGATGCGACCCAGGCGAAACAACCACCGCCGACTTCGGCCAACAGCAATCAGCAGAAGGCCGGCGCCGCGCGGAACCTGCGGTATCCGTTCACGCTCCTCGAGATTCGGGAGAACGACGAAATCGCCGGCGCGAGCGTGCCGCCGCCTTCGTGACCACGGACGACTGACTACGGACCAAGGGACCAAGGGACCAAGGGACCAAGGGACCAAGGGACCAAGGACCAAGGACCAAGGACCAAGGACCAAGGACCAAGGACCAAGGACCAAGGACCAAGGACCAAGGGTCGGATCCGAGCGAAACGTGATTTTCAATCCTAAAGCATTTCCTACGTCGAAGACCCTGAGCCCCTCGGCTCCGCTCGGGGTCCTGAGCCTGCTGAACGGGCCGGCCGAATGGGGGCCGGGCGTGTGCTGCGCACACCCGGAAGGTCGGAAGCGCGGAGGAGCGGAAGTTCGGACAAGAATTGATTTCAGTTTCGCGGCTTCGTGCTTGGCCGCCCCGCCGTACTTCCGGAATTCCGGCCCTCCGGACGCGCGAAGCGCGCCTCGGCGCCCTCTCGCGCCGGTGCCGTGCCGTGCTGCGCGGCATCGACTCAACCATGACATGGTCTTTGGTCTTTTGTCTTTAGTCTCTAGTCCCTAGTCTCTGGTCTCTCGTCTCTACTTCCTCACCCACATGGCCTCCCCTTTCAGTTTCCTCCGTGCCGGGCCGCCGCCGCCGCGGGTGGCGCCGTTGCCGGACGGGGTGTTCTTCACGCGCGCCGTGCCGATCACGGCGGGCGCGACGGCGGCGGAGGCGGCGACCCAGGTGGAGCTGGCGCTGGAGGCGTCGTCGCCGTTTCCGCTGGCGCAACTTTACTACGGCTGGTTCTGGGCGGCGGGCGCCGAGCACGCGTTCGTATTCGCGTCGTACCGACGCCGGTTTACGACGGACCAGGCGGCCGAATGGCAGGACGCGGAACTGGTGATGCCGGCCTTCGCGACCGTGTTCGGCGCGGAGGTGTCGCCGGCCACCACCATCATCCTGAGTTCGGCGGAAGGCCTGACCGCGGTGCATTGGGACGCGCCGCCGGTGCCGGCGAAGGTGCTCTTCCAGCCGGTGGCGGCCGAGGCGACCGACGAAGACCGCGCCAAGGCGCGCGATGAACTGCTCCGCGGCTTCGACGGGAGCCGCAAGGTGATCGACGTCACGTCGCCGCTGGTCGCCGATGCCGCCCAGAGCGATCGCGAACTGGTGTTTCGTTCGGGCGATTTCGTTTCGCGCCTGCCGGCGGCGGTCGCGGCCAATCTGGACGTGCGCGACAAGGCGGAACTCGCCGCGCTGCGGGCGGCGCGCAGTCGCGACATCATCCTGTGGCGGGTCACGATGGCCTGCGCGGCCACGCTGCTCCTGTTGCTGCTCGGTGAATTCGCGCTGGTCGGCGGGAAGGCCTGGCAAAACGTGCGGCTGCGGCAGGTGCGGGCGCAGAAGCCCGCCGTCGAGAAAATCATGGCCTCGCAGGAAATGGCGCGGCGGATCGACGACCTGGCGACGAAGCGGCTGCTGCCGTTCGAGATGATCACCCAGCTCTTCGACGAGAACCGCAAGCCGGCGGAGATCAAGTTTCAGACCGTCATCGCGTCGACCGCGGACCTGCATTCGCTGCGGGTCGACGGGCTCTCGACCAATGCCGACCAGGTGAACGTGTACCTGGCGACGCTGCGCGCCGTGCCGACCATTGCGCGGGTGGAGAACGTGGACTTTCGAATCCGCGGCAACGCCGCCAATTTCACGATCCTGGTGACGTTCAAGCCCGACGCGTTGAAAGCCGCGGAAACCATCGTCTCCCAATGATCCGCACCCTCCGAGTATATTTCCTCACGCGGCAATTGCGGGAGAAGGTCCTCCTGCTCGGGTTCATCCTCTTTGCCACGGTGTGGTGGCTGTGGGCGTACAGCGGCCGCGCGAACCGGTTCTGGCGCGACCAGCGCAGCACCACGCTCACGTTAAAGGAGCAGCGGCAGTGGCTGGACAACCGGCTCTCCATCGAAACGGCGGCGCAAAAAGCCGCGAGCCGGCTCGATCCTTCGCAAACGCTCGACCGGCTGCGGCTCGCGAGCGCGGTGACGCAGGCCGCGAACGAATCCGGGCTGCGCAACACGACCTCGAATCCGCTGCCCTCGCAGACCAACGGCCAGTTCACGGTGCACAGCGTCGATTTCCAGGCGATCAACGCGAACTACGAGGCGCTGCTGCAATTTTACCTGAAGCTGCACAAGCGCGCGCCCTACATCGGCGTGGAGAAATTCCAGTTGAATTCGAACGCGAACGACGAGTCGAAGCTCACGCTGCGGTTGGTGGTCTCGGCGGTGGAGATTCCGCGGTAGGCGCACGCTTGCGCGTGCGTCCGGAGGGCCTGAATTCCGGAAGGCCGGAGGGTCGGTCAAGACTCAAATCCTGCCGGGCTTTCGGCTTTCTTGCTCCTTGCTCCGGAATTCCGGAATTCCGGAACTCCGGGCCTCAGGTGCTCTGGTGCTGGCGCGCCCCCGCGTGGGTCATGCGGATTCGACCTTGCGTAACCTTGCCCCATCTTTGACCGACTTTCCTCCGTACCTAATGAATTGTTACTTTTCTCCCATTGCGCGGTCACAGCGTGCGAATCCATTGGAGGCGCCGTGGTTAACTTGCTGACTCCCCCTGTGCGCTCGGCTCTCCGCGCCGCCGCCGTATCCACTTTGCTCGGCTCCTTGCTGCCGCGCGAGTCACGCGCGGAGAACGCGGTCCGCTACAAGTACCAGGATTATCAGGAAATGGGCGGCCGCATTGCGGTGACGGTGAACAGCGCGGGGGTCGAGCAGGACTTCGGCTCGTCCACGCACTTGAAGGTCGAAGGCGTGATCGATGCCATCGCGGGCGCGACGCCGAACGGCCAGCCGGCGCCGGCGGGCAGCGATCAGGTGCCGCTCTCCCAGCTGCACGAGCGGCGCAAGGCATGGAACGCGACGCTGGCGCAGCAGATTCGCGCGGCCAACGTGTCGGTCGGCGTGGCGAACAGCCGCGAAAGCGACTATGTTTCGAACGGCTGGTCGGTGAACACGCTGTTCGATCTCAACCAGAAGAACACCACGCTGCTCGCGGGCGTGGCCGGCACCGATGATGACATCAAGGTGTTTTATCAGGCGAATCGGGCGAAGAAGCGGACGAACGACGTGATTCTCGGCGTGACGCAGCTCATCGATCCGCAGACGTCCGTGACATTGAACGTGACCTGGGGCCGGCAGCGCGGGTACCTGGCGGACCCGTACAAGCTGGTGCAGAAGAACACGGAAATCATTTCCGGGGTGTTCCTGCCGCTGACGTTTTCCGAGAACCGGCCGGGCGAGCGCGAAAAATGGGTCGCTTATGCCGGTTTGAATCGCGCGTTTCGGGAGGCGCACGGCGCCATCGAGCTGAGCTACCGGCTGTATCACGATACTTACGACACCACGGCGCACACCGTCGACCTGGCCTGGTTCCAGCACCTGGGCGAGCGATGGCTGCTGCGGCCGGGGGCGCGGTTCTACGATCAGACGGCGGCGGACTTCTACCATTACCGGCTCGATGGCACGACGATCGCGCCGGCGGCGGGCCCGCCGCGCCCGAACGGGCCGTTTTACTCCTCCGACTACCGGTTGTCGGCGATGCAGACCTTCACCTACGGCGCCAAGTTGATCTGGAACGCCACCGACACGCTGCAATTCGATGCCGCCTTCGAACGCTACGACATGCGCGGCACCGATCGCGTCACCCCGCAGAGCGTGTATTGCCGCGCGAACATTGTCACGGTGGGCGCGAGATTCGCGTGGTAGGGGGAAGGGGACTAGGGACCAAGGGACCAGGGACTAAGGGACCAAGGGACCAAAGACCAAGGAGACTAGAGACCAGAGACCAGAGACCAGAGACTAGAGACTAGAGACCAAGGACCAGGGACCAAGAATCAAGCACCATGGACCAGAGACTAACGGCCATTCATTCATCTCCACTGAACTTCCGACCTCCGATCTCCTTTCTCCGACTTCCGACCTCTGATTGACCCATGGCTGTCGTGTCCCAATCGCACCGCACTCCGCCGCCGGTTCCGGCCGGGGCGGATCCGGCTGTGCCGTTGCGCAAGCTGGTGTTTCCGGCGCTCGGCACGATGTGCGAGGTTCAATACGCGGCACCCGGCGGCGACGCGCAAGCGACGACGTTCGAGCGCGCGGCCACGGCGTGGGTCACCGCTTTCGAGGCGAGGTATTCGCGGTTCAAGCCGGACAGCATCGTGAGCCAGATCAACACGGCGGCGGGGCGCGCATGGATCGACGTCGACGCGGAGATGGAAGGCCTGCTGAAACTTTGCGACACGCTGCACTTCATGACGCAAGGCGTGCTCGATCCGACGGCGCTGCCGTTAATCAAGCTGTGGGATTACAAGGCCGCGACGCCGCGCGTGCCGCCGGCGAATGAAGTCGCGGCCGCACGCGCGCTCGTCGGCTGGAAGAAAGTGCAGCGTGCGCCCGGCAAGGTGTATTTGCCGGAGCCCGGGATGGCGCTCGACTTCGGCGGATTCGGCAAGGAGTACGCCGTGGATGTCACGGCGCAGATTGCGGCGGAGCACGGGATCACGAGCGCGCTGGTCGATTTCGGCCATGATCTGCGTGCGGTGGGCGCGCCACCCGGCCGGCCCGCGTGGCACATCGGGCTGGAGGATCCGCAGAAGCCCGGCACTTCTTCGGGCAGCATTGCGATTGTCGGCAAGGGCATCGCCTCATCCGGCGACTACATCCGGTGCTTCGTCGTCGATGGAAAACGTTACGGGCACATCATCGATCCGCGGACGGGTTCGCCGGTCACGAATGGCTGTATCCAGGCCACGGTGATCGCGGCGAGCTGCCTGCAGGCCGGCGTGCTCTCGACGACGGCCTTCGTGCTAGGCGTGCCGAAGGGCATCGAGTTCATCCAGGCGTGTCCGGGCGCCGAAGGGCTGATCCTGACGGAGCGCGCACGGGCGCAGACGCGGGGATTCTTCAATTATGTGGTTTCGTGAGAACATTGTTCGTGGTCCCTACGAATTAGGCCGGCACGGAGGCCGGCCCTCCAGGAGTGGGTATCCAACCTGGAGGGACGAGCTCCGTCTCGTCCTCCAACCCGTACGGCGCGGAATCCCTGCGCACACCAAATTATGTGAAAACACGCCCCAAACCCACTCTTCTGTCATTCTGAGCGCCAGCGAAGAATCCAATTGGATGCACGCAAGCGGCCGCGCCATTGGATTCTTCGCTTCGCTCAGAATGACATGCGGCGTTGCGGGTGTTTTCACACGGTCTGTCACGTGCAGCGTCGCGCTGCTGGCCGTGCTGGCGTTGGCCGCGATCGTGCGAGCGGAGACGAAGGTGGGCGACGCGTTTCCCGCGTTGGGTTCGGTGAAGCTGGCGGCGCTCACGAGCGAGCTGCCGGCGACCGAAGGCAAGGTCGTGCTGGTCGATTTCTGGGCGTCGTGGTGCGCGCCGTGCAAGGCGTCGTTTCCGATGATGGCGAAACTGCACAAGGACTACGCGGGCCGCGGGCTGGCGATCGTGGCGGTGAGCGTCGACGAAAACGCCCCGGCGGCGATGGCCTTTGCGAAGAAACTCACGCCGCCGTTTTCCACCGTGCATGACCGCGAGCACAAGCTTGTCGAGCAGGTCTCCGTGCCGACGATGCCGACCAGCTATCTGGTGGGCCGCGATGGCCGCGTCCGCTTCATGCACTCCGGATTCCATGGCGACACGACCGAGCGCGAATTGCGGCGCGAGATCGAATCGCTGCTGGCGGAGAAATCGTAGCGCTATTCAGAGACCAGAGACCAGAACCTGCGATGCGGGTGCATGGCAGAAACTCACGAACGCAACAACGCTTCCGGTTCAACAATTCCAACCCCATTCAAAATGACCAACCCGACTCGATTCGCTGATGATCTTTCGTCGCTCCGCGGAGGTGGGCTCGCCATCGGCAACCTTGGCCGCGGCTGTTGGGTGCTCGTGCTCGCGGCCGGAGCGCTGCTGGGCGGCTGCGCGAATCCGAACCTCGCGCGCGTGAAACCGTGGGAGCGGGCCACGCTGGCGGACTACACGATGCGGCCGGATCGCGATCCGCTGCATACCACGATGACCGAGCACATTTTCTTTTCGCGCGAGACGGCGGCCGGCGGCCGCGGAGTCGGCGGCAGCGGATGCGGGTGCAACTGAAGCATTCGCTCGCGAAGGCGTCATCCTGAGCCGGAGCATCGCGCAGGCGAAGGATCCATCTGCAGCGCGAGCGGCCAAGTTTCAAAACTCATACCGTGCGACCGATTCCGTCCGATTTCCAAACACCGGGGCGGGGGCGCCCCGGCTCCAAATGGCTGCCGTTCTGGTCCGACGCTCTGTCGCTCCGACGCTCCGCTGGAGCGCCAGCCGACTTGACCCGGGACGCCGAGTGGAAATCCTCGGCGGCGCAGGCTGCCTCGCCGCCTGCGGTTATGCGCATCCTCGTGGTCGAAGACGAACGGCAACTTGCCGGGCATGTTGCGCGCGCTCTTTCGCGCAACGGGCATTGCCTCACCGCGGTGCATGACGGCACCGCCGGTCTGCAGGCGGCGCTGAGCGATCCGCCGGATCTCATCGTCCTCGACCTCAACCTGCCGGGCCTCGATGGTCTCAGCGTTCTGGCGCGGCTGCGCGAGGCGCAGTGTCCGGCCCGCGTGCTCGTCCTCACTGCGCGCGGCGAGGTGGGCGACCGCGTGAAGGGTTTGCATGCCGGCGCCGACGATTACCTGACCAAGCCGTTTTCGATGGATGAACTCGTGGCGCGGGTCGAGGCGATCGGTCGCCGCGGGGCGACGACCACGCCGGCCGACCTGCTCAAGGTCGCCGATCTGCACATGGACGTGCGACACCGGCGCGTGGCGCGCGGCGGCAAGCCGATTTCGCTTTCGCCGCGCGAGTTCGACGTGCTGCAGGTGTTGATGCAGGAGCCGGGCCGTCCGTTTTCCCGCACGGAGCTGTGCGAGCGCGTGTGGCAGCGTGACCACGAATACGATACGCGCACCGTGGAGATCTTCATCACGCGGCTGCGGAAGAAAATCGATTCCTCGTTTCCCGCGCCGCTCATTCACACCTTGCGCGGTGTCGGCTACGCGATTCGGCCGCACGAATGAAGGTGGCACCGGAACAGGACGATATTCGATTCTGGAGGGACGGCCTCCGTGCCGTCCGGCGGCTCGCACGCCGATGGCATTTCGCGGCCCGCACGGAGGCGGGCCCTCCAGGTTTGCTCGCGCTGCTGCACTTCGCGCGCACCGGTCGCGGCTGGGGGGGCCGCGGGGGGCTCCTGCTGCCCCCCCCCCCCCCCCGGCGGGGGGGGGGCC
>Ga0080064_1002948_pt1 | contig 26659 bp, 14 predicted proteins | sample Subgrocontami54m_FD_69260 | JGI IMG/M metagenome (GOLD analysis project Ga0080064, IMG submission 69260) | Subsurface groundwater microbial communities from S. Glens Falls, New York, USA - GMW46 contaminated, 5.4 m (SPADES assembly) (version 2) ...
AAAGCCTGCCCCGGACTTGATCCGGGGTGGGAACCGGTTCGCCGCAAGATTGCGCGACAAACTAAGGAATCTAGAGTCTGATCCGATTCAATCTAATCGGATCAGACTCTAGGGGGCGAAAATAGGCCGTAGACCGTGTTATACGGAGGGTATGGAACTCGGCAGAGACGCGTGTTAGGTCGAGGCCAGCGATAATCGCAAGAGCAAAAGCGTAGGAGATCGGTATGGCAAAAGACGCCATTGTTTCGGACGACCTGGCAAAGAAATTCGCCACGGAAAAAGAGACCCCTTATACCCGCTGGGTGGCCAAGGAAGGTCTCGACATCATTCCTTCCCTTTATGTGGAAAGCCTCCACACCGTCCCGCTGAAGCCTTGGGCGCGGCGCGGCGGCAAGGGCGTCTTCATGAATCATGAAGCGTCGCGCACCTCCAACGACTGCTACGTGGCCGAGATTCCGGCGGGCGGAAAGCTCGCCCCGCAGCGCCAGCTTTATGAGGAAATGATCCTTGTCCTTTCCGGCCGCGGCTCCACGGCGGTGTGGAACGACGCGGGCCAGAAGGTGACATTCGAATGGAAGGCGGGTGCGCTGTTCGCCATTCCGCTCAACGCCTGGCACCAGCATTTCAACGGCTCGGGGCAGGAGCCCGCGCGCTTCGTTTCGGTGACCAATGCGCCGCCGGTGATCAATCTCTACGAAGAGACCGACTTCGTCTTCAATACCAAATACGACTTCAAGAGCCGTTTCGCCGGCGAGCCGGATTATTTCAGCAATAAGGGCGAGCAGAAGGGGCTATTGCTCGAGACCAACTTCGTAGCGGACGCGGTGAATCTGCCGCTGATCAGCGCCAAGGAACGCGGCGCGGGTGGCGGGCACATCCGCTTCAACATGGCCAAAGGCTCGATGAACAGCCACATCTCGCAATTCCCGATCTGCACCTACAAGAAAGGCCATGCGCATGGTCCCGGCGCGCATGTGATCATTCTGAGCGGCGAGGGTTACTCGCTGATGTGGGCGGAAGGCGAGGAGCCGAAGCGCTACGAGTGGCAGGTCGGCACCATGATCGTGCCGCCGAACATGTGGTTCCACCAGCACTTCAATACCGGCACGACCCCGGCGCGCTATCTCGCCTTCAAGCACGAGGTGGTGTCGATCCGCAACGCGCAGGGCGTGCCCAAGGCCTGGATCAGCCGGCGCCTGGGCGGCGACCAGATCGATTATGTCGATGAGAAGCCGGTTGTGCGCAAATTGTTTGCGGAAGCGCTGGCCAAGCACGGCATGAAGTCGAAGATGGATCAGGCCTACGAAACCGAGAAAGCGGAATTGGAGCAGTTCGCCAAGACGGCGTAACGGCCCTCTCAATCCATTTCTGAAAAAGATATCCCCGGGTCGAAGCCCGGGGATATCTTTTTAAGGGGTGCCCGCCGATAGGGCGCCCGGCGGAATGACCGGGCTCACGGCGTTCTTTTTCCGTACCCAGCGGCGGCGGAGCCCATCCAGCATCAGATAGATCACCGGCGTGGTGTAGAGCGTGAGGAATTGCGACACCAGCAAGCCTCCGATGATGGTCATGCCGAGCGGGCGGCGCAGCTCCGTGCCGGGGCCGGTGGCGATCACCAGGGGGACGGCGCCGAGGATAGCCGCCAGCGTCGTCATCAGGATCGGCCGGAAGCGCGCGATGCAGGCTTCCATGATAGCGCGCTCCGGCGTAAGCCCTTGCCGGCGCTGGCCTTCTAGCGCGAAATCGACCAGCATGATGCCGTTCTTCTTCACCAGCCCGATCAGCAGGATGATGCCGATGAAGGCGATCAACGTCAGCTCCGCATTGAATAGCCGCAGGGCGAGCAAGGCGCCTAGCCCCGCCGATGGCAGCGTCGAGATGATCGTCAACGGATGGATCAGGCTTTCATACAAAACGCCAAGCACGATGTAGATGGCGATGAGCGCGGCCAGGATGAGCAGCGGCTGAGCCCCAATGCTTGAGCGGTAGGCACGCGCATCGCCCGCGAATTCGGCGTGCAAGGTGTCGGGGATATGCATGCCAGCGACCGCTTTTTCGATGGCGGCATTGGCATCTTGCAGCACCACGCCCGGCGCCAGGTCATAACTCAGCGTCACGGCGGGAAATTGCCCCTGATGATTGATGACCAGCGGCGAAATCCCCCGTTCGACATGCGCGACGGCGGCGAGAGGTATCTGCACGCCGTCTTTCCCGGGTACGTATATTTTCGTGAGGTCGGTCGGGTCACGCTGCAAGTTCGGATCGATTTCCAGAACGACGCGATATTGGTTGCGCTGATTGTAGATGGTTGCAATTTGCCGCTGCGAAAAGGCGTTGTTCAAAGCGCTGTTGATGTCCTGAATACGCACACCAAGACGCGAGGCGGCGAGGCGGTCGATCACGACGTTGGCTTGCAGGCCGCCCTGGTCGCGGTCGGTATTCACGTCGACCAGTTCCGGCAGTCGCTGCAACTGTTCCATGACCTTCGGCACCCACAGATTCAGTTCCTCGAGGTCGGGATCCCACAAGGTGAATTGGTAGGTCGCGTCGCTCGATCTCCCGCCCGAGCGAAGATCCTGCGCCGGACGCATGGATGCGCGCAAGCCGGGTATCTTATTGAGATTATTGCGTAGCCGCCGCGCGACCTCGGCGGTGGTATCTGTACGCTGCCCCAAGGGTTTCAGGCTGATGAAGAGCGTGCCGCGATTGACGGAGGCGTTGAATCCCGAGCTGCCGATAGACGATCCCACCCCCTCGACCGCCGGGTCGGCCATCGCTGTTTCGCTCGCGCGCTGCTGCAAATCCGCCATGGCGCTGAAGGAAATATCTGTGGAGGCGCGTGTAGCGCCGAACATCAAGCCAGTGTCGTCCTGCGGGAAATAGCCTTTGGGAATCTTGATATACATATTCACGGTCAAGGCGATGGTCGCGAGAAACAGCAGCACCACCACACCCCGGTGCTGCAGCGCGAATTCCAGGCTGACCTTGTAGCCGCGGATGAGCCGCGAGAGCATCGCCTCCATCGTCCGGTCCAACCAGGTTGCAGTCTTGCTCGGTGGCGCATGCACGAAATATGCGCAGATCATCGGCGTCACGGACAATGAGATCAGCGTCGAAATCGCGATGGCGAAAGCCAGAGTGACGGAAAATTCGCGGAACAACCGGCCCACAATGCCGCCCATGAACAAAAGCGGGATGAAAGCTGCGATCAGTGAAATGCTGATGGAGATGACAGTGAAGCCAATCTGCTTCGCTCCGGCCAAGGCGGCGCGCAATGGCGACACGCCGCGTTCAAGGTTGCGGAAGGTATTTTCGATCATGACAATGGCGTCGTCGACGACAAAGCCGACGGAAACCGCAAGCGCCATCAATGAAATATTGTCGAGCGAAAAACCGACAGCCCACATGGCCGCGCAGCTTCCCGCCAGGCACAAGGGCACCGTGATGCCGGCCGCTACCGTAGCCGCCATCCGCCGGAGAAACACGAAGACGACCAGCATCACAAGAATAATGGTTGCGCCCAACGCGATCTGCATGTGGTAGATGCCAGACTTGATAGTCTGGCTGCGGTCGGACAGCACCGAAATCTGGATGTCGGATGGAATCCAACGCTTGAGCTCCGGGAGCAGATCTCTGACCCGCTGTACGGTCTCGATGACGTTGGCGTCACCCTCCTTGGTGATGATGAGAAGCACGGAGGGCTGACCATTGAACCAGCTCGCAGACCGGCTGTTGCGCACACCCGGCTCGATCGTTGCAATATCCGAGAGGCGGACAACGCTGCCATTGACGGTTTTGACGACAATTGGGTCGTATTCCCGCACGCTCTGCAGTTGACTGTTGGTGGCGATCGTCTCCGATCGTATCTGGCCGTCGAAAGCCCCGAGCGCGCCGAGCGCATTGGCGCCGGTGATGGCGGTGCGCACTTGTTCCATGCTGATCCCGGCGGACGCCAGCGCTCCCGGATTGACGCGCACGCGGATGGCAGGCTGTTCCGCCCCGCTGACAGTGACATCGCCGACGCCCTCGACCTGCGAAATGCGCTGGGCGATGATGCTATCGGCCGTATCATACAATGCGCTCGGCGCAATTGTCTTCGATGTTAGTGCAAGAATGAGCACCGGAGCGGCGGCGGGATTAGCTTTGCGGAAGGTGGGCAGCGTCGGAAGATCGCCGGGCAGGTCGCTCAAAGCCGCGTTGAGCGCGGCCTGAACGTCGCGCGCCGCGCCATCGACATTGCGATTGAGATCGAATTGAACCGTGATGCGGCTGGAGCCGAGCGCGTTGCGCGAGGTCAGCTCATTGACGCCGGCGATTTCGGAAAGCCGGCGTTCGATCGGCGCGGCAACCGTGGCGGCCATCGTCGCCGGATCGGCGCCGGGGCGGCTGGCCGAAACGCTTATGGTCGGCAAATCGACAGTGGGCAGGCTTGCAACCGGCAGCAGGCGGTACGCCGCCGCGCCCGCTAAGAACAATCCCAACGCCATCAGCGAGGTGCCGATCGGCCGGCGGATGAAGGGATAAGAGAAATTCATCGCTTACTCGGCGGGCTGGTGTGCGGGAGGCGGACGCTTGCGCGGAGCCGTCATGCCACGGCTCAGGCGCTCTTTGACGCGATCCATCGCCAGATAGATCACCGGCGTGGTGTAGAGCGTGAGCAATTGGCTCAGCAGCAAGCCGCCGACGATGGTCACGCCAAGCGGGTTGCGCAATTCCGAGCCGGTGCCACCTTCCAGCGCCAGCGGAAGCGCCCCGAACAGCGCAGCCAGTGTCGTCATCATGATGGGCCGGAAACGCAGCAACGCGGCCTGGACAATGGATTCGCGCGGCGACAATCCTTGATGGCGTTCCGCCTCGAGCGCGAAGTCGATCATCATGATCGCGTTTTTCTTGACGATGCCCATGAGCAGAATGATGCCGATGAGCGCCACGATGGAAAGGTCGTAGCCAAACAGCATCAGCGCGAGAAGCGCGCCGACGCCGGCTGAGGGCAGGGTGGAGAGAATGGTGAACGGGTGGATGAAGCTCTCGTACAGAATGCCGAGCACGATATAGATCGTCACCACGGCGGCCAGTATGAGCCAAGGTTGCCCGGCGAGCGATTTTGCGAATTCCGCGGAATCGCCGGAATAGCTTCCGGTGACGCTCGGCGGCATGCCGATGCTGCGTTCCGCCGCCGAGATCGACCTCACGGCGCCGCTGAGCGACGCACCGGGCGCTAAGTTGAAGCTGATGGTCACCGCGGGGAACTGCTCCTGATGGGCAATGACCAGTGGCGCGGTCCCATGGCTGGTGGTGGAAAAAGCGCTCAAAGGCACCTGCACGCCGCCCGTCCCTGAAACATACAGCTTGGAAAGAGAGGCCGGATCTTCCTGATATTGCGGCATCGCCTCCAGGATTACGCGATATTGGTTGGCTTGCGCATAGATGGTGGAAATCTGCCGTTGGCCGAAGGCGTCGTTGAGCGCGTCATTCACTGCCTGCAGGGAAACGCCAAGCCGGCCGGCCTTTTCTCTGTCCACCTCGACCAGCATGCGCAAGCCGCCTTCCTGCGCTTCGGACGCGACGTCACGCAGCGTGGCGTCCGATCGCAGGCGATCGGCGAGACGCTTGCCCCACAGCGTGACCTCGTCGCTATCGGTTCCAGTCAGGGTGTATTGGTACTGCGCGCGGCTTGCGCGCGTGCTGATCTGAATATCTTGCACCGGCTGGAAATAAGCCACGACGCCGGGAATTGGCGCGACCTGCCGCTGCAGGCGCGCCACGATCTGGTCCATCCGGGCGCTACGCTGGTCGCGCGAGCGAAGCGCAATCTTGGACTGGCTGACGTTGGGCGTTGCATTGATCGCGCTGCTGCCGACAACGGACACGACTGCGGTGACATCCGGATCCTTGCGGATCACGTCCTCCACTGTGCGCTGCAATCGCTGCATTTCGGCAAAGGAAACCGTCGGCCCGGCTTCGATCACCGCGGTGATGAGGCTCGTATCCTGCAGCGGCAGGAAGCCTTTCGGCACCACGATATAGAGCAGGATGGTGGCGACCAGCGTGGCGGCGGTGACGATCAGCGTCAGCTTCTGCCGTTGCAGCACCCATTCTAGGGTCCAGCGATAATTCTCCACCGACCAGTCAACCCAGCGGGTGAATGTGCGGGAAATCTTTCCGCCGACGCTCTCTCCCTCATGGCGCAACAGGCGGCTGCACATCATCGGCGTCAAGGTCAAAGAGACGATGGCGGACACCACGACGGCGACGGTCAGCGTGAGCGCGAATTCGCGGAACATGCGGCCGACCAGGCCGGTCATAAACAAAAGCGGGATGAACACGGCGATCAGCGACAGCGTGAGCGAAATCACGGTGAAGCCGATTTCGCTGGCGCCGCGTAAGGCTGCCCGCAGCGGCGGCTCGCCCTTTTCCATATGGCGGACAATGTTCTCGATCATGACGATGGCGTCGTCCACCACGAAGCCGGTGCCGATCGTCAGCGCCATCAGCGAAAGATTGTCGAGACTGAAGCCGCAGAACCACATCACCCCGAAAGTGCCGATCAGCGACAGCGGCAGCGCCACGCCGGCGATGATGGTGGCGCGGATCGTGCGCAGGAACAGAAAAACCACCAGCACCACAAGGATGACGCTGAGCACCAGCGTGAACTGCACGTCGCGGATCGAGGCGCGGATCGTGTCGGTGCGGTCATGCACCACCGTCAGCGTGACGCCGGCGGGGATGGAACGCCGCAGCTTCGGTATCTCGGCGGAGACGCGCTCTACTGTTTGGATGACGTTGGCGCCCGGCTGCCGCTGCACGTTGACGATGACGGCGGGCTTGCCTTGATACCAGCCGCTGATCTTGGAATTCTCCAGGCCGTCGATCACGGTCGCCACGTCGCGCAGGAGCACGGCCGCCCCATTGCGATAGGCTACGACGACCGAGCGGTAGGCGTCGGCGGCGCTGATCTGATCGTTGGTGGCGATGGTGTAAGATTGATGCGCGCCGTCAAGCGAGCCCTTGGGGCCTGAGACATTGGTGGCGGTGATGGCGGTGCGAACGTCGGCCAGGCCGATGCCGTAATTGGCAAGCCGCGAGAGATCCGCCTGGATGCGCACCGCGGGACGGATGCCGCCTTCCACCGAAACATGGCCCACGCCGCTGAGTTCGCTCAGCCGCTGCGCCATCAGCGTATCGGCGATGTCGCTTAAGTCGCGCAACGGAATGGTATCGGACGTCAAGGCCAGGGTGATGATAGGCGCGTCCGCGGGATTCACCTTGGAATAGGTCGGCGGGTAGGAAAGGTTGCGCGGCAGCGTCGAGCCGGCCGCGTTGATCGCCGATTGCACATCCTGCGCCGCTGAATCGATGTCGCGGTTGAGATCGAACTGCAAGGTGATCTGACTGATCCCATAGGAACTCGACGACGTCATGGTCGAGAGCGAAGGAATTCGTCCGAACTGCCGTTCGAGCGAAGCTGTCACCAGCGATGCGGTCGTGTCCGGACTTGCGCCCGGAAGCTGGGTGGTGATCTGGATGGTCGGGAAATCAACTTGCGGCAGGGCGGAAACCGGCAGCAGCCAGTAGCCGAGCGCGCCGCCGAGCGTGACCGCGATACCGAGCAGCGATGTGGCAATCGGCCTTTGGATGAAAGGCGACGAAACGCTCATGGCGCCGGGCTCGCGGCTGCCCCCGAACTCGACCGGCGTTCGCGGACGCCGGGCGCCGGGTTATCGGTGGTGGGTTCGGCGGCAGCGTCCCGGGTCGTTCCTTCCGTCGCTGCGGCGGGGCGGTTTGGCCGGCGGCCCCGCTGTGGCGGAGTTTGAGAGGGTTGGCTGTTGTCGCCCGAGGTCACATCGACGCTTGTGCCGTCGGTGAGCTGGGCGAAGCCTGTCGTGACAATCGGGTCGCCCGCTTGCACGCCGCTGGCGATCACCGCTTGGGTATCGTCTTGCTGGCTGACGGTAACAGGCCTAAGCGCGACCTTGTTTCCGTCTTGCACGACAAAGACAAACGGTCCGTTCGGCCCGCGTTGCACCGCGCCGGTCGGCACGACCACCACCTGGCGGCGCGTATCGATCAGCATGCGCACATTGACGAACTGGCCCGGCCAGAGCTGCAGCGTGGCATTGGGAAATTCAGCCTTGAGCTTCACCGTTCCGGTCGCCGGATCCACCTGATTGTCGACCACCTGCAACACGCCGTGGTCGACGGCGGTTTGGTTGTCGGCGCCAAGCGCGTCGACGGTGAGCGTTCGCGCGGCGCTGGCGCTATTGACCTGGGCCACCACCTGCTGCGGCAGGTTGAAGATCACCGATATCGGCCGCACCTCTGTCAGCACAACGATCCCGTTCGCATCGGAGGCGCGCACGATATTGCCTTCGTCGACCTGACGGATGCCGGTGCGTCCGCTAATCGGCGCTGTGATCGTGGTGTAGGAGACAATCGCGCGAGCGTTGTCGATGGCAGCCTGGTCGGAGTTCACCTGCGCTTCAAGCTGGGCCACTGTGGATCTTTGCGTGTCGGCCTGCTGTTTGGTGATGGAATTCGTAGCGACCAGCCGATCGTAACGTTCAAGATCGAGCCTGGCATTTGCCAGCAACGCTTCGTCCTGCGCTTTCTTGGCGATCGCCTGATCAAGCTGCGCTTGATAGGTGGTCGAATCGATGCGGGCGAGCACATAGCCCTTCTCCACATCCTGGCCTTCCTTGAAATTGATGCTGATGAGCTTGCCTTCCACCTGCGGGCGAACGGTGACCGTGTTCAGGGCCTTGGCGGTGCCGACGCCGTCCAGATAGATCGGGACGTCGGCGAGGCGCGCCGGGGTGACCAGGACGGGGATGGCTCCATTGCCGCCGAGGCGGGAGCTTCTCTGCCGCGGCGGCGCATCCTGCCGCGGCACCAGCATGAGCGCTGCGGTGCCGAGCACGATAACGGCGCACAGCCCAATAGCGACGAGACGCCGGTTTTCTGCGATGGCGCGGAGCGAAACGTCCATGAATCGCCGATAGTCGATCATTGTTTCTCAGTGGCGGTGACGAGGACGGCCGGCTCATCGGCCCAACTCCCGCCCAATGCCTGAAACAGGCTCACGATGGCTTGTAAATGCGCGAGCCGGGCCTGTGCGAGGTTGTCCTCGGCCTGAAACAAGCTCTGCTGCGTGTTGAGCGACGTGACGAGGTCGATCGTGCCCTCGCGCAGCCGCGTCTCGGAAATCTCGAAAGCGCGCCGCGAACTCGACACCACTTCGCCCTGCAGCCGCTCGCGCCGCGCGGTTTGCTGAATGGCGACCAGCGCATTCTCCACGTCGGCGAAGCCGGAGATCACCGACTTGCGATAGAGTTGCAGCAATTCCTCTTGCCGGCCGCGCTGGAGTTCGAAATCGCCTAGCAGCCGTCCTCCATCGAAAATGGGCTGGGTAAGGCCGGCGGCCACGTTGTAGAAGGCCGACTCCGGCTGGAACAACAGCTTCAGCGCGCGGCTCTGATAGCCGCCTTCGCCGGTCAAGCTGATGGTCGGGAAGAATGCGGCGCGCGCGGCTACCACGTCGCCGTTGGCGGAGGCAAGCAGAGCTTCCGCTTGTTGAATGTCCGGCCGGCGCAGAAGCAGATCCGACGGCAGGCCGGGCGTGACGCGCGGCGTCGCCAGTCGCGACATGCTGCCGCCGCTAATTTTAAAGAATTCCGGCGGCCGGCCCAATAGCACGGCGAGTGTATTGGTGTTCTGGCGCAGCGTCTGCTCAAGCAGCGGGATCGCCGCGCGTTGGGTCGCGACCACGCTTTCCTGCTGCGCGATGTCGAGCGATGAAGCCGTGCCGGCTTGGAGGCGCTGCTGGAACAGTGTGAGGATGCGCGACGCGCTCGCTTCATTCTGCCGCGCGGCGCGCAAGCGATCCTGCGCCGCCAATACCTGGAAATAGGCATTAGCCACGCTGGCGATCGTTGTGATTTGTACGACATCGCGGCCATAACGGCTGGCGACAGCGGCTTCTTCTGCCGCCCGCAGATTAGCGCGGTTCTTGCCCCAGAAGTCGATCTCGAAGCTCGCTGAAAGCGAGGCGCTATAGGAAGAGCGCTCCGAAGAGCTGCCACGCGAACTTGACGTTCCGCTTGATCCAGTCGTTTGCGACGGTCGCGACTTGGTAGCGTCGCCGTTCAGATCCACGCTCGGCAGCAAGGCCGCGCCCGCGACCCGGGCTTGCGCGTCGGCTTGCATGACGCGACCGGCGGCGGCGGCGATGTCGAGATTGGCGACCTGTGCTTCCTCGATCAACGCGGTCAGTTCGCGCGAACGGAAGCCGCGCCACCATTCGACCGAAGGCAAGGCAGCGTCCGGATTCCCCATGGCGCCGCGATAGGCTGGCGGAATGTCGACCGCAAGCTCCGGCTTGTCGGCACTCAAGATGCATCCGGACAACATGTGCACGAGGCAAATACTCCCGAAGGTCGAAAATGCCCGGCGATAGCGGGCAACACTCCCCCACGGCATACCCCCAGCAAAATGCCCACGCATATGAATGACTTTCGAAACGCGACTGAACCAAACCGACGGCGATAATACGCTAGGGTCAACGCAGTTTGGTCGCATAATCGCCAACGGCGACAAGTGAAATATTGGTCACGTTGCAGGCCGGCCTCATGGCCCTTTTCGGTCTCTCCGCAAAAGGGCGGGTATCGCTCCTCCCACAGGGGCCTCGTTTAGTAAGAATCAACCGTTCTGGCATCAAAAATTGGTTACTTTTTCTTTTTTATAGGCCGTTATTGTCTCGTAAAAGAAAATCATTCTATAAGAGGCTATAAAAAGCAGCTTTGCTGCACCCATAAAAGCGGCGTCAACATGAGTTCCTGGCCCATCCCGAGCACGGCCCCGTTCAAGCCGGAGGACATCGAAATCCTCAATCGGGTGGTGGGGCCTGCCACCCCCATTCAGCGCGCTTGGCTGGCTGGATTCCTTGCCGGCCTGGATGCGGCTGCCGCCGGCGCCGCGAGCGGTACGGCCGTTGCCGCCGCTGCTCCCGCTCCGCAGCCGGCCGCGCCTGCTCAACCCGCCGAACCGCTGACGATTCTCTACGCCACGGAATCGGGAAATTCCGAACGCCTCGCCTCCGACATGGCGAAGGCCGCGCGCAAGATGGGCTTCAAACCTTCTGTCGTGGATCTCGCGGACCTGGAAATGGCCACGCTCGCTTCGGTGAAGCGGCTTGTCGTCATCGCGGCAACCTGGGGCGAGGGCGATCCGCCCGCGCGCGCCGTGCGCGCCTATGGCGAACTTATGGGTGAGGGCGCGCCGCGTCTCGACGGCGTGCAATTCGGCGTACTTGCGCTCGGCGACACCGCCTATGCGCAATTCTGCGCCATCGGCAAAGCGCTGGACGCACGGCTCGAAGCGCTTGGCGGAAAGCGCGTCGCCGACCGCGTCGATTGCGACCTCGATTTTGAAGAACCTGCCGCGCGCTGGATTGAGGGCGCGCTCAAGGCGCTGGCCCCGGACGACGCCGACCGCAGCCGCGTTATCGCCGTGGATTTTGGCGCGAAAGCCGCGCCCGCGGCCGAGCTTGGCCCGGTGGAGGCGGAGATCATCGAACTGATCGATCTCAATTCCTCACAGTCGGACAAGGAAACCTATCACGTTGAACTAAGCTTCGAGGGCGCAGCGCCGGCTTACAAGCCGGGCGACTCGCTTGATCTCTACCCGGAGAACGACCCAGCCTATGTGGAGGATTTCCTCAAGGCGGCGGGCCTTTCCGCGGATGCGGTCTTGCGCGCCGAACTGACCAAGAGCCGCGACATCACCACCTTGTCGCTCAAGGCCATCGAGACCTACGCAACCGAAACCAACCATCAATATGTGAAGGAGCTGCTGGCCTCGGATAAAGCCCGCGAGTGGATTGCCGGGCGGCAGCTCATCGACCTGATCCAGCAATTCCCCATTGCGCTTACCGCGGATACCATCCGCAAGGTGACGCGCGGTCTGGCCCCGCGCGCTTATTCCATTGCCTCCTCGCGCCGCGAAGTCGGTGAGGAAGCGCATCTGCTCATTTCAGCCGTGCGTTACGAGACCTTCGGCCGCGCACGCAAGGGCGTGGCATCCGGTTACGTCGCCGATCAACTGAAGAAGGGCCAGAAGGTCCGCGTGAAGCTGCGGCCCAACAAGCACTTCGCGCTGCCCGCGCCGGATCAGGACATCATCATGGTCGGGCCCGGCACCGGCATCGCGCCGTTCCGCGCCTTCGTGCAGGAACGCCGTGCCACCGGCGCGACCGGCAAGTCGTGGCTGTTCTTTGGCGACCGCCAGTTCACCCACGACTTCCTCTATCAGCTCGACTGGCAGAACGCCTTAAAGGATGGCTCTCTCACGCGCATGGACGTCGCCTTCTCGCGCGATACGCCGGAGAAGGTCTATGTGCAGAACCGCCTATGGGAGAAGCGCCGCGACCTCATCGAATGGCTGGACAAGGGCGCTTATTTCTATATCTGCGGTGACGCCAAGGCGATGGCCAAGGACGTGCGTTCGACCCTGGTGCGCGCCTACGCGGACGTGAAGGGTCTCAGCGCGGAAGCCGCGGAAAAGGCCGTCAGCGACCTCGACCGCGCCCACCGCTACCTGCAGGATACGTATTAGGACTTTTCCCGGGCGCAGCGCAGCGCGAAGTGGTGCGCTGCAGACCCGGGATCGTTATAAAGTCATCCTTAGTGACGGTCCCGGATCAGCGGTGCACCGCTTCGCGCTATACGCTCCGCGCTGCACCGCATCCGGGACACGAGGCACGACATGACCAAAGAACTCTCCCGCAACGAGCGCATCAAGGAAGCGAGCGAATACCTGCGCGGCACGCTGGCGGAGGGCCTGCGCGAGGAAGTGACCGGCGCGATCATCGAGGACGATGCGCAGCTGGTGAAGTTCCACGGCATGTATCTGCAGGACGACCGCGACCTGCGGCACGAGCGGGGCAAGAAGAAAATGGAGAAGGCCTTCGCCTTCATGATCCGCCTGCGGATCCCCGGCGGCGTCTGCACGCCCGAGCAATTGCTGCACGTCCATCACATCGCCACGACCTATGGCAATCACACGATGCGCCTGACCACGCGGCAGACGTTCCAACTGCACGGCATCATCAAGTCGAATCTCAAATCGACCATGCGCGAGATCGACCAGGCGCTGCTGACCACCATTGCCGCCTGCGGCGACGTCAACCGCAACGTCATGTCCGTTTCGAATCCGTATCAGTCGCGCGCGCACGCCGCGGCTTATGCGACGGCAAAGGCGATCTCCGATCATCTTTTGCCGCGCACGCCCGCTTATCGCGAAATCTGGCTCGACGGCGAAAAGATCATTGGCGGTGAAGAGGAAGTGATCGAGCCGATCTACGGCAAGACCTATTTGCCGCGTAAATTCAAAACCGTGGTTGCGGTGCCGCCGTCGAACGACGTGGACATATACGCGCACGACCTCGGCTATATCGCCATCCTGGACAAGAAGGGCGACGTCGAGGGCTACAACGTCACCATCGGCGGCGGCATGGGCATGACCCACGGCGAGCCGGAGACTTTTCCCCGCACCGCCGAGGTCATGGGCTTCTGCAGGCCCGATCAGGCTGTCGCCATTGCGGAAGCCGTCGTCACCGTGCAGCGCGATTGGGGCGACCGGACGGAACGCAAGCACGCGCGCCTGAAATACACCATCGAGGATCGCGGGCTTGATGCTTTCCGCGCCGAAGTGGAAAAGCGCAGCGGCGTGAAACTCGGCAAGCCGAAGCCTTTCAAGTTCGATTCAACCGGCGATCGCTATGGCTGGACGGAAAGCGAAGACGGCAAGGGCCATCTGACGCTGTTCGTGCAGAACGGCCGGCTGCGCGATATTCCCGGCGGGCCGCAATGGATCACCGGACTGAAGCAAGTCGCGGAAATGCACGATGGCGAATTTCGCCTCACCGCCAACCAGAACATCATCATCGCCAATGTGACGCCGGACAAGCGTTGGGACATCGGCAAACTGGTTGAGAAACACAAACTCACGGCCGATGCCTCCCCGATCCGCCGCAATTCCATGGCTTGCGTGGCACTGCCGACCTGCGGGTTGGCGCTGGCGGAAAGCGAACGCTATCTGCCGGACCTCATCACCGAACTGGAAGAGCGCCTCGCCTCGCACGGGCTGACCGATGACGAGATCATTATCCGCATGACCGGCTGCCCCAACGGCTGCGCGCGGCCTTATCTCGCGGAGATCGGTTTGGTGGGAACGGGGCCCGGCAAATACAATCTCTATCTCGGCGCCGCCTTCGACGGCTCGCGGCTTAACAAGCTCTACGCCGAGGATCTCGATCATAAGGGAATTCTCGCCGCGCTCGATCCGATCTTCGCCGCCTATGCGAGCGAGCGTAATCAGGGCGAGCGCTTCGGCGATTTCGCCATCCGCGCAGGCTTTGTCGCGGCGACGACGAATGGTCCGGATTTCCATAACAACACCGGGCCGAAACGCGCCTAAGATTGAGTCATCCGACTACATTTTGTGCACTGCACAACTTGCAGGCTTAATGCGCCCTGAAGAGGCAGCGCGTGGCCGATGCAACTTTGCGTCTGAGGCCCCAATATTCCAATAAACCATTGAATATAAACATAAATCTATTTGATGGTCGCTCTGGCACGTAACTTGAAGTCTCACCTGTAAGACCGGGCGTCGCTCGTGGCTCTCCCCCCGTGTTGTCACAGGGATTGTCGCAAAAGCCGCGCTTCGGTCGGGACCGAAAGCGACGGATCAATGCGATTGCGATGGGAATAAACCCGGCTTTTGCTCCGTCGCGACAACAGGAGCGGCTATGAGCAAGTCCTTTCCGTTAAATCCGCCTGTGACACGCCGTTCGCTGCTCAAGCGCGCGGCCGCCACATTGTCCACAGCCGCTCTGTTGGATTCGATCCAAGGCGTATTTCCCGGCGGTGTTCACATCGCGCACGCAGCCGGCCCCGAGGTGACCAAGGCGACCCTCGGCTTCATCGCGCTGAGCGATGCCGGACCGCTGTTCGTCGCCAAGGACAAGGGCTTTTTCGCCAAGCACGGCATGCCGGACGTCGAGGTCGCCAAGCAGGCGTCGTGGGGCGCCACGCGTGACAATCTCGTGCTCGGCTCGGAAGGCAATGGCATCGATGGCGCGCATATTCTGACGCCGATGCCCTACCTCATCAGCGCGGGCAAGGTGACGCAGAACAACGTGCCGACGCCGATGTACATCCTGGCGCGGCTCAATCTCGACAGCCAGTGCATTTCCGTCGCCAAAGAATACGCCGATCTGAGACTCGGCCTCGACACCGCGCCGTTCAAAGCGGCGCTGGAAAAGAAAAAAGCTTCCGGCAAATCCGTGAAAGCGGCGATGACGTTTCCTGGCGGGACGCATGACCTCTGGCTTCGCTATTGGCTCGCCGCCGGTGGTATCGATCCCGACAAGGATATCGAAACGATCGTGGTGCCGCCGCCGCAGATGGTGGCGAACATGAAGGTCGGCACGATGGACTGTCTCTGTGTCGGCGAGCCGTGGAACCTGCAACTCATCCATCAGGACATCGGCTATACCGCGGTCACCACCGGCGAGATTTGGAACAAGCATCCGGAAAAATCGCTCGGAATGCGCGCGGATTTTGTGGACAAATTTCCGAAGGCTGCCATGGCGATTTTGATGGCGGTCATGGAGGCCCAGCAATGGTGCGACAAGGCCGAGAACAAAGCCGAACTCTCGGCAATTATGGGCAAGCGCCAATGGATGAATTGTCCGGCTGAAGACGTTCTCGACCGCACCAGAGGAAAGTTTGACTATGGCATCCCCGGCAAGGTGGTCGAGAACTCGCCGCACATTATGAAGTACTGGCGCGACCAAGCTTCCTATCCGTTCCAGAGCCACGACCTTTGGTTTGTCACCGAGGACACCCGCTGGGGGAAATACGAGGGGGGCTACGACGCTAAGATGCTGATCAAGAAGGTCAACCGCGAGGATCTCTGGCGCGAGGCGGCGAAGGAGTTGGACGTTGCCGCCGCCGATATTCCCGCCTCCACCTCACGCGGCAAGGAGACTTTCTTCGACGGCAAGGTTTTCGATCCTGAAAACCCGGCCGCGTACCTCAAGAGCCTGTCGATCAAGCGCGTCGAGGTGTGATGGCAAATATCGTCATGCCCGGCTTCATGCCGGGCATCCACGTCTTTCTTTGTGCAGCAAGCAAGACGTGGATGGCCGGAACAAGTCCGGCCATGACGAAGGAAAGAGACAAACGGACGGGAAACAAAAATGAACATGCCAGCTACCAAAACCGAACCCGTCACGCCGCTGCCGGCGAAGGGAGCAGCTATGTTGCCGCTCTCCAAGCCGAAACGGCCGCCGCTGACCACGCGATTGCTCGGCTGGCTAAGCGATATCGCCGCGGCCGTCTTGCCGCCAGTGGTGGTGATCGCGCTCGCCTTGCTGGTGTGGGAACTGGTTTGCCGCCAGGCCGGTGCCACGTTGCCGCCGCCGTCGCGCGTCGTCAGTGACACCTGGGAGCTTATCGTCGACCCCTTCTTCGACCGCGGCGGCATCGACCGCGGCTTGTTCTGGCATCTGTCGGCGAGCCTGCAGCGCGTTGCACTCGGCTACGCGCTGGCGTCGATCGGTGGGGTGGCGCTCGGCACGCTGGTCGGACAATCGACCTGGGCGATGCGGGGGCTCGATCCCATCTTTCAGGTGTTGCGAACGGTTCCTCCGCTGGCCTGGCTGCCGCTGTCGCTCGCCGCGTTCCGTGACGGGCAGCCTTCAGCGATCTTTGTGATTTTCATCACCGCGATCTGGCCGATCATCATCAACACCTCGGTGGGCATTCGCAACATTCCGCAAGATTACCGCAACGTGGCGCAGGTGCTCCGGCTGAATCACTTTGAGTTCTTCTGGAAGATCATGATTCCGGCGGCCTCGCCCTATATCTTCACCGGCTTGCGTATTGGCATCGGACTGTCCTGGCTCGCGATCGTTGCCGCGGAAATGCTCATCGGCGGCGTCGGCATCGGCTTCTTCATCTGGGACGCATGGAACTCCTCGCATATTAGCGAAATCATCCTGGCGCTGATTTATGTCGGCCTCACCGGCTTCGTGCTCGACCGTATTGTCGCGAGCGTCGCCACCATCGTCACCCGCGGCACGGCGGCGAATTGAGAGGGAACATGACGCCTTATCTCAAGCTCGATCATATCGATAAGACGTTTGCCCGGGGCGCGCATGAAACCGACGTGCTCCAGGACGTTACACTCGGGATCGAGGAGGGTGAGTTCGTGTCCATCATCGGCCATTCCGGCTGCGGGAAGACCACGCTGCTGAATATTGTAGCCGGCCTTACCCCGGTGACGCGTGGCGCGGTGCTGCTTGAGAATCGCGAGGTCAATGAGCCTGGTCCCGACCGTGCCGTGGTATTTCAGAATCATTCGCTGCTGCCGTGGTTGACCGTCTACGACAATGTGCGCCTGGCGGTGAACAAAGTGTTTGCCGGTACGAAATCGAATGCGCAACGGCACGAATGGACGATGCACAATCTCGAACTCGTCCAGATGGCGCATGCCAAAGATAAGCGGCCCGCCGAGATTTCCGGCGGCATGAAGCAGCGCGTCGGACTTGCCCGCGCGCTCGCCATGGAACCGAAGGTCCTTTTGCTCGACGAACCATTCGGCGCGCTGGATGCGCTCACCCGCGCGCATCTGCAAGATTCGGTTATGGCCATCCACCAAAAACTCGGCAACACGGTGCTGATGATTACGCATGACGTCGACGAGGCGGTGCTGCTGTCGGATCGCATTGTGATGATGACCAACGGTCCGGCCGCGCGGATCGGCGAGATTTTGGACGTGCCGTTGTCGCGGCCACGGCGGCGGCTGGAGCTTGCCGCGAACCAGACGTACCTAAAATGCCGCCAACGGGTGCTCGAATTCCTCTACGAGCGCCATCGCTTCGTCGACGCGGCTTGAGAGGCTCGAATGTCAGGCGACTTTCACCCCGAGCAGAAGCGCTATCTGGAAGGCTTCGTCGCCGGTTTGCAGATCGCCAAGACACGCGGCGGCACGGCGGGCGCGGTTTCCGATTACAGCGGTCCCGATGCCGCCGCCTTGCGGGCGCAGGACCGCGTCTTGCAAAGCGGCGGCAAGCTGTCCGATCCGGAAAAATTCAAGCGCGAGCTGCATCCCTTCGACGCTTATGGGCGGTTGAAGGAACAGGCCGCGCAGAACGAATATCCGAAGCCGCCGGACAATTTCCGCTGGCGCTTTCACGGCCTGTTTTATGTCGCTCCGGCGCAGGACAGTTATATGTGCCGCCTGCGCCTGCCGAACGGCATTCTCACGCAGGCGCAATTCGCCGGTGTCGCCGATCTCGCGGAACGCTACGGCGGCGGCTATGCCCACGTAACCACCCGCGCCAATCTCCAGGTCCGCGAGATCGAAGCCAGGCATGCCGTCGTCATGCTGGAGGCGATCCTCGATCTCGGCCTATGCTCGCGCGGCTCCGGTGCCGATAACATCCGCAACGTCACCGGCTCGCCGACGGCGGGCATCGATCCGCAGGAACTGCTCGACACGCGGCCTTATGCCCGCGAATGGCACTTCCATATCCTCAACGACCGTTCGCTTTACGGCCTGCCGCGTAAATTCAACGTCGCCTTCGACGGCGGCGGCATCGTGCCGGCGCTGGAAGAGACGAATGACATCGGCTTTCAGGCCGTGGGGGTGAAGGACGGTTTCGGACTTGAGCCCGGCGTCTGGTTCCGCCTGTGCCTCGGCGGCATCACCGGGCACAAAGATTTCGCCCGCGACAGCGGAGTCGTGGTGAAACCGGCGGAGGCGACGAAAGTGGCCGATGCTGTGGTGCGAGTCTTCATCGACCACGGCGACCGCACCAATCGGGCAAAGGCGCGGCTCAAATACGTGATCGACCGTCTAGGCCTGGAGGCTTTTCTCGGCCTCATGGAGGAAAAACTCGGGAGAAAACTCGATCGTGCTCCGGTGGAAGCTTTAGCGCCCCGTCCGGCCCTCGACCGCAGCGCGCATATCGGCGTGCACGCACAAAAGCAAAAGGGCCTGCACTGGATCGGGGTGGTGCTCCCGGTCGGCAAGCTGACGGTAGCGCAGATGCGGGGACTGGCCGACGTCGCTCGCGATATGGGCGACGGGGATATCCGGCTTACCGTTTGGCAGAATCTGCTGCTCTCCGGCGTGCCGGCAAAAAAGCTCAAGGCCGCGGAAGCCGCCATCGCGGCGCTCGGTCTTTCCACCAACGCCAGCTCCATCCGCGCCGGCCTCGTCGCCTGTACCGGCAATGTCGGTTGCAAGTTTTCCGCCTCCGATACCAAACGCCATGCGGAGGACATCGCGCGCTGGTGCGAAAGCCGCGTGGCGCTCGATGGGCCGGTGAACATCCACCTCACCGGCTGTCACCATTCCTGCGCGCAGCACTACATCGGCGATATCGGATTGCTCGCCTGCAAGGTGGAGGCATCGCCGGAGAGCGATGAGCAAATCGAGGGCTACCATATTTTTGTCGGCGGCGGCTTCGGACCGGACGCTGGATTGGGGCGCGAGCTTTACCGCGACGTAAAAGCTTCCGACGTACCGACGACCGTCGAGAAGATGCTCAAGGGCTATCTCGCACATCGTGCGGCGGCGCAGGAAAATTTTCTCACTTTCTCGCGCCGGCATGAGGTTGAAGCACTGCGCCAGATCTTTTCCGAGACGGAGGCGGTGACATGAACGCACCGCCGCGCGCGCCCATCCCGTCCTTCATTCCCGAGACGGCGCCGTTCAGCCCGGAACAGCGCGCCTGGCTTAATGGCCTGTTCGCGGGCCTCATGTCGCCGGAGGGTGGCGCGACGGCGCTATCGGCGGATCAAGCAGCCATGCTGTTGCCAGGCGCGCTGAATGGCGGGATGGGCGAAGCGGCGGCCGATGGTCTCGACGATGGCGCGCCGTGGCACGACCAGACGTTTCCGATGGCGGATCGGATGAAGCTTGCCGAAGGCCGTCCATTGCGGCGGCGGTTGATGGCGGCCATGGCGCAGCAGGATTGCGGCCAGTGCGGCTACAACTGCCACGACTATGCGGAAGCGATTTTTCTGAAAAAGGAAGAGAAGCTCAATCTCTGTGTACCGGGCGGCAAGGAAACCGCCCGCATGCTGAAGACGCTGCACGCGGAGCTCGGCAGCGCGCCCCCCGCCAGCGCCGTGGTCGCCCCGGCGGAAATTTCCGCGCCGGATACAGCGCCGGCGCACGAAGCGCCCGGCTACTCGCGGTACAATCCGGTCGAGGCGACGCTGCTTTCGCGCACTCGCCTGAATAAGCCGGGATCGGAAAAAGAGACGTGGCACATCGATTTCGACCTCGCGGGCACGGACCTCGACTATACGGTCGGAGATTGCCTGGGCATTTATCCTGTCAATGATAGCGCTCTGGTCGATGCGGTGATGACGGCGCTTGCCGCGCCGCCGGATTTTCCCATCGGCGGGCGCCCCTTGCGCAGTGTACTGCGTGATGGCGTCTCGCTCGCGCCCGCGCCCGATATGCTGTTCCAATTGATTTCCTACCTCACCGGTGGCGAGCGGCGGCAGAAGGCGAAGGCATTGGCTGCGGGGCAGGACCCCGACGGCGACGCCAATACGCTTGACGTTCTCGCGGCGCTGGAAAAATTTCCCGGCATTCGGCCTGATCCTGAAGCCTTCATCGAAGCGCTCGATCCCTTGCAGCCGCGTCTCTATTCCATTTCTTCGTCGCCGAAGGTGGATGCAGGCCGTGTGGCGCTCACAGTCGATACGGTGCGTTATCGCGTGGATGGCCGTATGCGGCTTGGCGTCGCGTCGACGTTTCTCGCCGGCCGCCTTTCTCCGGGCGACAAGATTCGAGTCTATGTTCAGAAAGCACAGCACTTCAGCCTGCCTGCAGATTCTTCGATTCCGATTATCATGATAGGGCCGGGCACCGGCATCGCACCGTTCCGCGCCTTCCTGCATGAACGCATGGCGACGAAGGCGAAAGGCCGCAACTGGCTGTTCTTCGGCCACCAGCGGCGCGATTTTGATTTCTTTTACGAAGACGAACTGACGGGGATGAAGGCTGCCCGTGTTCTCACGCGCCTCACGCTCGCCTGGTCGCGCGATGCCGAGCACAAGATTTACGTCCAGGACCGCATGCGCGAGGTTGGACGCGATCTGTGGGCATGGCTGGCCGAAGGAGCATACGTCTATGTCTGCGGCGACGCCAAGCGCATGGCCAAGGATGTGGAGCGGGCGCTGGTCGATATCGTGGCCACTTACGGAATGCGCTCGGCCAACGACGCCGTTGCCTTCGTCGCCGATTTGAAGAAATCCGGCCGCTACCAGCAAGACGTTTATTGAGGCCGCGCATGAACGAGCCGGCACAACAAGCTCAGGCTGTGCGCACGACCTGCCCCTATTGCGGGGTCGGATGTGGCCTCTTGGCGCAACCGGACGCGCGTGGCGGCGCCACGATGGCTGGCGATCCCACGCATCCCGCGAATTTCGGACGTCTTTGCTCGAAGGGCTCGGCGCTGGGCGAAACGCTCGGACTCGACAACCGCCTCCTGCATCCCATGCTGCGTAATGCGGATGGCAAGCTCGCCCCCGTCGAATGGCCGGCCGCTCTCGACACGGTCGCGGACGGATTGCGCCGCGTCATCGAGCGCGATGGACCCGACGCCGTCGCCTTCTACCTCTCCGGCCAGTTGCTGACCGAAGACTATTACGTCGCCAACAAGCTAATGAAAGGTTTTCTCGGCGGCGCCAATGTCGACACCAATTCCCGCTTGTGCATGGCCTCATCGGTCGCGGGTCACCGCCGCGCATTCGGCGCCGACACCGTGCCCGGGACCTACGCCGATCTCGACGAGGCCGATCTGGTGATCCTTGTCGGGTCGAATGCGGCGTGGTGCCATCCGGTCCTGTTCCAGCGCATCATGCGCAACAAGGCCGAGCGCGGCGCACGCCTTGTTGTTATCGATCCGCGCCGCACAGCGACCGCGGACGACGCAGATCTCTTTCTCTCCATCGCGCCGGGCGCCGATACGGCTTTGTTCTGCGGCCTGCTCGTCCATCTCGCCGAAACCGGCGCAATCGATGCCGTCTATGTCGATGCGCATACCAGTGGTTTTGCGGCGGTGCTTGCGCGGGCGCGGGAGATTGCGCCGGATAGCGCGGTGACCGCGGGCGCGACCGGCTTGCCTGAAGCCGATGTCATCCGCTTTTTCGAGTTGTTCCGCACGACCGCGCGCGCCGTCACCTGCTTCTCGCAAGGTGTGAATCAATCGGCGCAGGGCACCGACAAGGTCAACGCCATCATCAATTGCCATCTCGCGACCGGAAGGATCGGAAAGCCTGGCGCGGGCCCGTTCTCTTTCACGGGCCAGCCCAATGCCATGGGCGGGCGCGAGGTCGGCGGGCTAGCCAACCAGCTCGCCGCGCATATGGGCTTTTCGTCCGAGGACATCGACCGTGTCGGCCGGTTTTGGAAGGCCGGACGCATGGCATCGCACGAAGGGCTCAAGGCGGTGCAGATGTTCGAGGCCATCGCGCGCGGCGAGATCAAGGCGCTGTGGGTTATGGCGACCAATCCGGCGGTGTCGTTGCCGCGCGCCGGCGCCGTGCGCGAGGCGCTGAAGAAGCTCAAGCTCTTCGTCGTATCGGAAAATGTTCTGTCGAACGACACCGTGAATTCAGGCGCGCATGTGCTGCTGCCGGCCGCGGCTTGGGGCGAGAAGGACGGAACCGTCACCAATTCGGAGCGCCGCATCTCACGTCAACGGACGTTCATGCCGTTGCCGGGCGAAGCGAAGCCCGATTGGTGGATTGTGTCGGAGGTGGCGCGGCGCATGGGCTTCGCCGAGGCATTTTCCTACAGCTCGGCGGCGGACGTATTCCGGGAACACGCGGCGCTGTCGCGCTTCGAGAATAACGGCGCGCGGGATTTCGATCTCGGTGGACTTGCTGAATTGTCGGATGAGGAATTCGACAAGCTTGAGCCGGTGCAATGGCCGGCACGCGCGGGCGACGTTCGGGGTGAGCATCGCTTCTTTTCGGAAGGCGGGTTCTTCACGCCAGACCGCAAAGCGCGGTTCGTGGCGCCGGAACATCCGGCGTTGCAGGAAAAGACATCCGCCGCGTTCCCGTTCCGCCTCAACACCGGCCGGATCCGCGACCAATGGCACACCATGACACGGTCCGGCATGAGCCCGCGGCTGGCCGCGCATCTGGCCGAGCCTTTCGTGGAAATTCATCCGCAGGATGCAATCGATCTGGGGCTGACAGAAGGCGCCTTCGCACAGGTCTCGACGCCGCACGGCGTCTGCATCCTCAAGGTCATGGTTAGCGAGGGCCAACAACCGGGCTCGCTTTTCGTGCCGATCCATTGGAGCGCGGAAACCGCATCTTCGGCGTGCGTAGGCGATCTCGTCTCCGGGCATACCGATCCGCATTCCGGCCAGCCCGAAGCGAAAGCTACGCCGAGCGCTATCACGCCTGTTTTATTCTCTTTCCGCGGCTTCGCACGAACACGCCGTTCTATCATGCTGCCGGAGAGGACCTGGTGGGCGCGAATGGCGGTTGCCGAGGGGGTGGAGTATCGTTTAGCAACAAACGATGGACCGATGCTCTGGCATGATTTTGCCTACCGCTGGCTCGGCTCCGAGGGACGGATTGCCGAGCATGTGGACGGATCGTGCCGAAGCTATAGCGCCGCTTCCTTCGTCGATGGAGACCTCGACGGATGTCTTTGCTTGGGGCCCACAGGTGCTCCGCTGCCACGGGATGCACTTTCCGCCTTGTCTTCGGCAGACGCCGCCGAAGGCGACGAGCAACTGATACTTAAGACGCGGAGCTTAAACGACTACATTCTGGAGACGGAACCGGTCGTCTGTGCATGTTTCGGTGTAGGGCTCCAGGCTATCCGCGAGGCTGTCGTCGGGGATGGGGCAAGGACTGTCGAGGACATCGGCCGGACGTTGCGCGCCGGAACCAATTGCGGTTCGTGCCTACCGGAACTGAAAAGGATCATTGTTCGTGAACGCATCGCGCACACCAACTGAACAGCGCCCGCCGCGTATGGAAGCGCTGGCCCGGCTGCCGGTTTTTCTGGCGCTGGAGGGCAAGCGCGCCGTGGTCGCGGGCGGCAGCGCGGCGGCTGCCTGGAAGGCCGAGCTATTGTCGGCCGCGGGCGCAATGGTGGACATCTATGCCGACAACCCTTCGGAAGAATTGCTGACGCTTGTCGCTCTTCCCCCGCGCGGCGCCGTCGTTTTGCACCGGCGGCGCTGGGAAGCCGCGGATTTTTCCGGGGCTGCAATCGCCGTCGGCGATTGCGTGGATGAACGTGAGGCGGGGCTGTTTGCTGCCGCCGCGCGCGCCGTTCATGTGCCGGTCAATGTCATCGACAAGCCGGCCTTTTGCGACTTTGCTTTCGGCTCCATCGTCAACCGCTCGCCGCTGGTGATCGGCATTTCCACCGACGGCGCGGCGCCGGTTTTCGCGCAGGCGATCCGCGCCAAAATCGAATCGCTGATCCCGCAAGGTTTCGCGCAGTGGGCCGCTGCCGCGCGCCGCTGGCGCGACAAGGTGAAAGCGTCTGGCCTGTCTTTCGCCGGCCGCCGCCGCTTCTGGCAAATCTTCACGGCTTTCGCGGTGACGCACCCCAACAGCGATCCCGCGCCATCGCATCTCGATCATTTTTTGGCGCAAGCCAAAGGCGAGGGCGCGGCGGTCGATTCCGGCAGCGTCGTCTTGGTCGGGGCCGGTCCCGGCAATCCGGAGCTGCTCACGTTGCGTGCCGTGCGCGCGCTGCAAGCCGCCGACGTGATCCTGATCGACGATCTTGTGTCGTCGGAGATTCTAGATTTCTCCCGGCGCGAGGCGAAGAAAATGCTGGTGGGCAAGACCGGCCACGGGCCCGCCTGCAAGCAGGACGAGATCAACGCGCTGATGGTGTCGCTGGCCAAGGCCGGCAAGCGCGTGGTGCGGCTGAAGGGCGGCGACCCGATGATCTTCGGCCGCGGTGGCGAGGAAGTCGCCGCCTGCCGTGCCGCGGGCATTCCCATCGAGGTGGTGCCCGGCATCACCGCGGCGCAGGGCGTGGCGAGCCGCTTGGCTGTCTCCCTCACCCACCGCAAGCATGCCCGGCGGGTGCAATATGTCACCGGTCACGCAGAGAACGGCGAGCTTCCCGAGGATATCGACTGGAAGAGCCTGGCCGACGCTTCCGCGACGACCGCGATCTATATGCCGTTGAAGACCCTGGGCGGCCTTGTCGCGCAGGCCATCGCCGCGGGTCTCGATCCTGCGACGCCGGCCGTCGCCGTCGCGCGGGCGACCCGGCCCGACGAGACGATTCTCGCCGCGCCCATTGGCGAATTGCCGGCGCGGCTCACTGCCGACGCGCCAAGCGGCCCGGTGCTCGTGCTGATCGGCCATGTGCTGGCCGAGCGCGGCACGGCCAGCGTTGAGGAGTGGTTGGGCGAGAAGCGGAGTGTGGGGACCTAGAAGTTTTCTCCCTCCCCCTTGTGGGGAGGGTCGCTGCGAGCGCAGCGAGCAGCGGGGTGGGGTCTTCGTGCATCAACCCCACCCGGCTCGCGACAAGAGTCGCTCGCCACCCTCCCCACAAGGGGGAGGGAAAGAAAGAGCGTAACGCTCTAAATCTAAAAATACCTATCGAAGTGCTGCTGTTCCAGGGGCACGGCGGCAAGGCGCAGCACGTCGGCCATGGCGTTGACCATCGGCGGTGGTCCCGCAAAGTACCATTCGAATTCCGGCATCTTGCCCGCGTGCGTCTCAGCCACGACTTCGTGGATGAGGCCAAAGCGCCCGGACCATTCGCCGCGCTCCATCAGGCCCGGCTCCGAAATGGCGGGATGGAAGTGGATGGTTTTTTCCCATCCCGGCAGCTTGCTCAGCGCTTCTTCGCCCGTGATGTCGCGCGGCGCGCGCCCACCCATGAAGAAATACAAGGTGCGGCCCTTCATCTTCGGGGATGCCGCCATGCCGCGCGCGATGGACAGCATGGGCGAAACGCCCGATCCGCCGGCGACGCAAACCACATCGCGCGGGGAATCCTCGCGCAGATAGGCATGACCATAAGGACCGTCGATGTGAACGGTAGCACCGGGCTTGAGCCGCTCGAATAAAGCGGTGGTCGCCGCGCCGCCCGGCTTCTTGCGGATCTGGAATTCCCAGTCCGCGTTCGGCTCGTTGGCGATGTTGCTCATGGAGTAGCCGCGCGGCGCGGACACACCTTCGATATAAACCTGCGCATATTGCCCAGGCAGAAAGCGATGCGGCTCTCCGCGGAATTTGAATTCCGAAATGTCGTGGGTGAGCGGAGTGGCGCTTATCAGTTCGTATTTCTGCCGCCGCGGCTTCACCTTCGGGATGTAGATGTCTTCCAAGCGTTGGCGGATGACGACGTTGCCTTTGGGACGGGACTGGCAGGCCAGTTGGCGGCCGCGCTTGCGGTCGCGCTCGGTCAGCGCCGGGGCATTGGGGTAGAGATTCTCCACCTCGCCTTCGACCAGCTCAAAACGGCAGGTGCCGCAGCCGCCCGCATTGCACTCATAGGGCATGCCCAGGCCGGCCTTGAGCCCCGCGCGGGTAATGGTGTCCATGCTGTCGCATTGGTAGTGCGCCTC
>Ga0080064_1002951_pt1 | contig 26600 bp, 20 predicted proteins | sample Subgrocontami54m_FD_69260 | JGI IMG/M metagenome (GOLD analysis project Ga0080064, IMG submission 69260) | Subsurface groundwater microbial communities from S. Glens Falls, New York, USA - GMW46 contaminated, 5.4 m (SPADES assembly) (version 2) ...
CATGTTGTGTATGTACTCCCCCGCGCGCCGCTCCCGCGCGGCGAGCTGGATGGCCATCGGCTTGACGTCGACCAGGCGCGCCTCGATCTCGTACAGGCCGTCCTCCCGCTTGTAGCCCTCGAAACGGACCGTGCGCGTATGAATGAGATTGCGTCGCGTGGCGCCCTCGGAAAGCGGCATCGGAAATTCGACCCGGCATGCTGCGAAGGGGCGAATTTTAGCACAGTCGCGATGCTAGAATCGCCCTCGGGAGGTCATGGTGAAATACGTTCTCGCGCTCGACCAGGGCACTACGAGCTCGCGGGCGCTTGTGTTCGACGAGCGCGGCCGGGTGCGTTCGGTGGCGCAGCAGGAGTTCGCGCAGATCTACCCGCAACCCGGCTGGGTCGAGCACGATCCCGATGAGATCTGGCGCACCCAGCTCGCGTGTGCACGCCAGGCGCTGGAAACGGCGCGCGTCCGGCCGGACTCGGTCTCCGCAGTCGGCATCACCAATCAGCGCGAGACCGCGATCGTCTGGGACCGTGCGACCGGAATTCCCGTTTACAACGCGATCGTCTGGCAGGACCGCCGCACCGCCGCCGAGTGCGAACGCCTGAGCGGCGCGGGACTCGCCGGGCGCGTGCGCGCGATGACGGGCCTCGTGATCGATCCGTACTTTTCGGCGACCAAGTTGGCGTGGATGCTCGGGAACGTACGCGGGGCGGGGTCGCGGGCGCAGCGCGGCGAGCTCGCCTTCGGCACCGTCGACACGTGGCTCGCCTGGAAGCTCTCCGGCGGCGCACTCCACGTCACCGATCCGAGCAATGCCTCCCGCACCCAGCTCTACAACATTCATACCGGCCGCTGGGACGAGGAACTCCTCACCCTGTTCGGCCTGCCCGCAACGCTGCGTGAAGCGCTCCTGCCCGAGGTCCGCAGCTCGTCGGAGATCTACGGCCACTGCGTGCCGGAGCTGCTGGGTGCCGCGATCCCGATCGCCGGCATCGCGGGCGACCAGCAGGCGGCCTTGTTCGGCCAGGCCTGCCATTCCCCGGGAATGGCGAAGAGCACCTACGGCACCGGGTGCTTCGTCCTGCTCAACACGGGCGAATGCGCAATCGCGTCCCGGGGGGGCCTGCTCACAACGGCGGCGGCCGGCATCGGCCCGCGGCAGTATGCGCTCGAAGGCAGCGTCTTCATTGCCGGCGCCGCAGTGCAGTGGCTGCGCGACGGACTGCGCATCATCCGGAAATCCCGCGACGTAGAGACGCTCGCGGCGAGCGTGCCGGATTCCGGCGGGGTCTATTTCGTACCGGCGTTCACCGGCCTGGGCGCGCCGCACTGGGATCCCTACGCCCGCGGAACGATCGTCGGCCTGACGCGAGGCTCGAGCGCGGCGCACCTCGCCCGCGCAGCGCTCGAGGCCATCGCATTCCAGTGCGCCGAGGTGCTCGCATCGATGCAGCGCGATGCCGGCCTTACGCTCACCGAGCTGCGCGTGGACGGCGGCGCGAGCGCGAACGACCTGCTGATGCAGTTTCAGGCCGATTTGCTGGGGGTGCCGGTCGTTCGCCCAAGGATCCTGGAGACGACCGCGGCCGGAGCGGCCTATCTCGCCGGCCTCGCCACGGGGGTATGGAAGGACCTCGACGCGATCGCGGCGCAATGGAAGGAAGCGGCGCGCTTCATGCCCGCCATGCCGCGCGCGGCGGCGGCGGCGCGCCTCGCGGAATGGTCGCGCGCCCTCGAGCGCTCGCGCGGCTGGGCGGTGTAATGTCATTCCGAGCGGCGCAGCCGCGAGGAATCTGCTTTTCGGTTCAAGCCAAAAGCAGATCCTTCGCTGCGCTCAGGATGACCCTGTGGCTAAGTCCCTACTTCGCCGCGCCCAGCCAGCGGTTGACGAGCTCCATGTCCGCGTCGTCCAGCGTGCCTGCGTTGGCCTTGAGCCTGAGCCGCGCCACGGCGTAGTCGTAACGCGCCCTGGCCAGGTCCCGCTGCACGGTGTAGAGCTGCGCTCCGGCATTCAATACGTCCAGGTTGTTCCGCACCCCGGCCTTGACCCCCATCCCGGTGGAGATCACCGCCTGCTCGGCGGATGCGAGCGACTGCTCGAGCGCACGCACCTTGGCAACCCCCTGGACCACGTTGTTGTATTCGCGGCGCAGGTTGAGCCCGAGCTGGCGGCGCCCGGCCTCGTACTGCTGGCGCGCGCGTTCCAGCCCGGCGAGCGCCTGCCGCTGCGACGAGAGCACGCTGCCCCCGGAATAGAGCGGGATCGCAATCTGCAGGCCGACCAGGTCGGTGCGGAACTGGTTCCCGATGATCGAGACGGTCTCGCTCGCGCTGTAGGAGCGCTGGGCGATCAGGTCGAGCGTAGGGAAATGGCCGCTGCGCTGCTTCTGGACTTCCTGCTGGGCGGCCTCGATCGCGTAGCGCAGCGACGCAAGCTCGGGATTAGCGCCTTCGCCGATCGCGACCCACTCCTCGAACGACGCGGGCACGGGTGTCTCGAGCGGCAGCCGGCGCTCGTCGAGCGGCGCAAGCGCCGCCGTGGGCGCCGCCGTGATCGAGGCGAGCGTGCGCTCCGCCAGGTCGACCGCGTTTGCGGCCTCGATTTTCTGCGCGAGCACGTTGTCGTAGCGCGCCTTCGCCTCGTCGCGGTCGGTGCGCGTGCCCGCGCCCTTGACGAGCATCGCCTGCGAGCGCTGCCACTGCTCGAACAGGAATTTCTCCTGTTCCACGACGAAGCGCAACTGGTCCCGGGCGGCGAGCACGTCGAAATACGCCCCGGCAAGCTTGGCGGCGAGATTCTGGCGCTCCTTCTCGAACTGCAGGTCGGAGCCTGCCACCTGCGCTTCGGCCTGCCGGTACTGCGCGACGTTCGAGAGCCGGAAAAGCGGCTGTCGCAGCGTGAGGTATTGGCCCTCGGAAAAGTAGTCGAACTGCGACGAACGCGGGCCGAGGATGGTGTTCTGCGTCGTGTCGGTGTGGTTCTTGTTCCGGCTGCCGCTGAACGAGAGATTCGGCATCAGTCCGGCGCGGGCCTGCGGCAACGCCTCGCGCGCGGCCTCCGCATTCGCCTTGGCGATGAGGAAGTTGGCGTCGTTCTCCAGCGCCTGCCGGTAAGCGCCGAGCAGGTCCACCGCGGCTGCCGGACCGGCAAGCAGGGCCGCGGGCACGATGGCCGCGCAGGCGAGCCGCAGCCAACGAAGCGCAGGCATGGATCAGTGTTCCTTCAGAGCGACCGCCAGCCGCTGCAGGAGCGGCCGGACCAGATAGGTGAGCAAGCTGCGCTCCCCCGTCTTGATGATGACATCCACGGGCATCCCCGGCTGCAGCAGATGCCCTTCGAGCTCCTTCATGCCCTGGGGCGTCACCACGACGCGGGCGAGGTAGTACGAGGATGCAGCCTGCCCCGAAGCGGCCGGGTCGGTGAGCAGATCGGCCGACAGCGACACCACCGACCCCTCCACGACCAGCCGCGGCTGGTTCACGAAGCCGTGGAAATTGAGGTCCGCCGGAAGGCCCGCGTGGATGCGGTCGATCAGGTGCGGCGGGACCTTCGCCTCGAGCACCAGCGGCTCGCCGATCGGGACGATGTCCATGAGCCGCTGGCCGGCCCCGATCACCCCGCCGTCGGTGAACACGGTCAGTCCCACGACCTGTCCGTCCACGGGCGATCGAATCAGGACGCGCCTGAGGTCCTCCCGGGCGGCGACGAGCTTTTCGTAGGTCGATGCGATGTCGCGCTTGACGTCGGCGAGCTGGGTCTCGGCGTCGCGCAGGAATTCCTGCCGTCTCTGCGCGGCGCGCAGCCTGAGTTCCGTGATCGCCCTGCCGGTGCGCTGGATATTTCCCTGGATGTCGCTGATCGTGGCATTGAGCTCCGCGGCGCTTCGCTCCTGCTCGAGCTGCGTATTGCGCGGTAGATAGCCCTCCTTCACCAGGTCGCGCGTACCCGAGAGCTGCTCCTCGATCAACTGCAACTGCGCGCGGCGATTGCCGAGCTGGGCGGTCAGCCCCTTCAGGGACTCCTCCTGCGCGGCCGCGCTTTCGTTCAGGATCGCGACGTCGCCCCTCAGCGCCGCGCGCCGCGACTCGAAGAGCTGCCGCTGCGCGGCGATGAACTGCGCGGCATGCGGCGCGTTGTCGCCGGCGGACAGGTCCGGATGGAATGCGATCCGGTCGGCGCCGCGCTGCTCGGACTCCAGCCGGCTCTCGCTGGCGCGCAGCGCGACGTAGGTCTGGCGCAAGGACTCGAAGTTGGCGCGCACCTGGCTGTCGTCGAGCTCGATCAGGACGTCGCCGCTCTTGACGAGCTGCGATTCCTGGACGTGCATCTTCTTGACGATGCCCCCGCTGAGGTGCTGCACCGCCTTGCGCTTCATGTCCACCGTTACGACGCCGGGAACCGGAACGCCTTCATCCAGCGGCGCCAAGGCGGCCCAGAGGAAGAAACCGCCGACCCCGAGCACGAGGATCGCGATGCCGATGCGGACCCATTTGGCAACGTCGTCGCCAACGGCCATGGTCACGACCCTGCCCGGTGCATCCCGTTCCACCAGCCTTTTCGCACCCTGTTGCGGAGGGCTCATGTCAGGCCGCCGGTGCAACGGGCTGGGCCGCCGGCACCTGCGCGGCCTGCTGCTGCGCGCGCAGCAGCGTCGCGAGCACTTCCTGGCGCGGGCCGAAGAGCTGCAACTGCCCCTCGCGCAGGAACAGGATCTTGTCCACCACGCCGATGATGCTGGTCCGGTGGGTGATGACGATGACGGTCTTGCCGTGCGACTTCAATTCCATCACCGCCTGCACGAGCGCCGCCTCGCCCGCCTCGTCGAGGTTCGAGTTCGGCTCGTCGAGCACCACCAGGGACGGGTCGCCGTAAAGCGCCCGGGAGAGGCCGATGCGCTGCCGCTGGCCGCCGGAGAGGAAGCTGCCGCCGCGGCCGATGGGCGTGTCGTAGCCCAGCGGGAAGCGCAGGATCATCTCGTGCACTCCGGCCCGTCTCGCCGCCGCGATGACTTTGTCGGGATCGATATCGCTGAAGCGCGAAATGTTCTCCGCGATCGTGCCGTCGAACAGTTCAATGTCCTGCGGGAGATAGCCGACGTACTGGCCGAGCTCGTCCTTGTTCCAGAGATAGACGTCCGCGCCGTCCAGCCTCACTTTGCCGCTCGCCGGCTGCCATACGCCGACCAGCAGCCGCGCAAGCGTCGATTTTCCCGAGGCGCTCGGGCCGATGACCGCCACGATCTCGCCCGCCGAGATGGCGAAGCTGAATCCCCTGAGGATGAGCGTCTGCGTTCCCGGCGCGGTGGCCATGAGATTCTCGACCCGCACCTCGCCCTTGGGCGCAGGCAGCGACATGCCCGTGCCGCGCGCCGGAAACCGGGCGAGCATCTCGTTCAGCCGCTGGTACGACGCCCGCGCCGATACCAGCGCCTTCCAGGTGTTGATCGCGAGGTCCACGGGGCTCAAGGCCCGGCCGAGTAGTATGGAACCGGCGATCATGGCGCCCGGGGTGATCTTGCCTTCGATGGCGAGCAGCGCCCCGAGCCCCAGGATGAGCGATTGCACCGACAGGCGGACGAATTTCGAAACCGAGGATATGAGTCCCGCGCGGTCGCTCGCGACGGACTGCAGGACGAGGTGGTTTTCGTGGCGCGCCAGCCACCGCTTGCGCAGGTCGGGAAGCATGCCCATGGCGTCGATCACCTCGGCATTGCGCAGGTTGTCGTCCGCGAAGCGATTGGAATTCATCGCGGCGCCGTTTGCGTCCGCGAGCGGTTTGCGGGTCGCCAATTCCGTGACCAGGGCGAGCGACACGAGCACGATGGTGGCAGCGATCGAGAACCATCCCAGCATCGGATCGATATAGAAGATCACCGCGATGAAGATCGGCGCCCAGGGAGCGTCGAAAAACGCGAGTACACCGGCACTGGTCACGAACTGGCGAATGTTGGTCAGGTCGACCAGCGCCTGGCCCGCGCTCGCATTGCCCGCCCGGAGGTTCTGCTCGAACGCCGCCGTGAACACCCGCTTGTTGAGCGCGTCGTCGAACCGCATACCGGCCCTGACGAGCAGCCGCGACCGGACTCCCTCGATCGCCCCCATCAGCAGGTACAGGCCCAGCATGATGAGGGTGAGAAACCAGAGGGTCAGCTCGTTGCGGCTGGTGAGCACCCGGTCGTAGATCTGCAGCATGTAGATCGTCGGCACCAGCAGCAGCATGTTGATGAAGAACGAGAACGCCCCCGTCATGTAGAAAATGCGGCGCAACGACCAGACGGCCGCCGACAGTTCGGACTTCGGCAATGCGGGGTTTTTCATGGACGGCTGACTTCACCCAAGGCTGCGATCTTACCACGCAACCCATTGGGCGCTTTGGGTTTTCCAGCGGAATGCAGGACGCCGCTGAACTTGCGCCGGCCTATATCGGCGCGCGGCCGTAACGGTCTTCGAAGCGCACGATGTCGTCCTCGCCCAGGTAGGCGCCGGTCTGTACTTCGATCAGCACCAGGGGCTCCTTGCCGGGATTGGCAAGGCGGTGCTTGTGCTCGGGGGGGATATAGGTCGATTCGTTGGCGCGCACGCGCATCGCGGACTCGCCGTTGACGACCTGCGCCTCCCCGCTCACGACCACCCAGTGCTCGCTGCGGTGATGGTGCATCTGCAGCGACAGGGACGCGCCCGGCTTGACCATGATGCGCTTGATCTTGAATCCTGAACCCTGGTCGAGAATCGTGTAGGTTCCCCAGGGCCGGTGCACGGTGCGGTGATAGCGGCTCGCCTCGTGCGCACGCGATTCCAGCTCCTGCACGATGCGCTTGACGTCCTGCGCGCGATCACGGTGAGCGACCAGCACCGCGTCGGCGGTATCCACGATGACCACGTTCGAGAGGCCGAGCGCGGCGACGAGCCGGTCCTCCGAATGAATGAAGCTGTCGGCAACGTCGACCAGCGTGGCGTCGCCGCGCACGCGATTGCCCTGCGCGTCCGCCTCGGTGAGCACCGAGAGCGCGTTCCAGGAGCCGATGTCGCTCCAGTCGAACCGCGCAAGGACGACGGCAACCCCGTCCGCCTTTTCCATCACGGCGTAATCGATGGAAGTCGACTCGACGGTGGCAAAGCTTGCAGGATCGATTTCGATCGCCTTCGCGTCCCCGGCCTTCGCCGAGGTGGCGTGCCAGCAGGCGCGCGCGGCCGCGGCCAGCGCCGGCGCATGGCGCGCCAGCGCCGAAAGTATCGCGTCGGCGCGAAAGCAGAACATGCCCGAATTCCAGAGGTGGCGCCCGCTCGCGACGAAGGTCTCGGCGAGCTCGCTGCTCGGCTTCTCGACGAAGCGCCGGACCTTGCTGCCCGGCAGGTCGGGCAAGGCGTCGCCGGTCTCGATGTAGCCGTAGCCCGTCTCGGGCGTATCGGGAACGATGCCGAAGGTGACCAGATGGCCCTCGCCGGCGATACGGACCGCGTCCGCGACGGCCCGCGCAAATGCCTCCTGGTCGCGGATGAGGTGGTCGGCGGGAAGCACCAGCAGCACCGTCGCGGGGCCGATCGCGCCGGCCGCCCAGTGCGCGGCCAGCGCGATCGCCGCGGCCGTGTTGCGCCCCTCGGGTTCGAGCAGGAAGTGGACCGAGGGGTGGTGGGGCGCGCGCTCGACCTCGTCGCGCGCCTGGAAGTAGTACTCCCGGTTGGTGACGAGCAGCGCCTTGCCGTTCGAAATCCTCGCGGCGCGTTCGAACGCATGCTGCAGCAGGCTTTTTCCATCGGGCAGTCGGATGAAGGGCTTGGGATAGGCAGCGCGCGAAATCGGCCACAGCCGCGTTCCGGCACCGCCGCAGAGAATGACCGGAAGGATGTTCGCCATGGAGCGCTATTTTACGCGATGCGTGTCCCGAGGCTTCGGCGAACGCCGTCGTGAACGGCTGTCGCTCCTTGGTCATCAGCATCTGTAGTCGCGTAGTGCGAATTCCCGCTGTTCGGGGGCCGGGTTTGTCGTTTGTTCACCTCGTATCCGGATGACTTGTCGCCATACCGCTGGTTCTTGGGACACGGAGGATCAACTGTTGTGAGGTACCTATTATGTTAGGCGTTAAGAGATTTATTGCCTATCACATTGGGCATCTTGTCTAATCAATGGTTGACATATTTATGCCGTTTAGCCTAGTATATTAGGCACTATACAACTTACCACCTAGCATTATGGGCATCAAGAAAACCCTCCCTGCAGAGGCCACCGAGCGCATCAAAGAACTTGGCTACCGCGTCCGGCTCGCCCGGACTCGGCGCGGCATGTCGATCGCCGAAGTCGCCGCCAAGGCCGGCATCAATCGCAACACGCTCAACGCGCTCGAGCTTGGGAAGCACGGTGTCGCGATGGGGGCCTACGTCACCGTCCTGTGGGCGCTCGGTCTCGACAGAACGCTGGACGGCGTCGCTCACCCCGACGCCGATACACACGGCAAGACGCTGGAAGCGTCGCGCCGGCCGGCGCGCGTTCGCAAATCGAAGATGTCGAAGAACGAATATGATTTCTGAGCGCCAGGTCTACGTCTACGTTCAACTGCCCGGCACGCTCAACACGGTGCCGGCGGCCTTGCTGAAAGTCGAAAAGCTGCCCGACGGAACATTCGTCGGCCGCTTTCGCTACGGCGACCGGTACCTGGAGCGCAAGGACGCAATCGCATTCGACCCCTTCCGGCTTCCGCTCGGCGACACCATCCACGAGTTCACCAAACTGAAGGGCACTCCCGGCGCCGTGCGCGACGCCGGGCCCGACGCCTGGGGACGGCTCGTGATCGAGCACAAGCTGCAACGCAGTCCCGGCGACTTGGAAGAAATCGACTACCTGCTGAATGGACCGCAGGATGGCGCCGGCTACTTGAGCTTCGGCTCCAAGCTGGAGCCCGCCGCGCCGAAACGCCGATACAACCGCACGCACCAACTGGCGGAGTTGGTCGCCGCCGCGGAAGCGATAGAAGAGGGCAAACGCGTGCCCGTCCACATTCTCGAGCAACTCGAGCCCGGCACCTCAATGGGCGGCGCAAGACCCAAGGCCACGATCGAGGACGGCAATAGCCTGTGGCTCGGCAAGTTCCCGGAAAAAGGCGACCGCTGCAACCTCCAGCGAGTGGAATATGCGACGCTTGAGCTTGCGCGCCGCTGCGGCATCACCGTCTGCAATGCGCGCCTGCAGTCCGTCGCGGGACACGACGTGCTCATGGTGGAACGCTTTGACCGGGAATACACGGTCGGAGGTTATCTCCGGTTCGGGCTCGTCAGCGGGCTCACCCTACTCGACTGTGACGACAATCTCATGGACAGGGAACGCTGGTCCTATCTCTTGCTCGCGGATCAACTGCGCCGCTGGTCGGAGAAGCCCGACGCAGATCGCATGGAGCTATTCCGGCGCATCGTTTTCAATGCGGCCGTGACCAACAACGACGACCATCCTCGCAACCATGCGGTGCTTCGCACCGGGCGCGGATGGCGCCTGACGCCGGCATATGACCTGGTGCCTGCGCCGTTGGTCAGTCTCGAACGCCGGGACCTTGCGATGACCGTCGGGACTTACGGGCGCTCGGCAAGCATCTACAATCTGCTTTCCCAATGCGAGCGGTTCGGGTTGACCGCCGAAGCGGCGAGGACGGAAATCGAGAACATCGTCGCGACCGTCCGAACCTGGCGGGAGCATTTCCTCGCCTGCGGCGTGTCCGAAAAGGATGCCGATTACATGGCCCAGGCGTTCCTGCCCGAGTGTTTCTTCTTCGAAAAGCCGCCCGCAGAATGAACGCGTTTCAGCAGTTGCGTCTAGCACGCCGGGCACAGTTCCCTGTAATACCCCAGGGTGTAATCGATCGACGAACCGATGACTCAGGACACTGGAGTGCCAGTATTTCGTTCATAGGCCCAGGAGTGCGAGCTGGCGCGGCAGGCATATCCGCTTGAGGTCGTAGCGGCTCACGATCGTCTCCCGGGCGCGCCGTCGCATCTCAGCCCATTCGGCACGATGTTCCAGGGCATCGGCGATGGCATGCGCGAGGCCCTGCGCGTCGAAGAAATCGACCAGGCGCCCGTTCACCTCCGACTGCACGACTTCTCGCACCGGCGGCGTGGAGGACGCGATCAGCGCCGCCTCCACGGCCATGGCCTCCAGCACGGACCAGGACAGCACGAAGGGGTAGGTGAGGTAGACGTGCGCTGAAGCAAGCTGCAGCAGCCGGATGAAAGTCGGGTGCGGAATCTTGCCGACGAAATGGATTCTGCCCGGGTCGAGTCTGCCGCCCACCTCGTCCAGCAGCGCCTGTTTGTAGCTGCGACCGTCCTTGCGGGCCGCGCCATAGCTGACGTCTTCCTTGCCGGCGATCACGACATGCGCCGCAGGCCGCAGCCGCTGCAGCTCGGGAAGCGCGCGCATGAACGTCGGAAATCCCCGATAGGGCTCCAGGCTTCGGCTGGCGAAGGTGACGATCTCCTCGTCCCGCCCGAGATCGACGCCGATGTCGGCGACGCTTGCCCGCACCCCCGTCGCCGGACGGATCGCGTCGGTGTCGATCCCGTCGTGCACCACCTCGATCTTGCCCTGGAATTCGGGAGGGAAAGTCGAGCGCTGCCACTCGGTGGGCGAAATCGCGAGATCACACGCATCGAGAGCGATCAGATGGTGCGCATTGCGCACGCGCAGGCTGCAGGCCTTGTCATCGCTTGCCGGCGTGAACTCCGCGTCGAATCCCACGTCGAGTCCCTCGGAGCGATAGTAGAACTCCGCATAGCAGACGAGCCGGGTGTGCGGAAATATGTCCTTCATGAACAGGGCCTCGCCAAAGCTCGGGTACGCGTAGACGAGATCGGGCCGGAATCCCGAATTCCGAAGCTGCAGGGCTCCGCGCGCCAGCGCTTCGCCGCGGATCACCTTGGCCTCGAAATCCCTCGCCCAGGGATGGGTCTCCCGCGACGGGGACCGGGTCAACCGGCAGCGAACGATCTTCACGCCGTCGCCGGCTTCGGCGCCGTGGATCGTGAGCGCCACCACCTCGTTGCGCGGGTCGCGCGCGAGGTGCGGCGCCAGATGCCTGAACTGGGCCGGATAGTTCTGATGGACGAACAGGATTCGCATGATCGCGCTGGCCGGGATTCGCTAGGCCGGTAGAGCCGGGACCCAACATGTTGCCACTTCTTGGAATCCATTCATCTCGTCATTTTAGGAAGTTGCAACTTCGCAACTTCCTAAAATGACGAGACATCGATAACCCCAAAATCTTCGCCAATTCTGTCGACACGTGCGGAACAAGAGACCTATTCGGCGGCCTCGACCTCCGTGGTCGCATCATGCGCGTCCGGCCTTGCGGTAGATCTCCACCGTATTGTCGACGCACGCCTCCCAGGTGAAGGCGCTCGCGCGCTCGATCCCGAGCGCCGCGGCGCGCTCGCGCCAGGGGCCATCGGCGAGGAGCCGCTCCAGCGCACGGGCGATGTCGGTCACGCTCTCCGGGTCGACGAGCAGCGCCGCGCCCCCCGCGATCTCGGGCAGCGCGGTCCGGTCCGAAGTCAGCACCGGTATGCCGCACGCCATCGCCTCGAGGACAGGCAGTCCGAAGCCCTCGTAGAGGGACGGATAGGCGAATCCCGCCGCACCCGCATACAGGAAAGGAAGATCGGCTTCCGGCACGTAACCCGGCCAGCGCACGCGGCCTTCGGACCGGGCAAGCTCGATCTTGCGCATGAGCGCTTCGTCCTGCCATCCGCGGCCCCCGACCAGGACGAGCGGGTATGCGCGCCGCAGCGAGTCGGGCATACTCCCGTGCGCTTCCAGGAGCCGCTCCAGGTTCTTGCGCGGCTCGAGAGTCGCCACCGCGAGGACGTAGCGCCCGCGCTGCAGGCCGAAACGATCGAGCACCGCGTCAACCGACGCCGCCTCGCGCGGATGGAAGCTGCGATCGACGCCGTGGTGAACGGCGCTCACCCGATCGGGCGCCAGGCCGAACTCCGCGATCAATTCATCGCGGACGTAACTCGACACCGCGATGACGTGCGCCGCCCGCTCCAGCGTTCGCGGCAGCTCGCGCGACAGGTGCTCGACCCGGTCGCGCGGATGGCACTCGGGCATCCGGAGGTGGGAAAGATCGTGCACCGTGCATACGACGTGCGCGGTGAAATCGGGGGCGAGAAAGCTCGGCGCATGAAACACCCAGTCCCGGTAACCCTGGAGCCTCGCCCTCGCCACGGCGCCGTTGACGCCGTGGAATATGCGTCGCGCGAGCGGCCGCAGCGGTACGTGGCGCCGCAGGACATTGAGCGGCCGGCGCGGATTGAGCAGCGCGGCGGGCTCGGTGATCCATCGCCCGTGGGCGTAATAGCATGCGCTGCCCACGCCGGGATGCCGCCGCAGTCCGCGTGCGAGCGACAGGGTGTAGCGCCCGATGCCGGTCAGGGGCGGGTGGAGCGCTTCGACTCCGAGAACGACGCGCACCGCGTCGCGGGCGTCAGGGACGAATTGCATTGCAGATGCTTCCTACGCTCGACGGTGGAACAGGGCGTAGCGTGCCCTATGGCGGCCTAGCCCCATGATACCCGCCGGCAGGCCCGGGTTCCAGGCCGGGGGATCGCGCACGCTGCTGTATAATCCGGCGCAGCCGCGGCAATCCGTCGCTCGACGGCAAGCGCGACAGAAACCCCCAGCGGCGAGCCCCATGGAGACCGGACTCATTCCCTATCACGCCTCACGGTGCATACGCGCCTCCTGCGTCATGGTGTTTGCGCCGCACCCGGACGACGAGGTGCTCGGCTGCGGCGGGATGCTGGCGGCGTACCGGGCGGAAGGCACGCCGGTGCACGCCGTCATCGTCACCTCGGGGGAGTTCGGCGAGCACGGCGAGGGCGGCTCCGAATTGCGCGAGCAGGAGAGCAGGCGAGCGGGCGAGCTGCTCGGGATCGCCGCCATGTCGTTCTGGCACGAGCCCGATCGCGGCGTCCAGTACAACGAGCGCACCATCGCCGCGGCGCGCGACGCCATCCGCGGCTCCGGCGCCGATCTCGTCCTGTCCCCCTCGATCTACGAACCGCATCCTGACCACCGGGCAGTCGCCTGGATCGTCATCGAAGCGGCAAGGCGCCTGGTCGCGGAGAACCCGTCCCTGCGGGTGGCGCTCTACGAGGTCGGCGCCCCGCTGCATCGCGTCGACGTGCTGGTGGACATCTCGCCCTGGGCGGAAGCAAAGCGGGCCGCGGCCGAATGCTTCGGCTCGCAACTGGCGCTGCAGCGCTACGACGAACAGGTCCTGGCGCTCAATCGCTACCGCACCTACAGCCTGGCCGGCGAGGTCAAGCTGGCCGAAGCGTTCCGGCTGCTCGACGCAGCGAGCCTCGCCCAACCCGCGCTGCTGGCGGAGCCGGAGCTCGCGCGCCAGGAACGCCTCAACCTCGCCTCGACTCGCAACCATCAGGAGAAAGTCGCGGTCCTGGTGCGCAGCACCGACCGGCCGACGCTCGCGCGCAGCCTGGCCTCCATCGCGCTGCAGACCTACCCCAACCTGGAGGTGTGGTTGCTCAATGCGAAGGGAAACGGGCATTCCCCGGTGAGCGACCGCGCAGGTTCGTTTCCCCTGCACTATCTGGACCCGGCGCGGCCGGTTGCGCGCGCGGAGGCCGCCAACCTCCTGCTCGAGGCCGCGCAGGGAGACTTCGCGGTCTTTCTCGACGACGACGACTGGTTCGCGCCCGACCACGTCAGCCGGCTGGTCGACCGGCTGCGCGCGGAACCGGATGCGGCGGCGGCGTTTTCCGCAGTCGAGTTCGGCGGATTCGTGGGCGAGCAGTGGCGAGTCGAGCACCTCTTCGATTCGCCCTACGACCCCGACCGCCTGCTGTTCGAGAACTACATTCCCATACACGCCGCCCTGTTCCGCCTCGCGCTCGCGAGGGACGAATGGTCTTGCCGCTTCGATGCCGCGTTCCGGATGTTCGAGGACTGGGACTTCTGGCTGCAGTTGTCCCAGCGGGGAAGCTTCGTGCGCGCGCAAGGCATCTCGGCCTACTACCTGCGCAACCTCGTCGACAGCTCGGGGGTATTCGGCGAGCAGCGCTCGCAGCAGGCCGACCGGCAGCAACTGTTCGCCAAGTGGCTAGCGCGAATCTCCCCGGAGCGATATTGCCGGCTGCTCGACTACGCCAGGGCGCTGTTTCGGGACAACGCCGGAATGCGGGAGCGCGCGCACCAGCGCGAAGATGAATTGCAGGCGGTCGTGCGCGCGCTGCAGGCGCAGCTCGCCGACCACCAGGCGCTCGCGGCCGCACGGGACGAGGAAGTCGCGGCCCTGCGCGTGCACTCCGGCGGACTGGAGGGAATCATCGCGGCGCGAGACGAGGAGATTGCGAATTTCCACGCACACGTGCAAGCGCTGTACTCCCGTCCCGTAAGGCTATTGGCGAGACGGCTGCTCGACGCGATACGGCCACGGAGCTCGTGACCCAATCGCCTTCTGCCCGCCCGACCCGAGGACGCGGAGAGGCACCACAAGAATGGATGCAGCCAGGATGAACCAGAACTGTTGTGTCTTCACCATCGCAGCGAAGAACTACCTGCACTACGCGATCAACCTGATGTCGAGCGTGGCGGAATTCATGCCCGGGGCGCGGCGGGTCGTCGCCCTGTGCGACCGTCTCGACGGCCTCGACGTCAGCGGACTTCCGTTCGAGGTCGTGTGCGTCGAGGACCTCGCCATCCCGCACCTCGACCGGCTGCTCTACCAGTACACGATACTCGAGCTCAACACCGCGATCAAACCGTTCGTCTTTTCCCATCTGTTCAAGGAAAGCCCCTGCGCGAAGCTCGTCTACTTCGACCCCGACATACAGTTGTTCTCCAGCGGGGCGCGGCTGCTCGACGCCCTCGACGAATCGGAAATCCTGCTGACGCCGCATCTGACCGATTTCCTCGAGGACGGCCGGCTTCCCTCCGACATCACCATCCTGCAGACAGGGACGTACAACCTCGGATTCATCGCGCTGCGCCGTTCGGCCTCCACCGAAAAACTGCTCGGCTGGTGGCAGGAAAGGCTGCTTCGCGACTGCGTCGTGGACATTCCCAACGGCCTGTTCACCGACCAGAAGTGGATCGACCTGGTGCCCGGGATATTCGAGCGCACGGGGATCGTTCGCGACCCCGGCTGGAACGTCGCCTACTGGAACCTCAAGCACCGCGACATCGAAGAGCGTTCGGGGCGGTTTCTGGTGAACGGCGCCCCGTTGTTCTTCTTCCACTATTCCGGCTTCGAGGCGGACAAGAGCAGCATCAGCAAGCACCAGGACCGCTTTCGCATGTCCGACCTCTCGCCCCCCGCGCGCCGCCTGTTCGAGATCTTCGCGCATAACGTCGCCGCCTGCGGCGCCGGCCGCTACGCCAGCCTGCCCTATGCGTTCGCCACGCTGGCGAGCGGGGTTCGCCTTGGGAGGCCGGCGCGCGCAGTCCTGAGAAAGGAGGTCGATTGGAACGCGGCGCTGCCCGATTTCAGGACGCCCGCGGGAGAGCGCTTCATCGTCGAATTCCTCAATGCCCCCGTCGACGGCGCTTACCCATCGATCACCCGGCTCGCGCTGGCGCTATTCCGGCTGCGGCCCGACGTGCGGGCAGCGTTTCCCGACGTGCTCGGCACCCATCGTCTCGCCTTCGCGAACTGGGTTTCCCGGAGCGCCGGGGAACAGGAGGACGTCGACGACATATTCATCGCGCCGCTGCTCGACGGCCAGGATTTCGCCGCGACGGTGGAAGCGGCCAACGGCCCGACCGCGGCGAGGGTCGCGCAGGCGGGCCCGCAGCGCCGTCGGGGCGGCGCCTACCACGCGCTCTACCAGCTTGCCTGGTCGACCCGCTTCCTTTTCCGGCCGCTGGTCAGCCGCGAGCTGCGCCATCGAATCAGCATGTATCTGCTGCACAAGGCATACGCGAGGGATCGGGCCGTGCAGCGCCCGGGACCGGGCGCCGGCCCGTCCGCCGCCCCCGACAGCGCGGGCGCGCGCGGCCTGAACGTGATCGGATACCTGCGCTCCGAGAGCGGCGTCGGCGAAGCGGCGCGATGCACGCTTCGGGCACTGGCGGCCGCCGACGTGCCGCATTCGATCGTCGACTATCGCGTCGGGAACGTCTCGCGCATGGGCGAGGCGATCGACGAAGCCAGGCAGGGCGGCCTGCGCTACGGCATCAACCTGTTTCACATCAACGCGGACCAGTTGGGTACCGCCAGGGAAATCCTCGGCGAGAATTTCTTCGCGGGAAGGTACAGGATTGGATTCTGGGCGTGGGAACTGGGCCGGTTCCCCGACGAGTGGCTATCGGCTTTTTCCCACCTGGACGAGGTCTGGGTTCCGTCCACGTTCTGCCAGCGGGCGGTCAGCGCCAAGTCCCCGGTCCCTGTGGTCTGCATGCCGCATGCGATCGACCTCGAGCGCTCCGACGCACGCGACAGGCGGCGCTTCGACCTGGGCGAGGACAGCGTCGTCTATTTCACGATGGCCGACATGCACAGCATACCGGAGCGGAAGAACCCGGTAGGTGCGGTAGAGGCATTCATGCGGGCGTTCCAGGAGCGCGATTCCGCCGAGCTGGTGGTCAAGCTTTCGAATCCCGAGGCGCGGCCCGACATCGTCGCGGTCCTGCGCGACCACGCCGCCAAGTGCCCCGGAATCCGTCTGATCGAGGGGTATCTTGAACGCGACGAGCTGTTCACTCTGATCAACTCCGTCGATTGCTTCGTATCGTTGCATCGTTCCGAGGGATTCGGACTGGGGATCGCCGAGGCCATGGCGCGCGAAAAAGCCGTCATCGCGACCGGATGGTCGGGCAACATGGACTTCATGAATGTCGGCAACGCCATGGTCGTGGACTACGCGCTGACCGAGCTGGACCGCGACTACGGGCCCTATCGCAGGGGAGAAGTCTGGGCGGAACCCGACCTGGACGACGCGGCCGGGAAAATGCGGGCGATTTACGAAAGCGCCGACCTGCGCGCGCGCCTGGGCCGGCGCGGGCGATCGGACTGCGAACGGCTCCTGTCGCCGCAGGTCGTCGGTGCGGCAGTGCGCGACAGGCTGGAACGAATCCACTCCCGCACGTCCCAGTGAGCGTTCGGGCCGCGCTGCCCGTCAAGCGAGGATGCGCGCCAGGAACTTCGCCACCACGAAATCAATGATCTCCTGCGACGGGTGACGCATCTTGCCGTCGACCCCGAAAAACAGTTCCGCGGAATGCCCGCTGTACCAGCGGAAAAACTCGAAGGACGGAAAGTAGTGGACCCGCGGCAGTTTCCTTTCCATGACGAACTGGATCGCCACTCGCAGGATCGACTTGGAGATGCAATCGGCCTGTGCGACCGACGCATGCGACATGCTCATCTGCAGCGGCACGGGCGAGAGCGTAACGACGATCTGCGCGTCCTGGTTGACTTTCCTGACCGCTTCGATGATCTCGACGATGAAGTCCGACTGGGGTTTCGGATACAGGAAGCGTGTCGTATAGGCGTTCAGATCGTCGAAATCCGGCAGCAGCACCGGGGCATTGGTCTGCCGGTCCGACCAGATCTGGGCAAGGCCCACGGTGAACACGATGAAGTTCGCTTCCCGCATTACCGGCAGCACCTGCTCCGCATTGGCCCCGTCCTGATGCCAGTCGTGGCCCGCGAACTGGGAATAGATGTCCTTGTACTTGGACGCCTCTCCATGGACAAGGTGACTGATGTAGACGGCATTCATGAACGGCGAGTTCACCTCTTCGGAAAAACCGACTCGCGCGCTCCTGACATCCCTGAGTATCAATGCCTCGTGGATGTTGTTGGCGAAGCAGGATCCGAAGGTCAGCACCCTGAGGTCGGAAAGCGCCGCGTGCTTCTCGGGAAGGAAATCGACCGCCAGCGCGTCGAAGAAGGCATCCCGGCCGGGCTTCAACCGGCTGTAGCGTTGCGTCGCGAATTGACGAGCAGCCACTCGAAAACCTCCCGCGCGGCCGGATTCGGCCTATCAGCCTATGCCTGACGAGCCTGTACCAACCAGGCCGCCGTTATCAATCTCGCTATTTCGTGCAGTTGCAACTACGCAACTGCACGAAATAGCGAGACGTATAAGTAACCCAAAATCATCGCCAAAGTTGTCAACACTTGGGTCATAAGTGGCCATGGGCCGGTTTATTCGAACCAGAAGCTGTACAGCTGCGCCTTGCGCATTCCGAATACCAGGATCACCGGCCGGGTCCCGATCGCCTTGCGCCGCTGCCACCTGACCCCGATGCGCGTGGCGTCCACCTCCCGCATCGGCTGCGAGAGGGCGAGCGTCTCGCCGGTTTCGGCGTCGAGCATGCTCGCCATCACGATGCCGTGCCGCGCCTGCGCATTGATGCAGAGCTTTCCGCCCGGAACCGTGATCGGCGGCGTCACCAGTTCGGCGGGATGATAGCCCGCTTCGAGGCTGGCAAAGCCGTCGGGCCGCAGGGTCGCCAGGCCGATCGACCACTCCTTGTAGCGCATGTCGTCATGGCGCGCGCTGATGCCGCTGTAGTAGAGCCGAAGCTCGTCGCCCTTGGGTCCGGATACGAGCAGCGGCGACGAGGCAATATAGATGCCGCCAGCGTCCCATTCGCCGCGCTCGCCGCGTGCGATCAGCGTGCCGCGATCGGCTGCGCGCTGCCAGTGCGACGCAGAGGTGGCCGTGGCCAGTTGCACGTCGAGCGACTTGTCGTCGGCGCTGTTGTGGTAGACGCAGACCAGCCCGATGAGATTCCCGAAATACTCGAAGGCGCTCATGCCGTAGAACTCGGTGCCGGGGCGGTCCCGCCAGTCCGGCTCCAGCACCACGCCGTGGCGGGTCCAGTTCCTGCCGTCCGCGCTTTCGGCGGTTTCGATCACCCTGAAATGCCGGTCGGGCCGCTCGCTGGTCTTGAAGGACGCGAGCAGGCGGCCGTCGGAGAGTTGGGACATCGCGGCCACGTCGTTGGGGCCGGCGAACACAGGAAACGCGGGACGATCCCAGGCGATGCCGTCCGCGGAAGTGCAGACGAACATGCCCTCGCCTTCCACGGCGCGCCAGCCCGGCACGCTGGCATCCATGGGAAACGGCGATCCATGCCGCTCGAGATCCTCCGCCGACATCGCATCGTAGAACATCATCTTGTAGCGGCGGGCCCGCGCGGGCTCGCCGCGGTCCTTGACGACCGAGGGACTGCACAGGTGCGCCCTACCCGCGCTCGACGCCAGAATGTTGGTGGGACCGTGTTCGGAATGCTCCACCCCCTTCAGCGGCTTGGTCCAGCGCAGTCCATCGCGGCTTTCGGCATAGCCGACCCCGGTGGCCCAGCGAACGTCGCTTTCCCGGAAATTCACCATCTGGTACCACATGCGATAGCGGCCGTTGTCCTTCAGCACCGTTCCGTACAGCTTGAGTCCGCCCTCCCAGGGCCGGTCCGCGGTGATCAACGGGTTCGCCGGATGCTTGCGCGCCTGGCCGATCCTGCGATGCAGTCCGTAGGTCCGCGCGATCCAGCGATCGTCGATGAACAGGAATTTGAACGGTCCGTGGCTCTTCGCAGACCCGCGGGCTTGCGCGATCCGGACTCCGGCCGCAGCGGCGTGCTCGGCTTCGATTCGCTTCACCTGACCGCGGCCTGCCGCTCGCCGGGAACGAGCACCTTCGACCACACCTCCAGGTCCTGGTCGGTAAGCTCGCCGCTCACCTGCCGCAGTTGCAGCACGGCCACCAGGCGGTTTGCTATTGCCCGGAACAGGTCCCGCTGCGCGGCGAGCAGGAGGGCCTCCGCGTTCAGGACATCGAGGTCGAGCTGGGTCTGTAGAATACGGCCGCTCCTTGCCCCCGCAAGCGCCGATTCGGCGGCCTTCACGCGCCTTTCAGCCGCGTCGACCTGCACCGCGCCGACCTCTACCTTGTAGTAGTTGGTCTGGGCGTCGATCGCCGCCTGGGCGACGGCATTGTCGAGGTCCTCGCGCGCCTTGTCGCGTAACGCGATCGCCTCGTCGGTGCGCGAATTCACCATGCCCCCCGAATAAATGGGCAATGCCACTTGTATCCCGACCACGGTTACCGTCTGCGTGCTTGCCACCCCGTTGTCGAAGAGGTTCGGGCTCCCGGAGTTGGACAGCCGATTTTGATTCGCCACCAGATCCAGAGTGGGAAGATGCCCCGCACGCGCGGAGCTGATGTCCTTCTCGGCCATTGCGATCTGGAGCGTCTGGTAGCGGACCTGGGCATTGCGGCTCCGCGCCTGCTCCACCCATTCGGCCTCGCCGCCCTTGACCTCGGGCCAAGGGCGGGAGGCGAATGAAAACAGCTCGGCAGGCGGCAGCACTCCCACGATCTTGGCAAGCGCTGCCGCTCTGACCCGCAACAGCAGCGCAGCGTCCATGGCGTCGGCCTCCACCTGCCTGAGGCGGGCCTCGGCGTCGAGGAGATCGGGGACGGTCACGAGGTTTTCCCGGCGGCCGCTTCGCGCCTGGCCGGCCACCTCCACCATGCGCATTCTCGCGCGCTCAGTCGCGTCCCGGGTACGCAACGCGGTCTGCCAATCGAGAAACGCGGTGGCCATTCGTATCGCCAGGTCGTAGCGCGCCATCTCGAGTTGCACGCCCGCCTGCTCGATCTGCAGCTGTGCGCGGCTGTACTGCAGGACGTTCGCGAGGCGGAATACCGGCTGCGAAATTGAAATGGTCCAGCTGTCGCTGCGGAATTGCCGGTTGATGTTCGGAAACGCCGACGCGTAGTTCACGAACACGGTGTTGTTCATCTTGTTGCCGCTGAAGCTCAACTGAGGCAGGAGGCCCGCGCGTGCCTGGGGCAGCTTTTCGAGCACTGAACGATACTGCGCTTCGGCGCTCAGGTAGATGGCGTCCGAGTGCAGCGCAGAACGATAGCCCTCCGCCAGGCTGTCGAAAGACCAGGCTTGCCCGGCCCAGCCTATTCCGCCCAGCACGACACCTAGCCCTACGATCCGCTTCCAGCTGATCATGCGGTTCGATTCAATGCTTGGGCGGCTTCGCGGCGCCGCCCTGTCGCGTCTGCAGCATGATGCGCAACGCACTCCTCCCTGAGGATGCGCCCGCGGCGCTCATCTGGGCGGTAACGGTGACCCGCGCGGCGAGCTTCTTGAGCAGGCGGTAATCGTCGTGATGGCCGACGTGGAACATGCAAAAGATGGCCCCTTCGCTGTCGCGCAGCTTCCTGTAGAACGCCCGGTACCGGCTCGTCACCCGGATACCCCAGACGTTGTCGAATCCATTCTTCATTTCCGGGCGCAACGCGTTGTCCGCTGTGCGCTCGGAGAACTGTACCAGCACTTCCTGTACGCGCTGCTGCAGGTCGGGCGGAAGCGCGTCGTAGGCCGCCTCGAACGACGGCAGGATCTCAATTCTTCTCGGCTGCATTTCTCGCGCGCCCGCCGAAATGCAGCCGGACCTGGGCGCCGCCGCGCAGCACGATGCGGACCTGCGGTCCGTTGCGTCGATTGATCAGGTCCGCCTTGCTCAGTTCCAGGCGCAGGCGCGCATCGCGCAACGCCTCGAGCTCGCGGGCCATGTGCTCCCTCAATTGGCTCATGAGTACCGGCCAGCCCGCGACCGGCTTCGGCTTGGGCGGCGGCTCAGGCGCCGTCAAATAGGGCTGCAGCGCCGTTCCCCGTTGCACCTCGACGTGCATCAGTTCCTGCGCAAGCCTTGCCAGCGCCTGCTCGTCCTTCAACCTGGCCGCAAGGCGGCGCGATTCGGCGTCCAGCCGCGCCGCCAGTTGCCGCACGTAGGCCGCATAGGCTCTCGCCCCTGCCACGACCGGAGGGCCGGGCTGGACGGTCGCCGAGCGCGAGAAGACGAAGACCATGCGAAACAGGTCGTCGGTCCGCGCCGGCGGCTGCGGCATTCCGGCCGGAGCCCGCTTGGAAGGAAGATCGCTCATGACCCACCCCACACGAAAGGCGAATTATAGCTCCCGGGAGCGCAGCCGCACACGCATGCGATCCGCGCCATCCGGACCTCCAGGGCGCCGGCGTTCATCTCAGCACGATCAGGCCGGCGCCCAGAACGACCAGCGCCGAAGGCAGCCAACCCCTTTTCCCGATTGCCTGTCCGAGCACGAGTGTTCCGATGATGGCCCCGAACACGATGCTGGTGCGCTTGAGCGCCAGGAAGTAAGGGACCGCGCTCAGCTGGAGCGCGGCGTAGTGCATCAGCACGACGGCCGCGATGCAGATCCCGATCGCCCAATCCGAGGCTCGCGTCGCGACGGCTCCGCGCCACGCCCCTGGATTGCGCACCAGGATGACGGCGGTCGAAAGGCCTGCGACCGCGGAGTAGTAGGCAATGCCGAACGCGAGTGCGTTGCCCTGCTTCATGGCGCCTTTGGCCAGGACCGGGGTCACGCTGTAGATCAGCGCAACGGCGGCCATTTGCAGCATTGCGCGGCGGCGCGAGCGCCTTCCCCTTCCGCTGCCCGCATCGGACTTGCCGGCAGGGGCTTCCTCCAGGTACGTCATGTCCATCCGGAAGGCGAAATAGCATCCCGAGCCGACGAGCAATACGCCTGCCGCGCCCATCGGGGCAACACCCTCGCCGAGGAGATAATACGCCGCGACGACCGCAGCGACGGGCGTCAGCGCGAGGAACGGCAGGGTCTGGACGAGCACGCCGCCGCGGATCGCGTCCAGATACAGGTTCAGCGCCAGGATCTCCAGCGGCAGGGCCGCGGCCAGCCAGGGCAGCGACTCCGGCTCCATCCGGGGCCAGCCGATCCAGGGAAGCAGCGGTAACAGCAGCAGGACCGGCAGCACGGTCCGGAGCAGCATCGCTTCGTGATGGCTGCGATGCGCGGCCGCCCGCTTCGTCAGAACGTCCGCTATGGCAGTGCCCAGTGCGCATCCCAGTCCCAGTAGTATCCAGGCTTCAGCCATCCGCGCTCATGCCGGGCGACGTGCCGCGCCAGCGTACCATGGTGTTGGAGAACTGATCGAACCCGAACCCGCCCGCCAATGTGAAGCCGCTGTGCACATCCAGGATGTCAACTGCATAGCACGTAATCTCGTAGCGGGCTTCGCGCGGAGGGGTAATGAAATAATGGACGGCCCGGCGCCTGCCGTCGATGAAAATCGCCACGCGCTCTTCGCCGAAATACTTCTCGAGCAGGACAACGTTTTCCACGCCCTCGAAGCGCGCCCCATCCGGGGCACCGTCGACATAGATCATGTCGGGGTCGACGAGAGGCTGGTCGGCGAAGCACGCGCTGCGCTCGCCGTCTATCTCGCAAGGTACGCCCCGCGAATGCATGACCTCCGCGCGTTTGAGCAAGGGCTCCGGCAGCGCCGACCGCGTGGAATTCGCCCAATCCTCTGAAGGCTCGACCGACACCAGCCGGCCTTCGCCATTCTGTTCCAGGGCGAGCGCCATCACCAGCGTGGAGACGCCGCTGCCGTATTCCAGCACACGCTTCGGCCGCTCGGATCGGATATACGCATAAAGATAGAAGAGGTCCACATAATCGGGCGGGAAACCGCCGGCGTCCGCGCGGCGAGCCTGGAACGCCTTGATATGGGATGCCACTTTCGCCTTCTGGAGGAAATCGTAACATGCGCGCTGTGCGCGCCTGTCCTCCTTGATCAGGACCCCCGAAAAATTGCCTATCCCGATCTGATGGGACAACTCGGAGAAATCCACCTCGAGGGTATAACGGCGGAAGTTCTGTTGCTGGATCCGGAACGGGTACCGGGTCGGATTTACTTCTGGAATGCGCGAGAACGCCCGGAAATCGAACCCGCTCATCGAAGCATGTCTGGCCCGATGATCGTACCGGCGGAAATATTCCTCGCCGCAACGGCGCCGACCACTTTACCGATGCGCGAGGCCGGCAGCCCGCTTCCGGGCCGCTGCGCCAGCAGCATCGCAGCGGCGATCTTCGTCCCCGCCGGTATGTCCACCGCCGCCGTCAGGCTCTTCCTGGCCCAAAGCATGGACTTGCGCTCGGTCTCGCTCAGCACTTTGGGGCCGCCGCCCACGGCCTTGTCGATCTCGCGGATGTCGGCGACGAAGCGCGCGAAATTACTCGGGTCGCAGGAAACCTTCCAGTCCTGGGCGTTGGGGACGTCGCGGTCGATGGTGATGTGCTTCTCGACGATGTCCGCGCCCAGCGCCACCGCGGCGAGCGGGACGGCGGTGCCCTCGGTGTGATCCGAATAGCCGACCGGACCGGGGAAAAATTCGCGGATCCGGTCCATCACCTTCAGGTTGATGAGGGCCGCGTCGGCCGGGTAGCTGGTCACGCAATGCAGGACGGCCAGCGCGCGGCAGCCGTTGTCCTCCATCACCTTGATCGCCTCCCGGATCTGGGCGATCTCGTACATGCCGGTGGACAGGATCGCGGGCTTGCCGCTCTTCGCGATCCGGGCGAGGAACGGCCAGTTCTCCACTTCGCCCGAGCCGATCTTGAACGCGGGCACGTTCAGCTCGCGGTCGAGGAACTCCAGGGCGAGATCGTCGTGCGGGGTGCACAGGAACGGCACGCCCCGTTCGCGGCACCGCTGCTGCATGAGGCGGATCGCGTCGTCGGGCAGTTCCTTGGTCCTCAGGCGCTCGCGCCATTCCGGGGCGCCGGGGCCCACGAGGCGGTCGGTGTAGTAGTGCTGCGTCTTGAAGATGTCCGCCTTGGCCGACACCGTCAGGTCGATGAGCTGATACGCCTTCTCCATTTCGCCGAAGTGGTTGACCCCCGCCTCCGCGATCACGTAGCAGGGCTCGCCCGGACCGATGCGCCGGCCCTCGATCTCGAAGTGGGACAGGAAGCCGCTCATCTCTGATGCCACCTTACGTGCGGAACCAGGACCCCCGGATCGATCCTATCCTTGTTGATGCTCGCCATCTCGAGCATGTGGTCGATCACCTCGTCGTTCAGCAGATGCGGCTTGAGGCCCAGCGCCGGCAACGCGGAATGGATGGCTTTGAAGTAATGCTCCTCCTGTTCGACGCGCGGGTTCGAAATATGGTCGACGACGGCGTTCAGGCCGTGCGCCTTGGCGACGCGCGCGACCATCTTCGCGAGGTCGTTCACCGAGAACTGCTCGGTGAACTGGTTGAACACCTGGAATTCGCCGCGCTCGGCCGGGTTCAGCAGCGCCAGCTCCACGCACTGCAGGGTGTCGCGGATGTCGAGGAAGCCGCGCGTCTGGCCGCCCTTGCCGTACACCGTCATCGGCATGCCATGAACCGCCTGTACGACGAATCGATTGAGCACGGTGCCGAACACCGCATCGTAGTGGAAGCTGGTGCCCAGCTCGGGATGCATGCGGGTCTCGTCGGTGTTGATGCCGTACACCACGCCCTGATTGAGGTCCGTCACGCGCATGCCCCACACCCGGCAGGCGAACTCCAGGTTGTTGGAATCGTGCACCTTGGAAAGGTGGTAGAAGGAGCCGGGCTTCTTGGGATAGAGCACGCGGTCCTCGCGCCCCTTGTGTTGGATCTCCAGCCAGCCCTCCTCGATGTCGATGTTGGGCGTGCCGTACTCGCCCATGGTGCCGAGCTTGACCATGTGGATGTCGGGATTCGTGTGCTGCATCGCGAACATCACGTTGATGGTGCCGACCACGTTGTTCCTCTGGGTCGCGACGCACTTGTCCCGGTCCATCATCGAGAAGGGCGCCGAGGGCTGTTCGGCGTAATGGACGATGGCCTCCGGCCGGAATTCGTCCAGCACCTTGTACACGAAGCGGTGGTTTTCGGCGATGTCGCCGACGTAGGTCTTGATGGTCTTGCCGGTCAGCTCGTGCCAGCGCTTGACACGGACATGCAGCGGCCTCACCGGCGCGAGCGGCTCAACGCCGATTTCCGCCTCCCAGTAGCGCTTGAGCATGTTGTCCACGACCGCGACTTCATGTCCCTTGTTGGACAGGTACATGGCAGTCGGCCAGCCGAGATAGCCGTCGCCGCCTAATATGAGAACGCGCATCACACCCTCCTGAGATATGAGAACAAACTAATCCAGATTCGGAATCCGGGCAATGCCGGCTTGAAGCAGGGCAGAGGCCAGCCGCAGGTCGTCGGCGCTGTCCACGTCCAGGTTGTAGGGCCAGGGAATCTCCACCGCCACCGACGGCTCGGCGAAGAAATCGCCGCCTGCCGTCAGCGCGCGCGGCCTCGCGGCGACGAGATTGCCGAAGGTGTAGAGCTTCGGCTTGCGCTGCTTGTTGAAGGCGCTGCGCCGCTCCTCGGCGAACTTGAAGCGCACGCGCCCATCGATCACCTCGCGCTGGTTCCACGCGTGGTAGTTGTGCGGGATGGAGCATATCGTCTGGCCGGAATTGGCCTCGGCGTCGGCCTGCATCCGGTCGAGCAATTCGCGCACCTGCTCCGGCAGCAGGAAGGGGCTGGTCGGCTGGATCAGCACCAGTATGTCCGGCATGCGCGGCTGCCGGCCGAGGAACTCCCGCGCCACGTCGGCCACGGCGGCCTCGTCCGTGGCCAATGCCGCGGGCCGCCAATCCACCTCGATTCCCAGCGCCTGCGCGCGCGCGGCGATCGCCTCGTCGTCGGTCGAGCACACGATGCGCCCACAGCGGCCGCCCGCCTGGGCGGCCCTGCCGCCGTAGTCCAGCA
>Ga0080064_1002952_pt1 | contig 26591 bp, 29 predicted proteins | sample Subgrocontami54m_FD_69260 | JGI IMG/M metagenome (GOLD analysis project Ga0080064, IMG submission 69260) | Subsurface groundwater microbial communities from S. Glens Falls, New York, USA - GMW46 contaminated, 5.4 m (SPADES assembly) (version 2) ...
GGTGACGACATCCACCCGGGCGCCGTACAGGCGGCCGAGCTGTCCCTTCTCCACGCGTCCCCGGAGACTCGCCCACTCCTCCGGCACCAGCCACGGCACCGCGACCGACGCGCCGTCCTGCAGAAAGCGGAGCGCCACGGACTGGCCGAGGGCTCCGGTGCCGCCGGTGACGATGGCGACGCGCCCGGTCACGCGCGCGTGCCCGCCAGCGTGTCCATCCGCGCTGCTAAGTCGAAGTCGAGCGCGCTGATGCCGCCCGCGTCGTGGGTCGTGAGATCCACGGTGACGCGGTTCCAGACGTTCGACCACTCGGGGTGATGGCCCATCGTCTCCGCCACGAGAGCAACGGCGCTCATGAAGCCCCACGCCTCGACGAAGTCACCGAACACGAAGACCCTGTGGAGCTTGCCCGCCACGAGCGCCCAGCCCGGCAGGGCCTCCAAGCGCGCGGCGACTTCGGTGTCCGTGATCTTGATCGGGGCGGCCAAGCGGCGCGCTCTCAGCCGGCCGCCGGCGCGCCCATGATGGCCGAGCGCTGGATGTCCTCGTACCGGACCTTGGCGACATCGAAGGCCTCGATGTTGCCGACGAGCTTCTTGAAGGTCTGGTCGAAGGACGGCAGGGTCTTGCGCTCGCGGGTCAGCGGCGTGGTTCTAGCCAAGACGAAGTTCTTGACGTACGGGTGGTTGATCCCGCGCTTCTTGATCTTGGCGACCACGTCCGCCAGCGCCTCGTCGGCCCCGCGGACCAGCTCCGCGCGCTCCTCCCGCTCCTCGAGCGTCTTCGGGAATCGTCCCTTGAGGAACTTGTCCACGCGGCGCAGGATCGGCGCGAAGGCGCCGCCCGCGAAGCGCTTGTTCTTCTCGTAGAGGAGCCCGAGCGTGATGAAGTGCGCCGACTCGAACTGGAAGGCGTAGTCTTCCTCGCCGCTCGACGGCTCGTCGACCGCCAGGCCCCGGTACATGCGAATCACCTCGAGCGACTTCTCCTTGAGGTTGTGGGCCTTCTCGGTGTTGAGCGCGAGGATCTGGAACGCGACCTCGTGCTCTGGCACGAGGATGGCGGGCACCGTTTTCGCCTTGAGCTTCTCGAGCACGGCGCGGCGGTGGTTGCCGTTGGGCGTCCAGTAGAGGCCGGGCTTGGGCGACATGACGACGATGGGGTCGACGAAGCGGTCGATCTTCTTGACCACGTCCTGGAGGCGCTTGACGTGGGTGGGGGAGAGGTCACGCTGGTAGGGCGTCGGCTCGACCTTCGTCATCGGCAGCAGGCAGAAGATCTGCCAGTGATCCCCCACCGGTTCCCGGTAGATCGCGAGCGCGCGCCCGCCGTCGTTCTCCACCTGTTCCGCCAGTGCCGCAACCGCCTTCGGCGGATCACCGTCCGGATACACCGCCCAGTTCGCCATGCCGGGGTCAGGTCTCACAATCCAACATTTGACCGCGTGGCCGAGGCTCGAAAATGTCGTAATTCAAGACCTGACCCCAGCCGTACCAGCCGTACGCCGGCGGATCGCCTCGCGGATGGAGCCGTAGATGCCCGACGGCAGGAAGATGATGGAGATGATGAGCAGCAGCCCGTAGATCGTCTCGGCCATGCCCAGGAACTTGAGCCCGAAGGCGATGCGCAGCCCCTCGGACAGGGCCGTCGTCAGCGCGGTTCCCACCAGCGGCCCCATCAGCGAGTACATGCCGCCCAGCACGACGGCGAACACGATCTTCAGCGACACGCCGATACCCGAGAGCGTGTCCGGGTTGACGTAGGAGATGTACTGGGCATAGAGGACCCCGCCCAGCGCGGTGAGCGCGGCCGACACCACGGTGATGCCGAGCTTGAAGCGCGTCACGTGGATGCCCACCGAGGCTGCCGCCGTCTCGTCCTCGCCGATGGCCTCGAGCGCCGAGCGCGCCATGCTCCGGTCCACGCGGTCCCAGACCCAGAGGCCGGCCAGAAACATGCCCAGCGAGGCGTAGTAGAACACGCGCTTGTCGGCGAACTGGAGCGTCCAGAGTCCGGACGCGGTGCCCGCGGTCTTGAGGCTCGCGCCGAGCGAGCCGCCCGTCCAGTCGCGCTCGGCGATGATGAGGAGGCGGATGACCTCGCCCACCGCCAGCGTGACCAGCGCGAAGTAGTGGCCGATGACGCGGAAGCGAAAGCACGGGATGCCGAGCACCACGGCGATCGCGACCGACGCCGCCACCGCGAGCAGGGCGCCGATCCAGGGCGTGAGCGAGTAGAAGTTCCAGAGGAGCGTGGTCGTGTACGCGCCCACGCCGAGAAACGCGCCGTGGCCGAGGGAGACCAGGCCGAAGCGGCCCATGAGGGACCATGCCTGGCCGATGAAGGACCAGATGAAGATCTGGATGGCCACGTGGAGCACGTACTGTTGCATGCCGCCCATGGGGAGGAAGGGGGCGACGACCAAGCACACGAGCAGCGCGCCTGCAAAGAGGCGGCCGCGGCTCATTCGCGCTTTGCCATGATGCCGCCCGGGCGGACGAACATCATCACGATGAAGATGACGAAGGCGATGACGTAGCCCATCTCGGTCGAGATGACCACGCCGCCGATGGAGATAATCTCGCTCATGATGAACGAGGCGATGAAGGCGCCGACCATGTTCCCCAACCCGCCCAGCACGCAGATCATGAAGGTGAGCGGCCCGAACTGCCCGCCGAAGAAGGGGTGCACGGAGTACTGGAAGATGAGCAGCGCCCCGGCCAGTCCCGCCATGAGACCGCCCACGGCCGAGGTGACGATGTAGATGCGCTGGGGGCTGGCGCCCATCAGCGACATGGCGTCGCGGTCCTGGGACACCGCGCGGATGGCTGTGCCGATGTAGGTGCGGGTCAGGAAGAAGTAGAGCGCGATCACGGCGAGGATGGAGATGGCGAAGGGGATGATCCGCGTGGCGGGCAGGAAGATCCCGGCGATCTCGTAGCTCGGCAGGCTCAGGCGCACGGTCTTGTGGTCCGTGGTCCACAGGAAGGTGGCGGCCGACTGGAGGAAGAAGAGGAGCCCGCCCGTCGCCAGTAGTTGATTGATGGGGGCGCTCGTCAGGATAGGAGAGATGATGAGAAGGTGCACGCCGACGCCGAGGAGCGTCCCGGCGACGAGGGAGACCAGGCCCGCCGCCCAGATGGGCCAGCCGAACGCGACGTGGAAGAAGTAGATGGCGTACATGCACACCATGACCAGGTCGACGTAGGCAATCCAGACGATGTCGAGCACGCCGAAGATCAGGTTCAGCCCGAGGGCAAGCAGCGCCAGGACGCCCCCCAGCAGGATGCCGTTGATCGCTGCCTCGACGAGGAAGATCGGTTCCATGGGTGGCTAGACTCCCATGTACGCCTTGCGGACGAAGTCTTGCTCGGCGAGCTCCGCGGCCCGTCCCTCCATCTTGATCCGCCCGACTTCCAGGAGGTACGCGCGGTCCACCAGCTTGAGCACCTGGCGCACGTTCTGCTCGACGACGAGGATCGTGTAGCCCTCCTCGCGCACCCGGCGGATCAAATCGAAGACGCGCAGCACCATCACCGGCGCCAGGCCCAGCGAGGGCTCGTCCAGGAGGATGATCTTCGGCTGCGACATGAGCGCGCGGCCGATGGCCAGCATCTGCTGCTCTCCGCCCGACATGCTGCCCGCGCGCTGCTTCTGGCGCTCGGCGAGGACCGGGAAGAGCGTATAGACGCGCTCCAAGCTCTCGCGGTACCGGGCCCGTGCCGCCGGCAGGAAGGCTCCCATCTTGAGGTTGTCCGCCACGGTGAGTCCGGGGAAGAGGCGGCGCCCCTCGGGCACGTGCGCGATGCCGTGCGCCACGATGTCGTGGGCCGGATGGCCCGCCAGCTCGGCGCCCCCGAAGGCGATGCGGCCCGAGCGCGGGGCGATCAGGCCGGAGATCACGCGAAGGAGCGTGGTCTTGCCCGCCCCGTTGGGGCCGACGACCGCCACGGCCTCGCCCTCGGCCACGCGCAGGCTGACGTCCCAGAGCGCCGTGAAAGGGCCGTAGCCCGCCGTGATGCCGGAGAGATCGAGCATGCTCATGTGAGGACCACCTTTTCGCCGAGGTACGCTTCGATCACCTGCGGGTGCTCGGCGATCTCGAGCGGCGGCCCCTCGGCGATCTTCTCACCGTGGTCCAGCACCACGATGCGGTCCACCACGCGCATCAGTGTCCCCATGATGTGCTCGACCCAGACGATGGTGATCCCGAGGTCCCGCCGGATGCGCTTGAGCAGCTCGGCCGCGTCGTGCATCTCCGACGGGTCGAGCCCGCCGAGGCTCTCGTCGGCCAGGAGGAGGTTCGGCCCGGTGGCGAGAGCGCGCGCCAGCTCGAGCTTCTTCAGCCCGCCGGCGCCGAGCAGCGTGGTGGCGGCTAGAGGGTCGGTGGGCAGGCCCACCAGCTCCAGCATCTCGCGCGCCCGCTGGCGCGCCTGGGCCTCGGTGTTCGGCTGGTTGGTGCCGTAGTGGGCGGCCACGGCCACGTTGTCCAGGATGGAGAGCTTGCGGAACGGGCGCGGGATCTGGAAGGTGCGGGCGATGCCCCGGTGGCAGATCCTGTCAGGCGTGAGCCCGCCGATCTCGTCGCCGCGGAACCGGATCGAGCCCGCCGTCGGCGGCAGCGTCCCCGACACGCAGTTGAACAGCGTGGTCTTGCCGGAGCCGTTGGGGCCGATCAGCCCGAGGATCTCGCCCTCGCGCACATCGAAGGACACTTGGTTGAGCGCGGTGAATCCCCCGAAGCGCTTGGTGACACCGGTGACGGTCAGCACGAGGCGGGCAGCGTGCGGGCCGGGGAGTGATGCTCCACTCCCCGGCCCGCGAGGAGGCTCAGGTCAGCGGACCGCAAGCGGCGAGGACGCCGGCAGCGGCAGGAGGGGCTGGGCGGTCGCCACGGTCTTGGGGTACACCAGCTCGAACTTGCTCTCGATGATCTGGAACACCGCGGGGAAGGCGCGCTCGTTCTGCCCCGCGAAGCGGTGGCCGGGCGGGTTGAACTTCACGCCGTAGCCCTGCATGGTGCCGCCCTCGGGGATGTCGGTGTCGCGAGCGGCCTTGGCCAGCGCGTCCGGTCCGAAGCCGCCGTACTTGGTGATCGCGCGCGGCACCACGTCGTTGAGCAGGATCCACATGTTGTTGAAGCCCATTGAGACATGGGGCGCGATGGCGCGGTCGGCCACGTCCTTGTCCACGCCCGGGAGCGTCTTGTAGCGCCTGACCATCTCGGCGGTCAGCTCGCCCACGCCGGGCTTGAGTTTCTTGGGATCGAGGAGCTGGGAGGCGATGGGGTCGAGGGTGTGGAAGCCTTCGATCTCCTTGGCGCCGAAGGCCTCCTTCAGCTTGTCGATCTGGCTGTGGCCGGCGCCGTGTCCGATGTAGGCGCGCATGCGCAGCCCCTGCTCCTTCGCCTGGCGCAGGAAGAGCGCGATGTCGGGGTTGTAGCCAGTGTGGAAGAGCACGTCGGGCCGCACCGACCGGAGCTTGGTCACCAGCGCGGAGAGATCGGGCGCGCTGCTCGAGTAGCCTTCCTTGAGGACCACGTTGAGCCCCAGCTCCTTGGCCTTGAGCTCGTTGCCGAGCGCCACGTCGGCGCCGTATGCGCCGTCCTCGTGGATGATGGCGAGCCGCAGGTCTTTAGCGACCTTCTTGAACTTCTCCTGCGAGTACTCGTTGATGTACTGGACCGAAAGCGCGCCGAACTGGTCACCGGTGGGCTGCGGGCGGAAGGTGTACTGCAGATTGCGCCCGTCGAAAACCTTGGACGAGATCGCCGTGGTGATCCAGAGGAACATCTTCTGCTTGTCAACGCGCTCCGCGATGGGGACGGCGTGCGCGCTCGAGTAGATGCCGGCCAGGATGTCCACCTTCTCGACGTTGAGCAGGCGCTCGGCCTCGTTGATGGCGACGTCGGCCTTGGACTGGGCGTCACCGTCCACCTGCACGATCTTGTACTTGCCCGCCACGCCGCCCCGCTCGTTGATGAGGTCGATCATCATCTTGGCGCCGCGCCAGACATTGAGCGACCCGGCGGCCGAGAACGGGCCCGTGTGGTCGTAGAGCAGGCCGATCTTGATGGTCTGGGCCTGGGCGTCGGCCAGGTCGCGTGATGCCAGCCCGCCGCCGACACCGGCGATCAGCAGCAGAACGAGGACAATGCGGAAGACCTTCATACTCGTGCCTCCTTTGGCTGTGAACATGCGAGCGGGCGCTCCGAGGCCGTCCCGAAAAAAGTGCCCAACCCTAGCACGCCCGACCGGGTGAATCAACCGGCGCGGCGCCCGGCCAGGACGAGCCACTCGAGCCCGCGGCGGCGCTCGGGCGAGGCCGGGGGCGGCCCGGCCTCGACGATGTCGAAGAAGGGCTCGAGGGCGGCCTCGATGCCCGGCCGGGAGACCGGGAAGGGTGGGCCGTCCGTGCCGTCCTTTAAAGGGTAGAAGCAGGCGAGGAGCGTGCCCCCCGGCTTGAGGATGTCGTGAAGCGTGCGGGCGTACTCCGCCCGGCGGTCGGGGTCGATGGCGCAGAAGCAGGTGTACTCCCAAACCGCGTCGAAGCCTCGGGCGTAGTCCTTCGCCAGAGTGAAGACGTCGCGCCGCTCGAAGGCGGCCGCGAGCCGCTCGCGCGAAGCCAGCTGCCGCGCGTCCGTCACTGCGGCCTCGGCGAAATCGAAGCCCGTGACGGCAAAGCCGTGCCTCGCAAGGAGCCTCGCGTCATGGCCGCGCCCGCACCCGGGGACGGCGACGCGCGCGCCGGGCGTGAACGGGCGGCCCGAGGAGAGGCAGGCCTGGAGCGAGGGAGCGGCTTCACCGAGCTCCCAGCCGTCCTGCCGCTCGGCGTAGAGCGCTTCCCAGTACGCGGCCGCGCTTACCCGGCTGCGAGGCTCGTCCATTGGAGACCCTCGAAATCGGCGATGGTCCGCTCGGCCCCGGCCTCCCGAAGCTCCGCCTCGCTGTGGGCGGTGGTGACGCCGACCGCGCGCATGCCCGCGCGCCGCGCCGCCTCGACGCCGACCAGCGAGTCCTCGAAGACGATGCAGGCATTGGGCGGGACCTTGAGCCGCGCGGCCGCAAGCTCGTAGACCTCCGGATCGGGCTTTCCCAGCGTCACGTCGTCGGCCGTCACGATGACGTCGAAATGGCGGCGGAGCCCCACCCCCACGAGGAGCCGGTCCAGGTCGAAGCGAGAGGCCGAGGTGCCGACCGCACGCGGGATGCCGAGCCGCGAGAGCGCCGCGACGAAATCCCGGACACCGGGCACCGAGACGACACCGCCGCGCGAAAAGTCCACGTAGAGGTCGCGCTTGCGCCGCGCGAGCCGCCGGGCCTCCTGTTCCGGGACGCGGCGGCCGAGGAGCAGCGGCACGGCCTCCTCGCTCGGGCGCCCGATGGTGAGGCGCCAGTACTCCGGGTGCGCCGGCTCCTCGCCGAGCTCGGCGAGCAGCGCCTGCCACGCGGCGCGGTGGTGGACGCCCGAGTCGATCAGGACGCCGTCCATGTCGAAGATGACCGCCTCAGTCATCTGCCGGCGCCGCGGATGACATTACTTGAGCCGGTACAGCGGCGCGAGCAATTGGAACGTTTCGCGCGCGGCGCGGGAGTAGTCGCGGGGTTTCCACCGTGCGGCCTCCTGGGCCGTCACCGCGCGCCCCAGCACCACCTGGCCGTCGCGCGTGCGCGTGAGCTCGTCGCCCAGCCGCGCGACGTGCTCGGGCGGCAGGTCGGCCAGAATGGCCGCCGGCGCCTCGTCGTGCTCGTTCTTGAACCAGGCGAGGCCCTTCGCGCGCCTCAGGACGGGCGCGAGCTTGGGCCCCTGGCGCTTCCACGCCGACGCCCAGCGCTTCTTGCCGGCGTGCTCGGGGCCCGCTTCGAAGAGGAAGCGCACGGCGCCGCGCGAGACCGCCACCTTGAAGTGGCAGTGTTTCTTGTAGCCGCGCTTGTCGAGCGCGAAGGCGACCCACGTGTCATTTGGAGGGTTGACGGTCCGGCGAGCGTGTCTGGCGACGTGGGCGAAGGCCTGATCGCCCGCGATGCGCGCCACGTCGGGTAAGAGGTCACGGCCGATCGCCTCGAGCTTGGGGCGGATGCGCGACTTGATGGCCTCCATGCGCGGTTTGAAGCCCTCGATGTCGAAGACCTTGAAGTCGGCCGGGGTGAAGCCTGGGAACGCCATGCCGGGGCCTCCTCAGCGGTAGGTCGTGTCCGGATCCAACGGGAAGATCGGCCGCCGGATCCGCTTGAAGTCGAAGCGCGCGAGGTTGGAGGAGGACAGCCCCGGGGCGTCCACCTCGATGATCTCGCCGGCGATGGGTTCGAAGGCGGCCCGGTAGTGGATCGTGGACTTGACGACGAGGATCTTGTGATCGAGCGGGTCGATCCCGACGAAGCGGATCATCTCGGGATCGAACGTCTGCCAGCGGTACGAGATCAGGATGACCTTGACGTCGTTGACGTCGAGGACCGCGGTCGTGCCGAGCCGGCCGTGGAGTCCGCGCGCCATCGGTCCCTTGTGGACGAAACGGCCATCGGAAAGCGTGCGGACGACGCCCGTCACGCGAAGGGGCGCGCCGTGCCTGTCGTCCACCTTGCCTCCGACGTCGAGCGTCACAGAGGCGCCGACGCCCGCCTTGACGCAGAGGGCGACGGCCTTCGGGTCCCAGAGGCAGGCGACGACCGCCGAGCGGGCGCCGACGCGCAGGAGCTCCCGAAGGATTTCCGTGCCGTCGCCGGCGGCGCCCCCGCCGGTGTTGTCGGCCATGTCGGCCAGCACGATCGGCTTGCCGGGGGCGGCGAGGGCCTTGGCGACGGCCTCGCGCACGGGCAGCGCCGCGTGGATGAACTCGTGCCGGTGTGCCCATGCGGTGTCCGCGAGCCGGTCGGCCAGGCGATCCGCCAGCTCCTGGTCGTCGTCCGTGACGACGTAGACGCCGAAGCCCGCGTCCGGGATGTCGGCGTGCGGGAAGCCGGCGAAGATGGAGATCGAGATGACTTTCGGGTCCTTGTCCATCTCTGCCGCGAGGTCGTACAACCGCCGCATCGGCCCGCGCGCCGTCCCCTGGTTGCCGAGCGGCGGCAGGATGGGCGGCTTGCGGAGCGCCGCCGTGGGCTTCCATCGCTTGCCGATGATGTCGATCAGCTGCCCGGTCGCCTCGGCCCCGCGCTCGGCCATGTCCACGTGCGGGTAGGTCTTGTAGCCGTTGAGCAGGTCGGCGCCGCGCACCATGCTCTCCGACAAGTTGGCGTGGAAATCGAGGGTGACGGCGATCGGCACCTCGGGCCCGACGGCGGCGCGCACGGCTTCGATGAGGTCGCCCTCGCCGTCGTCCAGCCCCTCCGGCACCATGGCGCCGTGGAGATCGAGCAGGACCCCGTCCACCTTGCCGGCGGTCTTGAGGTCGCGGAGCATCCGCTCTTTAATGTGCCCGTAGATGTCCTTCGTGACGAGCCCGGCGGGAGAGGCGGCGGCGGCGACAGACGGGACGAGCGTCGCCCCGCGGCGGGCGGCCGCGTCGATCATGCCGCCGATGCAGGTGCCCGTGTCGCGGTAGGCCTCCAGGATCTCGCCGCCGTAGTGGAGGTTGCGCGCCTCGAACTGCGCGCGGTCGGTCGGGAGGTTGCTGAAGGTGTTCGTCTCGTGGGACATCATCGCCAAGAACAATCTCACCGGGCTCTCCTGTACAATGCCTGCCGCGAGGATCGCAACCTACCGGACAAGGAACGAATCATGGCGGACAAGGAGCGAATCATGGCCGACAGCGAGCACTTCCACAACCTCAAGCGGGGCGGCATCCCGCGCCGGCTGGCCGAAGGACTCTCGGCGCGCGTCTTTCCCGGTGAGCACCTCATGCTTTCCGTGGTCGACATCGCGCCGGGCTCCGTCTCCCCCGTGCACGCGCACCCCAACGAGCAGTGGGGCGTCTGCCTCGAGGGCGAGTGGGTCCGGATCCAGGACGGCGTCGAGCATCACGTCAAGGCCGGCGACTTCTGGCAGACGCCCCCGAACGTGCCGCACGGCGGGCGCGCGCTGCCGGACAAACGGGCTGTGGTGCTCGACATCTTTTCACCGCCTCGCGAAGAGTACAAGAAGGCAGGGTCTGGGTACAAGTGAGCATACGCGCCCGCGATCCGGCGCGTTTGACAACTTCCCCGGGCGGCCACCATAATCGGGCGCTCGCTATGACGTCATCCTCTATCTACCTCGTTACCGGCGGAGCAGGCTTCATCGGCTCGCACGTGGTCGAGCGCCTGCTCGCGCAGGGGCACCGCGTCCGCGTGCTCGATAACTTCTCGACGGGCAGTCGGGCCACCCTCGCCTTCGCGAAGGGGAACGGGCGGCTGGAGATCATCCGCGGGGACCTCAAGAGCCTCGCGACCGTCGAGCGGGCCGTGCGCGGCGTGACGGCGGTCTTCCACCAGGCGGCGATGCGCTCGGTGCCGCGCTCCGTCGCCGACCCGCTCGGCGCCAACGCCTCGAACGTCACCGGCACGCTCCACGTCCTCGTCGCCGCGGCGCGCCAGAAGAAGAAGCCGCGCGTGGTGTACGCGTCCTCGTCCTCCGTGTATGGCGAGCGGCCCGATCTCCCCAAGAGGGAGGACCAGGCGACCGCGCCCATCTCACCCTACGCCGCGTCCAAGGTCGCGGGTGAGCTCTACGCGTCCGTCTGGAGCCGGCTCTTCGGCGTCGAAACGGTGGGCCTGCGCTACTTCAACGTCTTCGGCCCGCGGCAGGACCCGAAGAGCGAGTACGCGGCGGTCATCCCGCGCTTCATCCTGTGGGGAAGGCAGGGCAAACCGCTCCAGGTCCACGGCGACGGGACGCAGTCGCGTGACTTCACATACATCGACAACGTGGTCTCCGTCAACCTCCTGGCGGCCGCGGCGCCGGCGATTGCGGTTTCGGGCAAGTCCTATAACGTCGGCTGCGGCAGCCGGACGAGCCTGCTCGAGATCATCGCCTCGCTCGAGCGCCTCCTCGGGCGCGCGCTCCAGACGAAACACCAGCCGACGCGGGTCGGCGACGTGCCGCACACGCTGGCCGACATCAGCGCGGCCAAGCGCGACATGGGCTACGAGCCCCTCGTGGACTTCGCCGAGGGGCTCAGGCGGACGGTGGACTACTTCACGGAGGGGACACGATGACAGTGCTGCGCGGCCTCGCATTGACCCTGCTGGCGCTCCTGCTCTCGGCGGCGCCGGCGGCGGCCCAGGGCGCACTCACGGTGCAGGTGTCGACCGAGCCCCCGGGACTCGACCTCACGAGCAACCCGTCATCGGCGATCGCCGGCGTCGTCTTCTACAACGTCCAGGAAGCGCTGGTGAAGGTCGACCGGCACGGCAAGCTCGTGCCCTGGCTCGCCGAGCGCTGGTACACGACCGACAGCAAGAACTACACGTTCTTCCTCCGCAAAGGCGTCCGTTTCCACAACGGCCGCGAGATGAAGGCCGCGGACGTCAAGTTCGCGCTGGACCGGGCGGTCAACCCGGAGACCAAGCACCCCTACCGCGTCCAGTACGAGAACGTCCAGGACGTCATCGTCAAGGACGACTACACGATCAGCGTGACGCTCAAGCTGGTCCAGGCCAATTTCCTCTGGACCGTGGCGCGGCAGGGGTCGGTCATCTATCCGAGAGAAGCGGTGGATACTCTCAAGACCCAGCCGATGGGCACGGGTCCCTTCACGGTCGCCGACTGGGTGCGCGGCGACCGTATCGTGCTCGTGAAGAACAAGGACTACTGGCAGAAGGGGCTGCCGCGCCTCGACAAGGTGACGTACCGCTTCATCCCCGACCCCAACTCGGCGCTCGCGTCGCTCAAGTCGGGCGACATCGACGTCTCGGCCTTCGGGCTTGGCCCGGAGAACGTGGACGAGCTCAAGAAGGACGGGCGCTTCCAGGTCATCCTGGGCGACACGACCAACGACGTCACGCTCAGCATGAACAACTCCAAGAAGCCCTACCTCGACAAGCGCGTGAGGCTCGCCATCACCCACGCGATCAACAAGGAGGAGGTGCTCAAGGGGGCCATGTTCGGGTACGGCAAGATCCTCGGCTCCAACGTGGACCCGCTGAACCCGTACTACGTGGACGTCTCCAAGCGCGAGCCCTACGACCCGGCCAAGGCCAAGAAGCTCCTCGCGGAGGCCGGCTACCCGAACGGCTTCGAGGCGACCTTCAAGGTCGCGCCGCAGTACTACTACACGGTGCGGAGCGCCGAGGTCATCGTCAACCAGCTCGCCAAGGTCGGGATCCGGGCCAAGATCCAGCAGATCGAGTGGGGGCAGTGGCTCGCCCAGGTCTTCTGCCTCAAGCCCTGCGAGAACCCCGACTACGACATGTCCATCATCGGCCACGCGGAAGCCTGGGACATCGGGAACTTCGCCAACCCGAAGTACTACTTCCGCTGGGACAGCCCGGAGTTCCAGGCGCTGTTCAAGGAGTCCGAGGTGACGGTGGACGACAGGAAGCGGCGGGAGCTGTACGTCAAGATGCAGCAGATGCTGGCCGACGAGGCGCCGGCCGTGTGGCTGTACATGCACCCGCGCCTGGTCGTGACCAAGAAGGGCGTCACGGGCATCTGGAAGGATCTGCCGGTTCCGTCCCTCGACCTCTCAGAGGTCGGCTGGCAGAAGTAAGAAGAGCGGGTTGCGCCGCTACGTTCTGAGGAGAGTGGCCGCGATGCTGCTCACCCTCCTCTTCGTGTCGCTGCTCGTCTTCATGGTCGTGCGCGTGCTGCCGGGCGACCCCGCGCTGATCATGCTGGGCATCGAGGCCAGCCCGGACGCCGTGGCAAGGATGCGAGAGTCTCTCGGCCTCGACCGACCCGTGCCGGTCCAGTACGCGGAGTGGGCGGGCCGGGCCGTCCTGGGCGACCTCGGCCGCTCGATCCAGTACGACGTCCCTGTGGCCGGACTCATCGCCTCCCGCCTCTCGGTGACTCTGCCGCTCACCATCATGGCCGCGGCCCTGATGCTCATGGCCGCCATCCCCCTCGGTGTCTTCGCCGCCACGCGCCACCGCCGCTGGGGGGATTACGCGGCGATGACGCTCTCCCAGCTCGGCATCGCCGTGCCGGGCTTCTGGGCGGGGCTGCTGCTCATCCTGCTCTTCTCGGTGAAGCTCGGCTGGTTCCAGGCCGGCGGTTTCGACGGCTGGGGACAGGGCGCGGGCCACGCGCTCAAGTCGCTCCTCCTGCCGGCCGTAGCGCTCGGGCTCTTTCAGTTCGCGGTCCTCGCGCGCACCACGCGCTCCGCGCTGTTGGAGGTGCTCCGCGAGGAGTACGTCAAGACGGCGCGCGCCAAGGGCGTCGCCGAGCGCGCCGTGATCTTCCGCCACGCGCTCAAGAACGCCATGATCCCGATCCTGACCGTGGCCGGCGTCCAGCTGGGCCAGCTCATGGCGGGCAGCATCATCCTCGAATCCGTGTTCTACCTGCCGGGGCTGGGCCGGCTGGCGCTGGGCGCCATCAGCGCACGCGACCTGCCGGTGGTCCAGGGCGTGGTCCTCTTCGTCGCCTCGGCGATCGTCGTGATCAACGCCGCGGTCGACATGCTGTACGGCGTCCTGGACCCCCGCATTCGCTATGAGTAGGCCGCTCAGGCGCGCGCTCAGACACGTCACGTTCAGCGTGGGCTTCGCGATCACGGCGCTCTTGCTGCTCACGGCGGTGCTGAGCCTGGGCTACACGCCGCGCGACCCGCTCGAGATGTCCATGGAGGAGAGGCTCCAGGGCCCCTCGGAGGCCCATCCGCTCGGCACGGACCAGTTCGGCCGCGACCTCCTCTCGCGGATCATGGTGGGAGCGGTCACCGCGATCCTGGTGGGCGTCATCGCCGTCGGTATCGGCGTGGGGTTGGGCGCGCTCCTGGGAATGCTCTCCGGCTATTTCGGCGGCTGGCTCGACGAGGTCTTCATGCGGCTCATGGATGCGGTCCAGGGTTTCCCGGCCATCCTCTCGGCTCTGCTCATCGCCGCCGTGTTCAAGCCGGGGCTCGCCATCACCATGGTCGCCATCGGCGTCAGCTTCCTGCCGATTTTCGCGCGGCTCACGCGCGCCGCCTTCCTCGAGCTGAGGGACCGGGAGTTCGTCCTGGCCGCCCGCGCGCTGGGGGCGGGAGATGCCGCCGTCATCGGGCGTCACATCCTGCCGAACACGCTCGCTCCGCTGATCGTCCAGGCGTCCATCAGCTTCCCGGTCGCCATCCTGGCCGAGGCGGCGCTGTCCTATCTCGGGCTCGGCACCCAGCCGCCGAATCCCTCATGGGGGCTCATGCTCCGCGAGGCGCAGGCCTTCCTCGGCATGTCCCCCTGGTTCGCCGTGTTTCCGGGTACCGCAATAGCCCTGACTGTGCTAGGGTTGAACTTGCTTGGCGACGGGCTCAGGGATCTCCTCGATCCCAAGATGACGAGCTAGCGCAGGCTCTTCACCTCATTCGCAAAAGGAGCCCCTTCGTGCTGAAAGCGATGCTGGCAGTAGCTCTCACGGTGGTCGTGACGCAGGCCGCCATCCTTGCGACCTCGATCTACCTGCACCGGGGATTGGCGCATCGCGCGCTGACCCTGCACCCGATCGCCGACTTCTTCTTCCGGATCATCCTGTGGATCACCACCGGCCAGGATCGCCGTCAGTGGGTCGCCGTCCACCGCAAGCACCACGCCTTCACCGACACGGAGAAGGACCCGCACAGCCCGCTCGTCCACGGCTTCTGGAAGATCCAGCTCGGCAACGTCTACTACTACATCCGCGAGGCGCGCAACGCGGAGACGCTGGCGCGCTGGGCGAAGGACATCCGCGAGGACTGGTGGGACAAGCGAATCTTCTCCAAGGGCACGCTGGGCGGCATCCTCGGACTGATCCTGGCGATGCTGGTCCTCGGTCCCGCGTGGGGCATCTTCGTGGTCGCCCTCCACCTCGTCCTCTACGTCTTCGTGCTGGCGCCCTCGATCAACGGGCTCGGCCACTGGTGGGGGCGGAGGAACTTCCTGGGCAACTCCGCCACCAATATCCGGCTGCTCGCCTGGCTCACCGGCGGTGAGAGCCTGCACAACAACCACCACGCCTACCCATCGAGCCCGAAGTTCAGCGTGCGACGCTCGGAGTTCGATCCGTCGTGGCTGGTGATCAAGGTGTTGACGGCCGTGCGGCTCGTCACCCTCGTGGGCGACAAGGTCAAGCTGACGTAGCAGGACGCCGATAAGGGCCCGGCTGCTTCGTTGGCGCCCTCGGCTGCGGGCTCAACGTAGAGGGACTACGCTTCGCCCGCAGCCTTCTGGCGCCGCCTCGCATCTGGACCCTTCTCGCCGCCCTGCACCGCTGAAGCGGGCATTGTGAATTTTCCGACTTGGCTTTCCCCCCTTGCTCAAGTAGACTGCCCGGCTAACGCCGTGATCATCGTAACGAGGGGGCCGTGTCGATCATAACGCACCTGCTGCTGGCCGTCGCGCTGACCCTGTTCCTCGCCGCTCAGGCCCGCTCCTTCGTCTACGTCATGCGCTGCCGCCGCGCCCACGAAACCGCGCGCCGGCGGCGCCGCACCGATGTCCTGTGGACCTCGATCCCGGTCATCATCGTGCTGGCGCTGGCCGCCCGCAGCTGGGTGGCCGTCTTCGACCTCGGGCGTCCGGCGGCGGCTTCCGCCGTCACGGCCCCCGCCCCGGATCCGGGCGCACCACCCAGGTAAAGGAATCCATGCGCAAGAGCCTGCTCTCTCGCATCCCCACGGCGCTCCTGCTGCTGGCCGTGGCACTGCTGCTCTCCTCGTGCGGCTGGTCGATGTGGGACTCGCCCATGACCACAGTGAGACCGAAGTCGGGGTTCGGGCGGATCACGCACGAGATCTTCATGCTGATGTCGTGGTGGACGCTCGGCATCGGCATCGCCGTCGAGGCCGGGCTCCTGTGGGTCTGCTTCCGCTACCGCGAGAGACCCGGCGCACCCATCCCGAAGCAGGTCCACGGCCACACGCTCCTCGAGGTCTCCTGGACCATCGTCTTCGCGCTGATCCTGCTCATCTTCCTCATCCCGACGATCCCCGCGATCTTCAAGACCCAGGAGGCGCCGGCGGCGACGGCGCTGCGGGTGGACGTCGGCGGGCGGCAGTGGTGGTGGGAGTTCAAGTACCCCGACCTCAAGGTGGTCACGGCCAACGAGCTGCATCTCCCAGCTGGACAAACGGTTGCTTTCAACCTCCACGCTCCCGACGTCATCCACTCCTTCTGGACGCCCCAGCTGGGCGGCAAGCGGGACGTGGTGCCGGGCCGCGTCAACCGCATCACGCTGGCGCCCGACGAGCCGGGCGAGTACCCGGGCCAGTGCGCCGAGTACTGCGGCATGTCGCACGCCAACATGCGCTTCCGTGTCATCGTGCACACCAAGGCCGACTTCGAGCAGTGGGTGGCGGCCCAGCAGAGGCCGCCCGTCCAGCCCACCGATCCCCTCGCGCAGACCGGCCAGGATCTCTTCAGCCGGTCCGCCTGCGTAGGCTGCCACACGATCGCAGGCATCTCGGGAGGCGTGCTGGGGCCCAACCTGACGCACTTCGGGAGCCGGAAGACCCTGGGCGCCAACCTGATGGCGAACACTCCGGAGAACCTGGCCAAGTGGATCGAGAACCCGGGCCACATGAAACCGGGCGTGCTGATGCCGGACCTGGGCATGCGGGGCGAGCAGCCGAAGGCGCTCGCCGCCTATCTCCTGAGCCTGAAATAAGAGGATTTCCATGGTGACACACGCGGCGTACATGCCCGGCACGAAGGTGAGCGCCGGGAGTGTGCTCTGGTCCTGGATCACGACCGTGGACCACAAGCGCATCGGCCAGCTCTACGGCGTCTCGGCCTTCTTCTTCTTCCTGGTGGGCGGGATCGAGGCCCTGATCATGCGCCTGCAGCTGGCGCAGCCCGACGGCACTCTCGTCGGCGCCCAGCGCTTCAACGAGCTGTTCACCATGCACGGAACGACCATGGTGTTCCTGGCGATCATGCCGATGAGCGCGGCCTTCTTCAACTACATGATCCCGCTCCTGATCGGGGCGCGAGACGTGGCCTTCCCGCGGCTGAACGCGCTGTCCTACTGGGTCTTCTTCTCGGGCGCCCTGCTGCTCCACCTGAGCTTCCTCGTGGGTGCGGTGCCGGACGGCGGCTGGTTCGGCTACGCGAACCTGACCTCCGCCCAGTTCTCGCCCACGCAGAGCATCGACTTCTGGATGCTGGGCCTGCAGGTGCTCGGCATCTCCTCGCTGATGGCCGGCTTCAACTTCATCGTGACCATCATCAACATGCGCGCCCCGGGCATGACGCTCATGCGGATGCCGCTGTTCGTCTGGATGAGCTTCGTGGTGCAGTTCCTGGTGGTCCTGGCCTTCCCGGTCATCACGGTGGCGCTGATCCTCCTGATGTTCGACCGCTTCTTCGGCACGCTCTTCTACGCCCCGGCGGGCGGCGCCGACCCACTGCTCTGGCAGCACCTCTTCTGGATTTTCGGCCACCCCGAGGTCTACATCTTGATCCTGCCCGCCATGGGCATCGTGTCCGAGGTGCTGCCGACCTTCTCGCGCAAGCCGCTCTTCGGCGCCCCCGTGGTCATCTACTCGGGGATCATGATCGGCCTCCTCGGCTTCGGCGTGTGGAGCCACCACATGTTCTCGGTGGGCATGGGCCCGGTCGCCGACTCGGCCTTCTCCATCGCGACCATGCTGATCGCGGTGCCGACGGGCGTGAAGATCCTGAACTGGATCGGCACGCTCTGGGGCGGCAGGATCCAGTTCTCGAGCGCGCTCTACTTCTCGCTGGGCTTCATCGCCATGTTCACCCTGGGAGGCCTCTCGGGCGTCATGCACGCCTCCCCGCCGGTGGACCTGCAGCAGACCGACTCCTACTTCATCGTCGCCCACTTCCACTACGTGCTCTTCGGGGGCTCGATCTTCGGGCTCTTCTCGGGCGTCTACTACTGGTGGCCGAAGATGTTCGGCAAGCTGCTCGATGAGCGGCAGGGCAAGGTGCACTTCTGGCTGATGATGATCGGCTTCAACGTTACCTTCTTTCCGATGCACTTCCTGGGACTCATCGGCATGCCTCGGCGAATCTACACGTACGCGCCCGACCTCGGCTGGGGCTTCTGGAACATGGTCTCGACGCTGGGCGGGTTCGTGATCGCGCTCTCGTTCCTGGTCTTCATCTGGAACGTGATCGCGACCACGCGCTCGGGCGCCCCCGCCCCGGCGGACCCCTGGGACGGGCGCACGCTGGAATGGACCATTCCCTCGCCGCCGCCCGTGTACAACTTCGCCACCGAGCCCGTGGTTCACGCCCGCGACGACTTCTGGGTGGAGAAGCACGGCGACGGCCACGGCACCCCGCCCCGGAAGGCCTCGCCGGCGGCCCAGGTGGACACGGCGTCCATCCACATGCCTCCGCCGTCCTACTGGCCGATCCTGCTGGCGGGCGCCCTCTTCGTGATGTTCTCGGGCGCCCTCGTGAGCATCTACCAGGTGGTCGGGGGCGGCCTCTTGACGTTCTACTGCATGATCCGGTTCATGCTCGAGTACCATCATGGGAAAGACATGGGGCCAGACGTGGGGCCGGCCGCGGGAGGGCACCACTGATGGCCGCGGAGCACGCCGCCGTCGCGCACGACCCGAACATCGGCTGCACCGGGCTCGACCATCGCAAGCTGGGGATGTGGGCCTTCCTCGGCTCCGAGTGCATGTTCTTCGGCTCGCTGATCGGCACGTACCTCGCCTACAAGGGCAAGAGCATCAACGGGCCGGGGCCCCACGAGATCCTGAACATCCCGCTGACCTCGCTCAGCGCCTTCGTACTGCTGATGTCCTCGCTCCTGATGGTGCTGGCCCTGGCCGCAGTGCAGCGCAACGACATGAAGTGGGGCAAGATCTGGCTCTTGATGACCGCGCTGTTCGGCGCCGGTTTCGTGGGCTTCCAGATCTACGAGTTCACGCACTTCGTGCACCTGGGCCTGACGCTCCGGACGAACCTGTTCGGCTCCACCTTCTTCGTGCTGACGGGCTTCCACGGCGCCCACGTCACGGGCGGCGTCATCTGGCTCCTCTCGCTCTGGGTGCTGGCGCTGCGCGGCAGGCTCGGGGCGCAGGACTCGCTCAAGGTCGAGATCTGCGGCCTGTACTGGCACTTCGTGGACATCGTCTGGATCGCCATCTTCACCCTCATCTACCTGATCCCGTAGGAGGCCGAGGGTTATGGATTCGAACCGCGCCGCTCCCGCAGCAGCCCCCGCCCCGGGAGGGGGCCACGCCACGGTCCAGACCTACATCCGGGTGGCCGTGGTGCTGGGCCTTCTCACCGCCATCGAGATCGGCGCGCTGTACGTGCCGGGCATCCCGAGCCCCGCCCTGGTCGCGCTGCTCCTCGTGTTCTCCGTCCTCAAGTTCTGGCTCGTGGTCGCCTTCTTCATGCACCTGCGCTACGACCACAAGCTCCTGACCGTGCTCTTCGTCGGCCCTCTCATCATGGCCATGGCCATCATCCTCGCCATCATGGCGCTCTTCGGCGCCTACATCCTACTCGCGCGCGGGTAGAAGCATGGCGCACGTAGTGCCCGGGCCCGCGGGGCCGCCGCCCCTCGGGCCCGGCGGATTTGACTGGACCGCGTGGCACCCCGATCTCACCGTTGTCGCGGGCGTGGCGGCGCTCGGCGGTCTGTACGTGGCCGCGCTCCGTCGCGGGCGCGCCCAGGGCCGGCGCGTGAAGGGGGTCCAGGTGGTCTCCTTCTTCGCGGGGCTCGCGGTGCTGCTGGGCTCGCTGACCGGGCCGCTCCACGATCTCGCGGACTACTACCTCTTCAGCGCGCACATGGTGCAGCACCTCCTGCTGATCTTCGCCATGCCACCGCTCCTGCTCTACGGCACGCCGGGCTGGATGCTCTCGCCGCTCCTGCGCCCCCCGCTTGTGCTGCGCCTCGGGCGCCGCCTGACGCGGCCCTCGGGCGCGTTCGCGAGCTTCAACCTCGTACTCGTGGCCTGGCACCTCCCGCCGCTCTACAACCTGGCAATGGACCACCACGGCGTGCACATCGTCCAGCACCTCATGATCATGGTTGTATCGGTCATCCTGTGGTGGCCGGTGATGTCGCCCTCGCACGAGCTGCCGCGCGCGGCCTATCCCGTGCAGATGCTGTACCTGTTCGTGGTCGGCTTGCCCATGGTCGTCGTCTCGATCTTCATCACGATGGCCGGGAGCGTGCTCTACCCCAAGTACGCCGCGGCGCCCCGGGTGTGGGAGGCGCTCACGCCGCACACAGACCAGCACCTGGGCGGCCTCATCATGTGGATCCCCGGAGGGCTCGTCTTCCTGATCGCGATCAGCGTGGTCTTCTTCCGCTGGCAGGCCGCCGGCGGCCAGGACGGCGCCATCGCCCCGCTCGGAGCCTCGCATGGCGGGTAGCCCGCCGCGCGCCTGGACATGGGCAGCCATCGTCGCCCTCTTCCTGCTCATGACCATGGGCAACATCGTGAGCGCCACCGGCTCCGGCCTCGGCTGCCCCGACTGGCCGCTCTGCCACGGACGCCTCCTGCCGCCGGCCCAGACCGAGGTCCTGATCGAGTTCAGCCACCGGCTCAAGGCCATCCCCTTCACCCTGCTGCTGCTCGTGACCGTGGTCCTGACCTGGCGGCGCACGACGGCGCGCGCGCCGCGACGCTTGAGCCTCATCCTGGTCGCCCTCCTCGCGGCACAGATCGGCCTGGGCGGCGTCACCGTCCTCTTCAAGCTGCCCGACCTGGTCAGCACGGCCCATCTCGTGAACGCCCTCCTGATCCTGGCCGGCCTCGTCATGCTGGCCGAGGGAACGCGGGCGCATCCCGCGGTGCCGGCGCGGCTCAAGCGGCTGGCCATGGCCGGCCTGGCGGCGCTCCTCCTCCAGCTGGCGCTCGGCGGCTACGTGCGTCACGCAGGCGCGGGGCTCGCCTGCCCCGACTTCCCGCTCTGCAGCGGCAGCCTCCTGCCCCACAACTGGGAGAGCGCCGTCCACTGGATCCACCGGTGGCTCGGCGTGGTGCTCCTCGGGCTCTTCGTCCATCTTGCGCTGGCGGCGCGGCGCACGGCACTGGCCAGACCCGCGGCGGTGGCGGCGGTGCTCGCCGTCCTGCAAGTGGCGCTGGGGATCATGGCCGTGCTCGGAGGGCTGGCCGTGCCGCTCCGCGCGGCGCACGCCGTGGTCGCCTACGCGCTGTGGGGAGTTCTCGTCTGGCTCTCGGTGCGCGCCGAGTGCTGGAGCGCCGTCGCGCGGGGCGTCGAGGCCCCTGCGGGCGAGATCATCAGCGGGGTCGCCCGTGCCTCCTAGGGCCGCCAGCTCGACCGCCCGCGCGTGGGCGGCCGCGGGCCTCGGCGAGCGCGTGGGCGCCTACGCGGAGCTATCCAAGTTCGGCATCGTGCTGCTCGTGCTGGTCTCGGCCGCGGCCGGCTTCATGCTGCGCGCGCCGCTCGGCGCCGACTTCCCCTGGGCGCACGGCCTCGTCGTGCTGGCGGGCGTGATGCTGCTCTCCTCGGGCGCGTCGGCCCTCAACCAGGTGCAGGAGCGCGACAAGGACGCGCTGATGGCGCGAACGGCGAACCGCCCGCTGCCCTCGGGGCGCCTTTCTCACGCCCAGGGCCTCGCCTTCGCCGCCCTTGCCACAGTCGGGGGCGCGGTCGTGCTGTGGCTCGGCATCGGTCGCACCGCGGGCGTGCTCGGGATCATTGCCGCGGTTTTCTACAACGGGGTCTACACGCCGTGGCTCAAGCCGACCTCGCCCTTCGCCGCCGTGCCGGGCGCCATCCCCGGCTCGATCCCACCCGTCATCGGCTGGGTGGCGGGCGGCGGCAATCTCACGGACGCCGGCGCCATCATCCTCTCCGGCATCCTCTTCCTCTGGCAGATGCCCCACTTCTGGGCGCTGGCGCTCCGCTACCGCGCCGACTACGCCTCGGGCGGCTTCCCCATGGTCAGCGAGGTGGTGGGCGTCGAAGGCACGGCGCGGCTCATCCTGCTCTACGCCTCGGGGCTGACCGCGTGGTCTCTTGCGGCGCCGACCTTCGGTGTCGGGGGCCCTGCCACCTTCGTGATCGCGGCGCTGCTCGGCGGGCGGCTCATGTGGCTCGCCGTCAAGTTCGCCCGCGAGCCTCACGACCAGCGCGGGTGGCTCAAGCTCTTCCTCTTCTCAAACTTCTACCTGCTCCTGCTCTTCGCCGGGATGGTCGCCGAGCGCCTCGTCTGGCGCCTCTTCTGAGAGGAAGCGGTGCAGAACCTGAATTGGCCCCTCCGGGGCGCCGCGTTTGGTATCCTAAGACGCTCGCAAGCACGCACCCATGAACATCTGCGTCGTCGGCACAGGGTATGTCGGGCTCGTCACCGGGGCGGTCTTCGCCGACCTAGGCAACGATGTGGTCTGCGTGGACAACGACCGCGCCAAGATCGAGGCCCTCGAGGCCAGGCGCATGCCGATCTACGAGCCCGGCCTCGAGGAGATGGTCGCGCGCAACGTGGAGGACCGGCGGCTCTCATTCACCACCGACCTGGGCGCGGGCATCCGTCACGGGGACGTCATCTTCATCGCGGTCGGCACCCCGTCCAAGGACACCGGCGAGACCGACCTCTCGCACGTCGAGGCGGTCGCGGCCGAGATCGGTCGCTCGATGGATCGCTACAAGGTGGTCGTCAACAAGTCCACGGTCCCGGTCGGCACGGGCGAGTTCGTCCGCGAGGTCATCGGGCGCCACCAGCCGCGCCCGGTCGAGTTCGACGTCGTGTCGAACCCCGAGTTCCTGCGCGAGGGCTCGGCCATCGAGGACACCCTCCGCCCGGATCGCATCGTCATTGGCGCGCCCACCCAGCAGGTGGCGATGACGCTGGTCGAGCTCTACGCGCCGATCGAGCGGCCCATGATCATCACCGACCTGCCGTCGGCGGAGGTCATCAAGTACGCGTCGAACGCCTTCCTCGCCGCGAAGATCTCCTTCATCAACGCCATCGCCAACATCTGCGAGGCGGCCGGCGCCGACGTAACGCAGGTCATCAAGGGCATGGGGCTCGACCCGCGCATCGGCGGGGCGTTCCTCCAGGCTGGGCTTGGCTACGGCGGCTCCTGCTTCCCCAAGGACGTGGACTCGCTCATCCACACGGCCGGCCGACTCGGCTACGACTTCAAGCTCCTCCGCTCGATCGTGGAGATCAACCGCGAGCGCGCCGTGCACCTCGTCGAGACCGTCGCCAAAGCCCTCGGCCCGCTCGACGACAAGACGATCGCGGTGCTGGGCCTGGCCTTCAAGCCGAACACCGACGACATGCGCGAGGCCAAGAGCGTGGAGGTCGTCCAGCTCCTGCACGCGGCCGGGGCCAGGATCCGCGCATACGACCCCGCGGCCATGGACAACGCGAAGCGGCTCCTGCCGGCCGGCGTCACCTTCAGCGACTCGCCCTACCAGGCGGCCGAGGGCGCGCACGCGGTCGTGCTGGTGACGGAGTGGAACGAATTCAGGTACCTCAACCTCGAGCGGCTGCGCGGCCTGCTCAAGCGCCCCGTGATTTTCGACGGGCGCAACCTCTGGGAGCCGGAGCGGATGCGGCGCCTCGGCTTCGAGTACCACTCGGTCGGACGGAAGCCCGTCCTGCCGGCCTGAGGGCGCCCACGTGCGGGTCCTCGTCACGGGCGGCGCGGGGTTCATCGGCTCCCACCTCTGCGACTTCCTCCTGGAGAAGGGCTGCGAGGTCGTCTGCATGGACAACCTCCTGACGGGCTCGCTCGACAACATCGCCCACATCCAGGACCCGCGCTTCGTCTTCGTCGAGTACGACGTCACCAATTTCATCTCGATCAAGGGTGGCATCGACTACGTGCTCCACTTCGCGAGCCCCGCCTCGCCCATCGACTACCTCGAGCTGCCCATCCAAACGCTCAAGGTCGGCTCGCTCGGCACCCACCGGGCGCTTGGGCTCGCGAAGGCCCGCCACGCCAAGTTCCTCCTCGCCTCGACGTCGGAGGTCTACGGCGACCCGCTGGTGCACCCGCAGCGCGAGGACTACTGGGGCAACGTCAACCCGGTGGGACCGCGCGGCGTCTACGACGAGGCGAAGCGCTTCGCCGAGGCCATGACGATGGCCTACCACCGCGTCCACGGGCTCGACACGCGCATCGTCCGCATCTTCAACACCTACGGCAGCCGCATGCGCCTCACGGACGGCCGCGCGGTGCCGACCTTCGTCCGCCAGGCGTTGCGCAACGAGCCGCTGACCGTCTTCGGCGACGGCTCCCAGACGCGCTCCTTCACCTACGTCTCGGACCTCGTGGAGGGCATCTGGCGGCTCATGCAGGCGCCCGTCAACGACCCGGTCAACATCGGCAACCCCCGCGAAATGACCCTTCTCGAGCTCGCGAAGCAGGTCATCCGCGCCGCGGGCTCCACGAGCGAGATCGTCTTCGGCCCGCTGCCGACCGACGACCCGAAGGTCCGCCAGCCCGACATCGGCCGGGCGCGGCGGCTGCTCGGCTGGGAGCCGGCCGTCGAGCTCGACGAGGGACTGGCCCGAACACTCGAATGGTGCCGCAAGCTGGGGCGCCCCACGTGAAGGTGCTCGTCACGGGCGGAGCGGGCTTCATCGGCTCACACGTCGCGGACGCCTTCATCCGCGCGGGGCACACGGTGGCCATCGTGGACGACCTCTCCACGGGCAACCGCGCGTGGCTCCCACCGGAGGCGGCCTTCCACGCGCTGGACATCCGGAACGGGCAGCTCAGCGAGGTCTTCGCGGCCGAGCGACCCGACGCGGTGGCGCACCTCGCCGCCCAGGCCTCAGTCGGCCGTTCCGTCGCCGATCCGGCGTTCGACGCGTCGGTCAACATCGGGGGCGGGCTCAACCTGCTCGACTGCTGCCGGCGCTTCGGCGTGCGCCGGATGATCTACTCGTCGAGCGGCGGCGCCGGCTACGGCGACACGAACGTCATCCCCACGCCCGAGGAGCCCCCGGCCCGGCCCGCCTCGCCCTACGGGATCACCAAGGTCGCGATGGAGCAGTACGTCGAGGCCTGGGGCGCCCTCTGGGGCATGAGCGGCGTCTCTCTCCGCTACGCCAACGTCTATGGTCCGCGCCAGAATCCCCACGGCGAGGCGGGGGTGGTGGCCATCTTCTGCCGCCGCGTCCTGGCCGGGGAGGCTCCGGTGATCAACGGCGATGGTCTCCAGACGCGCGACTTCGTCCACGTGGATGACGTGGCGGCGGCCAACCTGCTGGCCCTCGAGCGGCCCGACGTTACCGGGCAGCTGAACATCAGCACCGGAGTGGAGACCTCGGTGAACGCCATCTGCGACGCGCTTCGGGCCGCCGCGGGCGCGAGCGCCGACGCCGTCCACGCCCCCGCGCGACCCGGCGAGCAGCGGCGTAGCTGCCTGAGCCCCAAGCTTGCCGAGCGCGTGCTCGGCTGGCGTCCGACCGTGCCCCTCAGCGACGGCTTGATCCAGACTCTCGACCATTTCAGGAAGGAGACCACACGATGATCGACGAGGAGCTGCGGGCCATCCTGGCCTGCCCGGCCTGCAAGGGCAACCTCATCTTCGAGGAGACACGCATCATCTGTCAGCGGTGCCAGAAGGCCTACCCGATCCGCGACGGCATCCCGGTCATGCTCATCAGCGAGGCGCAGCCCTGGACACCGGGCACATAACCGCCGTCATCCTGGCCGGGGGCCGAGGCACGCGCCTGCGCCCCCTGACGAGCTCACGTCCGAAGCCGGTCGTCCCGCTGCTCAACGTCCCGTTTCTGGCCTACCAGCTGGCCCTGCTGCGACAGCACGGGGTCGAGCGCGTCGTGCTGTCGTGCTCCTATCTCGTGGACGAGGTCCGGCGGACCATGGGCGACGGCGCCGGCTGGGGCGTCAGGCTCGACTACGCCGTCGAAGCGGAACCGCTGGGGACCGCGGGCGGCGTCCGGAACGCGGCCGACCTCGTGAGCGGCCGCGTCGTCGTGCTCAACGGCGACGTCCTGACGGACGTCGATCTCTCCGCCATGCTGCGCTTCCACGCCCAGCGCGCGGCGCGGGCCACGATCTTCCTGACGCGCGTGGAAGACCCCAGCCCCTACGGCCTGGTCGAGGTGGCGGGCGACGGCCGCGTGGCAGGATTTGTGGAGAAACCAAGCGCGGCGCAGCGTACGGCCGACACGGTCAACGCCGGGATCTACGTGCTCGACGGCGCCCTGCTGGCGCGAATCCCGCCCGGCCGCGTCGCGTCCATGGAGCGCGAGTTCTTCCCGGGGCTCCTGGCCGACGGCCTGCCTTTCTTCGGGTGGGTCGGCGAAGGCTACTGGATCGACATCGGCAGCCCCGAAAAATACCGCCAGGCCCAGCTGGATCTTATGGCGGGCCGGGTGGCGACGGACGTGGGCCCGGCGGGCGCGGGCGGCGACCGGCGCTCGATCGCGACCGATGCAATCTTGGGCGCGCGCGTCTCCGCCGTGGCGCCGGTCGTGATCGGCGCGGGGTGCCGGCTCCCGGGCGACAGCCCCGGCGGGCCCGCCCCCGCCCCGGGGCCGGGGGGGGGCGCACGGGCCCGGGCGACCCCCCAGGGGACGGGTCTCTGGGGGGGCGGGTGCGGGGGGGC
>Ga0080064_1002953_pt1 | contig 26589 bp, 19 predicted proteins | sample Subgrocontami54m_FD_69260 | JGI IMG/M metagenome (GOLD analysis project Ga0080064, IMG submission 69260) | Subsurface groundwater microbial communities from S. Glens Falls, New York, USA - GMW46 contaminated, 5.4 m (SPADES assembly) (version 2) ...
AAAGCGGCCGGCGGGCAGCGTCTCCTTGATCAGCTCAGGGGGAAGCGGGATCGCCCCCCGCCGATCGATCGAGGGAAACCGCTTCTCGACCAGGCCCACAAGAAACACCGCCTCATACTCGAGCCCCTTGGCCTTGTGGAGCGTCAGGACGGCCACCCCTTCCTCCGCCGCCTCACCCTCCGCGACGGGCGGGTTCTCTCCCGCTTCGATCAGCATCGTGAGATACGGGACAAAGCCGGCCACGCGGTCTTGAGGCGCCACCTCGCCAAACCGCTGAACCAGGCCGAAGAATAGAGCAAGGTTCCCGACCCGTTGATGATCGCGTGGGAAGTTCGAATGAAGCAGTCTCTTCCCGTAGCCCGGTTGTTCCATCAGGAACTCGTACAGGATACGTCCCGTCACCTCCCGAACCGCCTTCCCCAGATACCGATGCAGGTCAGTCAGGAGGGTGGTGACGACAGCGATCCCTTCGGTCGAGACCCCGGAAAGCTCGGGTACGGCGCCAGGCCGTCTCGTCAGATCGAGCAGCACCTCGTAGAGGCTCCGATGCTTCCGACGCGCGTAGGCATTGCAGAGGGTCAGATCTGCCGCCGGCATCCCATAGATATCGGAGCCGGCCAGATGAAAGAGGCTCAGGGAGTCGTGTGGGTCAGCCAGGAGGCGGAGAAACGAGATCACCAGCCGTATCTCCTCCCTGTCGTACAGGCCCCTGGCGCCGCTGAAGCTCCACGGAATCCCCTTCATGTTCAGCGCCCGGAGCAACGGATCGGCATCGCTGTTTCTCCGAACGAGAATGGCGATGCCGCCAAGCGCGCACGCGTTCGCCTCAACTAGCTCCTCGACCTTCCCGGCCACCCAGTCGGCCTCCTCCTGATAGGTCTGGAAGACCATGCTCTCAACGGCCGGGCCGTCACCACCGCAAGGTCTGAGACGCTTGTCTACGCCTTCCTGGTACTCCAGGCGGTCCGGGTTGTTGTGCTGGATCAGACGGTACGCGGCATCAAGGACGCTCGGCGTCGAGCGATAGTTCTCCACCAGGACGACCGTCTCCGTCTCGGGGAACTCCCGGCGGAAGCTGAGGATGTTACTAATTGAGGCCCCTCGAAACTTGAAGATCGACTGGTCGTCATCCCCCACCACCGTCACATTCCGATGGGAGGCCGTGAGCAGCTTCACGATCTGAAACTGGGCGTAGTTGGTATCCTGAAACTCATCGACCAGGATATACCGGAACCGCTCCTGCAACCGTTGGAGCACCAGCGGGTGTTCCCGAAGCAAGTTGAGTGTCCGCGTCATCAGGTCGCCAAAGTCTAACTTCCCTTTCCGAGCCATTAGCTCCTGGTAATGTTGGTAGGTCCTGGCGATCTCCACCTCTCGCTCCGCCCGCTCCGCCAGAGCCTTATCATCGGGAGACACCGTCGCTCGACTTGCCAGTTCCTCCGCGTAACTCGCGTATTGCTCAGGACCGACATCCTCGTCCTTGGCTCGACTGAACAGTTGGAGCAGCGCCTGAACATGCCGCAGCGGATTGCCAAGCGGCCGGAAATAGTCTAGCGGAAGCTCGAACAGATGCTCCTGAAAGAAGATGACCTGCTCCGCCGCCGTGAGCAGGCGGAAGTCCGGACTCAGCCCCAGCACCAAGGCGTGCTCCCGAATCACGCGGTCTCCAAAGGCGTGGAAGGTGGAGATCCAGGTATCGGTGAACCCGTACGGTACCAGCAGATCCACGCGCCGCTCCATCTCAGCCGCCGCCTTCTCGGTAAAGGTCAGGGCCAGTACCTGCTCCGGCCGGACCCGCTTGCTATTGATCAGGTGGGCGATCCGGTGAGCAATCACCGTAGTCTTCCCCGTCCCGGCGCCCGCAATGATGAGCAAAGGGCCATCGCCGTGGGTGACCGCCGCCTGCTGAGCGGCATTCAGGCCCGCCAAGGTCATCACGGGGGTACTCGCTGAGATCACTGGGATGTGTTCCGACATTCCTCGTCAATCCTCATAGGTCGCTCAACCACGTCACGCCATCATACCATGGTGGCTCTCTCCGGCCATAGTGTTACCCCCGCAGACCTACGCCAAATGCCGCGAGAGGCCCCCATCAGGCACAAATCATAGACACAAATTACTGCGATAGGCCCAAGAACAGGGATTGACAGCGCAACCCGTTTATTGGCCTATCATGACATCTTCGTAGGGGCGGGGTTGCTCCCCGCCTATTGATCGGGAGGGCATCAAGCCCTCCCCTACAGTGCGGGTACCGTAGGGCATGTGGCAATCTCAGTGCAATAATGCGAGATTGCTTCACTGCGCTCGCAATGATAACGTTCTATCGCTGTTCTTGGGACAGGGACAGCGATTGCAATGAAGGCGAGGATGGTGTTATCTTTGGGATCATGTTAAGCAAGATTACAGGGGATTTCAGAAATGCCTTCCATCCTTACCGCTAAAGCGATCGAGGCGATCATCCAGGGTGAGCATGGCGATCCGTTCGCTGTGCTGGGCCCGCATGAGGTACGCGTCGCCTCAGAGCCATGCGTCGTCGTGCGCGCCTTCCTCCCGGATGCCCGGGAGGCGACGGTCGTCCACGCTGATGGCGTGAGCAAGGACCAGCCCATGGAACTGGTGCACCCGGATGGTCTCTTTGAGGTCGTTGTTCCGACGCCGGGCGGCCTCTTTCCCTATCGACTGCGTGTAGTAGATCGGCAGGGACAGGGATGCGAGATCGAGGACCCTTACCGTTTTCCCCCGACCTTGAGTGACTATGACCTGCACCTGATTGGCGAGGGCAGCCATCTCAGAAATTATGAAAAGTTGGGGGCCCACCTGATGACCCTCGGTGGCGTGCCTGGGGTGTGCTTTGCGGTCTGGGCCCCCAATGCCAAAAGAGTCAGCGTCGTCGGAGATTTCAATCACTGGGACGGCCGGCGTCATCCGATGCGAAACCATCCCGGAAACGGCATATGGGATCTCTTCATCCCGGGACTCACAGAGGACGCGCTGTACAAATTCGAGATCAAGTCACAATCCGGCGAGCCGCTCGCCCTCAAAGCCGACCCGTTCGCCTTTGCCTTCGAGCCACCACCCCGAACCGCCTCGCGTGTATTCAACATTGATACCTACCGGTGGGGGGATGCGTCGTGGATGGAAGCGCGAGCTCACCAGAACTTACTTGAGCGACCGGTATCGATCTACGAGGTGCATCTGGGCTCCTGGATGCGGGTTCCCGAGGCGGGGAAAGGTTTTTTGACCTATCGAGATCTGGCTCACCAGCTTGCCGATTACGTAACCGAGATGGGGTACACCCACGTCGAACTACTCCCGATCACGGAGCATCCATTTTACGGCTCGTGGGGATACCAAACAATCGGCTACTTCGCGCCAACCTGCCGGTATGGAATGCCAACCGACTTCATGTACTTCGTTGATTACCTGCACCAGCGCGGGATCGGCGTGATCCTTGACTGGGTCCCATCCCATTTCCCCCGCGACCCGCACGGGTTGGCCTACTTCGACGGGACCCACCTCTATGAGCATGAAGATCCCCGTAAGGGCGAACATCGCGAGTGGGGTACGCTCACCTTCAATTACGGCCGAAAGGAAGTGGACAACTTCCTGCTAGGCAATGCGCTCTTCTGGCTTGAACGCTATCACCTGGATGGGCTGCGGGTGGACGCGGTGGCCTCGATGCTCTACCTGGACTATTCCAGGGAACCCGGAGAGTGGGTCCCTAACATCTATGGCGGCAACGAGAATCTGGAGGCGGTCGCCTTCCTTAGGCGCTTCAACGAGCTGGTCTATGCGTACCATTCTGGCGTGATGACAATTGCCGAAGAGTCCACGGCCTGGCCCCAGGTCTCGCGCCCGACCTACGTAGGCGGGCTCGGCTTTGGGTTGAAGTGGAACATGGGGTGGATGCACGATATGCTCGGGTACATGGCGCTCGACCCAATCCATCGAAGCTACCACCACAATGATCTCACCTTCGGTCTGCTCTACGCCTTCACCGAGAACTTCACCCTGCCCCTCTCGCACGATGAGGTGGTGCATGGGAAAGGCTCATTGCTCGGAAGGATGTCTGGCGATGTCTGGCAGAAGTTCGCCAACCTGCGCTGCTTCTCTGTCTATATGTACGGGCATCCTGGCAAGAAGCTCTTGTTCATGGGAGGAGAGTTCGGCCAGTGGCGCGAGTGGGATCACGACCAGAGCCTGGACTGGCACCTCCTTACGGAGGGCCCCCACCACAAAGGCTTACAGTTACTGATGCGCAACCTGAACCACCTCTACCGGTCACAACCGGCCCTATACGAGGTCGATTTCGAGCCTCGCGGTTTCGAGTGGATCGACTGCCATGACTGGCAGGGGAGCGCCGTCGCCTTCTTGCGCCGGGCGAAGGACCCGGACGACTTTGTGGTCGTGGTCTGCAACTTCACCCCCGTACCCCGACACGACTATCGCATCGGTGTGCCGACCGGGGGCTACTATGTGGAGCTACTGAACTCAGACGCCGCGATCTACGGTGGCAGCAACCTCGAGAATGGTGGCGGCATTGCAGCAGAGCCGATCCCGGATCATGGACGGCCGTTCTCACTGCTCCTCACCCTTCCTCCGTTAGCCGGGTTGATCCTCAAGCCCATAATCACGCCGGGTCCAGCATGAGGCCTCTGAGGGGATGGCAATCGCCTCTCGCCCACGCGTCGGAATATGACGGACAGACCTGCTGATAAGCCCTTCGACAGAGTTCAGGACAAGCTCCGTTTTCTGCTTGTCCTGCACAACCATCAGCCTCTGGGCAATTTTGATGAGGTGATCCAGGCGCTGACGGACAGGGCCTACCGACCCCTCCTTGAGGCCATCAGCGCCAGACCGGCGCTCAAATTCACCCTGCATCTGAGCGGTCCGCTTCTACTGTGGCTGGAACGCCGAGCCCCGGATTACCTCGATCTCATTGGCGAATTGGTCCAGTGCGGCCGACTGGAGCTCCTGTCAGGAGGGTTATATGAGCCGATCCTGGCCGCTATTCCGCATGAGGACCGAATCGCCCAGATCACGCTGATGAGCGAGCACCTTCGATCCCGTTTCGGTGTTCGGCCGCGCGGCCTGTGGCTGACGGAGCGGATCTGGGACAGCGCGATCATCCCGTCTCTGGTAGATGCGGGGATCGCCTATGTCTTGATGGATGACCGAGCCTTTCTCACATCAGGATTTGAGGCCGAGCGACTGCACGACTACTACCTCACCGAAGCAGAGGGCGAGTCGCTCGCTATCTTCCCAATCGATAAGACGCTCCGGTATCTGATCCCGTTTCGCCAGCCGGACGAGATTGAGGCGCACCTGCGCTGGATCGCACGGATGGGCGGGCGGCTGGCCATCGCGGCTGACGATGGCGAGAAGTTCGGCGGCTGGCCTGGGACGGCAAAGTGGGTCTACAAGGACGGATGGCTGAAGGGGTTCCTGAACCTGCTTGAAAGTGCAGGCGATTGGCTCGTGTCGCAGACGGTGAGCGAGGCATTGGAGGGCGTTCGCCCCGCCGGCCTGTGCTACCTCCCTACCTGCTCATACGTCGAGATGGAAGAATGGTCCCTCGGGCCAGATGGGGGGCGGCGATTTGAAGAGCTCAAGGCCCATCTCGGCCCCGATGCCGACCGGTTCATGCCGCATCTGCGCGGAGGGCATTGGAAGCATTTCCTGGTCCGGTATCCTGAGGCGAACCGGGCCCACAAGAAGGGTCTGGCGCTTCGCCAACTGCTTCCGGGGGGGCGTGGGGCCAAACAGGCCAAGCTTGAGCTCCTCGCGGCTCAGTGTAACGACAGCTACTGGCACGGGGTATTCGGCGGCCTGTACCTGCCCCATTTGCGGCATGAGATCTGGCGATATCTGGCGCGCGCCGAGGCCCGGATCCGCCGCCGCCAGAAGCTCAAGGTAGAGGCGACCGATCTCGATTGCGACGGGGCGCCGGAGGTCTGGGTCTCGAGCAGCCGCTTCTCGGCCCAGATACAGCCGCACCGCGGCGGTCGGCTGGTGGAGTGGACCGACTTCGCCGGAGAGGTCAACCTCCTCAATACCCTGACTCGCCGCCCGGAGGCCTATCACGATACGATCAGGCGCGCCGCAGCGCAACCAGAACGGCAGGCGCAAGAGGGCATCCCCGGAATTCACGACCTGCGGCGAGCGACGCCGGCCGATCTTGTGAACGGGCTCTGCTACGATCAATGGGAGCGCGCCGCGTTCCTTGACCACTTTTTCACTGGGCCCGATCCGCTGCCGGCCTGGGTCTGCGGTCACCTGGACGAGCGTGGCGATTTCATCGAGGCCCTCTGGGGCTTCAAGCCGACGTCCAGTGGCGTGGTCCTTGAACGATTGGGACGGGTTCGAACCGAACCTGATTTTAACCATCCGCTTCACCTGCGGAAGGAATATGCCTTCACGGATAATCGGAGCCTCACTGTCCTCTACCGAATGCAGAATCAGGGAGGCGATCGGCTGGATGTGCGCTTCGGGGTAGAACTGAACTTCTTCCTGCCTGGCCTCGCCTTTAGCCAGTCGCTCATCACGCTGGGCGACCAGCGCGTCTCGCTTGACAATCCAGCGTGCGCAGCCGAGGTCGAGCGCTTCACCGTGTCCACCCAGGAGTCGCACCCACAGCTTCGCGTCGAACTCGACCATCCCGTCATCCTGTACAGCCACCTGGTAGCAACGGTCTCGCAATCGGAGGATGGGTACGAACGAACCGTGCAGGGGGTGGCTGCCATGCCGACATGGGACCTCCATCTCGATCCGAGTCAGGAGTGGACAGGGCGGGTGATGGTGACAGTGTCGGGATGAACGCACGGGCCTTTGACGAGCTCCTCCAATGGCTGCGGACCGGCGGAGTGCGCCTGACGATCATCGTGGCGGGGAGCCTGGCACTGGTTCGCCTCCTCAAGCTGGCCTCGGATCGCGTTGCCAGAGCCGTAGCGGTGGAAGGGGCTGACCAGGTCAGTGAGCGGGAAAAGCGCGCCCTGACGCTGGCCGGCATCGTCAAGACCGTCGGGATGACAGTGATCGTGATCATCGCTACGATGATGGGACTTCAGGAACTCGGGCTGGACATTACGCCCGTTATCGCTGGCGCGGGTGTGGTGGGACTGGCCGTCGGCTTCGGCGCTCAGAGCCTGATCAAGGATGTGATCGCCGGCTTCTTCATCATCCTCGAGGGGCAGTTTGCGGTGGGTGACGTAATCAAGACGGGCGACATCAGTGGCCACGTAGAGCGCCTCAACTTGCGCGTGACGACCTTGCGGGATTTCAGCAGTGGCGCCGTACACTTTATCCCGAACAGTGAGTTCAAGGTCGTCTCGAACCTGACGAAGGAGTGGTCACGGATGGCCCTGGACATCGGCGTGGCCTACCATGAGGATATTGATCGGGTGGTCGGGGTACTGCAGCGAATCGGGCAGGAACTAGCCCGGGATGAGCGGATGGGCCCGCTGATCCTGGAACCGCCAGAAGTCCTCGGCATTGAGTCATTCGGCGAGTCTCAGGTCACCATCAAGGTGCTGGTCAAGACCCTACCCCAGAGGCAATGGGAGGTAGCGCGGGAGTTTAGAAAGCGGATTAAGGCGACCTTTGAGAAAGAGGGGATCGAGATGCCCTATCCCACCCGGGTGCACCTGACACGGATCGAAAGCCTCCCTCCAAAAGAGCAGCTATGAGCTGTCCGCTGATAGCTAATTGCTGAAAGCTGTTTGTTTAAGCCTCTTGACCTCCGCTTTGGACTGGCAGTAAGATTACAGTACGGTTGCTTTGGCTGCCCCTGTGTGGAAGGAGATCTGTATGCAAGACAAGATGGTCCCAAAAACTATTGAGGAATATCGCAAGACCGTTGATCTGGACCCTGAGAACGTCGAAGCCCGGTATCAGCTTGCGCTGGGGTACCACCAGGCGAGGCGGGTGAAGGAAGCAATTGCTGAGATGCAACGAGTGGTCATTCTGGATCCTAAGTATCTCGCTGCCCACTGTCAACTCAGCCTTTGGTATTACGGGCGCTGCATGTTCCACGCCGCTATTGAAGCCACCAAAAAGGTCTTAGCCCTGGATCCCACCAACCCTTGGGCCAACTATCGAATAGCGAGGTCCTACTTCCATCTGGGCAAGCTGGACCTGGCCATACAGAGTTTCGGGAGGGTGCTGGATGCGGACCCCACCCATATCATCGTGCATTACGACCTTGGCCTTATCTATGAGCGGAAACAGATGTGGCACGACGCGATCCGGGAATTCTCACAGGTGGTGTCCGAGAATCCTGAGGGTGCCTCCTCCCACTTCCACCTGGGACTTGCCTATAAGCGGCTGGGAATCCGCGACCTGGCCATCGGGGCGTTCATGGCGGCCCTGAATCTCGATGGCGAAGACAACGCGTCCCTCGAACAGTTGCTCACTCTCCAAGAGTAATCCCAGCCTTCAGCTAGGCCGGCCCCACGCCCAAGGGTTTTCTTCCGCAGGTATTCTCTCCCTGGGCATTCACCCACCCTCATTCGTCATAGGCCCACCTTCCCATCTTGAGCTTCCGCATCTTCCCCCTCAGAACGGTACAGGGCAACCGCGTAAGAACCGTTTTGTCCCATTCGCAGGTTGGACTATAATAGCCCTTAGAATGCCATTAGATCGAAAGTCCCCCCACCCGTCCCCTCCCCCGCACCCGAGGGTACCGGGGGGAGGGTTGGGGAGGGGGTGCGAGGGTCTCTTGAGAGGAAGCTGAAAGCTGACGGCTGATCGCTGCACGTGTGCCATGAAGATTTATACGCGGAAGGGTGATAAAGGCGAGACCGGGCTGATCGGCGGGACGAGGCTCTTAAAATCCGCCCTTCGGGTTGATACATACGGGGAGGTGGACGAACTGAACGCCGTCCTGGGCTGGATCAGGGCCAAGTTGACGGACGAGACGATCAGGGAAGAGCTGTTGCAGATCCAGCGCGACCTCTTCGCCGTCGGCGCGCAGCTCGCCGACCCAACCGGCCATGTGGAGCAGAAGGCCGAGAAGACCGGCCTCCACGAGGAAAGGGTTCGAGAGCTGGAAGGGATCATCGACCGGTGCGACGCTAGGTTGGCTCCGCTTCGCGCCTTCATCCTGCCGGGCGGGTCAGAGTGCGGCGCGCTGCTCCACCTGGCCAGGACTGTCTGTCGAAGGGCAGAGCGGCGGATGGTCGCGTTGTCCCAGGATGTGCCGCTCTCGCCGGTGCTCATTACCTATATCAATCGGCTCTCCGACCTCCTCTTCACCTTGGCCAGGGCGGTCAATCGTGAGGCGGGGATCGAAGAGATTCCTTGGTAGCAACGGAGGCGTAGATTGCCGATCCTGAAGGTGGCGCGTCTAGGGCATCCAGTCTTACGGCAGGTCGCACCGCCCGTCAGACCGGAGACGATTCGAGAGGCCGAGATCCAGCGCCTCATCGATGATATGATCGAGACGATGCGGGAGTACGAAGGCGTCGGGGTTGCTGCGCCCCAGGTCCATGTCTCACAGCAAATTGCTGTGATTGAGGCGAAGGGGAACCGACGCTACCCTGACGCGCCAGATATCCCACTCACAGTCCTGATTAACCTGGAGGTGATGCCGCTCTCCCCCGACTTGGAGGACGGCTGGGAAGGGTGTCTCAGTCTGATCGATTTTCGCGGGCAGACACCGCGGTATCGGCAGGTGCGGGCGAAGGCGCTCGATCGGGAGGGTCGGCCACTTGAATTCATCGCCACCGGGTTCCACGCGCGGGTGCTCCAACACGAGCGCGACCACCTGCTGGGGAAGCTGTTTATCGACCGAATGCCCAGCCTCGAAACCCTTTCATATCTTCCCGAGTTCAGCCGCTACTGGAGCGGCTAGGCGATGATATGCCGGCCCGAGGCGATCTGATGAACCAGCGGCAGGTCGGCCGGGGGAAACGGGTAGGCGCTAATCTCGGCCGGAGTAATCCAGCGACAGGCTTCACATCCGAGGGGTTGCGGTTCGCCGGCCAGAACGGTGCATCGATAGAAACGGAGTCGGACTTGGCACGCAGCGTCGCGGTGCTCGGCAGCAGCGACCTGTTCGTAAACAGCGATGGTCAGTCCCAGTTCTTCCATGACTTCTCTTCTCAGGCAAGCCTCGAAGCTCTCACCAGGCTTCCGCTTGCCGCCGGGAAACTCCCACAGCCCACCCAGAGAGGCGTTGACCCGGCGCCGGGCGATGAGGATCTTCCCGTCCCTGGCAATGAGACCAGCCGCTACCTCGACGGTCGGCGCAACTTCAGACATGGCTTGTTTTCCTTATCCCATGGGTAGGAGATGCAGATTCCCTGCATGGGGCAAATCGGGCAGTTGGGCTTTCGGGCGGTACAGATGAGCGCACCGAAGTCCATCATGGCCTGGTTGAAGTCGTACCCTTTGCCCTTAGGGATCAATGTGGCCGAGAGGTCCCAGAGATGTTTCACTGACTTGGAGCCATTGGAACGCATCGGGCCAAGGAAGACCCGCTGCAGTAGCCGCTTGACGTTGGTATCGAGGATCGGGGCGTCCTTGTGGAAGGCAAAGCTCATCACCGCACCGGCGGTATAGCGGCCAATCCCCTTGAACGCCTGAAGCTTCTCCATGGAGGCCGGGATCTTGCCGCCATGTCGGTGAACGGCCTCCTGCGCGATGGCGTGCAGGCGGACTGGCCGAATGTTGTAGCCGAGCGGCCGCCAGGTAGCCTCGACGTCGCTCACCGAGGCTCCGGCCAACTCTTCGAGCGTGGGGTACTTGCGGAGGAACTCCTTGTACTTGGGGACGACCCGATCAACCTGAGTCTGTTGCAGCATCACCTCCGAGACCAGGATTTTATACGGGTCGGAGGTCTTTCGCCAGGGAAGCTCGCGCCGATGGCGCGCGTACCAGCGCAGAAGTCGCTGCTGGAATTTTCGTCTGATGCCAGGGTCCGGGAAGTAATCGTTGGCAGGCGGCATGGACCGCAGTATAGTGTCCTACAAAACCGTTTTCAACCAGAAATCGATTTCACGTCGCGTTTCAGATGACTTCGTCATTACGAGTACCCCATCCAGCGGTGGCTGACCCGCAGGTGGGAGAAACTGAGACGCACAAATAGTGTAAAGTAGTAGTGCGCCCGACAAGCTAAGACCGTGTACGCACTGGTGCGAATGAGCCCGCTTGCGAGTGTGGTTCTGGTCACAAATGGCTCAAGGTATGGCGGCTGGCGAGTACGTGCGTCAGACCCCGATGAGTAGCGTATCATCAAACAAGGTGACCGGGTCTGGGCGTAGACAGGAGAATGATCATGGCTCAGAACAAGCAATCGAGTGTAGGCACATCCTTGCCCGTCATTCAGCCCGATGCGGCTGGACTGGATATTGGGGCGGAGAAAATTTGGGCGAGTGTGCCCGCTGCCCGAGCCGCCCCAACCGTGCGAAGTTTTGCGACCTTCACGCCCGACTTGCACACGTTGGCCGCCTGGCTGAACACCTGTGGCATCAAGACGGTGGCGATGGAGAGCACGGGCGTGTAGTGGATTCCGGTCGTTGAAATCTTGGAAGCCGCTGGTTTTGAAGTGTGTCTGATCAATGCGCGCCATGTCAAGAACGTGCCGGGGCGCAAGAGTGATGTGCAAGATTGTCAGTGGATTCAACGTCTGCACAGTTATGGCTTGCTCTCGGCCTCGTTTCGACCCGAGGCGGAGATGCGCGCCTTGCGCGCCTACTTGCGGCATCGGACGATGCTGTTGGACTATCGCGCCGCCCACATTCAACATCTACAGAAAGCCTTGCAGCAAATGAATGTCCAGTTGACGCAAGTGCTCAGTGATATCACTGGCGTGACGGGGCTGGAGATTATCCGCGCTCTCGTCACGGGAGAACGGGACCCACTGACGTTGGCCCGCTTTCGCGACCCGCGTTGCAAGAGCAGTGCGGACGAGATTGCCAAAGCCTTGACGGGCAACTATCGCGCCGAGCACGTCTTCGCATTGCAACAAGCCTTGGGGTTGTATGCCTTCTCTCCCCAACAACTCCAAGCCTGTGACCAGCAGATTGAAACACAGTATAGTGCGCTCACGCCTCGTTTCGACGAGGACCTGCCCCCGTTGCCCCCTGACCGAAAAGTCAGGTCGCATAGCAAGAACGCGCCTCACTTTGATGTGCGTGGACATCTGTACCGACTGACCGGCGTGGACTTGACGGTGGTGGCTGGACTGGATGATAGCACCGTTCAACTGGTGGTGTCTGAAACGGGGACGGACATGAGTAAGTGGCGAACCGAAAAGCATTTTTGTTCTTGGTTGGGATTGGCGCCCCACAACGACATTACGGGCGGCAAGGTCATTCGTAGCCACACGCTCAACGTGCACAATCGGGCGGCGCAGGCCTTGCGGCTGGCGGCACAATCGCTCAGCCGGAGCCAGAGTGCCTTGGGCGCCTTCTATCGACGGATGCGAGCCCGTTTGGGCGGTGCACAAGCCATTGTCGCTACCGCGCATAAATTGGTGCGCATTATTTCTCATCTCTTGAAGCATCGTCAACCTTATCACCATGTCTCTGCCAGGGAGTATGACCAACATCAACGTAACCGATATGTCAAATCGCTACAACGTCAAGCCGCTCGGTTGGGTTATAGCTTAACATCACTCCCAATACCGGCTTCAGTTTCTGAGTAGCGTCCGTTGGGTGCGCGGCAATCACACTTCCTTTCACTGCGAGATTGCTTCGATCGCTTCGCTCCCTCGCAATGACGCTCAATGCAATGCATTAGCACTGAAAAGAGAGTGAGGACATAGATGGCGACACAACTGATGAAACCGGAGCGGTTTTTCCTGGAGAAGTTCGGATTGACGGAGCGGCACCTTGAACGAGGATTGGGAGCCGCCCTTGGCCGACAAATCGATGACGCTGACCTCTACTTCGAGTACCGGGTCAGCGAGTCCATGCTGCTCGAGGAGGGGATAATCAAGCAGGCGACGAAGAACATCAATCAGGGGGTCGGCGTCCGGGCCCTCGCTCACGAGAAGACCGGGTACGCCTTTTCCGACGAGATCAGTGTGGAGAACCTGGAACTCGCTGGCTCCCGGGCCAAGGGGATCGCTGAGCGGGCGGGCACCGGGACCTCTCCACCGGTTAAGGTTGGCGGTACGCCTCCCCATGATCTGTACCCGGTTCGTCTCCAGCCGGTAGAGATTCCGCTGGAGAAGAAGATCGATCTGCTCCAGCGAATTGATGCCATCGCCAGGAAAGCAGACCCCCGGATCGTCCAGGTGATGGCATCATTTGCCTGCGAATCTAAGATCGTTATGATCGCGACCTCTGCCGGCGTCATGATCGGCGACATCCAGCCGCTCTCACGCCTGAACATCACCTGCATCGCCCAAGAGGGCGAGAACAGACAAGTAGGGAGCTGGGGCGGAGGCGGCCGGGCCGACTTTGAGTTCTTCCTGGAAGACGGCCGCTTCGAGCGCTACGCCAAGGAGGCCGCCCGCTTGGCCATCATGAACCTCAGCGCAGCCGACGCCCCTGCCGGAACGATGGACGTCGTCCTCGGCCCAGGATGGCCTGGGATCTTGCTGCACGAGGCGATCGGCCACGGCCTTGAAGGCGACTTCAACCGGAAGAAGACCTCGGCCTTCACCGACCGGATCGGGCAGCAGGTGGGCTCGCCACTTGTCACCGTAGTGGACGACGGCACGATCCCCGGACGCCGTGGCTCGCTGAACATCGATGACGAGGGAACGCCGACCGGATGCACCGTCCTGATCGAGCGCGGGATCCTGCGGGGGTATCTGCAGGATCGATTGAATGCGCGCCTGATGGGAATGGAACCCACAGGCAACGGCCGACGCGAGAGCTATGCCTATCAGCCACTCCCACGCATGACCAACACCTTCATGTTGCCTGGCGACTCGACACAAGAGGAGATCATCAGGTCTGTCAAACACGGCCTGTACGCCGTGACCTTCGGCGGCGGCCAGGTGGACATCACGAGCGGCAAGTTCGTCTTTTCGGCCAGCGAGGCCTACATGATCGAGGACGGGAAGGTCACAAGGCCGGTCAGGGGCGCCACGTTGATCGGCCACGGCCCGGATGTTCTCACCAGAGTAACCATGGTGGGCAATGACCTGACACTGGACGAGGGGGTTGGGACGTGCGGTAAGGACGGTCAATCGGTCCCCGTAGGCGTGGGCCTCCCGACCATCAAGATCGAGGGGCTGACAGTGGGCGGAACCCAGGGCATGCCAAAGGGGGAGCGAGGCCAATGATCAGTCAGCAGATCGTCGAGGAAGTCCTGCAGGAGGCAAAGCGAAAAGATGCCACAGCGGCTGACTTGGTTCTGGTCGAGAATGAGCTGGTCACAGCCCAGGTCAGGTTAAGGGAGACCGAAACGCTCCGAAGCGCGAAAGAGGTCCGACTTGGGTTGCGGCTTTTTTTCGGAAAACGGTCGGCCACTAGCTCCACCTCAGACCTCTCCAAGGAGTCGCTCGCGCGATTGGTGGAGGATACTGCCGTCCTGGCAAAGGCAATCGCCCACGATGAGTGTTCTGGGCTGCCGCCGGCGGAAGAGTGTGCCAGGAGCGTCCCGGATCTTCATCTGTACGATCCGGATGGCGAGGCCCTCACTGTCAAGGACCAGCTCGATCGAGCCAGGGCGGCCGAGGATGCGGCCCTGTCCTATGACAGCAGGATCACCAATTCCGAGGGGGCGGAGTTCGCGAGCAACCTCTATCGGATCATTTACGGCAGCAGCCAGGGCTTTCTGGGTGAATATCGCGGCTCGACCTTCAGCCTGGCGGTGACACCCATCGCCTCGTCTGAGGACGGCATGCAACGCGATCACTGGTACTCGCGCGCCCGGCACCTAGGCGCCATGGAGCCGCCTGAAGCGATCGGAAGGCGGGCGGCCGAGCGGGCCCTCAGGCGCCTGGGCGCACGGAAGATCAAGACCCAGGAGGTCCCGGTGATCTTCGATCCTGAGACCGCTTCCAACCTCATGCGCATCTTCTGTTCTGCGCTCTTCGGTCCCGCCCTCTACCGTGGAGCCTCGTTTCTGATCGACAGGCTGGGTGATCGGATCGCCGCTGCGAGCGTCTCAGTGTACGATGATGGCACATTACCAGGTCATCTCGGTTCAAAGCCGTTCGACGGCGAGGGGCTACCAACCCGCCGGAATGCTATCGTCGAAAACGGCGTCCTGCGCAGCTACCTCCTCGATAGCTATTCCGCCCGCAAGCTCGGCATGAAGCCGACCGGCAGCGCGAGCCGAGGCGCCGGTGATTCCCCAACCCCCTGGCCGACGAACTTTTACCTCCAGTCCGGGCCACACGAGTCGGCCGAGATTATTCGATCGGTGGACACCGGGCTCTATATTACCGAACTGATCGGCTTCGGCGTGAACCTCGTGACCGGCGACTACTCGCAGGGCGCGGTGGGGTTCTGGATCGAGAAGGGCGAACTGACCTACCCGGTGGAGGAGATCACCATTGCCGGCAACCTCAAGGAGATGCTCTTGGGGATCGAGATGGTAGGTAATGACCTGACATTTCGCAGCAGCGTCGTCGCCCCCACCCTCAAGATCCGCCGCATGACCGTCGCCGGGCATTGATCCGAGGGCATTGAATCCTCATAGTCGAAGGCGAAGCTGCCTGGCTACTCTTCTCTCAACCTGGACAGGTGCTTGCGAGGGCTGACGATCTGGATGCCGTGAAAGTTCTTTAATTTCTTCAGGCGCCGGCTACCCGAGATGAGTTAGTCCGCAGCGAATACGCTGCAGATTCCTGACGGGGTCTCCGAGGTCACGCTCCGGTTATCGTACCCGGACCCAACAGGGCTTCCACCTCTTGCCTGAGCAGTTCGTTCGCTGCCACGGTCATGTCTGGCGAGGCGGCAATGGTCACCTGGGCGCTTGGCGCAACGCTCAGGTGGAGCCTGACAGGAGCGGGTCCTGGGAATCTCAGCAGTAGACTTTTGAGCTGCTCCAGTCGTTGGTCGGACAGGTGCGCTTCCTCTATTGTAATCTCCACCACCGACCTTCCGTTGCGCCTGACGGTCGAGAGGGGGCTGACCTCTGTCAAGAGCAATTTGATCACCTCTTCACCTACATCCACCTGTCCCTTGACCATGACGGCCGCACCCTTCACCAGGTGGAGCAGGTTCGCCTTGTACAGTTCAGGAAACGCCACTGTCTCTACCGTCCCGGCCATGTCTTCGAGCGTCACGAAGGCCATCCGCTCTCCGTTCTTTGTGGCGATCTCCTTGACGGCGGCCACAATGGCGCACAGCGTGATCGTCTCTTTATCCTGGCAGGTCGCGAGGCGATCGGTGGTGACAGCCGCAACCTTCGCGATGACATCACGATAATCGGCCAGCGGGTGGCCGGTAACGTAGAAGCCCAGCGTCTCCTTTTCGGCGGCCAGGCGTTGGTTTGGCGACCACTCCGGGATGACTGGCAGCGCTCCCGCCTGGTGGCCGAGCCCGCCTTTCGTCTCCAGGGCATCCAGCAGTGAGACCTGGCCCTGGACCCGCTCCCGCTGCGCGCCGGCGCCAGCTTCCATCGCCCTGTCCGCAACAGCCATGAGCTGAGCCCTGGCTGCCCCGAGGGAGTCGAATGCCCCGCACTTGACCAGACCCTCGATCACCCGCTTATTTACGAGGCGCAGGTCCACTCGCTCGCAGAAGTCAAAGAGGGAACGGAAAGGACCTTTGTCCCGCCGTGTGGCCAGAATCGACTGGATAGCCGTCTCACCGACATTCTTGATGGCGACCAGCCCGAATCGAATCTGCTCCCCCACAACGGTAAAGCTGCTTTCCGACTCGTTGACATCCGGTGGCAGGACCGTGATCCCCATCTGCCTGCACTCGTCGATGTACTTGGCGATCTTGTCGGTATCAGCCATCCCTGAGGTGAGGAGGGCCGCCATGAACTCAACCGGGTAATGGGTCTTCAGGTAGGCGGTCTGATAGGCCACGAGAGCGTAAGAGGTCGCGTGGGGTTTGTTGAAGGCATACCCCGCGAATGGGGCCATTTTATCGAAGACCTTTTCCGCCGTCCGCGTCGGGATCTTTTTCGCCTTCGCCCCGTCGACAAACTTCTTGCGCTGCTGATCCATCATCTCGGGGTCTTTCTTACCCATCGCCTTGCGCAGAACATCCGCCTCTCCCATCGAGAAGCCGGCGAGCTCCGAGGCGATCCGCATCACCTGCTCCTGGTAGACCATGATCCCGTAGGTTTCTTTGAGGATCGCCTCCATCAACGGGTGGTCGTAGCTGATCTTGACCTTGCCATGCTTGCGGTTGATGAAGTCATCGATCATCACCATCGGTCCGGGTCGGTAGAGCGCCACGATGGCGATGACGTCCTCCAGCCGTTCCGGCTTCAGACGCCGCATCAGATCCCGCATCCCCGAGGATTCCAGTTGAAACACCCCGAAGGTCCGCGCCTCGCTGAGCAGTTGGAAGATCGCCGGGTCATCGAGGGGGATCTCCTCGATCTTGATCCTATGCCCGCGTCCCGACGCGATCAGTTCCAGGGTGTTGGCGATGACCGTCAGGGTCCGCAGGCCAAGGAAATCGATCTTCAGCAGGCCGATCTTCTCGATGGCCTTCATGGCGTACTGGGTTATCGGTTTGCTCCCTGCCTTTGGATCTTTGTAGAGCGGGACATGTTCGATGAGCGGGTCGCTGGAGATCACGACACCCGCGGCGTGGGTTGACGCGTGCCGTGTCAGTCCCTCCAGGCACTTGGCAACCCGCCACAGCTCCTCCACCTCTGCCCGGCTCTGCACCGCCTCGGTAAGCGGTGGGCTCTCGGCAATCGCCTCGTCCAGACTGATATTGAGCCGATTGGGGACCAACTTGGCGATCTTATCCACCTCGGAATAGGGCATCCCTAGGCCACGACCGACGTCCCGGATGACCGCCTTGGCCCCCATCGTTCCGAACGTGATAATCTGGGCCACATTGTCGGCTCCATACCTCTTGGTCACATACTCGATCACCTCGTCCCGCCGGTCGTCGCTGAAGTCGATGTCCATATCCGGCATGCTGATCCGTTCGGGGTTCAGGAACCGTTCGAAGATCAGGCCGTACCGGAGCGGATCGATGTTGGTGATGCCGAGGCAGTAGGCAACCAGCGAGGCGGCCGCGGAACCACGGCCAGGGCCGACCGAGATCCCCCGATCCTTGGCAAACTTGATGAAGTCCCAGACCACCAGGAAGTAGCCGGCGAAGCCGGTCTTATGGATGACGTCCAACTCATACTTCAGGCGAGCCTCAACCTCGGCGTTCGCGTCCGGGTATCGGACCTTCAGTCCCTCCCAGGCCAGATGGGCCAGATAGGTCTCGATCGTGTGCCCCTCGGGCGCCTGGTACTTGGGCAGGCGGAGCTCTCCGAATTGGAGCTGGAGGTTGCACCGTTCAGCCACAACGATGGTGTTCTTGACCGCCTCCGGCAGTTCCACGAAGAGCTGCTTCATCTCTGCTGCCGATTTGAAGTAGAACTGATCGGCGGAAAAGCGCCAACGATCCTTGTCCTGAATCGTCTTCCCGGTCTGAATGCAGAGCAGGACCTCGTGGGCACGCGCATCTTCTTTGCTGGGATAGTGGAGGTCGTTGGTCCCGACGATCGGCAGCTCATAGGCTTTGGCGAGCCGCAAGATGCCCTCAGCAACCTTTTTCTGCTCGGCCATTCCGTGGTCCTGAACCTCCAAAAAGTAGTTCTCGCGCCCCAGCGCCTCCATGTACCAGCCGACGGTCTCCCTCGCCCGAGCCTCGTCGCCATCCAGCAATGCCTTGGCCGCCTCACTGTTCAGGCAGCCGGAGAGGGCAATCAGTCCTTGACAATGCTGGGCAAACAACTCCCTATCGATTCGCGGCTTGTAGTAGAACCCCTCCAGATAGCCAGCCGAAACCAGCTTGATGAGATTCTTGTAGCCGACCTGGTCCTTGGCCAGCAGGGTGATGTGGCTGGCGCCCTCGTAGCCGCTGTCCTGATTGGACCTCTCAAAACGGCTGCCGGGGGCAATGTACACCTCACAGCCGATGATCGGCTTCACCCCTTCCTTCATCGCCAGGGTGTAAAAGTCGATCGCCCCGAAGAGGTTGCCGTGATCCGTGACAGCCAGGGCAGGCATCCGATACTCCTTCGCCTTGGCCACCAGCTTCTCCAGGGAACAGGCCCCATCCAACAGGCTGTACTGGCTGTGAACGTGCAGGTGCACAAAATCAGAATGGTGCATAATTCTCGGTCACTCCCACTCGATGGTGCTCGGAGGCTTCGAGGATATGTCGTACACGACTCGATTGACGCCCTTCACCTCGCTCACGATCCGGCTGCTGATTGCCTGGAGCAGGTCATACGGCAGGCGCGCCCAGTCGGCCGTCATCCCGTCGAGGCTGGTGACGGCTCGGATGGCGATGACATGCTCATAGGTGCGCTCATCGCCCATGACGCCGACGGTTTTGATCGGTAGCAGGACGGCAAACGCCTGCCACAATTCGCGGCCCACCTCCGTCTTCGCCACCTCCGCCTCGACGATGGCATCGGCCTCTCTGAGTAGGTCCAGGCGGGCCTTCGTCACCTCGCCGATGATCCGGACGGCCAGGCCAGGCCCTGGAAACGGCTGGCGCCAGAGAATGGCATCCGGCAGGCCGAGCTCTCTTCCAAGCTCTCGCACCTCATCCTTAAACAGCTCCCGCAGCGGCTCGATCAACTTGAAATCGAACTGCTCTGGCAGGCCCCCCACGTTGTGGTGGGATTTGATCGTGACCGAAGGCCCCAGGACCGACACGCTCTCGATCACATCCGGATACAACGTGCCCTGGGCAAGGAAATCGAATCGTCCCAGCCTCCGTGATTCTTCCTCAAAGACGGCAATAAACTCAGCGCCGATGATCTTGCGTTTCTCTTCGGGATCGATGACCCCTTTGAGCCGGGTGAGGAATCGCTCCGCCGCATCGACCGAGATCAGATGAAGACCCAGGTGCTCGCCCATGGCCTGAAGAACCTGCGCCTCTTCGCCCTTCCGAATAAGGCCATTGTCCACGAACACGCAGGTGAGCTTCGGACCGATCGCCTTGTGAACCAGCAGCGCGGTGACCGAAGAATCGACTCCCCCGCTCAGCGCACAGAGGACCTGCCGATCCCCCACTTGGCGCCGAATACGATCGATGGCAATCTCGGCGAAGGAACGCATCTGCCAATCCGAGGCACAGCCGCAGACCTTGAACAGGAAATTCCCAAGGATCGCCTTCCCACTGTCAGTATGGGCGACTTCAGGGTGAAACTGGACCGCGAAGAGCGGCTGCGATCGATGGCGGATCGCGGCGAAAGGCGCATTGGCCGTATGGGCGAGGCGACGGAACGTGTCGGGAATCTCCTCCAGCTTGTCCCCATGGCTCATCCAGACGCTGAGCCCACCTTCAAGGCTGAAGAAGAGATCGGCGCTATCGTCGATCACGAGCTTCGCCCGGCCATATTCCCGGTAGGCCGATCGAGTCGTGACAGCGCCGTGAAAGTGCCCGAGAACCCCCATCCCGTAGCAGATCCCCAGGACTGGCACGCCCAGTTCGATGACCTCGCGGTGGCAGATGGGAGCATCCGGTTGGTAGACACTGGCCGGACTGCCGGAGAGAATGATCCCCTTTGGATCAAAAGTCTTGATGTCGCCTAATGGCAGGCTGAACGGATGGATCTCGCAGTAGACACCCAGCTCGCGGACGCGGCGGGCGATCAACTGCGTGTACTGCGAGCCAAAGTCAAGGATCAGGATCTTATTCATGGAGAGCAGCTTTCAGCGATCAACCATCAGCACTCAGCTAAGACACTGCAAGACGGGGCAGGATCGAGCATTCCAGAAGTCTATCTTCACACATTTGTGTTGTTTGTCTGGTCAACTGCTGATAGCTGATCGCTGAAAGCTGCTCTTAATCCAACCGATAGTTCGGCGCTTCTCTCGTGATGATGACGTCATGCACGTGGCTCTCACGGAGCCCTGCGGAAGTGATCCGGACAAAGCGGCCCTTCTGGCGAAGCTCCTCGATGGTCTGGCAGCCGCTGTAGCCCATGCCGGCTTTGAGCCCCCCAACCAGTTGGTAAATGCTGCCGGCCAGAGTCCCTTTATAGGGAACGCGCCCCTCAATTCCCTCGGGAACAAGCTTGTTCTCCTCCGTTTCAGTTTCCTGGCCGTACCGATCCCTTCCACCACGCTGCATGGCGCCCAACGAACCCATGCCCCGGTAGACCTTGTAGGTCCGTCCCTGAAAGATGACCGTCTCACCTGGGCTCTCCTCGGTCCCAGCCAGCAGACCCCCAAGCATCACGACATGCGCCCCGGCCGCAATCGCCTTGGTCATGTCGCCCGAGAACTTGATGCCGCCGTCGGCAATAATCGGAACACCATGTCGGTCAGCGATCTTGGCGCATTCTGCGATCGCTGTGATCTGCGGGACTCCTGCTCCGGCGACCACCCGGGTCGTGCAGATGGAGCCTGGGCCGATCCCGACCTTCAGTCCGTCGGCCCCGGCCCTGATCAGTTCCTCGGCTCCTTTGGCCGTTGCGATGTTTCCGGCGATCACCTCGGTATCAGGGTAGCGCCGCTTGATCGTGGCCACCGTCTCCACCACCCCGCTGCTGTGGCCGTGGGCGGTATCCACCACCAGGACATCGACGCCGACCCTAACCAACGCGTCTACCCGTTCCGGCGTCTCTTCGCTCACGCCGACGGCCGCGCCCACGCGCAGTCGCCCCAGCTCATCCTTGCAGGCGTTCGGGTACTTAATCGTCTTCTCGATATCCTTGATGGTGATGAGACCGCGGAGATTGAATTCATCATCCACCACCAGCAGCTTCTCGATCCGGTTCTGATGGAGGATCTCCTTTGCCTCTTCCAGACTGGTTCCAACCGGCGCCGTTATAAGCCGCTCTTTGGTCATCACCTGGGAGATCTTCAGATCAAGCTTGGTCTCGAAGCGGATGTCACGGTTGGTCAGAATACCGACCAATTTGCCGTTCTGCGTCACGGGGACGCCGGAGATCCGGTAGCGCTGCATCAGTCCCAGGGCGTCAGAGAGCTTCTGGTCTGGCGAGACGGTAATCGGGTCCACGATCATTCCACTCTCGGACTTCTTGACCTTGTCCACTTCAAAAGCCTGCCGATCCGGAGGAAAGGCCCGGTGAATCATGCCAATCCCCCCCTCCCGGGCCAGCGCAATGGCCATCGTGGCCTCGGTGACCGTATCCATCGCGGCACTGATGACTGGGATATTGATCGTGAGACGTCTGGTCAGACGTGTGCACACATCGACATCCCGTGGCAGAACCTCGGACTTCGCAGGGATCAGGAGCACGTCGTCAAACGTCAGCCCCTCTGGGATCGATCGATCAAGCATCTCTGCACCTCAAGAAATGTTCAACGTTCAAAGTTGAACCTCGAACCTTGAATGCGGCGTTACATGCCCATCGCGGCCTTGATCTCTGACAGGGTCTCGCCCGCAACCTTCTTGGCCCTGGCGTACCCGTCTTCCAATACCTCCTGGACAATCTCCGGGCGAGTTGCCAGCTCCTGACGCCGGTCGTAAATGGGCCGAAGGATCGGAAGCATGTGCTGTAGGAGAACCCCTTTGCAGTCCAAGCAGCCGATCCCTGCCGTCCGGCAGCCGGGATCGATGATGGTGTCCCGCTCCACTTTGGGGGTGAAGATCTTGTGCAGGTCAAAGACCGGACAGACATCAGGATTGCCGGGATCGCTCCGGCGCACCCGGGCGGGATCCGTCACCATAGGCCTGATCTTTGCGGTCACCTGCTCGGACGAGTCGGTCAGATAGACGGCGTTGCCGTAGCTCTTGCTCATCTTGCGGCCATCGGTGCCCGGGACCTTCGGAAACTCCGTCAGAAGCGCCTCCGGTATAACGAAGACCTCACTGTAGAGGTGGTTGAAGCGTCGCGCAATCTCCCGTGTCAATTCCAAATGCGGCACCTGATCGATACCGACCGGCACATAATTGGCCTTGTAGATCAGGATATCCGAGGCCATCAGTACCGGGTAACCCAGAAATCCGTACGTGCTGAGGTCTTTGGTGGTGAGCTCCTGCTGCTGCTCCTTGTACGTCGGATTCCGCTCCAGCCAGGGGACCGGCGTGATCATCGACAGCAACAGGTAAAGCTCTGCATGTTCATGAAGTCGGGACTGCAGGAAGAGGGGCGCTTTCGAGGGGTCGATCCCGGCCGCCAGCATATCCAGGACCATCTCGCGGATATTCTCCCGGATACCCTTCGTCTCTGCGTACTCGGTCGTGAGCGCATGCCAGTCGGCCACGAAGAAGAAGCACTCATACGCTTCCTGTAATCGACGCCAGTTGTCCAAGGCCCCGAACAGGTGGCCGAGGTGAAGGCGCCCAGTCGGCCTCATCCCACTCAAGACCCGACCCTTCAACATCGACGAATGTACTCCTTTGCCCTGCTATACGCCAAGCAACAGCCCGGCAACCAGCGCGATAGGCGGCCAGATCAGGCGATCTACCGCCCCGCTGAACATCAGCAACACTAGAATCACAAAACCGTACCGCTCCAGCCTGCCATACGAGGCGGCCTGGCGGGGCGGCAAGAGGCCGGTCAAGACGCGGCCGCCATCGAGCGGCAACAGGGGAATCAGGTTAAAGATGGCCAGCGCCACGTTGATCAGTACGCTCCAGTGCAACATGTGATGGACCGGTGTGATGAACCACGGAAGCAACCAGGTGGACTCACCCACCCCTGCCGTCCCATCGAACAGTCGAAGAGACAAAGCACACACGGAAGCGAGGATGAGGTTCGCGCAAGGTCCCGCCGCCGCCACCAAAATCATGTCGCGCCTCGGATGTCGAAGGTTGTCGAAATTCACCGGAACCGGCTTGGCCCAGCCCACCGGCGTGAAGATCAGGGCCAGGGTTCCGACCGGATCGAGGTGGGCGAGGGGGTTGAAGGTGAGGCGACCTGACAGTCGCGCGGTGGGATCGCCTCGCTTGTCGGCAACCCACCCATGGGCGTACTCGTGAAACGTCAAGGCTGCCAGGATGGCCGGCAGCCTCACGCTCAGGTTCAAGATAAACTGCGTCAGATCAGGCATCTTTTCGCTACGCTCTTTCCACGGAATACAAACTTTATTTACATTTACCGTAACAAAGGGGACTCCCCTTGTCAATCCCGAAGGCTCCCCCGGGCGAAGCACTGAAGTACGAACGCGACCTCATCCTCTTTGGAGCGAACGCGACCGTCCAGCTTGGCCGAACGCAGTGCGGCAAAGATCCTCCGGTAGATGGGGCCGGGCAGGAACCCCAATCGACGCAGGTCCCCCCCTTTGAGCAGCGGTACAATGCTCCATGAGGTGGCGAGATATTCGGAGACCGCCTCCCACGCCGATCCCTTCACAAGCCTAGCCAGGAGCACGATCCTGGCCTCCGGCGAAAGGGGATCGAGAAGCCGGGCGATCCGGCTTTGGCGAAGATCGATGGCGCATGTCAGCTTCTGCACAGCGTTTCGACATGCCTTGTGATCGGCCACAAGCTTCCCGGCAATCCGTTGGGGCGGGGTGAGCCTTTTGAGGATGGCAACAATCGTCTTTGGATGCAAAAGATAGAGCATCCCAAGGAGAAGTGCCTCACCTTCTGCTGCTCCCTCCAGCAACGGCATCGATGGAGCCTGAGAGAGAAGCCGTTGCACGCGTTCGAGCAGACCGAAGGCGGCAGCAGGGAGGGCGAGCTTCGGATGAATCGCCGTCAATACGTCCAGATCCCTGAGACGCCTGATGATGCGGGGAGCCGATGGTTCCTTCACAATCAGGGAGAGCTCCCTGAAGATTCTCAAACCGGCAAGATTCCTGATCGCTCCCCCTTTCACTGCGGCCTGCATCAGCTGCAACATGTCACGGGAAATAACAAACCGGTATCGGCCTTCAAACCTGGCCGTTCTGAAGAGCCGGGTGGGGTCGTCGATGAAACTCCGCTTGTGCAGGACTCTGATCTGGCCACGCTCCAGGTCCAGGAGTCCTCCCAGTGGATCAATCAGCGGTCCGAACCGATGACGGTCGATGCGGGCAGCCATGGCATTGATGCTGAAATCTCGTCGAAGCAGATCGGCAAGCAGTGGGGCAGGTTGAACCTCTGGCAGTGCGGCAGCATGCGGGTATCGTTCCGACCTGGCGGTGGCGAGATCGAACGTTCTGCATCCAGGGAGCCGCAGATGGGCGGTCCCGAACCTGGGGTGAGGCGTCACCACCGCCTTGAGGGAGTGCGCCAGACGTCTGGCCACAGCGATGGCATCGCCTTCAACTACCAGATCGATATCAACATTCCCCTGGCCAAGGAGTAGGTCCCGCACATAGCCGCCGACAGCATAGATCGACGAAGGGGCGGCAGCCCTGCGTGCCGCCTCAAGAGTTCCTCTGCTAACAGCGTCAAGCTCCCGGAATCGAGGAAGTTGTCTTACATGCGTTGATACAGCCATGAATTCGAAGGTCTCCGCACCCCAAACCCCCCGTGTCCCCCTTTTATAAAGGGGGGATTTCGCACCTCTCAAACCCTAAACCCTACCCTAAACCCTGCATTTACGCCCGGGGGTGGTAGCGGTTGTAGACCACCTTCAGGTGCGCCCGGGAGACGTGGGTGTAGATCTGCGTCGTGGAGATATCGGCGTGGCCTAACATCATCTGGACCGCCCGAAGGTCGGCGCCGCGCTCGAGCAGGTGCGTGGCAAAAGAATGGCGAAGCGTGTGAGGGGTCACCCGCCGATCGATCCCCGCCGCTACCGCATGCGCGCGGAGGAGCTTCCAGAAGCCCTGACGCGTCAGCGGCCACCCAAGGCGGTTCAAGAACAGCACAGGGCTTGACCGTCCTCTTTGAAGGTGCGGCCTTGAGGTGGCAAGATACCGGCGAACGGCCGTCTGGGCATCGCTCCCCAGTGGAACCACACGGTCCTTCCCGCCCTTTCCTTGGCAGCGCACGTAGCCCACTTCCAGGTCCACATCGGACAACCGGAGGGTCACCATCTCCGACACCCGAAGGCCGGCCGCGTACAGCACCTCCAGCATTGCCTTGTCACGGATACCTAACGGATTGCTGGTGACCAGCGCAGCCAGCAGCCGCTTCACCTCCTCCTGGCTCAGCACCCCCGGGAGACGCACCCAGGAGCTTGGAGACTCGAGGTGCGCGGTGGGATCATCTTTCACATGGCCCTGCGCCAGGAGAAACCGGAAGAGGCCCCGCAGCGACGCAATATGGCGCGCGACTGTGCGAGGCGCCAACCCCTCCTCTCGGAGTGTCAAGAGCAGACGCGCGACCTGCCCGCGGCCGACATCCTGAAATGCGCCGGCCCCAGCGTGCTTGAGGTGGCCGGTTATCCGGCGAAGATCCCGCGCATACGCCGCCAGGCTGTTCTCAGCCAGTCCCCGCTCGACCGTGAGATACCTCAGGTATTCCTCGATCAACTGCTCCATTGGTCACCTGTTAGCTGTCAGCTATTAGCCCAAACATTGCAGTTAAAAAAACATCGTTTTGTCCGTGAACCTTTGCTAGCGTGGGGGTAGCTGATCACTCACGCTCACAAAGGAGGGACAAAACGATGCAGGCACAGGTTACCCCGTTG